>Ga0181375_1000014_pt1 | contig 183645 bp, 162 predicted proteins | sample LowvirmetaG_FD_130090 | JGI IMG/M metagenome (GOLD analysis project Ga0181375, IMG submission 130090) | Marine viral communities from the Subarctic Pacific Ocean - Lowphox_11 viral metaG | ecosystem: Environmental > Aquatic > Marine > Oceanic | place: Subarctic Pacific Ocean | collected... | reverse complement strand
GCCGAGGATGGCGATGATGTCCTGCAGTTCCTTGTAGCGCTGCAGGATTTCCTGCACGCCGCGGGCGATCTCGTAATGGGCTTCACCAACGATGCGCGGATCAAGAATACGGCTCGTGGAGTCAAGCGGGTCCACAGCGGGGTAGATGCCCTTTTCAGCGATGGCGCGGTTAAGAACCGTGGTCGCGTCAAGGTGGGCAAACGATGTGGCAGGCGCAGGGTCGGTCAAGTCATCTGCAGGCACGTACACGGCCTGAACCGACGTGATCGAACCCTTGTTGGTCGAGGTGATGCGTTCCTGCAGCTGGCCCATGTCGGTGGCCAGTGTTGGCTGGTAGCCCACAGCCGAAGGAATACGGCCAAGCAGGGCGGACACTTCGGCGCCAGCTTGCGTGAAGCGGAAGATGTTGTCGACAAAGAACAGAACGTCCTTGCCTTCTTCATCACGGAAGTACTCAGCCTGTGCGAGACCGGTCAGGGCGACGCGTGCACGCGCACCTGGAGGCTCGTTCATCTGGCCGTAGACCAGCGCGATGCGGCTTTCGCCTTCCAGGTTGATAACCTTGGATTCGATCATCTCGTGGTAAAGGTCGTTACCTTCACGTGTCCGCTCGCCAACGCCGGCAAACACCGAGTAGCCGCCGAACAGTTTCGCGATGTTGTTGATCAGTTCCATGATCAGAACCGTCTTGCCGACGCCGGCACCGCCGAACAGGCCGATCTTGCCGCCCTTCACGTAGGGGCAGAGCAGGTCGATAACCTTGATACCGGTCACGAGCACTTCGGACTCGGTCGACTGGTCGGTGAACGGAGGCGCATCAGCGTGGATCGAGCGGCGCATGTCCGTATCGATCGGACCGCGCTCGTCGATCGGCTCACCGATGACGTTCATGATGCGGCCAAGCGTCGCCGGGCCAACCGGCACGTTGATCGAGCGGCCAAGATCAGACACCGGGTTGCCGCGAACGAGGCCTTCCGTGGAGTCCATGGCGATCGTGCGCACAGTGTTCTCGCCGAGGTGCTGGGCAACCTCGAGAACAAGGCGGTTGCCGTTATTGTCGGTTTCAAGCGCGTTCAGAATGCTCGGAAGCTCGCCGTCGAACTCAACGTCGACGACGGCGCCGATGACCTGTGATACGCGGCCTTTTGCGTTTGCGGGAGTGCTCATGCGGGTCGTCTCCTTTGGAGCGTGTATAGGGATGTGGTCTTGGCCATGACTAGAGCGCCTCGGCCCCGGAGATGATCTCGATCAGCTCCTTGGTGATCTGCGCCTGGCGGGCGCGGTTATATTGCAGCGACAGGGAGTCGATCATGTCGCCGGCATTGCGCGTGGCATTGTCCATGGCGGTCATGCGGCTCGCCTGTTCACCGGCAGCGCTTTCCAGCATCGCCGACAGGATCTGCGTATTGATGTAGCGCGGCAGAAGCGTTTCGAGAATTTCGGTCTCCGAAGGCTCGTACTGATAGATCGCGCCCTTCAGGTCCACTTTCGGTGCATCGGCCGGTGCGGACGCAGGGATGATCTGTTGCGCCGTCGGCACCTGGCTCAGCACGTTCTTGAACTGCGAGTAGATCAGCGTCGCAACGTCGAACTCGCCATCCTCGAACCGCTGGGTCAGGGAATGGCCAAGGCCGAGGGCAGACTCGGTATAGTTGCCACCCTTCACGTCCGTAAGGTCGACGTGCGAGATGAACATGTCGCCGTATTCACGCGACAACTGTTCGCGGCCCTTCTTGCCAACGGTCAGAATCTTGACCGTCTTGCCCTCTGCGCGCAGCTCGCCGATCTTCTGCTTGGCCAGCTTCACCACATAGGTGTTGAAGCCGCCGGCAAGGCCGCGCTCTGCCGTCATCACGACGATCAGGTGCGTCTTGTCATCACCGGTACCGGCCAGCAGTTTCGGGCCACCCGCACCGGCCGAAGCCGACAGGTTTGCCAGAACGGAGGCCATACGCGAAGCATAGGGCCGCGAGGCCGTCGCGGCGTCTTGCGCGCGCTTCAGCTTCGCTGCGGCCACCATTTGCATGGCCTTCGTGATCTTCCGCGTGGATTTCACGCTGGTGATCCGGTTCTTGAGGTCCTTCAAGCTGGGCATGTCAGGCCTTCTGGTTGTTCAAACTATGCGTCAGGACGGGCGGGATCAGGCGAACTTCGACGTGAAGGATTCGAGCGTCGATTTGAGCTCGGCTTCTGTCTTGTCCGACACGGCTTTTTCGTCGCGGATCGTTGCGAGCAGCTCTTTCTTCGAACCACGCAGGTGGGCCAGAAGCTCTTTCTCGTAACGGGTCACGTCAGCAACCGGCACTTTATCCACATAACCGCGCGTACCGGCGTAGATCACGCAGACCTGCTCTTCCATCAGCAGCGGCGAGTATTGCGGCTGCTTCAGCAATTCGGTCAGGCGCGCACCACGGTTCAGCAGGCGCTGGGTAGCGGCATCAAGGTCGGAGCCGAATTTCGCAAAGGCGGCCATCTCGCGATACTGGGCGAGTTCACCCTTCATCGAACCGGCAACCTTCTTCATCGCTTTCGTCTGGGCGGCAGAGCCCACACGCGACACCGAGAGGCCGACGTTCACGGCAGGGCGGATACCCTGGTAGAACAGGTCGGTTTCAAGGAAGATCTGGCCGTCAGTGATCGAGATCACGTTCGTCGGGATGTAGGCCGACACGTCGTTGGCCTGCGTTTCAATGATTGGCAGGGCGGTCATCGAACCGGCACCGGCAGCATCACCCATTTTCGCAGCGCGCTCGAGGAGACGCGAGTGAAGGTAGAACACGTCGCCCGGATAGGCTTCACGACCTGGTGGACGGCGAAGCAGCAGCGACATCTGGCGATAAGCAACAGCCTGCTTGGAAAGGTCATCATAGATGATGAGGGCGTGCATGCCGTTGTCGCGGAACCATTCGCCCATCGTGCAGCCGGTGAACGGTGCAAGGTACTGGAGCGGAGCAGGCTCGGACGCCGTAGCGGAGACAACGATCGTATAGTCAAGCGCGCCGCGCTCTTCGAGCGTCTTCACAACCTGGGCAACCGTCGAACGCTTCTGGCCGATGGCGACATAGATACAGAACAGCTTGTCCTTGTCGGACTTCGCAGCGTCGTTCGTCGCTTTCTGGTTCAGGATCGTGTCGATGCAGACAGCCGTTTTACCGGTCTGACGGTCACCGATGACCAGCTCGCGCTGGCCGCGGCCGACCGGGATCATGGCGTCGATTGCCTTGATGCCTGTCATCATTGGCTCGTGAACGCCTTTACGCGGGATGATGCCTGGCGCTTTCACGTCCACGCGGTCACGCGAAGCCACGTCCTGCAGCGGGCCCTTGCCGTCGATTGGCTCACCCAGCGGATCAACAACGCGGCCGAGCAGGCCTTTGCCGACGGGCGCGGAAACGATCTCGCCCGAACGCTTGACGGTGTCGCCTTCCTTGATCGAGCTGTCGCTACCGAAGATCACGACGCCGACATTGTCGCTTTCAAGGTTCAGGGCCATGCCCTTGATGCCGCCATCGAACTCGACGAGTTCGCCAGCCTGCACGCTGTCGAGACCATAGATACGGGCAATACCGTCACCTACTGAAAGCACCTGGCCAACATCGGAGACTTCAGCGTCGACGCCAAAGTTTTCGATTTGCGACTTCAGGATGCCCGAAATTTCTGCTGCGCTGATATCCATCGAGCTGACTATGCTCCCTTCATGGCGGTGTTCATGCGTTCAAGTTTGGCGGCAATGCTCGCATCGACCAGTTTCGATCCGATGCGCAGCTGGATGCCGCCGATGAGCGAGGGATCAACCTCGCTTGTCAGTTCCACCTCGCCGCCAACGGCTTTTGCGAGGATCGATTCGATGCGGGCGCGTTCGGCGCCTGTCATGTCTTTTGCAGTGCGTACAACAGCGCGCTGGACGCCGCGTTGCTTCGCATAGAGCTCATCAAAGGCGCCCTGGGCCGGCACAATGTCTGCCGTGCGGCCATTCGTGGCCATCACGCCGACGAAATTCGCTAGCAGCGTGCCAAGGCCCGATTTCTTCATCACTTCGGCCAGCGACTTCACCTTCTCGTCGCGCGAAAACGCGGGCGAATCGAGCAGGATGGTCAGGTCTTTGGAGTCCTTCGCCATTTCGACGAAAGCCTTGTAATCTTTATGAACATCGGCCAGCTGGCCCTTGTCCTGCGCCAGTTCAAACAGTGCCCGCGCATAGCGCCGGGCAGCTTCACTCGCATGTGTACGTGTCGATGCCGCCAAGGGTCCAGGATCCGTTGCTTGTCGGGGCGGGTAAGGCCCGGAATTATGTTAAAGAGACAGCGTGCCCGACACGCGCGCCCCATTGATCTGTGCGCCGCTTAGCACCAGAAAATCACCCTGACAACATGGCCGCCGCGCCAATTTCTGCGGCGAAATGGCAAGCGACGCGGTGAATGTGCCCTACATGAACGAGTATGGGTCAATATCCACGGAAATCCTGACAGGGCGCGGGGGTTTCAGCCGCGCCATCCAGGCCGCCATATAGGCTGAAAGATCAACGTTTCTTGGCGATTTCACAAGGAATCGCCGCCTGTGCCGACCGCGCAGCACGGTAATCGGCGCCGGGGCCGGTCCAAACAGCTCGATTCCCGCCCCGTTCGGCGCTGCCCCCGATATCTCTCGGCAGGCCTCTTCCACCATTTCCGCGCTCGGCGCCGACACGATCATCGCCGCCAGCCGCCCAAATGGCGGCAGGCCCAGCTCCGCCCGCACATCCCGCTCGATCTGCAGGAACCCGTCCCGGTCGCCGTCCGCCAGCGCCAGCATGGCCGGATTGTCCGGCGCATAGGTCTGCACCAGCGCCCGCCCCGGCCGCTCGGCCCGCCCGGCCCGGCCCGCCACCTGGCTCAGCAGCTGATAGGTCCGCTCCCCTGCCCGCAGGTCGCCGCCCTTCATGCCCGAATCGGCGTCGACCACGCCCACCAGTGTCAGGTTCGGGAAATTGTGCCCCTTGGCCACGATCTGCGTGCCGATCAGCACATCAATGTCGCCGCTCTCCATCCGTTCAATAATGCCGCGCGTCGCGTCGCCGCCCATGGCCGTGTCCGATGAGAATATCTCGATCCGCGCTTCCGGCATCAGCACGCGCACCTCTTCGGCCACCCGCTCCACCCCCGGCCCGACGCCCATCAGCGAATCCTTCGCGCCGCAGCTCGGACACATCTGCGGCTTCAGGATGGAGTAGCCGGTCACATGGCACACAAGCCGGTTCGAATAGCGGTGCTCGGTCAGCCAGTTCTCGGTGCCCGGTGTCTTCAGCCGCTCACCGCACGCCTTGCAGATCACCAGCGGCGCATAGCCCCTGCGGTTCAGGAACAGGAGCGACTGCTCCCCCGCCGCCAGCGTCTCTCTCAGCGCCTGGATCAGCCAGGGCGACAGCCAGTGATTCTTCTCCGGCGGCGCCTTGCGCAGGTCCACCAGCTCCACATCCGGCAGGCGCGATGCCCCCGGACGCGCCGCCAGCATCAGCCGCGTGTAGCGCCCGGCCTCGGCATTCACCATGGTTTCCAGCGCCGGGGTCGCCGAGGCCAGCACCACGGCCGCCCCCTCCAGCTTCGCCCGCATCACCGCCATGTCGCGCGCGTGATACGTCACGCCGTCTTCCTGCTTGTAGCTGCCGTCATGTTCTTCATCGACGATGACCAGCTTCAGGTTCGCATAGGGCAGGAACAGCGCCGACCGCGCGCCAATCACGATCCGCGCCCGCCCGTGAGCCGCCTCGCGCCATGTTCGCCGGCGCTCCTTGTCCGACAGGCCCGAATGCCACGGCGCCGGCGCCGCCCCGAACCGCGCCTCGAACCGCGAGAGAATCGCCTGCGTCAGCGCAATCTCCGGCAGCAGCACCAGTATCTGCGCCTGTGGATCCACGCGTAGCGCTTCCGCAATCGCCTCGAAATACACTTCCGTCTTGCCCGAGCCCGTCACGCCATCCAGCAGGAAAGCCGCAAAGCCACCCGTGCGCATCGACGCCTTCATCACTTCGGCCGCCTCGGCCTGCTCGCCCGTCAGGGTCGCGCCCGGCAGGTCCGGCTGCGGCAAGGCAAACGGCGGGTCCGCCGCCATCTCCTCCGCCCGAAGCGCGCCAGCCTTCTCCAGCCCCTTCACCACACCGCTCGACACACCCGCCGCCGCCGCCAGCGTCGCCGCGTTCACAGCGCCCACTTCCTCAGCCGCGTCCAGCACCCGCCGCCGCGCATCAGTCAGCTTCCCCGGCACATCGCCCGTCAGGTGGAACACGGTCTCCGTCGGCGAGGGCGACAGGCCACCGCGTGCCCGCAGCACCATCCCCAGCACATGCCCCGGATGCGACACCGTATATTTCGCGCCCCAGCTGATGAATTCGCGCATCGCCTCCCGCATCGGCGGCACGTCATAGACCGACAGCACAGGCTTCAGGGTGCGCCCCGCCACGGCCTCGTCGCCCAGCAATTCCCACACAACGCCTAGCCGCTCGGTCTGGCCCAGCGGCGCGGTAACGTAGGAGCCGACGCGCACATCCATCCCCTCCGGCACCGCGTAATCAAACGGTTCCGGCAAGGGCAGGACAAAGAGAATCCGCGCAACAGCCATGGCCTTGGCTTAGCGCCGTTAAGCCAAGGCGTCATCCCGCAGGGACAGGAACCTGTGCGTGTCAGCCGCGTGCTGCATCGAACAGCGCGCGCAGCTCCGATGCAGCCTCGACGAGCGGCGTCTCATCCCCCGCCACGCGGCACTGTATCAGCGCCCCCTCCAGCGCCATGATCGCGAACCGCGCCAGCGTCGCCGCCCGCTCCGGCGCAATCCCGCTCTCGCGCGCAACGCGCGCAATTGTTCCCGCCCAGGACTCAAACGCCGCCACACCCGCCGCGCGAATGGCCTCATTCCCCGGCACGGTCTCCAGCAGCGTGGTCGTGATCGGGCTACCATCGCGAAAGCCCGACTCAGCCATCCATCCGGCCATCAGCCCCAGATAGCGCGCCATCAGTTCACCCGCATCATCCACCTCTGCCGCCAACGCCTCCAGTGTCCCCGCCACCTTCGCCCCCGCCAGTGCCACGGCCTCGGCCCCGATATCAGCCTTGCCACCCGGAAAGTAGTGATACAGCGACCCCTTCGGCGCCCCGCTGTCGGACAGGATCTCCGCCAGGCCGGTCGCCGCATAGCCCTGCTGCCGGAACAGACGCACGGCGCTCGCAAGGATCGCGTCGCGATGTTTTCGGGGTGCAGGCATCGGAAATATCCTCAAGCAAAAAATTATATAGACCGGTCTACATCATTAGCCTATATCCGGTCTCGTTAACAGACAATGAGGTCCCGCCATGAATGCCGACGTGCCAGAGGGTTTTGCACCCCATTTCCGCAAGAGCGGCCTCACCGATCCGTGGGAGCCGCTCTATTCCCGCAACACAGGTAATGCCCTCTTCATGGGCCTGCGCGCCGGGCCTGCCCACGCCAATTCCCGCGGCTTCGTCCATGGCGCCCTGATCACCGCCCTTGCTGACAATGCCATGGGGCTCAGCTGTGGCCTCATGCTGGAAGGCGCGACCGGCCTCGTCACGGTTGGCCTGTCTGTCGATTTCATCGCAACCGCCCGGCTCGGCCAGTGGCTCGAGATCCGTCCGGCCGTGCTCAAGTCAGGGCGCAACCTTTCCTTCTGCACCGCCACCGTTCACGCCGACGACACGCTTTGCGCCCGCGCGAACGCGACCTTCCGGGCCTTCATGCCCGAAAAGGTGCCCGCAGCATGAGCCGCACTACTCCGCCTTCTGCAATGACAGGATAATCCGTCGATAGCCGCTTGGGTCATCCTGTATCTGGATCGAGCTGACGCCCGCCCAGCCGCCGCCCGACACTTCCAGCACCCGCGTCGCGCCGACTTCGCGCCCTTCCAGCGCATCCTTCACCGAGATGCCCTGAGCCTCGCCCCACCGGATCATGTCCGCGAACACCTTGTCCCCGTCCGCCATGGTCCGCGCCTGCAGCTGGTAGGCGGCAGGCGTCACGTTGGGCTTCGTAACAATGTAGATGTGCGCATCATCCGGCAACGGGAATCCCTTCGGCAACCAATCCGGCTTCGCTAGGTTCACGGACCCGAGAAGACGGTCAGTCTCGCCACCGGCCACCTTCCTTTTCTGCGCCGCCTCGCCCTTGTCGCCGGCCTCCGGCGACGCACTCCCCGAACAGGCCGCGCAGACGGCCATCGCCATTGCCAATGCTGCCAGAACACATCTTGAGCCACTAAACGTCATATTGGATCCCCTTCCGGTCTGCGGACGAATGCCCCGCTTGCCTCGAGAAACGCAAACACAGGCCCAAGTCCGCCAGCATGGCTTGCCGCGCCTGTCCTTTCATTCACTTGTGAGTCTCCGCACCCGGCCCAATATACAAGGTTTGGTTCGCAGACATTCCGGAAAGAGGCACACAATGGAAAAGATCGTCTATCATGTCGTCAAACACGGTGACGGCTGGGCCTACAAGCTCGGCGAAACCATCTCTGAGGAGTTCCGCACCCATGACGCGGCTCGCGCCGCCGCCCTCTCTGCCGCCCGCCGCCAGAACCTTCCCGGCAAGGACGCCCACATCACCTGGGAAGACGAAAACGGCAAATGGCACGAGGAATACGCCCACGGCGAAGACCGCCCGCAGACAGACGTCGAAGGCTAGCCAGCCGTCCTGCCCCCCCACGTTGAGCGCGCCCCCACCACGCGTCAACTCCGTCTGCCTCTATTGTCCGTGCCCCTGCGCACTCTGGTGCAGATTCCGACATCTTCGGTCCCTTACAAAATTAAGGTTGAAAACCTGAAACTTGTGAGTGTAAATCGAGCCGGGAAGCGGGAAGGTTGAGGGGCCATGGAAGCGACAATCGGTTCGGACTACATGCCCAAGCGGCTCAGCCGTCCAAGCGAATATGCATACGAAGACGGGTGCCGCCCCCTCGGCAAGTTTGCCGGTGTGCTATCCGTCACCTTGCTGGTCTACGCCATTATCAGCGCGCTGCTCGCCCTGGCGCTTTCATATACATTCGTGGACGCGCGCATGCTGGATGAGTATGCGTTTGAGGACGCGACAGATGACGACTACCCGCTCATCATCGCCTCTTCACTTGTGTTTCTGCTCTATGTTGCGGAACGGGCGCTATTCATCATATGCGCGTTTACGGTCGCCCGTTTCAGCTACCGTGCCATGCGCAACCTCTATACCGTACGCAGCACCGTTCCGGACATGTCGCCCGGCGCCACGGTCTATTGGTATTTCGTGCCCTTCGCGACATGGTTCCTGCCGGCTAAGGGCATGTCGGAAATCCATCAGGGCTCCATTGAGGAAACCGGCGCGCTCAACACGTCCAATCTTGTCAGCTGGTGGTGGGGCACATGGCTGGTGACCAGCATCCTTTCATTCATCTCAAATTTCATGGGCAGAACCGATCCGATCATGTCGATTGCCGTTGGTATTGTCGCCATTGTGCTGGGGGCTGTCTCGGCCCTTTTCCTGCGCAAACTCGTCCGCCGTATCCGCACCGCGCAGGACCAGTTCAGTCAGGGCAGCCTTGCCGAAACATTCGCCTGACCTGACACATCGCACAGCTCCCTTCATCTCTCCCACACCTTATCCAACCTGAATCCCACCCGGCCTATACTGGCCGCCATGACCAAAACATCCGCCTTCGTCACCCACGGCATCGCCCATGCGCAACGCGCGCTGGCAGCCGTCGCCGTGATGACGAACGCGCACCTCAACCCCACAACCCTGAAACGCACCCTCGCCCAGCGCGCCCGGGCCGAACTTGGCCGCCTCGAAATCATCATCCGGCGGCTGCTCGTACTCATGGCCCTCGGGCTGACACTCACTCCGGTTATTATTCGGGCATCATCCGGGCATCATCCGGATACCGCGCGCGTCGAAACGAAAGCCTCGGGCCGCCTTACCAGCCTGTCGCCCCGCGTCATGGGGCCGGACATGGACCGGTACGGGCTCGCGACGGCAACACGCGCCTGCGGCCCCGTTCAGGCCGCCTCGATCCTCGCCCGCCTCGCAGCGCTGCAGGAATTGCTTGCGGCCCCAGAAGCCCATGCCAAACGCCTCGCCCGCACATTGGAACGCCAGCGCAAGGCCGGAGACCCGGCGCCCATGGCCCTCCCCATGACCCGCACCCACCGCCTGCCGCCCGAGCTTGGCGCCATCGCGACAGCGCTGCCGGAACTCCTCCGCGACGCGTTCAAAAGCTGGGAAAGCTCGGGCTGAATCCCCCGCACAATCAGACAGTCTTGCCGGGCGCTGAAAGGCGTTTCCGGGCGCCCCCACATCCCGCCAACACCAACCCCAAGACACCCTGCCCCAGCGATATGCCTTGCCAGCCATTCGCCTGCCCCCTACGCCTTTTGCCATGGCAAAAGACATTTCCACCGGCTACGAGCCGCTCACATCGATCGAGGCTGTTACCTCCGGGCTCGCAACTGTCGGCTATATTTCGACGCGCGAAATTTCGACCGCGGTTTTCCTCGCCCACGGTCTGCGCAAGCCGATCCTGATCGAAGGCCCTGCCGGCGTCGGCAAGACCGATCTCGCCCAGTCGCTCGCCAAATGGCTAGACCTGCCGGTCCTGCGCCTGCAATGCTATGAGGGCCTCGACGAGGGCAAGGCGCTGTATGAATGGAAATACGGCAAGCAGCTGCTCTACACGCAGATCCTGAAAGAGAAGCTCAACGAACTGATCGGCTCCGCCGACAATCTCTCCCAGTCGCTCGGCAAGCTGTCCTCGTTTGAAGACCTGTTCTTCTCAGAGCAATTCCTCGAATCGCGCCCGCTGCTCACCGCCATGCAGCAGCCGGCCGGCTCGGTCCTGCTGATCGACGAGATCGACAAGTCGGACGAGGAATTCGAGGCTTTCCTGCTCGAAGTCCTGTCGGACTATCAGGTCACCGTCCCGGAAATCGGCACGATCCGCGCCAATGTCCCGCCCATCGTGATCCTCACGTCCAACAATGTCCGCGAGCTGGGCGATGCCCTGAAGCGCCGCTGTCTCCACCTCCATATCGGCTTCCCCGATGCGGCCCGCGAGCGGATGATCGTCCAGGCCCGGGTGCCGGATGTCACCGAGAGCCTGCTGAAACAACTGGTCAGCTTCGTTCAGGGCGTACGCGAAACCGACGTCAAGAAACGCCCGTCCATCTCCGAAACGGTCGACTGGGCCAGAACCCTGCTCCTGATGCACGCGTCTGCACTCGACGAGACCTTTGTGCGCTCCACGCTCAACGTCCTGCTTAAGCATGAGAGCGATATCGCCGCGGTCTCGAAGGAAATCCCCCGGCTCGTCCGCGAGGCCGCCGGGCCGGACAAGGCAGGGCGCACATCCTCCGGCTATCCTGATCTCGGATAGCGGAGATGGAGCGCGCGCTCACCAATTTCATCCGGGCACTGCGCTCCTCCGAGGTGCGCGTATCTACTGGCGAAGCGCTCGATGCGACCCGCGCCGTCGCCCTTATCGGCTATGGCGACCGCACCCTGCTGAAGGAATCGCTCGGCTGTGTGCTGGCGAAATCCGAACAGGAAAAACAGGTCCACGACCGCTTGTTCGATCTCTACTTCTCCCATTCCGAATCCAGTTCGAAATCAGACTCCCGCAGCGAAGAGTCTCAAGCGGAAAATGGCGAAAGCCAGCCTGCCCCCGAAAATCTCATCGAACTCATGCAGTCCGGCGACGAAGCCGCCATCTCCACCGCGATGGAACGCGCGGGTGAAGCCGCCGGTATCGACGATATCCGCTTCTCAACACAGGTTGCCTATTACGCCCAGCAGATCGTCAAGCAGATGGGCGGCGAAGGGCTGCAGGAACGCCTGCTCGAAGCCCTCCAGGGCCGCGAACCCCAAGACGAAGCCGACGCCCAGGAACTCATCGACATTCGCCGCGACCTGACCATGCGCGCCCGCGAACGCGCCGAGCGCGCCTTCGACGTTTTCGGCGCTGGCGAGACCCAGCAGTTCCGCGATGATTTCGCCGCCGAGAAACGCCTCAACGCCCTCGACCGCTATGACATGGAGCGGATGAAGACCCTGATCGCCAAGATCGCCAAGCGCCTCGCCGTCAAGCACTCCCGCCGCCGCAAGAAGCGCAATCGCGGCCAGCTGGATGTGCGCCGCACCATGCGCGCAAATGCCGGGCTAGACGGCGTGCCGTTCAACGTGATCTGGCGCCAGAAGAAGAAAGACCGGCCGAAGATCGTCGCTATTTGCGACGTGTCGGGATCGGTGGCCCAATATGTCCGCTTCCTGTTGCTGCTGCTCTACTCGCTCGCAGATGCCGTGCCGGATATTCACGCTTTCGCCTTTTCGCACCGGCTGAAACCGGTCGACGATATCCTTGCCGACAATGAGTTTGAGCAGGCCATGACCAGGATTATCCGCGAGATGGGCATGGGCTCGACCGATTACGGTCAGGCCTGGTCAGACCTGAAGGTAAACCATGAGAGCATCATTGACCGGCGCACAACGGTCATCGTGCTGGGCGATGGCCGCTCCAACTATGGCGATCCGCGTGCTGACCTGTTCCGCGAATTCGCCCAGCGCGCCAAAAGCATGATCTGGCTCAATCCCGAAGGCCGCGCCCTCTGGGGCACCGGCGACAGCGCCATTCCGCGCTACCTGCCCTTCTGTACCCAGATGAGCTATGTGGCGACGCTGAAGGATCTGGAACGGGCTGTCGATGAAGTACTCAGCGCCTACGGTTAGAGCGACTTGAATACGTTGATCTGCACAAAGGCCGCCATGTTGATCGCAACGGTCATCCAGAACAGGTAACGGAACGTGCCCTTGCGGGTTTTGTGGCGGAAGACTTCCTGGGCGACAATCGCCCCCGGCCAACCGCCCACGAGACCGATCAGAAGAAGAATTGTCTCCGATACACGCCAGTTCTTCTGGATCGCCGCATTCTTATCGATCCAGTAGCCAACCAGGCACGCAAAACTCGCCTCGCCGTAGATGATGTACCAGTTGCTTGAGACTTCCGTGACCATCGAGACGCTGGCGAAAATGCCGGCAAAGGCCCCGATCACCAGAAAGGGCGGTACGTGTTCCAGCAGGCGCCAGCGGCTGCGCTTCGGCGTCTCTGGCTCTGGCTGCGGCGTCACGGGCTTGTCGAGCGGAACAACATTGTCCGCCCGCTCGCGGCCGTCTGACGAAAGGACAGCGTCAAACGCGTAGGCCTGACCGATTTCCAGACGTTTGTCGTTCTTCGGCAGGGCGCGAATGTGCAGGAATACATTGGGCCCGCCATCATCGGGAGCGATGAAACCAAACCCCCGATCTGCAAACCATTCAACAAGGCGGCCTTCACGCCGCATCATCGGCTCCATTCTCGCTCTTCACCGCCGCGGCCAGGGCCGCGCTGAGGAACCTGTCTATATCACCATCAAGTACACCCTGCGTATCGGATGTCTCAACTTCGGTGCGGAGGTCCTTCACCATCTGATAGGGCTGAAGTACATACGAGCGGATCTGGTGGCCAAAGCCGATCTCGCTCTTTCCGGCATAGCTGGCATCCGCCACGGCCCGCCGTTTCTGCATCTCCAACTCGTATAGCTTCGAGCGCAACATCTGCCAGGCCTGATCCCGGTTACGGTGCTGTGATCGGTCGTTCTGGCACTGGACCACGATATTTGTCGGAATGTGCGTGAGTCGAACGGCCGAATCGGTCCGGTTCACGTGCTGGCCACCCGCGCCCGAGGCCCGGTAAGTATCGGTGCGCACGTCGCCCGGATTGATGTCGATTTCGATCTTGTCGTCGATCACGGGAGAGATGCTGACAGAGGCAAAACTCGTGTGCCGCCGGGCAGAGCTGTCAAAGGGAGAAATACGCACGAGGCGGTGAACCCCCTGCTCCGATTTCAGCCAGCCATAGGCATTCTCGCCCTTCACCTGAATGGTTGCAGACTTAATGCCCGCTTCCTCACCCTCGCGCTCGTCGAGTTCTTCGACCTGCATGCCATGCGCATCGGCCCAGCGCACATACATGCGGCGCAGGATGTTCGCCCAGTCCTGGCTTTCCGTGCCGCCTTCGCCTGCATTGACTTGAACGAACGCATCGTTCGCATCGACTTCGCCGGAGAGGAGTGCCGCCAGTTCAGCCTTCTCCGCGCGCTCGGCTGCTTTCGAAAGCGTCCGCTCGATATCCGCGATCATGGACGCATCGCCATCGGCCAGCTCAAGCAGCTCTTCGGCATCGGACGATTCCTGCTGCAGGGCTTCGACTGTGGCGATCCCGTCTGCGAGACGCTGGCGTTCGCGCATCATCGCCTGCGCTTCCTGAGGATCGTCCCAGAAGTCAGGACGCTCAGAGAGTGCCGTCAGTTCATCAAGGCGTTTTGTCGCTGTATCCCAGTCAAAGACGCCTCCGTAGCAGGTCTGACGACTGGCGGATCTGGTCGATCAGGGATTTGATTTCTGCGGACATTGAACTGGCCTCTTTGGGCTGGATTAGGTGACTTGATTGACTGATGCCCGGGATAGCCGAGGGTCGGCAATCCGTCAAAACGCCATATCAGAAAATCCCGTCGAGATTGCCGCCGGAGGCAGGTTCAGGTGCCTTGCCCGGCTGGCCATCCTCCGGCACGGGTTGTTCACCTGTGCGCGGGTCAAACGTCCCGTAAGTACCTGTGCCAGCGCCAGGGCCGCAATTGCCGGATATAGACAGGCAGTCATCAGACCCGTTGAAGGCCGCCATGCCGGGCTCCGTGCCAGGCCGGAAAGCCTCGTCAATGATGACTGACGTACCTGGACCGGGCAATTCGCCTGTCCTTGCATCGATTTTCACGAGCCGCACGCCGGGAGGAATCCGGAATGGAATGCCCGGTGTGCCCTCAAGCGCCTTTTCCATGAAGTCAGTAAAGATCGGGGCTGCGACCGAGCCGCCTGCCTCGCCTTCGCCAAGCGAGCGGTTGTCGTCAAAGCCTACCCGTACACCAACCACGAGGTCAGGCGAGAACCCGATTGTGATGGCATCGCGATAGTCGTTCGTTGTGCCGGTCTTGGCCGCAAGCGGCTTGCCGACGCGCAGGGCCCGGCGACCTGTGCCGCGCTCGACCACGCCTTCCATCATGTGCGTGATCTGGTAGGCGATGATCGGATCAAGCACCTGTTCGCGATCATCCGGCAGCTCAGGAGGCTCGCCTCCGTTCCACTCTTCGGACTCGCAGCCTTCACAAACGCGCTCATCGTTCCGGAACAGCGTGCGGCCGTGACGGTCCTGAACCCGGTCAAGCAGCGTCGGCGTGACCTTCTTGCCCCCGTTTACGAACGCTGCGTAACCACGTGTCAGTTCGATCAGGTAAGTATCACCCGAGCCGAGCGACATGGCAGGATAGGGCGCCAGTTCATCATAGGCTCCAACACGCACAGCGAGGTCTGCGACGGAGTCCATGCCGATATCCTGGGCAACACGCGCCGTCACCTGGTTTAGCGACTTCTCGAGCGCGACGCGCAGCGTGACCATGCCGTAGGACCGCCCCTCGGTATAGTTGGCCGGGCGCCAGTAATCTCCGGTGGACACGTCATAGGAAACAAAGGGCGCGTCCAGCATGCGCGTGGCAGGCGTATAGCCCCTCTCCAGCGCGGCTGCATAGACGAATGGCTTGAAACTGGACCCTGTCTGACGCTTAGATTGCGTCACCCGGTTGTAGCTCGATTTGAAGAAGGAATAGCCGCCCTGCATAGCCAGAATGCGGCCTGTGTTCGGATCGATAGCGACCAGTGAGCCGTCCACTGCAGGCACTTGGCGCAGCGTTGCATTGCCAACGGGCACCAGCATGGGCTGGGCGATAGGCTTCGCGATTGGATTACCCTCTTCGTCCAATTCCTCTTTAAGATCGGGCGCAGACGCTTCGTTCGCGTTCAGGACCTTCCGCTTCAGCTCTGCCAGCACGACATCGCCGACCTGAAGGCCGGGTTTTCCCTCTTTCGGCTTATAAGTCTTGGCCCATTCGATTTCTTCGGCGGGCAGCTTGATCTTGGCGCCGTCGATCAGCAGCAATTCGGCGCCCTTGTCATTCATGGACGTGATCAGACCTGCTTCCCACGTGCCGTATCCGCCTGGCAGTTCAACAGCATTCAGCGCTTCCAGCATGCCATCACCGATGGGCAGTTTCGTCACCGGGCCGCGATAACCATGGCGGCGATCATAGGCGATCAGGCCAATCTGCAGCGCCTCCTGCGCGGCGAGCTGCATGCGCGTGTCGATGGTCGAGCGGATGGACAAGCCGCCCTGCTCCAACGTTTCCTCGCCATAGGTCTTGATCAGGTCGCGGCGCAGCTCCTGCACGAAATAGGTCGCGGCAGCATATTCAGGTCCACGGAATCGCTTGGCCGTGGTCAACGGCATGGCAATGGCCTCATTGGCCTGTTCGCGCGTGATATACTTGTCCTCGACCATGCGGTTGAGCACGTAGTTGCGGCGGGCGAGCAGCTTTTCCGGGTTGGTGTAAGGGTTCACCGCAGACGGCGCCTTGGCGAGCGAGGCAAGCACTGCGGCTTCCGAAAGGTTCAGCTCAGGCAGCGACTTGTTGAAATAGTTCAGGGCAGCAGAGCCGACACCGTAGGAACGTCCGCCGAGATAGATTTCATTGAGATACAGTTCGAGGATGTCCCCCTTGGAAAACTCCTTCTCCATCCGCTGGGCAACAATGGCTTCCTTGGCCTTCCGGGTCAGGTTCTGGTCGCGGGTCAGCAGCATGTTCTTGGCCACCTGCTGGGTGATGGTCGATCCGCCCTGCAGCCCGCCCGAACCGGTCAGCTTGTTCTTCGCCGAGTTCACGGCGCCACGCGCGATACCCTGATAGTCGAGCCCGTCATGGGTGAAGAAATTCTTGTCCTCAGCTGCCACGAAGGCGTCGATCACATGTTTGGGAATGGACTCATACGGCACGAAGACGCGGTGCTCGTCAGCAAATTCTGCAATGAGCGTCCCGTCGCCGGCGTGAACGCGCGACGTGATCGGCGGCTCATACTGCTTGAGCTTGGAAATGCTCGGCACGTCACGGCCCAGCGCGAGGAAATACATCCAGACCGCAATGAACACGATGATTGCCAGGACGAAGCCCGCAATGAGCGTCCACTTTGCTACCGGCCAAACCCAGACAGGAATGCGGGGTTTTTCGTAGGCATCAGCCATGTACTTGTCCTGTTACTAAGGCCAGCCATTCCTGGCGCCGCGCGCTGGAATCGCATCCGTTTCCGGCGATAGTAAGGCGCGTCGGCGGCGCGTTAAAGGGTTGAGTGTCAGATGTCCTGCCTATCAACTTCTCCATCTGTCAGCGAAACATCCGGAAGCGGCCGCTTCTCGGGTGCTGGCGCCGTCAGGCCGGAGGCGAGCTTGCCTTCGAGCTGCTTGCGTTCAACGGCCGGCGGACGGTTGTCGAGCGCGTACTGCCAGGCTTCTTTGGCCTCATCCTTACGGTCGAGATACCAGTAGATATCGCCGAGATGGTTCTCGATCTCCCAGTGCCGGTGAGGCTGCAATTCCTGGCGCGAAGACTCGATCATCCGGCGGGCCGCCTCAAGGTCACCCATCTTGAACAGGGCCCAGCCGAAGGAGTCTGAAATATAGGGGTCGTGCTGGGCGAGCGCGCGCGCACGCGCAAGAACGCGATAGCCTTCTTCATACTTGTCGGTATTCACGATCAGGAAATACCCGAGCGAATTCAGTGTGTAGGGATCGTTTGGTCGGGCCAGCCGCTCTGTGCGGAGCAGGATGATCGCCTCGTTCACCTTGCCGACCTTGCCTAGCGCGTCGGCCAGGGCGAGACGGCGATCATGCGTATCGTCCAGATTGCGCGCCTCTTCGGCATTCTTTGCAGCTTTCTCATAATTACCGAACTGGCCGTAAATCTCGGCCGCCAGACCATGCGCGGAGGCACGCTCTGCCGGGCTCTCGGCTGTCTTCAGCAATTCGCCAAGCAGCGTGTCGGACCGAGCTTCATCATCCAGCAAAGTGGTGAGTTGTAAGGCGCCATAGAGCGTTGGCAGGCGATCCTCGTCGGTGGCCAGCGAGAGTGCCTGGTCGACGGCTTCACGAGCTCCGTCCACCTTGCCGGCCATTAGCAGGGCCTGTCCGGCGGCCAACTCGAGAGACGCCGTCGGCTTGGGGCTGACCGAGACCATGTGCGCAGCGGAATCGTAAAGCGCATTATCGTAGAAGTCGTCGATGATCGCCGAACGCAGGCCGTCATCTTCCGGATTGATCAGCAGCGCCACCTGATCCATCGCGGAGCGCTGGTCGTCAAAGCCGTCAGGCCGTCCGCCCATCATGATCTTGCGGATGATCCGCTGCTCCTGCAGCGTGCGCGACACATCGGACAGCGACTGGGCAAAGGCCGCACGGACCGTAAGAGGCTCATTCTTGAGGTTCTTGCCGGTCTCGAGACTGTCGAGCGCGGCTGCATAGCTGATTGCTTCCTCCGGTTCTGCATCGGCGAGGCGCTGGTAGACAGCCTTGGCCTCTTCGATACGGCCGAGCCGCTGAAGCAGCAACGCATGGCGCGAGATAACGGTCTTGATATGCGAGTAAAGCAGACCGCGTGGGTCAAACTGGTGCTCCGGCGCTTCGATCTTGGACGGCGTCAGGGACTCGTAAACCGCAAGGGCCTGGTCCGGCCTGCCAACAGCTTCGAGCATGGCCGCCAGCGACAGCTCACCCGTCAGGCCCGGCATGCCTGCAGCGGCACTGCGGTGGCGCTCTATGGCTGCATCCGGCTGGCCGTCCATCGCCAGAAACCAGGCATCAAGGTAGGCATAAAGGTTCGATCCGGCATCGGCTGTATCGGCATCATTCTGAATATTCAGAATCGTCCGGGCGCCAGCCGTATCACCAGCTGCGGCACGGTCGAGCGCGAGGAAAGCGTTGAAGAAGGGATTGGAGTTCCTGTCCGCAGCGTCGAGGCCCTGCGTCATGACGAGGAAGGCGGCCATGTCGCCAGCCTTCACGGCGTCTATAGGCGCCGGATAAGCCGAGATGCCGATCGGCTTACCATTGTCGCCCAGAACAGCAGTCGAGCGCGCTGCGGGTGACAATGCGTCATCAGCATAGGCGTTGGCTGTCGCGCCAACTGTTCCGCCGGACTGTGTGGAAGCGCACCCGCCGAGTGCAAAGGCTAGGACAAGAGCAGAGGCGGCAAGGACTGGCTTGAGGCGCATGGGCGTCAGGTATCTCCGTTTTCGCGTGTGCGAAGAGTGAAGCAGCCCCTTGCGGCAAGAGCAAGGCGCCAGATGGTAAAAGCGCGGACAGGTTGCCCTGCCCGCGCTCTTGTCACGCCTTTGTGTAGCCGCAGCTACATATTCGGGTAGGCAGGGCCGCCGCCGCCCTCTGGAACGGTCCAGTTGATGTTCTGGTTCGGATCCTTGATATCGCACGTCTTGCAGTGAATGCAGTTCTGCGCGTTGATCTGGAACTTGAGGTCAGCCCCCTCCCCGATCCACTCATAGACACCGGCCGGGCAGTAGCGCGCCGACGGGCCGGCATAGACATCATGCTCGGAGGCTTTCTGCAGAGCCATGTCCTTGACGATCAGGTGGCAGGGCTGGTCCTCGCCATGGAATGTGTTGGTGAAAGACACGTTGGTCAGCTTGTCGAAGCTGAGCACTCCGTCGGGCTTCGGATAAGCGATTGGCTTGTAATCCTTGGCAGGCTTCAGTGAGGCCGCATCGGTCTTGCCGTGTTTGAGCGTCGGCAGGAAGCCGAAGCCGACCAGCGAGCGCATCCACATGTCCGGCACACCGATCATGGCGCCGATCATGGTGCCGAAGCGCGACATCAGCGGCTTCATGTTGCGCACCGTCGAGAGGTCCTTCTGCACCCAGCTGGAATGCATCGCATCATCATATTCGGTCATCTCATCGCCCGAACGGCCATCTTGCAGCGCAGCGAACACCGACTCGGCGCCGAGCATGCCCGTCTTCATGGCATTGTGAGTGCCCTTGATGCGCGGCAGGTTCACGAAGCCGGCACAGCAACCGATCAGCGCACCGCCCGGGAAGCTGAGCTTCGGAATGGACTGAAGACCGCCTGACGTGATCGCACGGGCGCCATAGGCCACGCGCTTGCCGCCTTCGAGATAGCGGCGGATATCGGGATGGTGCTTGTAGCGCTGGAATTCCTGGTAAGGCGCCAGATACGGATTCTTGTAGTTCAGGTGAACAACATAGCCGACGGAGACGAAGGGCTCGCCATTGTCGCGGAAATGGTAAAGGAAGCCGCCGCCATTGCCGTCCTTGTCCTGCACAGGCCAGCCAAACGAGTGCTGGACGAGACCGTCGACAAAGATCTCTTCCGGCACGGACCAGACTTCTTTCAGGCCGATGCCGAATTTCTGCTGGTCGCAATCGGCCTGCAGGTTGAACTGGTTCATGATCTGCTTGGTCAGCGAGCCGCGTGCGCCTTCAGCGAACAGCACATACTTGCCGAGCAATTCCATGCCTGGCTCGTAGTCGGCTTTCTTCTGGCCGTCCGCGCCGATGCCCATGACACCCGCCACAACGCCGCGCACAACGCCTTCAGCATCATAAACGACTTCGGAGGCCGCAAAGCCCGGATAGATTTCCACGCCCAGCGCTTCGGCCTCGCGGCCAAGCCAGCGACAGACATTGGCCAGCGAACCGGCATAACAGCCATGGTTGCTCATCAGCGGCGGGAAAGGCAGCCAGCCGAGTTCGGCCGAGCCATTCTCGCCGAGCAGCTTGTAGCGGTCGATCTTGACCTCTGTTTTCAGCGGGCAGTCGCTATTGTTGCGCCAGTCAGGCAGCAACTCGTCCAGCGCCTTCGGGTCGAGCACGATGCCCGACAGGATATGCGCGCCGATCTCGCCGCCTTTTTCCAGAACGACGACCGAAAGGTCCTCGCCTTTCTCATTGGCAAGCTGCTTGAATCGGATCGCTGCCGAGAGCCCGGCCGGGCCGCCGCCGACGATGACCAGATCATATTCCATCGACTCGCGCTGCGGGGCGTCATCAGCCATTGGTAACTCCTCATTTTGGCGTGTAGGATACCGCCGTATATTTCAAACATTAAGCAATTACAGCCTGTTTCAAGAAGGTCCAGAGCGTCGCAATGTCCGCCCCTACGTCAACCGCAGCCCTTCAGGCCCTGACCGAGTGGTGGCAGGACATGGGCGTGGAAGTCGATTCGGCCCGCATTGACGCGCTGATGCGCCAGATAAAACCCTCTGAAGCACCCTCGAATACCCACGCTAAGGCCGTCGCACCGACTATCAAACCCATGCAGCGCCGCTCCCGCGCGCCGAAGAATTGGGTCACGGAAGCCGAAAAGGCGGCAGTTGCTGCCGATTCGCTCGACGCGCTGAAAGCCGCCATCGAGGGCTTCGAAGGTTGCCCGCTGAAGTCCGCCTGTGAAAACACGGTCGTTTTTGACGGAGTGCAAGGCGCAGACCTTATGGTCATCGGTGAAGGCCCGGGAGCCGAAGAGGACCGCAAAGGCCTGCCTTTCATCGGTAAGGCGGGGCAATTGCTCGACAAGATGCTGGCGGCGATCAATCGCTCGCGCACCGAAAACACGTTCATTACGAATGTGACCTACTGGCGCCCACCAAATAACCGAAACCCGGAAGACGAGGAACTCGATGTCTGTCGTCCCTTCGTCGAGCGGATGATCGTGCTGGGCAAGCCCAAGCTGATCATTGCCGCTGGCGGCGTTCCGGCCAAAGCCCTGCTGGGCAAGAGTGACGGCATCATGCGCCTGCGCGGCACCGAACATGTCTTTCAAACGCAAGACGGGACCAGCGTTCCGCTGATCCCGATCCTGCATCCTGCCTATTTGCTCCGCCGCCCCCAGGACAAAAGCCGCGCATGGCGGGACTTGTTGCTGGTGGAGCAGCGGCTCAAAGAGCTCGCCTGAGTTATTCCTCCATTTCCTCTTCGACCTTCTTGTCGACGAGGCCGCGTTCTTTCTTTTTCCGCGTGTCGAATTTGTCCGCCATTTCGCCCGAAGAATCCGATCCCAGTACCTTGCGGGCGGTCTCGAAGATTTCTTCTTCTTCCTCTTTCATGTGATGCTCATAGCGTTCGCGCATGGTCTTGAAGCGCGTAAGCCAACCCGGCGAGCTGAAATCCATGTCCTCGATATCCTGAATCATCTCGTCGACTTCATGGTGCTCTGAAACAGAGTGGCGCGCCTTGGGTTGGCCTTTGGAATCTTCCATCAATGGGGCGTAGAAGGCTTCCTCTTCTGCAGCGGCGTGAGCGCCGATATCGTAGTAGAATGTTTTCCAGAGCTTCCGGCGCTCTTCGCTGTCGCCGGAAGTCTCGGCGAGGCTTGCGAGCATGTCACGCTGGCGGTCATGGTCAGATTTCAGCCGTTCATAGATGCTGGTCATGTGCGTTTTCCTTGTGCATTGGGGATTGGAGATGGAACGCAGCTGACCCAAGAGAGTTCCTGATATCACAAGCGCCTGCTAGGGATCTCCAATGCCCGCTCCCCTTTCCGTCATTATTCCCACACTGAACGCCGCCTACGACCTGCCGCTCTGTCTCGAAAGCCTGATGCCAGGCCTCGAGTCCGGGCTGATCAGAGAGGTCATTGTATGCGATGCCTTTTCCGAAGACGGGACGCAGGCCATCGCCGAGGCGTCCGGAGCGACCTATCTCGCCACTGCCACAGGCCGAGGCCGACAGCTGATTGCCGGAACCGAAGCCGCACGCGGCGACTGGTTCCTGTTTCTTCATGCCGACACAATCCTGTCGCGCGAGTGGGCGGAACGCGTCGCTGACCATATTCGTGACCGTCCCGGCAATGCCGGCGCCTTCCGCCTCAAGTATCGATCCGATGACAAGCGTGCCCGCTGGCTGGAATCCCGCGCCAACCGCCGTGCCCGCTGGCTCGGCCTGCCCTATGGCGATCAGGGCCTTTTGATCTCACGCGAGCTTTATGACGATGTGGGCGGCTTCCCGGATGTGCGCCTGATGGAAGACGTGATGATCGTGCGGGCCGTCGGCAAGAACAGGCTCACCTTCCTGGATGCAGAAGCGCGCACGTCGGCGGTGAAATATGAGCGGGATGGCTGGCGCCGCCGCGCGTGGAAGAATTCGTGGATGCTGGCACGGTTCCTTCTGGGGGTCAGCCCGGACAAGCTTGCCAAGGAATATACCTAGTCTTCGGTCCAGAACTCTACGGTGCCGAAATCCTTGCTGTGCACAGCGACCAGATAAGCCTTGAAGGCAGCCAGATCAGTGACACGGCACGAATAAGCATCGACCCGCTCTAGACCATTGGCGGCCAAGACGTCTTCTTCAGAGTCATTGCAGGCTGGCATCGCGAACTCATAGGTCGGCACATGCGTCTGGGCATCAGGCCGTATATGGGCGACGAGGTAGTGATAGCTGACCTCCGGAGCATCGCGCATCTCGACCTCGGCGAGATAAACCGGTTTAGCCGCATCCTGCGTCAGGACCTGGAAGCGCACGCGCAACGGCTTTTCCTCGGCCTCTTCCGGTTGTGGGGAAATTTCATAGACGCCGTCTTCACCAACCATCACATTGCGACAATCGTCAGCGAGGCAGAGAACGACGCCATTATACGGCAACGTGACTTGCTCACCGGGCGGTATCAGCGGCACCTCGCTGTAGAAGCAGGCAGACAGCGCCGCGAGACTCGCCAGCGCTGTGAGGATACGAAACGGTCCCATGTTCTTTCTCCCTCCACTCAATTCCAGCTTTCATCCCGTTGAGGTCGAAAGTAAGGCCAGGCAATGACAAAAGCGACCTTGCTTATTTATGCAAAGCCACCCCGCATGGGACTGTCAAAGACGCGGCTGGCAGCAGGCCTCGGCCTCACTGAAGCGCGGCGCGTGGCCCACTTTACGCTGGCCCGCACAATGCGTGCGGCGCTCAGCGGACACTGGACTCCCATTCTATACACCGCGCCTGACAAGGCATTGAGCGATAGTATCGGCGGGCTCTGGCCAACCAGTCTTATACGGCACAGCCAGGGGCATGGCGGCCTGACCCAACGGCTGAACAGGGGACTTGCCGAAGCACCGCATGGCCCGGTCCTGTTCATTGGCGCCGACGCCCCGGACCTGTCACCGGCCCTTTTGCGCACGGCGATTCGCACGCTGCAGAGCCATGACGCCGTCTTCGGTCCAGCGCGTGATGGAGGATTCTGGCTGTTCGGCCTCAACAAGGGGTCGCGCACGCGCTCGCCATTTGACAGCGTGCGCTGGTCGGGGCCGCACGCGATGGCGGACGTTTGGGGAAATCTTCCGCCACATGCACGTGTCGGTCTTTTGCGCGCACTGACGGATATCGATGAGGCAGATGACTGGCATGCCTGGAACGCAGCCCGCTAAGCAGTGGAATTAATTTATGTTATCGCTTTGCGGCAGGAATGCCGGTCGATAACGGTCATGTTTTTCTACATGAGGGGACACCCATGTTTCGGCTTATCTATATCAGCTCCGCGTCCGAAGAGATTTCTGCAACCGACATTCGGGATATCCTCACGACTGCAGTGTCCAGTAACCGGAATATGGAGATCACAGGCCTGTTGATGTACAACGGACTGAACTTCATGCAGGTGCTTGAAGGCAAGCGGGACGATGTCGAACCCCTGTTTGAGAAGATTTCCAATGACAAACGGCACGTGTCTGTCGCTTCGATCCTCCAGGGCGACGCGGACGCGCGGATTTTTGCGCCATGGTCCATGCTGTTCAAGAACGTCAAACCGGAGACGACCGACGAAGAGCCTGTTCCTGAGGTGACAATGTCTGAAATTCTGGCCCTCGATATGCCGGACAATGTGCGTACGATCATCAAGAATTTCGACACGCTTCTGGGATGACGACAGCAACCTGAATTCACAGGTTCTCTGCAACATTCATAACTATGTTCTTGTTTTGTTCTTTATCTTGTGGGCACATGTGTCCCATGAGGAAAGGACAGAAACTCAAGCCCACGGGGCGCGTGACGCTGATCGACACGCAGCAGGCTGTCGAACGGTCTGACCAGCGCGGGCGCGGCGCAGTGTCCAACCAGACCGGCCGGTTCGAGCCTGAAACGCGTCACACCTTTGATGATGGCTGGAACACTGTCGAAGAAGCAGCCGCCCGTATCGAAACGACGCTGACGCGCGATGCCGCCAAAACTATCATCACTTTCAACAAGTCGCCCGACATTTCATTTGACCGGTCGATCAACCCCTACCGGGGCTGTGAGCATGGCTGCATCTACTGCTTTGCCCGGCCCAGTCATGCCTATGGCGGGCTCTCCGCCGGGCTCGATTTCGAGAGCAGGCTCTTCTTCAAGCCAAACGCGCCGGAATTGCTTAAGCGAGAATTGTCACGTCCCGGTTATCGTCCCCGTGTCATTGCGCTGGGTATCAACACGGATGCCTTCCAGCCGGTCGAACGCGAGGTTGGACTTACGCGGGAGTTGTTGAAGATCCTGTCCGACTATCGTCACCCCGTCAGCCTTCTCACCAAATCCTCCCTGATCGAACGTGATATCGACCTGATCGCCCCCATGGCAAAAGACGGGCTGCTGCGCGTCGGCGTGTCCATCACCACGCTTGACCGGACCTTGGCCCGCAAGATGGAGCCACGCGCCGCCACACCCACAAGGAGGCTACAGACCATCCGCAGGCTTTCCGACGCGGGCATACCGGTAACGGTCATGACAGCCCCCATCATTCCAGGGCTGACCGACCATGAGATCGAACACCTCCTGGAGGCCGCTGCCGAGCACGGAGCCACGGGCGCGGGCTATGTGCTGCTGCGCCTGCCGCATGAGATTAAAGATCTTTTCCACGAATGGCTGGTCACCCATGTACCCGACCGCGCAGCAAAGGTGATCAACACGATTCGTGAAATGCGGGGCGGCAAGGATTACGACGCGCGCTGGTTCGAGCGCGGCAGCGGGCGTGGCCCCGTGGCGCAGATAATTTCGCAGCGCTTTGCGCGGGAGACCCGGCGGCTAGGTCTCGCTTCCCCCCGACCGGCACTGCGGACAGACCTGTTCCAGCCGCCCATCGCGCCGAATGGCCAGCTGCGCTTTGGTTTTTGACAGGATTTTCACCGGCAATCCCGTTTCCATCCACAGACTTATCAACAGGTCTATCCACAGGCTGAAAATCCGTTAGTTTCGATAACGAAACGATTTCGGACTGATTCGGCTCCGCAACTATTAGGGTTTCGGAAACCGGCGTCCTTCAGTGATTCGTCTCCACGAAACACAAGTAGACAATACGGGGCCGGCCACATGGAATTGAAGCGCAACACGATCCTGCAGGGCGACTGCATCGATATTCTCCGCCGCCTGCCCGACCGCTCAGTCGATCTGGTGTTCGCCGATCCGCCCTACAATTTGCAGCTCGGCGGCGGTCTGACCCGCCCTGACCAGTCAGTTGTTGATGGCGTGGACGATGCCTGGGACAAGTTCGACAGCTTCGATGCCTATGACCTGTTCACCCATGAGTGGATGGAAGAATGCCGCCGCGTCCTGAAGGATGATGGCGCAATCTGGGTCATCGGCTCGTACCATAACATCTTCCGCGTCGGAACTGTGCTGCAGGACCAGGGCTTCTGGATCCAGAATGACGTTATCTGGCTGAAGTCCAACCCGATGCCGAACTTCAAGGGCACGCGCTTCCAGAACGCCCACGAGACACTGATCTGGGCCGGCAAGTCTGAAGCCTCGCGCGTCACCTTCAACTATGATGCCCTGAAAGTCTTCAATGAAGACAAGCAGATGCGCTCGGATTGGGTCATCCCGCTCTGCACGGGCGGCGAACGCCTGAAGGACGAGACCGGCAAGAAAGCCCACCCGACGCAAAAGCCGGAAAGCCTGCTCTCGCGCATCCTGCTCGCCACGACCCATCCGGGCGACGTGGTGCTAGACCCCTTCTCCGGCACCGGCACAACAGCTGCCGTCGCCAAACGCCTCGGTCGCGACTTCATCGGCATCGAACGCGACCCGGATTATGTGCGCCTGTCGCGCGCCCGCATCGCCGCGATCACACCAATCGAAGGCGAGATCCTCGAAACTGAGCGCAGCAAGAAATCCCTGCCCCGCGTTCCGTTCGGCGCCCTTATCGACAATGGCTGGCTGAAGCCAGGCGACCGCCTCTTCTCGCCGCAGCGCCGCTTCCAGGCCCGCATCCGCGTCGATGGCTCGCTAACAACTGGCGCCGTTTCCGGCTCGATTCACCGTCTCGGCGCGCACGTCCAGCAAGCACCCGCCTGTAATGGCTGGACCTATTGGCACTTCGAAGACCCGAAGCGGAACCTTGCGCCGATCGATCTGCTGCGCCGCCGCTATCGCGACGAAATGGGCCTCAACTAGGCCTCGGGTAGCGCCAGCCGGAAGGCTTTCGCGAATACGCTCGGCAATCCCTCAACGTCCCGGATGGGTGTCCACACCCCGTCCGGGCGTTTTGCGTTCAGGCGGGCCCGTTTGACTGTCAGAATGAGGGCAAAGTGCGTGAAGACATGGCGCACCTCGCCAATTGTCTCCCAGTTCGCCTCCACGGGTGGCGCCTCTTCAGGGATGCCCGTCTTCGGCCATTCCGTTCCCGGCAAGGCCAGCATGCCACCGAGCAAGCCTTTGTCGGGGCGACGCACTAGCATGATCTCTTCGTGGTCCAGCAGCACATAAGCCACCCCGTGGCGAACCTTTGTGGCCGCCTTTGCAGGCTTGCGCGGATAGGTTTCCGGTTCGCCCTCGGCCCGCGCCGCACACATGTCTGCCAGCGGACAGATGAGACAGTTCGGGCGCGTTGGCGTGCAGACGGTCGCGCCAAGGTCCATCAGCGCTTCGGCGAATTCCCCCGGTCGCTTCTCGGGTACGAGCGTACGCACCTCAGCCGCAATCACCTTCTTCTCGTCGGCCCACTCCCCCTTGAGCGCCAGCAAACGCGCGAAAACGCGGTCCACATTTCCGTCTACGGCCGCCGCCTGCTGGTCAAACGCAATCGCAGCGATAGCCCCCGCCGTATAGGGGCCGATGCCCGGCAATTTCACGAGCGCCTTCTCGGTCTCCGGAAAGCCGCCAAGGGCCACCACTTCGCGCGCACATTTCAACAGGTTGCGCGCCCGCGCATAGTATCCGAGCCCCGCCCAGGCAGTCATGACCTCCTCATCACGAGAATTTGCGAGCGCCTCCACCGTAGGCCAGCGCTGGGTGAACGTGTGAAAATATGGCGTGCCGTGCGGGATGGTCGTTTGCTGAAGCATGATTTCGGATAGCCAGATCCTGTAAGGATCTGGACGTTTTTCGAGCGCCCTTTCCGCTGGCGACACGCGCCACGGCAAATCGCGCGCATGCTGGTCGTACCAGGCCAGAAGCCGTGCAGGCAGTTCCTTGAAAGACATCTTGCCGGGCATGTGTGCCTTTTCCTCGCCACCAAGCCGTGCTTGTCTTGGGGAATGGTAACAAGATCAACCCTGGACCCCATCGAAGAGGCGCGCGCGCGCGTCCGGCTGCGCTATTTGCGCGCCCGCAAGGTCCATCCTGGCATATCCCAGATTGGCCTTGCTGCCGAACGCCTCACACGCAAATCCGGCGCGAAGAAATTACCCGCCGTGCAGATCCTGCAGCGCCGCTGGCGGGAAATCGTTGGCGAAAAGCTCTATCCCTTCTGCCGTCCGGAGAAGATTACCGGCGGCAAGGATGGCCGCGTGCTGACCCTGCGCGTCATTCCGCAAGCTGCACCACTGGTGCAGCACCAGGCCGAAACGATCCGCCAGCGCGTGTCCGTGTCGGCTGGCGGCGACATTGTTGCCATCAAGATCGTGCAGGGCGCCCTTACGACAAGTGAGCCGGTCGCGCCGCGCCGCAAGAAACGTCCACTTACTGCTGCAGAACTCCAGGCACTTGAGGCGCGGACCGCCGGCATTCAGGATTCCAGCCTGCGCGCGGCGATTGTTGCGTTGGGCGCAGCTGTGCTAACCGCAGACGACTCCGATACTTCCACCCCGGACCCACGTCCGGCCACGTAGACCTCATGTCCCGAAGGCCCGTTTGAATGTCTCTGATTCCTCGCCCATCCGCTCTTGTCACGGCTCTCGCCTTCCTCATCGCCGCTTGCGGCAGTGCTACGGGCGACGACGCAAAGCCGGCTCCAGCCGAAGCCCCTGCAGCGCCCGCCGTGCTGGGTCACGTCAAGGGCGCGGCTGACGCGCCGCTGACTGTCATCGAGTACGCGTCCCCGACCTGCTCACACTGCAAGCATTTCCATGACGATGTCATGCCCACGGTTGACGAGAAATTCATCGCAACCGGCAAAGTGAAGTTCATCTACCGCGAATACCCGCTCAACGATATCGACGTCGCCGCCTATGCGATCGCCAACTGTGCCGGCGAGGACAAGTTCTTTGACGTGCTGGACGATCTGTTTGAGCATCAGCAGGATATCTTCGATGCTTCCAAGTCCGGGACGATCAAGCAAATACTCCTCGATATCGCCGCGCGTCATGGCATCACTGACGAGAAGGCCTTTGATGCCTGCACGGTAAATCGGGCAATCCGCCAGCGCATTGCCGATACGATCATGACGGGTGATATCTTTGGGGTTCACGCCACGCCAACGTTCGTGGTCAACGGTCAGGTCAAACCAGCCGACCAGGATGCCCGCTCCGGCGAAGCATTCGAGGCCTACCTGAATGGCGAACTGGCCAAGCTGCCCCAATAGGCGATCCGGCACACAGCATTAACGATTTGGCAACCAACCCGACTCAATTCTTAACGCGAAGGTTATGATGATGGAACGCATCTCCAGACGAACCGCTTTGGCCGCCGTTTCGGCGCTGGCTCTTGCTGCCTGTGGCGGCAGCGACGACAGCCCCACGAGCCCCAAGAAATCGGGAAGCGACCCGGCCGCAATCGGACACGCTATCGGCTCGGCTGATGCGCCAGTGACATTTATCGAATATGCGTCACCCACCTGCCCGGCCTGCAAATATTTCCACGACTCCGTCCTGCCTGAGATCACCGAGAAATATATCTCCACCGGCAAGGTCCGCATGATCTACCGGGAATACCCAGTTCACGACATCGACGTGCCAGCCTATGCGATGGCGCTCTGTGCTGGCGACGGCAAATTCTTTGACGTGCTGGACGACATGTTCGAACACCAGTCCGGCATCACCGACGCGGCCCGCAATGGCGTGCTGAAAGCTGCGCTGGTCGCAATTGGTGAGCGCCACGGGATTGCCGACGAAGCTGCTTTCGATGCCTGCATGGCAGACGAGGATATCCGCAACCGCCTGAAGGCGACCTATGATGAAGCCCAAAAAGACGGGATCAAGGGCACGCCAACATTCATCTTCAACAGCGAAGTTGTTCAGTATGAAGGCGACATTCGTACAGTCGAAGGCTTTTCAGCAAAGCTCGATACGCTTCTCGCTAACACGGCAGGACAATAAGGATATGAGGCCGGCATGCAGATAACCGAACTCCGCATCGCCGGTTTCAAGTCGTTCGTCGACCCGCAAACCGTGCCCGTAGAACCGGGCCTTACGGGAATTGTGGGGCCGAACGGCTGTGGCAAGTCGAACCTGCTTGAGGCCCTTCGCTGGGCCATGGGTGCCAGCTCTGCCAAGGCTATGCGCGGCGGCGAGATGGACGACCTGATCTTCTCAGGGGCGCAAGGCAGGCCTGCCCGCGAGACGGCCGAAGTCACGCTTGTGCTCGACAATTCGAAACGCACGGCACCTCCCGAATTCAATTCATCCGACACGCTGGAAATCGTGCGCAAGCTGCGTCGCGGCGCAGGCACATCCTACAAGCTCAATGGCCGGACCGTGCGCGGCAAGGACATCCAGCTCCTGTTCGCGGATGCCTCGACGGGAGCAAACTCCCCCGCCCTCGTGCGGCAAGGCCAGATCTCCGAACTGATCGGCTCCAAGCCCCAGAACCGCCGCCGGATTCTTGAAGAAGCCGCGGGCATCGCAGGCCTCAATACACGGCGCCATGAAGCCGAACTCAAGCTCAACGGCGCCGAATCAAACCTTGAACGCTTGACAGAAGTGTCTGCTGAGGTGGAACGGCAGCTTGCCAGTTTGAAGCGGCAGGCTGGCAAGGCCCGCAAGTACAAGCGCCTGTCCGATGAAATTCATGCGCTGGATGCCCTCGTCGCGCATTTGCGCTGGAGTGAAGCCAAGCTCGCCTGCGACATTGCCCGCGAGAAACTGGAAGAATCGCGACGCGCCGTCGAGGATCTGACGCGCCGGGATGCGATTTGCGAGCGCGAGCGTATCGAGGCAAGCGAAGGCCTCGGCCCCCTGCGTGAAGCGGAAAGCGTCGCCTCGGCCAAGCTCGGCCAGGCCCGTATCGCGTTGGCGCGGCTGGAAACGGAACGCAAGGTCGCCGCCGATGCCCACGCGCGGCTGGAGGCAGAGGCCGCTCGCCTCGTGGAAGATCTTGAGCGCGAACAGGCCGCGAAGGCGGAAGCCGAAGCGGCGACCGAGAATGCCCGCAATGAACTCTCTGCGCTGCCCGTCATGGACGAGGCGCGCAATGACGAGATCGAGGCCGAGATTCGCGCTCGTCTGGAAGCCGCCCGGAACCAGCTGTCGGCCGCTGAAGAAGCTGCCGACAAGGCGCAGGCAGAGCTTTCCGAAGTGCGCGCCCGCCGTAAGGCATCGGAAGAGAATGTCGGCGCACAGACACGCCGCCGCGACCAGATAACCGCCGATATCAACCGCCTGACCGCCGAAATGGCCGGTCTCGAAGATGCTGTGTCGCTTGTGCGAAAGCTGAAGGATGCGAAGGACGCCGAGGCGCAAGCCGAGCAGGCATTGCAGGATGCCGAAGGCGCCGTCGAAAATGCCGAAGCACGGCTGACAGAAACACGCTCTGCTGAAGCAGATGCACAGCCGCCGCGCGACGCAGCCGACAAGGATGTGCGCGCACTCGAAGCTGAAATTGCCGGCCTGCAAAAACTCCTGCGCAAGGCCGATGGTCCTAGTGCGCCACCCGTCATCGACCGTATCCGCACCCGTGATGGGTACGAGAAGGCCGTTGCTGCCGCGCTTGGGGACGATATCGAGGCGCCGACGGACCGTTCTGCGGCCATGTTCTGGAGCGGTGCTGGCGCCGCTGCCCAGTCCCTGCCCGCTGGCGCAACGCCGTTGAGCGAATTCGTCGAAGCACCCTCAGAACTAGCGGCGCGCCTGTCACAGTGTGGCGTTGCGGCTGCAGAAGATGGCGCTCGCCTGATGGCCGAATTGAAAACGGGCCAGCGTCTCGTTTCACGCCAGGGTCATCTCTGGCGCTGGGATGGTTTCACACGCACACCGGACGCGCCCGTGTCGGCCGCTGCGCGCCTTGAACAACAAGCCCGGCTCGAGGCAACGCAAAAAGAGATCGAACCGCTTCAGGCCGAACTTGAAAAAATCACCACCAAACTGACAGAAGCCCGCGATGCCCGGCTGGCTGCCGAGGAAGCCCTTCGGGGCCTCCGCCAGACCATTGCGCCAGCTCAGCGCAGCCTCAGCGAGGCCCGCACAAGGGTTACGGAAGCCTCGCAGGCCTCCGAGCGGGCCGCCATGAAGCGGGACACAGCGGGCGAAGCCCTCGCCCGCGCCAATGCCGACCTCGCTGTGGTCAAGGAAGCCCTGTCGCTGATGTCGCCGCAGTCTTCCGCCGAAGAAGAAGCCACGCTTGAGGAGCGGCTGACCGAGGCACGCATGAGCGTCACAAGGGCCCGCGATGCCGAAATCGAGGCGCGCGGCCAACTTACAGACATTACGCGCGGCCGGGAACAGGCCGCCAACCGCCGCGCAGGGCTTGAGCGTGATGTTGAAACCTGGACCACTCGTGCAATCGCGGCAGGTGACCGCGTCGAACGGCTCGTCCAGCGGCGCGCCAGTGCCGCGTCCGAAGCCATCGCCGCCAAGTCTCGCCCTGAGGAACTCGCCACTGAAATCGAGTCCATGGCCGCCGATGTTGAGCGTCTTGAAACTGAGCGCAAACGCATCGCTGACCAGCTATCGGAAAAGGAAACCGCTGCGCGCGAAGCTGAGACCGCTGCACGTCAGGCTGCCATAGCCGCATCTGAATCGCGCGAGACACTGGCCGGCTGGAGCGTGAAGCTGGAAACCGCTGAAGGCCGCCTCGAAGAAAGCGTCGAGATTGCGCGCAACTCCTTCCAGCGCACGCCCGAGGGCCTGCTTGCGATTGCCGAGTCCGGTCTCGATGAAGCCGAGATGGGCGAATTCACGCCGCGCGATGCCGAGCGCAAGGTGGAAGACCTGCGTCGCGAGCGTGACCAGCTTGGCGGCGTGAACATGAATGCCGAGGAAGAGGCCGAGGAACTCGAAACCCGCCTCGGTAGCCAGGTTCACGAGAAGGAAGACCTGACAGCCGCCATCGCCAAGCTCCGCGAAGGCGTCGATGCGCTCAATGCAGAGGGACGCGAACGCCTGCTGGCAGCTTTTGAAACTGTCAACGAGCACTTCAAGGCCCTTTTCACCGCACTTTTCCGAGGCGGTCAGGCAGAACTTCGTCTTGTCGACGCCGAAGACCCGCTGAATGCCGGCCTCGAAATCTTCGCCCAACCGCCCGGCAAGAAGCTGGGCACGCTGAACCTGATGTCAGGCGGTGAGCAGGCCCTGACGGCTGCGGCCCTGATCTTCGCTGTTTTCCTGTCGCGCCCTGCACCGATCTGCGTGCTGGACGAGGTGGACGCGCCGCTTGACGATGCCAACGTGGACCGTTTCTGCAACATGCTCAACGAAATGCGCCAACGCACTGATACGCGCTTCGTGGTTATCACCCACAACCCTGTCACCATGAGCCGGATGGACCGTCTTTTCGGCGTTACGATGCGCGAACAGGGCGTTTCCAAACTCGTTTCTGTGGACCTTGAGGCCGCTGAACAGCTTGTTGCGGCGGAGTAGCGCAGACCTTCAGTCAGGAATTTCAATAAAAACAAGGAATTGTGTTTCTGTAATCCCGGTTGACTTGGCAGAGCCCCCCTCATAGTTTGCGCCGAAATCCGGGGGTCTCCCGATCAGCAAGGATTCGCGGCTGCGGAGCGCTTAAAAACATGTCCAGTGAGGGTCCAGACGGCCTTGGTGAGGAAATCGCCAAAGCAAGGGCAGCCCGCGCTGAACGGGAAGCGACAAAGCAAGCCCAGACCAAGGCTGACGAAGGAAATCATTCGGCCGGGGCGTATGCCCTGCGATACGGCGCGGAATTCGGCGCCAGCATCTTTGTCGGTGGCTTCATGGGCTACTGGATCGATGTTTTCGCAGGAACGAAACCTTGGGGCTTGCTGATCATGGGGTCTTTTGGCTTCGCAGCGGGCATTCGGGCCATATTACGCGCCTATAACGAGCTGAATGCTCAGGCGCTGAAACAGACAGAGGGGCCGCAGGCCTCCGAAGACGGGAATTGAGACGGATGAACCTGTTTATGCCGAGCGTTGCACTGGATCCCATCCACCAGTTCAAGGTCACCAAGTGGCTCGACTTCAATGTCGGCGGCATCGACCTGTCGTTCACAAACGCATCCGGCTTCATGGCACTGGGCGTCATCCTGACGATCGCTTTCTTCGGCGTTGCCGCTTCGAAAGGCCAGCTCGTACCTTCGCGCCTCCAGTCGCTGGCCGAGATCGGTTATGGCTTCGTGGCAGACATGGTGCGCGGCGCCGCTGGCGAGGAAGGCCTCAAGTTCTTCCCATTCGTCTTCACGCTCTTCTTCTTCCTGTTCTTCGCGAACATGATCGGCATGGTGCCTTACGCCTTCACCACGACCAGCCATATCATCGTGACCGGCGCCTTGGCCCTGCTCGTGATTTCGATCGTGATCGGCTTCGGCTTCTACAAGAATGGCTTCAAGTTCCTGAAACTGTTTGCACCATCGGGCGCGCCATGGCCAATCTATATCATTCTGATCCCGATCGAGATCATTTCCTTCTTTGCCCGCCCTCTGACCCTGTCGCTGCGTCTGTTCGCCAACATGCTGGCCGGGCACATCATGCTGAAACTGTTCGCTGGTTTCGCTGTCGGCCTGATTGCAGCAGGTGGCGCCTACATCATCATCGCACCGTTCGCTTTTGCCATGGGCGTTGCGCTCAACGCGCTTGAGCTTCTGGTGGCCGGCCTGCAGGCTTACGTCTTCGCCATTCTCACCTGTGTGTACCTCAACGACGCGTTCCACCCCGCACACTAGTTACCCTTTCGCCGGTGCGGCCACATGGTCACACCAAACCGCTTGACGCCGCACACGGAACACGCTTCACGGGCGGCACTTTGTAGAACAACAGCATTCCCATAAGGAGATCCCCATGGAAGGCGATATCACCCTCGGCCTCAAATATGTTGGCGCAGGCCTCGCAACACTCGGCATGATCGGTGCCGCTATCGGTGTGGGCAACATCTTCGGCTCGTTCCTTGACGCCGCAATGCGCAACCCATCGGCTGCTCCGCAGCAGACCGGTAACCTCTTCATCGGTATGGCCCTTTCCGAAGCGCTCGGCATTCTGTCGTTCCTCGTGGCCATCCTGATCCTGTTCGTCGTCTAAGAAGCTTTGTTGCTTCGGGCTGGTGGCACTTACGTCTCCAGCCCTGACGACTGACTTGAAACCGAGGATAATTTGATGCTGATCGCATTGCTTGCAGAAACTGCGGCCCACGGGTCCGAACATCTTGCGGAAGACACTCCGCCGCCGTTTCCGCCGTTCGAAACCTGGCATATGCCGTCCCAGCTGTTCTGGCTGGCGGTCCTGTTCGGCATCCTCTATCTCACCATGTCGCGGGTCATCCTGCCGAAACTGTCGGATACGCTCGAAAAGCGCTCTGACCGGATCGCATCCGACCTCGACCAGGCTGCCCGGCTGAACGATCAGGCAACGGAAGCCCAGCAGGCCCTTGAGCTGCGTATTGCGCAGGCCAAGAACAAGGCCCGTGAAACGGCTGACAAGGCACGCGCCAAGATGGATGCCGAAATGACAGCCGAAACGGCACGCGTCGACGCCGAAATTGAAAAGAAGCTGGATGCGGCTGACGAGCGGATCGCAAGTCTTCGCGTTGAAGCCATGAAGAATGTCGAGCAGATCGCCATTGAAACAGCGGACACGATTGTTGGCCGTTTCGGCGTGTCGGCTTCTAAATCCGAGCTGAAAAAAGCCGTTACCGCGGCGCTGGAGTAGTCACATGCGGACGATGAAATATCTCATCCCGATGAGCGTTCTAGCCGCAAGTGCGGCCCTGCCAGCCTTTGCGGCTGAAGAAGGTCATGGTGAGGGCTTCATTGGTGGCCTGGCCTATGCGTTCACGGACCCGGTAACGTTCACGGCCTTCCTGGCATTTGTTGTCTTCCTCCTGATCGCTGCTCGCATGGGCGCTTTCAAGACCATTCTTGGCGGCCTAGATAATCGCGCAAGCGCCATTTCTGCTGAACTGGAAGAAGCCCGCAACCTGCGCGAACGTGCCGCTGAGGCACTCGCCCTCGCCGAGCGTCGCCAGCAAGATGCTGACAAGGAAGCCGAGGCCATGATCGACCAAGCGAAGGCTGATGCGAAACAGATCATGGCGGAAGCCCGCAAGGACATTGCCGACCGTCTCGTTCGCCGTGAAGCGCTGGCAGAAGCCCGTATCCACCGCGCTGAAGCAGAAGCGACTGAACAGGTTCGCCGCGCTGCAGCGGATGCTGCCATCTCGGCCGCTCGCCGCGTTCTCAGCGAGGATAATGGCGTTGACCAGTTCGAGGCAGCTGCCCGCGAGATCGACCGCGCGCTGAGCTAGGCACGCCCCTAACCCCATAAAGAAAAGCGCCGCTGGAAAGATCCGGCGGCGCTTTTCTTTTTGGCGGTGAAAGAATGTCTATTCGGCGGTGTCGTCCACAATGGCCCCCGGCTGAAGCACCTGGTTGATGAGCGACTTGGGCACTTGGCCCGCAGGGCAGGTCATCGCTACTGGCGTGCCATTACTGATTGCTGGCATGGACGCCCGCATTTCGGGCGTGAGTGGCTGAGAGCGGAAGACCCACGCAAGCACCAGCATCGCGCCGATTGCGACCACGATGCCGCCGATTGTGCCCCAACCAATACCCATGTCGGCATCTGCCTGACGAATGGTGGCGGCTGTCGGACGGGCCGCTTCGGCAATCTTGACCCCGGCGACTGGACGGTGGCCGTTGCCATTGGCGCCCTTGAGTGAGGCCGCAGCAAGCGCTGCAGCACCTTGAGCCTCAGGCGCAGGTGCGGGCTTCTTGCCTAGCTCTTTCTCGCGCTGTGCCTTCGCGTGGAGCGCCAGAGGGTCCTCAGGGTGGGCGGCGAGCCAATCGGCGCGCTCGTCCTCGTCCTTGGAGCCGTAGCCCATCCATTCGCGCAGATCAGTACGACCATCGCGGCTGCCAAGCTCGTCCACGGCCTGGTAAAAGCCTTCAGGCGTCTTGCGGGACGTCATGCCGGCAATCGGGAAGCGTTTGTTGGTCCGGAACGGCTCATAGGGAATGGTCTTGTCGAGCGCCATCTGCACGAGCGTGCCAGACCGGGAATGCCCGACCGATGCGGCCGCCCTTACCCAGTCGCTCTTGACCGCGTTCTCCGACCACAGGACGAGCATGGACGTCGAGTTCATCGCATTACGCGCGTCCTTGGCGTCAAAAGTCTCGTCGACCTGCTTCTGGTCAAACCAAACCTTGAATTTGAGGGCGCGAAGCCGCCTTGCGATCAGCTTCGCCGCGTCGCGATCTTCGTTCGCGGATACCAGAAAGACGTCATATGCCATGGGGTCATTCCTGCAACTCTTGTGCCGAGCATAGCAATACTGCCCCCCTTGGCCACCCAATTCCGCTTTCAGGCGACAAAACTGCCTGTTTTTCGCTGCGAAATAGCGCTAAGGCCCCCGTCAGACAGTCAGAAAAAGGAGGCCGGAATGGGCTTCAAATGTGGAATTGTGGGCCTGCCCAATGTCGGCAAGTCGACGCTCTTCAACGCGCTTACGCAGACGGCCGCCGCACAGGCCGCCAACTATCCGTTCTGCACGATCGAGCCGAACGTGGGTGAGGTTGCGGTACCGGAGCCCCGTCTCAATGAATTGGCCCGGATTGCCGGCTCCAAAGAGATCATTCCGGCGCGCATGAACTTCGTCGATATCGCTGGACTCGTTGAGGGCGCGTCCAAGGGCGAAGGCCTGGGCAACCAGTTCCTTGCCAATATTCGCGAAACCGACGCGGTTATCTACGTGCTACGCTGTTTTGAGAACGATGACATCACTCACGTCCGTGGCACAGTCGACCCGATTGCCGACTTCGAAGTTGTCGAGACAGAGCTGATGCTGGCTGACCTCGAAAGCCTCGACAAGCGCAAGGCCGGGGTTGAGAAGAAAGCCAAATCCGGTGACAAGGATGCCAAGGCACAGGTTGCGCTCATTGACCTTGCCCTGGCTGAACTCAATGAAGGCCGCCCTGCCCGCAAGGCTGATGTGCCGAAGGACGAAACACGCGCCTGGAACATGCTCCAGCTGCTGACATCAAAACCCGTCCTCTTCGTGGCCAATGTCGATGAAGACAGCGCCGCCACCGGCAATGCGCATTCCAAACGTGTGATGGAGCGCGCCAAGGAAGAAGGTGCCGGTTGTGTTGTCTTCTCCGCTCAGATCGAGAGCGAGCTCGCGCTGCTCGACGATGCCGACCGCGCCGAATATCTTGAGACGCTCGGCTTGGAAGAACCGGGCCTGACCCGCCTCATCCATTCCGGTTATGACCTGCTCAACCTCCAGACCTACTTCACGGTCGGTCCTAAAGAAGCGCGCGCGTGGACCATTCGGCGCGGCTGGACCGCCCCAAAGGCGGCCGGCGTGATCCATGGTGACTTCGAGAAAGGCTTTATCCGCGCCGAAACCATTGCGTACGCTGATTTTGTCGCGAGTGGCGGTGAGACGGGCGCAAAAGAGGCCGGCAAGATGCGTGCGGAAGGCAAGGAATACGTTGTCCAGGATGGTGATGTGCTTCACTTCCGATTCAACGTTTGAGGAGGGGGCTCACCGACCTCATTTTTAACGTGTGGATATGAGCAGATATTAACTATCGCGTAAGGTATACACATCATTCTACCTTCCGGAGAGATATCCCCAGCTGGGGGGATGCACCTTGGGAATTCGCGATGCAGAGAATACGTTTTCACTACTGCCCAGCTGCCATCCTTGCACTTGCCGGACTACTGCTGCCATGGGGGATCGCGAATGCGGCGACCGATACGGATACATTCGACGTAACTGTGACAGTTATTACAGCATGCGATATTTCAGCGACTGGTCATGACTTCGGTACTTACGACGCGCTGTCGCCGACGCCACTGGATTCGACATCGACAATTTCTGTTACCTGTACGTCAGGCGCGAGCTATTCCGTCGCGCTGAATGCCGGAACCACGGGCGGGGGCACTATTCCGGCCCGCCTCATGACGGATGGCTCCAACACGCTCTCATACAACCTATACACGAACGCTGGCTACGGTACAGTCTGGGGTGATGGTACGGGCGGGTCTGCGGCGGTCGCGGGCACGGGTAGTGGCGGCAATCAGGATCTGACAGTTTACGGGCGCATGCCGGCCGGCCAGGGCGAACCTGCTGGTGATTATTCCGACACTGTTACGGCCACGATAACCTACTAGCGGGAAAAGGCGATTTTCGATGCTGAAAATGCTGAAATTCATGGTCTTGGGAGCTGCGGTTTCAGCAATGCTTCCCTCTTCAAACGCTCTCGAACTTGCCCCCACAATGATCACGCTGGAGCGCGACCATCCGATCGCCACGCTGAGGCTGGTAAACGATGGTGCCACCGCCAAGACCTATGAGCTGACCGGATTTGTCTGGAAGCAACCGGATGGCAGTGACCAGCTCTCCAATGCCCCAACCCTGATAATCACGCCTCCGGTTACATCGCTTGCGCCGGGCGAGGAGGCACTGGTCCGCATCGGCCTTGCCTCCCCCTCCATACATGGCGATGCCGAGGAGACATTTCGCGTAAGGGTCCGTGACATCACGCCCACCGGTCCGAATGTGCCGAATGCCCTTCGGATCCGCATGGAGTTTCTGTTGCCGGTTATCGTGCCAGCAAATGCGCCTGAGCCAAAACTTCGCCTCGCCGATGCGCGCGAACAGGATGGCGCCCTGTGCATCCGCCTGCGAAATGACGGCAACGCCTATCAGAAGATTATCGGCATCGGGGGCCAACAAGACACAGTCGAGATGATCTCGATTCAGCAGTACATCCTGCCGGCATCAGAGGCGACCATATGCTCTGAAGCGCTCATCGGTGTTCCTCAGGACCGGATCATGGCCGACGTCGCGCCGACGTATGCCTCAAATGCACAAACGCTTTACTTGGTAGCGGGAAATGCAAGTGTCCCGCACCAGACTGACGATTAGCCTGATTTTACCGGGCGTCGTCGCTGGCAGCCTGGTCTATGCAGACACGCCCGCCGCACGGGAAGGAGGTCGTATGGTCGCTGCATCCCTCTCCCGCACACTCGGGCTGAGAGGCTTTCTGTCATCTACTACCGATACATTTCATATTGTCGAAACGCGCCTGAATGGACAGGCGTCTTCCGCGCCGCTGATGATCGTGGAGCGAGACGGCATCATCTGGATCCCGAAAGACTATCTCGACCAGGTCGGCCTCAAGATCCCCGAGGGATTTGAGACTGTACGCGGACAGGACTATGTGCCAATCAGCGCCATAGGTGATGCGAAAGTGCGCTTTTCTCCCGACCATACCCGTCTCGATATTACCTGCAGCACCCAATGCTATGAGCCCAACAGGCTGGATCTGAACACGGCGACGCGGCCGGCTTTCTCTGCCGTAAAGCCCGGTTTGTTCGTCAACTATGATCTCTATTCGCAATTCGGTGATACGGGCGATTCCATCGCCGGATTTGCCGAAACAGGCTTTTTCACGCCGTGGGGCACAGGGCTGTCAGACATGTTCTGCATTTCCAAGCCCTCAGGGGAATGCGTTAGACTGGAGACAAACTGGACCATCGACGATCCGAGTTCGACCCGGCGCCTAAGGCTCGGCGACACGGTCAGCGATTCAGGTGCGTGGGGCGGGCCGGTTCGCTTCGGGGGCGTGCGCTGGGGCACGGACTTCAGTCTCAATCCCGACATCCTGACCTTCCCTACCCCGTCGCTCTCTGGCGACGCGACCGTGCCGGGGACCGTGTCTGTCCTGATCAATGCAACAGAACGGTATCAGGGCAATCTCAAGCCGGGGCCTTTCACGATCACCGATTTGCCAGTGGTCACTGGCGCAGGCACGGCGCAGGCCGTTGTTACGGATGTGCTAGGTCGCGAGACGATTGTCTCCACGCAATTCTATGCGGCCCCCCAACTGCTGCGCCCGGGGCTTGCGGATTATTCGCTGGAAGCTGGCTGGCTTCGCGAGGATTTTGGCCTCCAGTCTAACCACTATAGCGACCCGTTTCTCGCGGGCGGATATGCGCGCGGATTGAACGACACGCTGACGATGCGCGTCCGGTCAGAAGTCTCTGACGCCCTGTATACTGCAGGTGTGTCGGCAACCAAATCCGGCACCCAGTTCGGCGTCATTGAGGCCGTTGCCTGGCTCTCGCATGGCGATGGACATTCAGGCAGCCAGTTTCAATTGAGTCATGAGTATCGCAGCCATTCGCTGACCATAGGCTCAACTGTGTCCTACGCATCGGAGGCCTACAGGCGCATCGGAGAAGCCGGTGCACAGCCCCGCACAACAGCGCGTGCGTTTCTCGGATGGAACATCAACGCTATCGGTGCCGCCACGCTCAACTGGGTCAAACAGGATGCGCGCGAGGGTGAGGATTATTCGGCTTTCGGCCTTGGCCTCAACAGCCGATGGAGGAGCGCCTCTATCGCCGTATCGGCCCTCAAGGCGAACGAACCGGACAATAAATTCCTGGCCAGCTTGCGCGTCTCCATTCCGTTCGGGCCCGATGGAACGGCGGCTTCCGGCGTGGACTACCGGAACAACAGTTTAGGCGTCGAAGCGCGTTTCCGCAGGAGTGCGCCACATAGCGGTGGGCTGGGTTATAAAGTTGAGGTGGAGAAAGACGGTGTTGAACGGTTCGCTGGCGGGTTGGTCTATCGCGGCGCGGGCGGCGAGGCATCAGCCGACATCAGCGATGTCGAAGGGCGCCGTGCCGGACGCCTCGGCCTGCGTGGCGGGTTTGCCTATTTCGGTGACGCATTTGTTGTGTCGCCCGCCGTCACTGACAGCATGGCCCTTGTCAAACTGGATGGTACGCCCGGTGTTCGCGTCTATCATGACAGGCAATTGGCCGGCGTGACCGACAAGAGAGGCAGACTGGTTATTTCCGACATTCGGAATCATGAAACCAATGTCGTTGCCTTCGAGCCGACAGACTTGCCACTTACAGCCGATTTCTCCAGGACCGAGGTTGAACTCTTGCCGGGATTTCGAACAGGGCATCTCGTGGATTTCGGCATCTCCCATCATGCGGATGTCATTGCCCATGTCGTGCGGCCCGATGGTCGACCGCTCGAGACGGGCTCGCAGCTTGAAGATCACGCGACAGGCAAGTCCTATATCGTGGGAAGTGACGGACGCGTTTTCATTCCCGATGCAGGCACCCTGATCCATCTGACACAAGACTCGGGCACCGATAGATGCACCGCTAGCCTTCAAGGGCCTGCCGGGCGAACGGAAATTGCCATCACAGACCTCGGCAAGATCATCTGCCAGCCAGTCAGCGAAAGCGCGCCCGCATGAGATCCGCCTTCCTTCCGGTTAGCTTGTTTCTTGCACTCGTCGTCATTTTCTGTGGCCCAGCCGATGCCACATGCACCGGTCTCGGTTGCAGTTGCTCCGTCAGCGCGGATGATCTGTCTTTTGGATCCTATGATCCGCTGAGTGCGTCCAATCATGACGCTACGGGCGAGGTTCGCGTGACATGTGGGGCGATTGTTGCCGCTGTCACCGTATCCTACACGATCTCCCTCAGCAGCGGCAGTAGCGGTAATCGCCTCGCCCGCACCATGGCCAAGGGCGGCTCCACGCTTGCCTATAACCTATACACCAATCCCTCGCACGCCAGCATCTGGGGAAACGGGTCCGGGGGAACGGTCACACTTGGCAACAGCTATTCCCTCAGTCTCTTATTCCCCAAGACTGACACATTCCCCGTCTATGGTCGTATTCCGCCGGGTCAAACGGTCGGCGCGGGCAGCTATTCAGATTCGCTCGTTGCAACCGTCACGTTCTGAACTATACGGCCGCGGAGGACATGAAGCGGCCGGTATGCGTTTTCACGCAAGGCAGGACTTGCGGTTCCCCTCCGGTTTCAATAGACGACTAGGTTCGTGTGGAGAGGTGGCCGAGCGGCTGAAGGCGCGCCCCTGCTAAGGGCGTATACGTTAACGCGTATCGAGGGTTCGAATCCCTTCCTCTCCGCCAGAAAACCCACCCAATGCATTGTAATATAAGTGTATTATTTGTTTCAATTTCATCTTACCCCGCCACCTGCCCCGCCAACGAATTTCATTGTTCAACTCTGACTTAAGTCACAGGTTGAACGTTCGCCCGTATACACTGATAGTCGTCGCTAATTAGAAACTGCTGGGGAGTCGGGCAGATAAATGGATAAGCGTGGCCTGACTGAGCGCGACATCTGCTCGAAGTGTATCACCCCGGCTGTTCTGGAGGCAGGATGGGATAGCCACACCCAAGTCCGCGAGGAAGTGAGCTTGACCAAGGGCCGCATCATCGTCCGCGGCAAGCTGGTGAGCCGGGGCAAGGGCAAGCGAGCCGACTACATCCTCTATTACAAACCAAACATTCCGATCGCGATCATCGAAGCCAAGGACAATTCACAAAGCGTGGGCGCCGGCATGCAGCAGGCGCTGGAATACGCCGAGACGCTCAACATTCCGTTTGTCTTCTCGTCGAATGGTGACGGTTTCGTCTTTCATGACCGCACTGGAATGAGTGTGAGCAAGGAGACCGACCTCTCACTGAACGCATTTCCGTCGCCGGCCGACCTCTGGGCGCGCTACTGCGCCTGGAAAGGTGTTGTCAGCGGAACCGGGCTTGAGGTGACCGATCCTGGTGTTTAGCCTCAGGAAATGGCCAAGAACCCGTTCCGCTATTTCAAAACCTCGCCCGAAATCATCCAGCTCGCCGTTCTCATGTATGTCCGCTTTCCGCTTTCACTCCGTAATGTCGAAGATCTTCTGCACGAACGTGGCATCGACATTTGCCACGAAAGCGTCCGGCTTTGGGTGGACAGGTTCGGCACCTATTTCGCTCACAGAATCAGGAAACGGCGCTCGGAATCCATGCGGCGCAGCCCTCAATGGCGGTGGCATCTGGACGAAGTCTTCGTCAAAATCAGAGGCGAGCGCCACTACCTCTGGCGCGCTGTCGACCACGAAGGCGAAGTCCTTGAATCTTACGTCACCAAGACGCGGGACAAGGCTGCTGCATTGAAATTCCTGAAGAAAGCCATGAAGCGATACGGTAACCCGCATATTGTCGTCACGGATAGATGCCCGTCGTATCGGGCAGCCATGAAGGTGATTGGGAACGAACGGCGCCAGGAAAAGGGTCGGCATCTGAACAATCGCGCTGAGAATTCCCACCTGCCCTTTCGACGAAGAGAGCGGGCGATGTCTCGCTTCCGGCGGATGCGAAGTCTTCAGAAGTTCGTTTCAATCCATTCGTCAGTGTACAATCACTTCAACTTCGAAAGGCACATCAACACCAGAACCCGGTTCAAACAAAAAACGAGACGCCGCTCTTCGCGAGTGGCGCGACCTTCTCGTCGCCTAGCACCTGCTCATCCGCGAATTGTGGAGACTGGTTCGCATTAGACTGACAGGACCGCCAGCCAGTCTGGCAATTTCAGCGACTTTCCAGAGCCCCAAATTTACTGCCCGACTTTCCGAGACTTAGGCGGCTGTTCCGCAACTAATCTCTGATGTCTTCCAGACAAATCGTCTCCAGCCGGGGCATTTCGGCCCGCCGTCTCTCTTTGCCTTTTTCGGTGGTAAGGTTTAGGCCCGGTGGTCTTGTCAGCGGAACCGAACTTGAGGTGATCAATCCTGGTGTTTAGGCTCGGGAGATGGCCAAGAACCGTTTCGCCACTTCAAAGCATCGCCCGAATTCATCCAGCTCGCTGTGCTGATCTATGTCCGATTTCTGCTCTCACTTCTGAATGTCGAAGACCTTCTCCACGAACGCGGCATTGATGTTTGTCACGAAAGTGTCCGCATCTGGGTGAATCGGCTAATAAATCTGGTGGATCACCCCTGAGGGGCAGGCCAACGGAGACCTATCGACGGCGGTCGCTCGCAAGGGGCCGCTAATTTTTTTGTCTCGATATCTCGATAAGAGAAATATTATCGAACGATATTTCATATCGTAACTGATAAAGCGCGACACAGAGCCCTTATTTGCTCTGGTATTTGCAAACTTTTGCGCGAAGCAATGCATCGTCGCCATGAGATCATTTTGATTATCGAGAAGAAATCTGTAATAGGCGGGGATGACTTCAATTCCTCCCGCACAGCCCGCCGACGAATCTGATCTCTCCGCGAGCAACCCATACGAAACCGAATATGAGATTGGGCAGGATAATGTTGAGGTGATTGGACTGGATGTTCACAACCCGGTCTTCTTCACGAGCGCAGCATTGGTTATCCTGTTTTCGGCCGTTTCGTTGATCTTTCCGGAGACGTCGAGCCTCGCCATGGCCAAAGCCAAGACATGGACATTGCAAAGCGCAGATTGGCTGTTTGCCATCACGCCGGTCATCGTCCTTCTGTTCTCGCTCTCACTGGCCATCAGCCCGCTCGGTCGCATACGTCTGGGCGGGCCCACGGCCGTACCTGATTTCAAAATTCACTCATGGGTCGCGATGCTTTTTGCTGCGGGCGTCGGAATCGGTTTTATGTTCTACGGCGCAGCTGAACCCCTTGCATATTATACGGATTGGGCCGGGACACCGCTAGCCGTCGAACCCGGAACGCCAGCTGCCGAGCGCCTGGCCTTTAGTGCCACGATATTCCACTGGGGCGTGGCACCCTGGGCCATTTACGCAATTGTTGGCCTTTCACTGGGTTTCTTCGCCCACAACAAGGGGCTTCCGCTCAGTATCCGGTCCGCCTTTTACCCCATCCTCGGCGAGCGCGTATGGGGGTGGCCTGGACACATCATTGACCTTTTCGCCGTCGTGTCGACAGTCTTCGGACTCGCGACAACCATCGGCATTGGCGCGACGCAGGCAACGAGCGGACTGGCTTACCTTTTCGGTTTTGAACAAACGCGCTTGATCCAGATTCTTCTCATCCTTGCAATGACAGGTCTCGCTGTACTGTCCGTCCTGCGAGGCCTGGATGGGGGCGTCAAATTGCTGAGCAATATAAATATGAGCGTAGCTTTTGCATTGCTCATGTTCGTCATTATCGCTGGGCCCACGCTGGTCATATTCACTGGGATCGGGACCAACTTGCTGGATTATATCATCGACACGCCCGCCCTTACCACATGGGTTGGACGCGAAGATATTGTCTGGTTCCATGACTGGACAATTTTCTACTGGGCCTGGTGGATATCCTGGTCGCCGTTCGTGGGCATGTTCATCGCGCGCATCTCGCGCGGACGCACCGTGCGCGAGTATTTCTCGGTCGTGTTGATTGCGCCCTTCACGATCTGCATCATTTGGTTTTCTGCCTTCGGTGAGACCGCTATCGCCCAACATAAGTCCGGCGCGGGCGAACTAGCAGGCGACATGACAAGTGCATCGATTACCTTGTTTGAAATGCTTCACGATATGCCTTTTCCGGAAGTCACATCAGGCATCGCCATTCTTCTGCTGATCGTCTTTATCGTAACGTCGGCAGACTCTGGCGCGCTAGTCGTCGACACGATCACAAGCGGCGGCAAGACGGATGCACCGGTCGCCCAACGTGTCTTTTGGGCCTGCATGTTGGGGCTGACAGCTTCCGCTTTGCTGTATGGCGGCGGAACAGACGTGCTGAGATCACTTCAGGCCGGCACGATAACGGCAGCCTTGCCGTTCACAGTCATTCTGCTCGCGTGCTGCCTAAGTCTTTATATCGGCATGCGGGATGAGTGGCGAGAAATGCAGAATATAGCATCCGATTTGCCGGATAGCGATGCCGGCTAGTAGGTCCTTAAGATAACGCGCTCATGTAGGAATAGATACTCACGGCTAAGCCTTTTCCATGGCTGCAGTCGCGACAGCCTTTGCCGCATCTTCCTTCAACCATCGAAGCAGTGAGCGCACCATAAATACGCCAGCGATTGCTATTGGCAGACCCGCCAGAAGCACGGCCGACTGAACGACCTTCAATCCGCCAATAAACATGAGGCCAACGGGAAGCAGCCCCAGCACGCCCGCCCAGAAAAGCCGATGCCAGCGAGCGGGATCCTCACCAGCATGCAAAGCCTGCGTCGCGGCAGACGCCAGCGTGTAGCTGGCAGAATCATATGTCGTGGCTACAAAGACAGTTGTCACGGCCACAAAGATTGCCAGCGCAACCTTGCCCAGCGGAAGGTGGGCTATGATGGCTGCAATGGCGGCTGGCGCGTCTTCGTGGACCATATCGACAACGGGCAGCGCCCCCGTGAGTTCGAGATGCAACGCATAATTCCCGAAGATGATATAGAAGGTCCACACACCGAGACTTCCCAATAGTGACATGCCAAGCAGAACTTGCCGAATTGTGCGTCCCTTCGAGATGCGCGTGACGAAAATGCCAACAAAGGGCGCAAACGCAATCCACCAGGCCCAGTAGAAAATCGTCCAGTCCTGCACGAACCCGGTTTTCTCAATAGGGTCGGTATAGGTGATCATGGCGAACATGTTCGACATCATGTGCCCGAGGCTTTCGGTACCCATCGTGAGGATGAAGCCCGTAGGGCCGACGATCAGGATGAATGCCAGGAACAGCAAGGCTAGCCACAAATTGGTGTCTGAGAGACGCTTGATCCCTTTCTCAAGGCCAAGATAGACGGACACCCCGAAGAGACCGACACAGACCACAATAACGATCAGGTCCATAACCGTTGATCGCGCAATGCCCAACAGCTCCGCCATACCAGCGGAAATGACAGGCACGGTAAGGGCAAGTGATGTCCCTGCCCCGCCGATCAGACCGATCATGAAGATCAGGTCGAGCGGCTTGCCCCATGGCGAGGTCGTGCACTTATCGCCCAATATTGCTGCGCTGAAACGCAGGTACGGCACGCCTTTGTTGTAGAAGGCATAGGCCAGCGCTACCGAGGGAAGGCCGTAAATACACCAAGCGCTGATGCCCCAGTGAAACAGGCCATAGCTCGTCGCCCACCGAATTGCTTCAGTTGACTTAGGCTCAACGCCAAAGGGCGGCGCTTCATAGTAATAGGTCCATTCGATACCAGCCCAGTAGAGAAGCCCGCCGCCGACGCCCGCCGAGAAGAGCATGGCGACCCAGCTCAGCGTCGAGAAGTCCGGGACGTCATCCGTGGCGCCCAGCTTGATATGGCCATACGGTCCGAACGCAAGATACGCAGCGACAGCCATCGCACCAATGGCCGCCCACTGATAAATGATGCCGAGATTACTGGCCGTCCAGTCATAGAGCTCAACAATTCCGGGACCTATTGAATTGCTGAACAGGATAAGAGGAATTGAGACTAGCAGTGATGTAACAACAGCCAGCGCGAAGACGGTCTTGTCGATAGGCTTGCCTGTCATCAATTGCTCCCGTTCAGCGCATCACAAAGCGGCGCCATGAAATCTTCTGTAGCACCCACATGGTCGCCTAGCTCCTGTACAACATTCTGACCGGGCGCATGCACCGGCCACTCCGGCAACCCGGGCCCATTCGGGTTTCCGCTGCGTGCAAAATTGCTCCAGTATGCCATCATAGTCGCCGCCAACTTGCGATCATCTGCATTGGTTGGCAGCCATTCGTCGTGCGTATCGAAGACGTAGGGAATTTCTGCGCCGTGATAGACACCATAGGCATCGGCGCCCACCCGCTTTCGCGTAAAGCGATAGAGAAAGGAGTCCTTTCCCCGTCCAGCAGACATGTCCGCTATCCTTTTGGAGGGGCAATGGAATTGCGAAGCCGTGGACAATACATCCGCGATCTCTTGGGCAGATCGATTTTCAAACATGGGAAGGGCCAGAAGCGAGGAGCGAATATCTACTGGATAATCTGCCAAGCCCTCGGCAAGCATTTCTGTGTCCGATCCACCAATATACATAAGCATCTCGTTCAGGTTACTACCGACGATGACATCCACATCGTCATGGAAGCGCTCAGTGTCGCTCACCCAATATCCATCCACGACTGGACCGTGGTAATAATCTACGCCCGTCGCCTTGTGGAGGTCCACGAGGTCCTGCCACGGAAGCGCGCGGGCGGCCTCAAGGCTGGCAATATTTGCCTTGGAGAACATCTCCTTCGCTCGCGCCTGAGCAACGTCAAAAGAAGGCATGTCACCCGGCCCCAGCGCACCACTTTCCAGAATAGCACGCCGGAACATTCCATTCGTTTGCGGACTTTTTAGCAGGGCATAAATATTAGCAGCGCCGGCAGATTCGCCGAAGAGCGTGATGTTATCGGGGTCTCCACCGAATGCCGCAGAATTGTCTCGCACCCATTGCACAGCTGCGATGATGTCGGAGATGCCGTAATTTCCTGAAGGCATATCGTCTGTCCCCTCAAATGGAACAGGCAGGAAACCAAGTGAACCCATGCGATAGTTTATGGAAACGACCACAACTCCCTTCACCGCGAGCTGGGCACCAATATAGTTAGGCTCATATGCCCATCCATTCACATTGCTGCCGCCATGCACCCAGATCATGACAGGCAAAGCGGCCGAACCTTCGGGGCTTGGTGTCCAGATGTTCAGATAAAGACAATCCTCGTCCATATTTGTGAGGTCGGGAACAGCCGCAGGGTCGTGGCCGAAGCCCTCCGCCACCATCCGATACCATTCGGGATTACCCTGGCTTTGAGGACACGCCGGCCCGTAATGCGAGGCATCAATATTTCCCTTCCTTGCAACATGCGGTTCGGCGGGATGCCAACGTAGGTCACCTACCGGCGCAGCCGCATATGGCACGCCCAGATAAGCTGATATGCCGGACTGCAACTTGACGCCAACCAGGCTCTCTCCGCCAGCATGCATCGTGGGCGCAGCGTCCGTCGAAAACCGTGACTTCGAGTTCAGGCAGCCCGAAAGGCAGACGATGGCGCCGATCGCCAAGGCTGTGATCAGCTGTGCGCGTTGCCGCATTTTGCAAGCCTCCCCATCGGCAAGTCACTTGGGTGGACTCGTCCAGAGTCCGGTTTATGCGCCGACAGAACTTTGCCACAAACGAATAAACTTCGCTTATAGATGAATTTAACTCATACCTGCGCTACACCCGGCGCAGCCATGGCGATGTCGATCAAGGGCGCGAGTGTCTCGTCCTCGGCGATCTGACCCTTCAGCCATTCCTGGAACAGGCGGATTTTGCGAATGTTCGCGCGTTCTTTGGGGTAGGTAACAAACCAGTGGCCGATCGTACGCACGCGTCGCTCCGGGAATATATCGACCAGATGCCCGGCCTCGATATCCTCCGCAACATAAGGCTGCATAGCCAAGGCAACGCCCATCCCTCTGGAGGCCATTTTCAGGGCGTGGTCATAGCTGTCGAAGCGCAACCCGGCATCCGGATCGACATCATCAACCTTGTTGGCCTCTAGCCAGACTGGCCAGTCATTGGCGGACGGGTAAACCTGCAGGATGGGATGATTTGAAAGATCTGAGGGCCATTCAAGCCGACGACCTTCCAAGTCCGATTTCTCTTTGTAGCGCGGACTGCAAACTGCAAGCATTGTCGGAGAAAAGAGATATTCATAATGTATCCCACTACGACGACGCTGACCTATCATGAGGGCAAGATCTATTCCGTGCTCCGAAAAGTCTGCATCCATTTGCGAGGAGTTCACCCTAACGTGTATGTCTTGATGCGCCTGTTGGAATGTATGCAGTCTTGGCATCAACCAGCGGACTGCGAATGTCGAATACATCTGAACGGTAAGGATATTTTCTTCCTGTGGACTGAGGAGTTGCTGAGTGCCGTCGGCGATCCGGTCAAATGCCTCCCTTATGATTGGAAAGTACTCAGCACCCGCGGGACTCAACTCAACGGCACGCGGCGTGCGCACAAAAAGCTCGACACCCAACTGCTCTTCAAGATGCTTCACCTGATGAGAGATGGCAGACTGGGAGACGCTCAACTCTTCAGCCGCTTGGCGGAATGAGCCGGATCTCGCAGCCGCCTCAAATGCTTTGAGCGCGGTGAGGGGAGGAAGGTTTCGTTTCATAAATTACAATGTGACATGAGATTTTTTCAAGGGCTAGACGCAATTTTACCTTTGTCACTCAGTGTCATCTCGGCCAGTCTGCCAAGGATGACAGACAAATCCTCAGATGTGCGCTTGGCAGAGGCCGACGCGTTGCGGGCCGCTGGCCATCCGGAACTGATCGAGGCCGCCAGCCACATGATGGCTGGCGCGTTTGGCAAAGCAGAACCCCTTTGCCGCATCGTCCTCAAACGAGACCCCCTCGATGTGAACGCCATGCGCCTGCTCGCCGAGATCGGCATGGAGGTCGGCCGCCTCGAGGATGCCGAGGTGCTGCTGGAGCGAGCCCTTCAGCTGACACCCGACTTTCGGCTGGCGCGCGGTAGCTATGCCAATGTTCTCGGCCGTCGGGGCAAATTCGAAGCAGCACTGACTGAACTCGATACGCTCCTCGCTTCTGAACCCACGCAACCCGGCTATCTTGTTCTGAAAGCAAATACACTGGTGCGTATTGGTGATCATACCAGCGCTATCGCCATCTATCGTGACGTACTTGCGCGCGCACCTGCCACTGCAGGGATCCAGATGAGCCTCGGACATAGCTTGAAAACCGTCGGAGACCAGAATGAAGCCATCGCCGCCTACAATGCGGCACGCGCCCTGCGGGACGATCTCGGCGATGCCTACTGGAGCCTCGCGAACCTCAAGACCTTTCGTTTCTCAGATGATGACATCGACACAATGCGCCACGTCGCCGCCCGCGAAACGATAGACCGCGAAGACTATTATCATCTCGCATTCGCACTTGGCAAAGCGCTCGAAGACCGGGGAGAATACGAGGAGTCTTTCACCTGGTACCGACGCGGCAACGCCATCAAGCGCCGCCTCGTTGCTTACAATGCAGACGAGAACCAGGCCGACATGGCAAAGCTCTCCGACTATTTTACTGCGGGTGTCTTTGCGTCCAGACAAAATGCCGGCTGCCAAAGCCAAGCCCCCATCTTCATCATTGGGCTCCCGCGATCAGGCTCGACCCTGCTGGAGCAAATCCTGGCCAGCCATAGTCAGGTCGAAGGCACTCAGGAATTACCTGACATCATTTCCATAGCCCGCCGCATCGCGGATAAGAAACGCGGCGGAGATCAATCGAATTACCCTTTCGGCATAAACAGTCTGACAGATTCAGACCTCACAGCCCTTGGCGAAGAATATATAGAGCGGACGCGCATCCACAGGACCGACGCGCCCTTCTTCATCGACAAGATGCCAAACAATTTCGCCCATATTGGCCTGATCAAACTTATCCTGCCCAATGCGACGATAATTGATGCACGGAGACATCCTCTCGCCTGCTGCTTCAGCGGATACAAACAACTCTTCGCCAAGGGGCAGCATTTCACATATAATCTGACGGATATCGGTCGCTATTATGCCGATTATGTCAGGTTGATGCGACACTGGCACCACGTGCTGCCGGGCCATGTCATTCATATGCAATATGAAGATGTGGTGGCGGACACCGAAACACAGGTCCGGAGGCTTCTGGCGCATTGTGGCCTTCCCTTTGAGGAGGCCTGTCTACGATTTTACGAGAATCGCCGCGCGGTGAAAACAGCGAGTTCAGAACAGGTGCGCCAGCCGATATTCACGTCCGGACTGGACCAGTGGCAAAATTATGAACCATCGCTGAGCCCCCTCAAAACCGCGCTTGGCGAAACACTGCGATCCTACAAGCAATAGAAAATGTTGACCTGCTCGTGCGCGCATCACTTCCATTTCCCTTTAGATAAAGCGCATAACAGCCTGAGCCTGACTTACCTTCTGGCCGCCGCATGAATTATACTCATGTATTCGTGACAAATCATCTTTTGCCACCGAAGCAGCGCCCCATTAGCCATGAAGGATGGGAGCGCCGCGCTCGCTTCTTGTGCGAAGGCGCCCGAACGAGCCGTAAAAATTATCAGGCAGTGTCCGTACCGAAATATCGGGTGAACTGCTTCAGGGAGGATAAAAAATGTCATACCAAACGTGGACAAGTCGGCAGCGGCTGCTTGCACAAGCGTCAGCATTCGCGTTCGCCAGCGTGGTTGTCGCAGGCCAAAGCGCCGCACAAGAGGGCACACCAGACAAGTCTTCGACCATGAAGCTGCAAACGGTCACCGTGACAGCGCAAAAGCGGACTGAAAACCTCCAGGACGTTCCCGCCAGCCTCCAGGTGCTTGGCGGCTCCGAACTTGCCTCCCAAGGCGTTACAAACTTTGAAGACTATGTCGCGCTGCTGCCAAGCGTCTCCTTCGCGGGCCAGGGGCCTGGCAACTCGCAAGTCTTCATGCGCGGTATCTCCTCCGGCGGCGATGGCAACAAGTCCGGCTCAAGCCCCAGCGTCGCCGTCTATCTCGACGACCAGCCCGTCACCACGATCGGCCGCGTCCTTGACGTGCATATGTACGATATCGCGCGCGTCGAGGCTGTCGCGGGGCCCCAAGGCACACTTTATGGGGCGGGATCCCAGGCCGGGACGCTGAGGATCATCACCAACGCCCCAAGCAGCGCAGGCTTTGAAGCCGGTTATGACTTATCCGTCGGAACGACCAAGGACGGCAGCGAGAGCTATTCAGCGGAAGGATTCGCAAACCTGCCACTCGGCGAGAAAGCGGCCCTCCGTATTGTCGGATGGCACTCCAAGGATGGCGGCTATATCGACAATGTCCCAGCAACTCAAACATTCACCTATGGCAATATCACCGTCGACAATGCCGCATACGTAGAAGATGACTTCAACACAGAGGAGAATACTGGCGCGCGCGCTGCCCTGAAAATTGATCTCAACGAAAACTGGACCGCCACGGCGAAAGTCATGCATCAACGGCAGAAGACTAATGGCGTTTGGGATCACGATCCGGAGGATATCGGAGATCTCGAAGTGGCCCGCTTCTTTGATGATAGCGGTCAGGACAAGTTCACACAGGCAGGCCTATCTGTGGAAGGCAACATCGGTGGGCTTCAGCTTACTTATGCCGGCTCCTATCTCGACCGCGAAGTCGATTACAATGTCGACTATTCCGCATACGCAGAATACTCCGCTTACATACCTTACTATTCTTGCTACAGTTCTGGCACGCTGGACGAGTCGACCTGTACCGACCCGCGCATCCAGTATGACAGCGACGACAAGTACAAGACGATGACGCACGAACTGCGCATCCAGAACGATGAGTCCGAACGCCTGCGTTTCATTGCAGGCCTGTTCTACCAGGACGCCGAGCACGACTATCTGAACGTCTGGCATATCCCGACGATTCCTGCGGACCGGAGTGTCAATGCCAACCCGCTACTTAGCGGTTATCCTGACGATGCCTATTTCATCACCGATCAGGCTCGCAAGGAAAAGGAAAAGGCGCTCTTTGGTGAAGTTGCCTTCGATTTTACCGAGAAGCTGACCGGGACAATCGGCGCACGCTTCTTTGAGACCGAAAGCGACCTCAAAGGTGCCGTGGGAACACTCTTCTCCGGTAGCCCGCTCGTTGATCTATCGTCCGGCGAAAGTGGCGATGTCTTCAAAGGAAATCTCAGCTACAATTTCACGCCGGACGCACTGGTGTACGTAACCTATTCCGAAGGCTTCCGCCCTGGTGGCAACAACCGCGCATCGACGTCCAATATTCCTGCTGTCTACAAATCAGACCTCATCACAAATTATGAAGCTGGCTGGAAGACGACCTTCTGGAACGGCCGTGCGCGCTGGAACGGCGCCATCTTCAATATGGACTGGGATGACATCCAAATCACCCGGTTCGATCCTGCGGAATCTCCTCTCGGCCTTACAGCCAATGTTGGGACAGCCCGGTCGCGCGGCATCGAGACAGACTTCTCTCTACTCCTTGCCGGAGGGTTCCAGATCAACGGGGCCGCATCCTGGATTGAGGCAGAACTGACCGAAGATTACATCCGTAACTTGTCCGCGCAGAGTGTCGACGCGCCTGCCGGCACCGAACTTCCCGATATCCCAAAACTCAAGCTGGCGCTGACTGGCCGTTACGAGTTCGACTTCATGGGTAATGATGCCTTCGCTCAGGGCAGCTATCGGTATGTTGGCAAGCGCTACAACGACCTCTTTATCGCAGCGCGCCAGGAACAGGATGCCTATTCCATCGTAAACCTGTCGACCGGAATTGATCGTGACGCCTGGGGCGCAAGCCTTTACGTAACCAATGTTACGGATGAGCGCGCTGAGCTTAATCGCAATGCAGCCACCTATGACGAGCGGATAACGACAAATCGTCCCCGTACGATCGGTGTAAGTTTCTACCAGCGCTTCTAATGCTCCGTCCCTATCCTCACCTGCGCTCGGAAAGCGCAGATGAGGCGACCCAACCGACACAGAGTAAACGAAATGGTTCCAGATTCCTCAGGGCCTCTTAAGGGCAAGCGCGTCGTCATTACGGCGGGCGCAAATGGCATAGGGCTCGCCATGGCGCGCCACTTTCTCGAACAGGGCGCGACTGTTTGCATCTGTGATCTGGATGGGGCTGCCATATCTCGGCTGAGCGGCAGCTACGCCAGACTTCATGGATTTGAAGTCGACGTAGCTGATCCAACCGCAGTCGAGGCGTTCTTCAAAGCTGCCGAGCAAACGATGGGCGGACTCGATATTCTCGTGAACAATGCAGGCATTGCCGGTCCGACCGCGCTCTGCGAGGACGTGGACATCGAGGACTGGCACCGCACCATAAATGTCGATCTCAACGCCCAATTCTATTGTGTGAAATACGCTATCCCCATGCTGAAAGCCTCAGGGGGTGGATCGATCATCATGATGGCCTCAAACGCGGCCCTTTTCGGCTTCCCCATGCGCTCTCCCTATACGGCAGCCAAATGGGCGCTTGTCGGCCTCACCAAGACCCTGGCCATGGAACTCGGACCTCACGGAATTCGGGTCAATGCCCTCTGCCCGTGTAGTGTTGAAGGTCCAAGGATCGACGGCGTTATAGAGCGCGAAGCGGCCAAACGGGGCGTGTCACCTCAAAAAATCCGGGAAGACTATCAGCGGCAAAGCTCTCTCAGAACCTTTGTTCGCGCCGATGATGTCGCCGCAATGGCCCTCTTTCTTGTTTCGGATGCGGGCGCGAAGATATCCGGCCAGGCCATCGGTGTGGATGGCCATACAGAGTCGCTGGCCCAACTTTGAACTTTAGGAAATGACAATGAAAACTGTCTGGTATGAAGCGACGGGCCCTGCTCAAGATGTCCTGCAGTTCGGAGAGATGGCATCGCCTGATGCCGGCCCGGGCGAAGTCCTTGTCAGGATTAAATCGTCTGGCGTGAACCCTTCCGACGTGAAGTCCCGCGCAGGGCTGCGCGGACCGATCCCCTTTCCGCGAGTTATTCCACACTCAGACGGCGCAGGGATTATCGAAGCTGTCGGCGAAGGCGTTGATGCTTCCCGCATAGGCCAACGCGTCTGGATCTGGAATGCCGCCTGGCGTCGCGCTTTCGGGACCTGCTCAGAGCTTCTCGCAATTCCAAGCGCACAAGCCGCTCCCCTTCCTGACAATACGGGATTTGACGCCGGCGCTTGTCTCGGAATTCCGGCCAGCACCGCCTATCATGGCGTATTTTCAGATGGACCTGTCGAGGGCCAGACAATTCTGGTCACAGGCGGTGCTGGCGCTGTCGGTCATTACGCGATCCAGCTCGCCAAATATGGTGGTGCACAAGTTATCACGACGGTCAGCGGTGTCGCCAAGGCCGCCCACGCGCGAAGCGCTGGCGCAGATCATGTGATCAATTACAAAACGGAATCCGTGCACGAGAAAATCTCTGACCTGACACAAGGTGCAGGTGTGGACCGGGTTGTTGAGGTCGAATTTGGCGGCAATCTATCAGAAGTGGCACCCGTGCTAAAAGCTGGCGCAATCATCGCGACCTATGGCTCTATGGCAGACCCAAAACCGGCACTTCCGTTCTATGATCTGATGTTCAAAAACGTCACGCTCAAGATGTATCTCGTGTACCTGCTTAGCGAAGCGGACCGGAAGCAAACCGTTGAAGGCCTCAACATCGCCCTCGCCAGCGGCAAGATATCCCATGCAATCGCCAGACGCATCCCCCTTGTGGACACCGCCAAGGCACATGAGATCGTCGAAGCGGCGAGCGAAATGGGCAACATAATTATCGATATATAGGATAGTCACTCGTGCAACTGGTTCCGCTTCTCACGTTTCGAAATGAGCTGGCGGCAGTCCAGCCTATCGGTGACACACCCTTCGGACATCGAATTACATACATAATTGGCGAGGGCCGGTTCGAAGGCGAACACCTCCGGGGGCGTATCCTGCCAGGCGGCGGAGACTGGATGATCAAAGGGGCCAATGGCCTCGCAAAACTGGATGTGCGCAAAACATTCGTCACCGATGATGATGCGCTCATTCATGTCAGCTACACCGGCCTCTACAAATTCAACGATGAGGTCGATGCCCGGCTCGCAGATGGCCACGATTGCGAGTTTGGCGAGACGCTGTTTCTCTCTCAGATGCAATTCGAGACAAGCCATCCAAAATATGCCTGGCTCAACGAAACACTAGCAATAGGCGAGGGACGCGAAACCCGAACCGGCGTTGAGTATCGTGTTTTCGCGATCAACCCACTTTGCAGTAACCGAAACTAAATCCTTACACTGATTTCTCTTCATTACCGCAACGATGATGCTTGGAGATTATCCGATATCGCTCGGTTGCAGAAATGATTGCGCCGATGCACGAAGTGCATCTGGAATGGCAATCGCCTTGCGATCCGTCAGATCGAAATATACCGAAACACTCTCCAGATTTGCCGCCACCCCACCCTTGGTGAGATTGTGCATTTCATAAATCACCGTAATCGACTTTCCGCCGATTTTGGCAAGGGCCGCCCGCACCTCGAGGAGGTCACCCGCAGCCACTTCATCATCATACGTGATTGTGTGCTTCACATCCACCCAGCCCGGGCCATCAGAAGCCCCCGGCACCCAGCCGAAGACCTCATTCAGGAAGTGATAGGACGCGTCATCGAACATAGCCACATAGTGGCGCGTCGTCATATGTCCCATCACATCACACAGCCATGGATGCGCAACGCCCTTGTATGCACTGAACATCATGCTGACTTTCTCGCCAGAGTGGGTTTCGCCTGCTTTGTCAGCTTCAAGGTCTCTCGGGCGTCGGCCGGCGACTGAATGCTCGCGCCCATGTTTTCGAGTATTGAACGCGCCCGCTCCACCAATTGCGGGTTCGACGCAAGCGTGCCCTTTTGAAGATACAGGTTGTCCTCAAGACCAACACGCACATGCCCACCCAGTAGCGCAGCCTGCGCCGCCATTGGCATTTCATCCGGCCCAAGACCGAATCCTGACCAATTTGCGCCGTCAGGAAGGTTGTCGACCATGTTCATGAAGTTCCGGGGCGTCGCTTCGGCAGCCCAGCGAACACCCATGCAGACCTGAAACAGCGGTGGGGAGTCCAATAGCCCCTCCTTCTGCAATTGCTTGGCAAACCAGATATGGCCAAGTTCGAACACTTCCAGCTCGGGCTTCACGCCTACATTCTGGAGGCGCTTCGCTCCAAGGCGCAGCATGTCTGGTGTTGAGACATACACATAGTTCCCACCCGGATAATTAAATGATCCGCAATCGAGTGAGCAAATCTCCGGCAGGAGGGCCTCAACATGCGCCATGCGTTCCCTCTGGCCCACGAGGTCTGTGTCATCTGTCAGGTCGAGCGGCTCTGCGTCAGGCCCAAGATACAAATCACCGCCCATGCCAGTTGTCAGGTTGATAACGACATCAGTGTCGGCATCCCGGATGCGATCAACAACTTCCCGGTAGAGTGACACGTCACGACTCGGGGCGCCAGTTTCTGGATCCCGCACATGAATATGCGCGATGGCAGCGCCTGCCTTTGCCGCATCGATTGAAGCATGCGCGATCTCTTTTGGCGTAACCGGCACGTGGTGTGAACGATCTGCAGTATCCCCTGACCCCGTAACGGCGCAGGTAATGATGATATTCCGATTCATAAATGCTAATCGACCGCCTGAACGATCGCCTTTATTTTGCCGCTAGTTGTCCTGCGCAAGGATGCTCATGGCAAAAGCTGGTTAAGCGTCGCCCGCACGCGCAAAACGCCGAAATTGAATGCGCCGAATTCATGAGCCTGTGCTTCTGCATCAGACGGTCCCGCGCTCTCGGCAAACGGCAGTTGTTAAGTCCTGATTATAGGATAAATTTCACTATTAAATCAAGTAATTCACGGCAAATTCTGGGTTGGAATTTCGCCCCTCCTGCTTTAAAATCAACCTGCCTGAATTGTACCCGCGAGATGTTGGCTTTTAGCACCCCTGAACAGCGGAGCACGCAAATCCGGATAGCATTTATTGCCCCCGAATTCACTTCACGCGAACCCCTAGTCGGTAAGTGCCGTATCGGCATCTCGCATCCGATCTGCAAACAGAAGTCTGAAGACATGCCCAAACGTGATAAATATCGCCGCTATGGAGAATTCGCAATTCACTGTAATTATGAGATTTAATTCGCAATGCAGCCCTGCTTTTCGATCATAAAAGCTACGAAGCATCTCTTTGCCCGCAGGCTCGCGCACGAAGCCAAATTACCGATCACGCTGCTTGCCCCCGCGCCATGTGTTCCCCTCGGTGAGCTTGCGTGTATGATCGCCCAAAATCATCGGGAAGAAACATGCATTACGCCGAATTATTGAAAGCTCGTGAAGAGCTGACCGGGCCGGGTGGCGACTTTGAAATCATCGAAGCGGAGGTGCTGGGCAACCGAATCCGAACCTACAAAAATGCCCCTCACAGCGTGCGGGAATTCTGGCTGGCGACCGCCGAATTCGCCGAACGCCCCTATATCGTTTATGGTGACGAGCGTCTGACCTACGCACAGTCACACGAACAGGTCCACGCTGTCGCTGCTTGGCTGGCTGATCAGGGCGTCAAGGCGGGCGATCGTGTCGCCATCGCCATGCGCAACTATCCCGAATGGATGCTCATATACTGGGCCTGCGCGTGCAGCGGGATCGCCGTCGTCGGCATGAATGCCTGGTGGACTGCAGAAGAGATGGCCTATGCGCTCAACGACTCGGCGCCCAAAGTTGTATTTCTCGATACCGAACGACTTGACCGCCTGCGTGAACGACCAGAAGTCGCCGCCACCATGAAAATCGTCGGTGTGCGGATCCCTGAAGCAGGTGCGGGCGTCATCCCATGGCCTGAGGTGATCGCTCATGGCGGAACGATGCCGGACATCACGGTTGACCCCGATTCAGATGCCTGCATCTTCTACACATCCGGCACGACAGGCCACCCAAAAGGTGCGCAACTCACGCACCGGGGATGCGTCTCGAACCTGTTCAACATGGTCTATGCGGCTACTTCGGCCTCGCTTGCGACACAGCGCGCCACAGGCGTGACACCTCCTGAAGATCCGCCAATCCCGGTGACCCTGATCACGACGCCTCTATTCCACGTGACCGCCAATAATTGCGGTGCCTACGCGGTCACAGCCGGCGGCGGCACACTTGTGCTGATGTATCGCTGGGATGCCGGCGAAGCGCTCCGCCTCATCGCGCGCGAAGGCGTAACCGCGATGAGCGGCGTGCCCGTCATGGCACGCGAGTTGATCAACCATCCCGACTTTGCCTCAACCGACACATCCAGCCTTACATCCCTGGCGGGAGGCGGCGCGCAGGTGCCGCCTGATCTCGTCAAAAAGATCGAGTCCCAGGTTGCCACCGCGCGGCCCGGAACGGGCTATGGCATGACCGAAACATGCGGTATCATAACATCGGTGTCCGGTGACTTCTTCGTCGACAAGCCGGACAGCGCCGGCCCGGCCATGCCGAACTTCGAAGCGAAATGCGTCGATGACATGGGCGAGACCGTTCCGCCCGGCAAAACGGGCGAACTCTGGGTCCGCGGTTCCTCAGTCATCAAGGGCTATATCAACCGCCCTGAAGCGACCGCAGATTCCATTACCGATGGATGGCTTCATACAGGTGATGTCGCGCGCATTGACGAAGACGGGTTCATTTTCATCGTCGATCGCAAGAAAGACATGGTCCTGCGTGGCGGTGAGAACATTTACTGCGCAGAGGTCGAGTCCACGCTCTACACGCACCCTGCCATCGCAGAGTGCTGCGTCTTCGGCGTGCCGGATGACCGGTTGGGCGAGGAAGTTGGCGCTGCCATCGTCCTCAATGCAGGCCAAAGCCTTACCGAGGTAGAGCTGCGCGACCATTGCACCGCAGTCATGGCGAAGCACAAAGTGCCGCGTTACATCTGGTTCCTTGATGACGCCCTGCCCCGCAACGCGAGCGGCAAGTTCATCAAGCGCGAACTGCGTGACCGTCTAAGTTCGCAACTGCAGGCCAGCTGATACACCAACGGACTGCATTTTGCCTGCTACCCGTGCCGCTAGGGCGCGGAATGTTCGTTCGCGACCGATAAAGTCCTCCGCAGGCCCGGAACGCGGATATCCTCCACGATGTCCTGGATTTCCTGCGGAGGTGGCGCCGTCATCAGTGACACAGCCATACCAACCGCCAACGACCCGAGCATGAACAGGAAGCCGATCCCTTCGGGCGATACGCCAAGGAACCAGTGAGTCGGATCCAGATCCACGAACTTGAAGTAAACGATGTAGGTGAAGGTCGCGACCAGTCCGAAGATCATGGATGCGATTGCCCCTTCCCTGTTCATGCGCTTCCAGAAGATGCCGAGGAAGATCGTTGGAAACAGCGAGGCGGCCGCCAGGCCGAACGCGAAAGCGACAACCTGTGCGACAAAGCCGAGCTGGGACGAGAATATCCCCAGCAAGCCAGCTGCAAACACAGCGGAGGCCGCTGCGCCGCGCGCCACCATCAGCTCTGTCTTGTCATTCATATCCTTGAAAAGGGTCTTCCGGCAAAGGTCATGGCTGACCGCCGAGGAGATCACCATAAGCAGGCCCGCCGCTGTCGACAGCGCTGCCGCAAGACCGCCAGCCACCATCAAGCCGACCACCCAGCCCGGCAGTTGCGCGATCTGCGGATTGGCCAGAACAAAGATATCATTGCTCGGCTTGAGTTCGTTTTGAATACCATCAGGCGCATTCGGACCACGATACTGCATGATGCCGTCGCCGTTTATGTCTTCAAAAGACAGGAGCCCCGTTTTCTCCCAGTCCTTGTACCAGACTGGCACCGGCTTGCCGCCCTCTGCGACAATGGCCGCAGCCGCCGTATCATAGTCTTCGCCATCCTCGATATAGGTCGCCTCATTGACCGTATTGACGAAGTTGAGACGCGCGAACGCGCCAACGGCGGGCGCTGTCGTATACAGTAGCGCAATGAACACCAGCGCCCAACCAGCGGAATAACGCGCGGCACTTGCGCTACGCACCGTAAAGAAACGCACGATCACATGTGGCAGCCCTGCCGTCCCGAACATAAGCGCGCCTGTAATCGCGAAGACATCCAGTTTGGACTTGCTTGTCTCGGTATAGGCACCAAAGCCCAGCCCGGTGACCACTTCGTTCAGCTTGTCGAGCATGGAAATCTCATCCCCACGCACATTGGATATGAACCCGAGCTGCGGGATCGCGTTTCCGGTGATGATGAGAGAGATAAAGATCGCTGGTACGGTATAGGCAAATATCATCACTACGTATTGAGCGACTTGGGTATAGGTCACGCCCTTCATGCCGCCGAGCACGGCATAAATGAACACGATCACCATGCCGATCCCGATTCCCCACTCGAATGGCACGCCAAGGAATCCGGAAAAGGCAACGCCAACGCCCTTCATCTGGCCCGCAATATAGGTGAACGAGATGAACAGTGTACAGACCACGGCGATGACCCGCGCCGTAGTCGAGTAATATCGGTCGCCAACAAAGTCTGGCACCGTAAACTTTCCGAATTCGCGAAGGAACGGCGCGAGCAAAAGCGCCAGGAGCACAAAGCCCCCTGTCCAGCCCATTAGATAAACCGATCCACCGTAACCAAGGAAGGCAATGAGACCGGCCATAGAGAGGAAGGACGCGGCGGACATCCAGTCAGCAGCCGTCGCCATGCCGTTGATGGTCGGGTGCACGTCATGCCCGGCGACATAGAAATCCTGTGTCGATCCGGCCCGCGCCCAAATCGCGATACCGATATAGAGACCAAATGTGAGAACAACGAAGAAGTAAGTCCAGAAGTCCTGATCCATCATCTCAGCCCTTCAGACCAAACTTGCGTTCCAGGCGACCCATGGCCCAGCAATAATAAAAAATGAGCGCCACGAAGACATAAATCGCGCCGTTTTGCGCGAACCAGAAACCAAGCGGCGCACCGCCAATTTTCACCTGGTCCAGAAACTCACGGAACAGGATGCCCGCGCCATAGGAAACCAGGAACCAGATCGCGAGTAATGACAGGGTCAGGCGCAACACAGCGCGCCAATAGCCCTTGCCGTCAATTTCGGTCTTCTCTTGCATAGCCTGTCTCCCCCGATGTTTCGCTTGATACTACATGGCTTCCTGAGGCTTGGAACCGCCTAACGTCGCCTACGTTTGCGCATAAAGGTTTAGCGACTCACGAACATCTTGATCGAAGACTATGGTCGGCGATGTTCAAGGCACAATGACGGGTACGTCCATTAAACTGGAAATAATTGGAATCGCCTGTACTCGCGGCACATAGGCAAAAGCCATCGACTTCCCTGAGCCTAAGCTCAGTGAAATCAAGGACTTGATTGTCAGAATATATAGAAAATGGCGCGAGTGACGGGACTTGAACCCGCGACCTCCGGCGTGACAGGCCGGCACTCTAACCGACTGAGCTACACCCGCGTATTTTCTTCAGCCGCAAGGCGGCGAAGCGCCTCTCTAATCAAGCGGGGATGGACGGTCAAGCGCGTAACGTCAGGCTATTTTCGATTATGTGCTATTCTCTGGTCATTCCCCGGTCACATTATACAATTATCCGAATGGTTCGCAGCAAACAGGACGGCCCCATGAAACGGATATTGCTCATTGTCGCAGGCATTGTCGGCCTGCTTGTGGTGGCGGCACTGGTGATTCCCTTCCTCGTGCCCAAGGATGTTTATCGCAACCAGATCGAAAAGGCCGCCACGAACGCCCTGCAGCGTGACGTGACGCTGACGGGTGACGTCAAAATCTCGGTCTTCCCCCGAATCGCCGCCAGCATTGGCGGCGTGACGGTGGCCAACCCTGAAGGCTTTGATCGCCCCAATATGATCGAGGCGGGCGAATTGCGCGGCTCGGTCAAATGGCTGCCGCTCCTGTCGCGCCGTGTCGATGTCCAGGAAATCGCCTTTGTCGATGCCAATGTCGACCTGCACCGGCTGGCCGACGGCAAGGCCAACTGGGAATTTGCCAGCTCTTCCGAGCCCAAGGAGACAGAAGAAAGCTCCGGTGGCGGCTTCGATGCGGGCATCGCCTCGGCCCGACTGGAGAATGCCAGCCTCACCTATCGCGACGATGCCGCCGGCAGCTCCTACGAACTGAAGGAACTTGACCTTCAAGCCTCGATGCAGGCGATGAACCAGCCTGTCGACATCAAGGCATCCGGCCTATTCCAGGGCGAAACATTCGACGTAACGCTCGATCTCGATTCCCCTGAAGCGCTGACGAGCAACGCACCCGCATCCGCCAAGCTGAGCCTCAAGTCAGGCCTTGTGAATGCCGACTATGATGGCAGCATCACGATGGGTGACGCTTCGGCCCTTGCCGGCACGCTCACGCTCTCGGCTCCCAGCATTGCTGATCTCACCAAGTTCGCTGACGTGGAGATGCCATACAATGTCGCCCCGCTCGGTGGGGCAGATATGAAGGCCACGCTGTCAGGGTCGCTTGAGGCGCCGCAGATCACATTCGAAACCCTCGCCATAAAGGGCAAGCTGATCGACGCTGGCTATACCGGCATAGTCTCCCTCGGTGAGGCGGTCACGGTTGACGGGCAGTTGTCCGCTGGCCTCCCGCAAGCCGGTGATCTCGCTACCGAGATGGGCATCGACATCCCGGCCAGTGACGCCCTTGAGCGCGTCGAGTTGAAAGGCGCCATCAAAGGCCCGGTCGACGCGCTGAACCTCGCAAACCTCGACGTGAAGCACACCGGCGCCCTGCTCAATGCAAGCTATATGGGCGCCGTCGGCCTTGGCGGCGACGGGAGGGTGAATGGTCAGGTCAATGCCTCCAGCAACGAACTGCGCGCCCTGCTCAAGGCAGCTGACGTGGAGATGGCGCCCGGCGAGACGCTGAAAACCTTCAAGGTCGACAGCGCCATCAAGGGCAGCTTCAAGAAGCTGAACCTCACAGGCCTGACCCTCACGCTGGACGACATTACCGGCAAGGGCACGGCAGGCGTCGACCTGACGGGCGAACGGCCGAAAATTACCGGCGACCTCGACATGGGGCCGCTCGATCTCTCGCCCTTCCTTGGCGAGGGCGAGCCGACCGAAAAACCGGCCACAGCGAATTCCGGCTGGAGCAAGGAGCCGCTGGATCTCGCAGGTTTGAAGGCCGTCGATGCAGACATCAAGATCAAGACCAGCGCGCTGACTATCGGCAAGGTCAAGCTGACCGATGCCGCCCTCTCGACCACGCTGAACAATGGCAAGCTCGCCACGGACCTTTCACAGTTCAAGGCCTTCGGTGGCAGCTGGAACGGCAAGTTGAACGTCAACGCACAGGGCGCCATACCTGCCATGGACTTCTCGATGAATGGCAGCGGCGTCGGCATGTCGAGCCTGCTCGGCACGCTCGCCGGCTTTGACAAGCTGACCGGCACCGGCGGCTTCCAGCTCTCGGGCGCGGCGACCGGCAACTCGCTCTATGACATCGTCAATGCGCTGGATGGCAAGGTCACCACCAACCTTACGGACGGCGCCCTGAAGGGCCTGAATGTCGCTCAACTGGTGCGCAGTGCCCAATCCCTGCAAACCGCGCTGACAACAGGCAGCCTCGCCAATCTCGACTTCTCGTCGGCCCTCTCGCCATCGGCCGAGACGGACTTCACGAGCTTCGACACGGTACTCACCATCACGGATGGTGTCGCCAATGTGGACCTGATGAAACTGATCAATCCGGTCCTCGGCATTGACGGGTCCGGCAAGATCAACATTGGGGGCCAGTCTCTGGACATGCGCCTTGCAACGAGTGTCGACAAGAAGGGCAAGGGCGACGGCAGCGTCATCCAACTGAACGGCATTCCGGTGCCCGTGCGCATTTCGGGTTCGTGGACGAAGCTCAAGGTCTCGCCGGACACGTCCGGCATCCAGTCGGCCCTCAAGGCGGAACTCGGCAACAAGCTGAAGGACGAGCTGACAGGCAAGCTGGGCGGCGATGCGGGGGCAATCCTCGGCACGGTTCTCGGCGGCAATCAGGCACAGCCCGCCCCTGCCACCACGGATGGCACGACTCCGGAGGCGGCGCAGCCTGCAACCAAAGCCCCGACAGTCGAAGAGGCTGCCGAGAAGGCCGCGATCAACGCGCTTGGCGGATTGCTCAACAAGAAGAAAAAGAAGGAAGAGCCTGCGCCCGCGCCGGAGAGCGAATAGGCTCCGGCCTACGGGCTCAGTAGGGCTGGGTCAGCACGTAGTCGATTTGCTGATCGCGGGCGACGAAGGACAGCTTCACCCAGCGGCCCTGGTCGTCATACCAGAGGTCGACATCGATGGCTGAATCCATAAGGTAATGGTGCGCCTCGACCGGCTTTCCGGCGACGGTGACCGTATCCTTGCCCTTGTCGATGACTTTGACCTTCAGCAGCTCGCCATCCTCGGTAGAGAGCAGCTCCTTTGCGCGGGTCTGTGCAAAATTCCAGTGGCTGGACGGCAGGATGCCGAGCGGCGCCTCACCTGTATATTCAGTGCCTTTGACCTCAAGCTCATCGCCCGCGCGCATGGCGCTGACCGAGCCATCCTTGCCATTGTCATCGACGGCGCCTTTCAGGGCGACGAGCGTGCCGTCTTTCCATGTTTCGGTGGCATCCAGTTCATAGTGAAACACCGTGATCGGGCCCAGTCCGGCCTTCAGGCGCACGTCGGTCGTTGCCTTGAGCGTACCATCTGCATCCACTGCAAAAGAAACCGTGTGCGTGCCGAAAGGCTTGCCCTTTCTCAGAACGTCAAAGGCGATCCTGTCGCCATTCTTCGGCTGCCACGAGGGGACTTCCGTGACCAGTCCGGGACCAGACGCAGGTATATTGTCGGCCCATGCAGGCCCAAGCAGCAGGGAAAGCGCGACCGTTGTGAGGGCGTGTCTGATCATCGGAACAGGTTCCAGAGAGGGTGGCTGGTTTCGGCAATAAAGCAGATGCAGGTCTCGTCACCGACCGCTGCGGGCTTGTGGCGTTTTCCGGGTTCACCGAGAACGAGGTCCCCCCTTTTGTAGACGCCATGCCCATCGCTGAACTGGCCCTGGAGGACGACCGTCGCTTCAAGAGACCCATGGCCATGGGCCGGAGCAGACTGGCCGGGTTTCAGCTTGATGAACTTGGCACCGCTCGTGCCGGTGGTGGCATAGGAAATGCCGGAAATGCCGCGTTTCCATTCCAGGGACGACTCGGCCATTGCCAGCAGGTCGCGGGCACTTTGCGCCATTTTGCTGGCCTTGCGTCGCCATGGCTTGGCTTTGTGGGTATGGGTCGGCTCGGATGGCGGACGCTGTTCGAGCATTGCACCGCCAATAACGGACCAAAGCCAGGCCGTTTCGGCCCCTTTCGGGTTAAGCAACATGTGCATGTCGCCCGCTAGTTCCAGCGCGCCATCATGATTTCCGGCTGCATGATCCAGCATGAAGGAGGCGTAGGATTCGGTCATCGGAGGGGGCGGCCTTATAGGGTAAATCAATGGTTCCAAGCCTTGTACGGCGCGGATGGGCAGATGGATCACTCGCGCAAGCATGGCTGCAGCAGTTGTGCATTGGGCCGCCGCACCCTAGCTTGACCGGGCACCGCCACCTCAAACCAACCGGACCTGCCTGCATGACCACACATCGCTCCGTCATTGACCTGATCGGAAATACGCCGCTGCTGCGCCTGAACAAGGTTTCAGATGAAACCGGGTGCGAAATCCTCGGAAAATGCGAGTTCTTGAACCCCGGCCAGTCGGTGAAAGACCGGCCTGCACTGGGCATCGTTCGCGACGCCGAAGCGGCAGGCCAATTGAAGCCCGGCGGCACAATTGTGGAAGGCACAGCTGGCAATACGGGCATCGGGCTGGCGCTGGTCGGCGCGGCGCTTGGCTACCGAGTCGTCATAGTGATGCCACGCACCCAGAGCCAGGAGAAGAAGGACGCGATCCGCCTGCTCGGCGCGGAGCTGATCGAAGTGGACGCCGTGCCTTATGCCAATCCGAACAATTATATCAAGTTTTCCGGCCGCCTCGCCGAAGACCTCGCGAAATCCGAGCCAAATGGCGCCATCTGGGCCAACCAGTTCGACAATGTGTCGAACCGCAAGGCCCACTTTGACACGACCGGGCAGGAAATCTGGAAGCAGACCGACGGCAAGCTCGACGCCTTCATCTGCGCCGTCGGCTCCGGCGGCACGCTGGGGGGGGTCTCGATGGCGCTGAAGGAGAAGCGCAAATCGGTGCAGATCGGCCTTGCCGATCCGGGTGGCGCGGCGATGTACGAATACTTCACCAATGGGGAACTGAAGTCCGAGGGCACATCGATCACCGAAGGCATCGGCCAAGGGCGTATCACGGCCAACCTTGAAGGTATTGAAGTCGACCGCGCCTATCGCTGCAGCGACGTCGAGGCCCTGCACGTACTTTTCGACCTGGTGCAGACAGAAGGGCTTTGCCTTGGTGGCTCAGCCGGTATCAATGTGGCTGGCGCCGTCAAAATGGCGCGCGACCTGGGACCGGGTCATACGGTCGTGACGATGCTGTGCGACTATGGCAACAGGTACCAATCGAAACTTTATAATCCGGAATTCCTTCGGTCGAAGGACCTGCCGGTGCCACCATGGATGGAGACGAAATAGATGGAGTCGGGCGATCCCCTCGTCAGCGCAGAATGGCTGCTGAAGAATTTTGATGCACCGGACATCCGTGTGCTCGATGCAACCTTTTTTGCCGATTTCACGAATCCACCCGAAACGGGACGGCAAGTCTGGGCCCGCGGACACATTCCCGGCGCAACCTATTTCGACATCGACCATGTGGCCGACGACACGTCGCCCTACCCGCATATGATGCCCGATGCCGTGAAATTCTCGTCGCGCATCCGCAAGCTGGGCGTCGGCGATGGCAACCGCATTGTTGTCTATGACCAGAACCGCTTCTTCGCCTCGGCGCGCGTCTGGTGGATGCTGCGCGTGATGGGCCATACCGATGTGCATGTGCTGGACGGCGGGCTGGCCGCGTGGGTGGAGGCCGGCGGCGAGTTGGAAGACATGCCGCCCATTGTCAGCGAGCGCCACTTCACGCCGCGCGTGCGCAGCGACCTCGTGATGGATGCCGCAGGCCTCGAAAAGGCGGTCGGCTCGGCACGTCTGGCAATCATCGACTCGCGGCCGGACGGCCGGTTTTTCGGCCGCGTGCCGGAACCCCGCGAAGGCCTGAAGTCGGGCCATATTCCCGGCAGCATGAACCTGCCCGGCAGCGCCCTGATCACCGAAGACGGCCACATGAAATCCGCCAAGCAACTGGCGAGCCTCTTCAAGGACCCGATGGCACCGACCGTGACGACGTGCGGTTCAGGCGTGACCGCCGCCGTCACGGCGCTGGCCCTGGCACGCCTCGGCAACTGGGATGTCGCTGTCTATGACGGATCGTGGACCGAATGGGCTTCCGACCCCTCCCGTCCGATTGCGACCGAAGCCTGATGAAGCATCTCGAAACGCGGCTGATTCACACGCGGCGCGACCGGCTGGGACGCGTGACGGTCAATCCGCCCGTGGAGCGCGCCTCGACGGTTCTGTTCGACACGGAAGATGCCCTTTACGGACCCAAGCCGACCTATGGCCGCATGGGCCTTACGGTACACCGCGAACTGGAAGCGGCCATGTGCGAGCTGGAAGGCGCAACATATACGCGCCTCGCGGCCAATGGCCTGCAAGCCTGTACGCTGGCGATTGCGAGCTGTGTACGCGCCGGGGATCATTTGCTGTTCCCGGACTCTTCGTATGGGCCGACCGCCCGCTTCTGCGAACGCCGCCTGCCAGCCATGGGTGTTAAGACCGACCGCTACGATCCGCGCATCGGCGCAGGGATCGCGGACCTGATCCAGGAGAATACGAAGGCGATCTTCATGGAATCGCCGGGTTCGCTGACCTTTGAAGTGAGCGACACCCCAGCCATTGTGGACGTGGCCAAGGCGCGCGGCATTCGTACGATCATGGACAATACATGGAGCGCCGGGCTGCATCACCAGCCGCTGGCGCTGGGTGTGGACCTGTCGGCGCAGGCCCTGACGAAATATCCGGCGGGGCATTCCGATGCCTTTGGCGGCGCCGTGATGACACGCGACAATGCCATGGCCGGCCGGCTCGAGGCCCTGTCGGAAGACTGGGGTATCAGCCTCGCGCCGGACGACGCCTATCTGTGTGTGCGCGGTCTGCGCACCCTGAAGACACGCCTGAAAGCGCACGAAGCCGCCGGGCTCGCCATATCCGAATGGCTGGAATCACGTCCCGAAGTGGCCGAAGTGCTGAACCCGGCCCTGCCCTCGCATCCAGACCACGCGATTTGGCAGCGTGACTTCAGCGGATCGAACGGATTGTTCGGAATCATCCTCAATCCGGTGTCTGAAGGCGGTCTGGAACGCTTTTTTGAGGCAATGCACCTGTTTTCCATGGGATTCTCGTGGGGAGGCTTTGAGAGCCTGATCATTCCGTGCGACCACCAGTTAACGCGCATGAAGGGAAGCTGGACCGAGACCCGATCCGGCCCCCTTCTGCGCATTCATATTGGACTGGAGGCCGTTGACGATCTCGTTGCGGACCTTACAGCGGGCTTCAAAGCCATGACGGGGAGCTGAACGCACTATGGGGGCACAGAAAATCGGACTGATCCTCGGACCAGTATTGGCCGGGCTCATGCTCTTGTTCGGCCCGCCTGACGGTCTGACGACTACTGCCTGGTATACGGGCGCGCTGATGGTGCTGATGGCGACATGGTGGGCGACCGAGGCGATCCCGATTCCGGCAACCTCGCTGCTGCCGCTCGTTATCCTGCCGCTCATCGGCGCGGGCACGCCCAAACAGGTGGGCGCGGACTATGCGAGCTATATCGTCCTGCTTCTGCTGGGCGGGTTCATCATTGCCATGGGCATCGAGCGCTGGGACCTGCACAAGCGGATCGCGCTGAATGTTATCTCGCAGGTCGGTGCGGCGCCCAAGGCGCTGATCTTCGGGTTCATGCTGGCAACGGCGCTACTGTCGATGTGGATATCAAACTCGGCGACGACCCTGATGATGATGCCGATCGCCCTGTCGGCGGCGCAGACACTTGGCGACAAGAGCGGAAAGTTCGCCACGGCCCTGTTGCTGGGTATTTGCTATGCTGCCTCCATTGGCGGCGTGGCGACGCCTATCGGAACACCGACAAACCTGATCGCAATCAACTGGCTGCAGGCTGAAATGGACGGCAATATCGGCTTCCCGCAATGGATGGCCTTTGGTGTACCGGCCGCGGCCCTGATGGTGCCCGCAGCGTGGTGGATCCTCACCCGGTCCCTGCCCCGGTTCGAAGGCGGAGAGGACGTGCGCGACCGCGTGCGCAAGGATATACGCGGGCTCGGGCGCATGACCCAGCCGGAAATGCGGGCCGCAATCGTGTTTGGTTTTGTCGCCCTGCTCTGGGTGTCGCGGCTCTGGCTTGTCGACCTGCTGGACGCGATGGGCTGGGGCACACTGGCTGCCTTTGGTGGCGCTGAAGTGGACATGATGATCGCCATGGCCGGCGCCGTGATCATGTTCCTGGTGCCCGCTGGTGGCGGTGAGAAGCGGATGTTGCTGAACTGGGAAGAGGCCGAACGGCTGCCGTGGGGCGTGCTGGTCCTGTTCGGTGGCGGCATCGCGCTGGGCAACGCCATCTCGCGCACGGGCCTCTCCGAATGGCTGGGGAACCAGCTGTCGATCATGGAATCCTTCCCGCCGATCCTGTTCATTGCTGTGGTCGTGGCGCTGGTCCTGTTCCTGACGGAGCTGACCAGCAATGTCGCGACGATGACGACACTGGCGCCCATTCTCGGGGCACTCGCGGTCGCCGTAGGCATGGCACCGGCCAGCCTGCTGGGCCCGGCCGCCGTGGCCGCTTCCTGTGCGTTCATGCTGCCGGTTGCGACAGCGCCAAACGCCATCGTCTACTCAACGGGACAGATACAAATCCAGGACATGGTGAAGCGCGGATTGCGCGTGAACCTGATGGGAATCCTGATCATCACGCTGATCGGCTATTTCATCGCGCCATTGGTGCTTTAGAGCCGGGCTTCCGCGTGCAGCCCCCCCACTTGCAAGGGTGAGGGACGTGGGGGGACTCCGCTGCAGGCCAGGGGTGAGGTTTGGAGGTACCAGCAGCGGGAACACGAAAGAACGTGATATCTTCCGGGGGAGTATCCGGTCGGCATCACATGACTAGAACGACCAGATGGGGTCTTCCCGTCGCGGTACGAAACATTTTTCTGGTAACTTTTTTGTCATTAACAAAACGACATGTCCTGCAGCTCGCACTACAGGACATCACCTCATCCCTTGTTGGGCTCGTCGCTGACCTGAACCACGAGCTTGCCGAGGTTCTTGCCCTCGAACAGGCGTGACAGGCTGGACGGTGCGTTCTCGAGCCCGCGGACGACATCGGTCTCGAACTTGAGTTTCCCCTCCATCAGCCACTGGGCCATTTGCTGGATGCCCTCGGCAAAGCGCGGGTAATAATCGATCACGATGAAGCCCTTCACCAGCGTGCGGCGCATCAGCAGGTTGGCGAAATTGTAGGGACCGGGCACCGGGTCGGTGGCATTATAGGTCGAGATCAGGCCGCAAAGGGGCATGCGGGAGAAGTCGTTCAGGCGGGCGATGACCGCGTCCATGATCTCGCCGCCGACATTCTCAAAGTTGATATCGATGCCGTTGGGGCAATGCTTGTCGAGCATCGCGCCGACGTCTTCCTTCTTGTAATTGATCGCAGCGTCAAAGCCGGCGGTTTCGACCAGCCATTTGCACTTGTCGTCAGAGCCCGCGATGCCGACGACGCGGCAGCCTTGAATCTTGGCGATCTGGCCAACCATGGAGCCAACGGCGCCCGCAGCCGCCGAGACGACGACCGTTTCGCCTTCCTTCGGCTTGCCGATGTCCATCAGGCCGAAATAAGCGGTCATGCCGGTGGCGCCGATGGGGCCCATGAAGGCGGTGAGCGGCACGCCCGGCAGCTGGGGCATCTTGGCGAGGCCCGCGCCGGGCAGCGTGTTGTAAAGGGACCAGTGGGCGAGCCCGGTATTGACGATGTCGCCCGGTTCCAACCCGTCAAAGCGGCTCTCGGTAACGAGGCCAAGGCCGCCGCCGCGCATCGGATCGCCGAGGCCGACGGGCGGCAGGTAGGCATCCATGTCGCTCATCCAGATACGGTTCGTGGGGTCGAGCGAGAGATAGATCGTGCGGGCGCGTACTTCGCCGTCCTGCAGGGGCGCGAGTGGCGCCTCGACCAGTTCGAGATCGCTTTCCCGCACTTCGCCGACAGGCCGCGCGCGCAGGATCCAGGTCTTGTTCATCTCGGTCATTATCATTCCTCCCGTTTCTGGACCGGGAGGCTAGACCGAAACCGCCTCAGCGCAAGACATCCCGCCGGGACATCCACCATGCGTACAACGTCAGCAGGAGCGCGATGAGGATGATGATGCCGGTCATCATGCCGGCGCCTTCCATGCGCGGGGCGTTCCTGTCGAGGAAGCCAAAACTCATGCTGATGCTCGCGGCAATGAAAGAGGCGGCGAAGAGCGGCACGGCCAGCTTGCGGCGCAGGAGCAGCGCGATGCTGCCAAGCAGGCCGCCGAAGACACCGACCGCCCAGACGGCCCACATCCAGGTGGGCATGTTGAGCCAGTAATCCAGCATTTCCTGCGGATAGGGCTCCAGATAGGCCGCGTTGCGCGTGGCGGTCATCGTGAAATCGACGCAGCCAAAGCCATTCCATAACAGGCTGATCGCGCCCACCAGCCAAAGATGCCACGGCGACTTAGACGTCGCGCTTTCCTGATACTCGTTCATTTGCCCGCCTCCAAAGCGTGACGTCCGCCATTTCTGTACTCTACCTCTTCCGTTGAGTTAAACTCACAAGCAATAAATTTTCAACTTCATTTCGATACCGTTACATTTCATCCTTGGGGTGATATACTCTCTACCGGGACAGTACCGGAGGAGAGAATGAGCTACACACATAAAGGAAACATAGCAGGCTTGGGCCGTTGGATACGCGACGAAGTCGAATTCAGCGGCCCAATAAAAAAGGGCAAGCGCGGCTTGGCCGCTCGGCGCGTTCAGGAATGGCTGAACCTCAGCGATTTTGCAGTCGCCATTGACGACGATTTCGGACAGGTCACACAAGCGACAGTCACTGATTTTCAAGCCGCAAATAAATTGCCGCGGACCGGCGACGTCGATCAAGCGACATGGGACACTTTGGTCAGGCCCATGACCGACGTCTTGTTGCATCCTGCAAAAGCGGGAGGCAATCTCAGCCAGGAGATAACCTCAGCAGCGCAGCGCCACCTCGCTGTGCATCCCCGCGAAGTGGGCGGTCAAAACCGTGGCCCATGGGTACGGTTGTATATGAACGGCAATGAAGGCACTGACTGGCCTTGGTGTGCCGGGTTTACAACTTTCCTGCTAAATCAGGCCAGTGAGATTTCCGGCATCGCTATGCCTATTGCCGGATCCGTGTCGTGCGACTCCCTCGCTGCGCAGGGCACGATGGCCAACATTTTTCTCCCCGGGTCAAACGCGAGCCCAAACGCTATTGCGCCGGGCTCTCTATTCCTTTGTCGCAGGACATCAACGGACTGGACACATGTCGGCATCGTCATGCGCGCTGAACCGGGCTTGTTTCATACGATCGAAGGCAACACGAATGACGAGGGAAGCCGCGAGGGCTATGAGGTTTGTAGCCGAAGGCGAGGCTATGCATCGAAAGACTTCATTGTTTGGTGAACCCAACAGTGAAATCGCCAGCACCGGAAACCGGATCGCGTGGGGGCGCGTCCGGTTTCCTTTATATGTCGGGCGGGCAGGAAGGAGACCGCGTCGTTTGGCTGGTGTGACAGGAAGTGGGGTCGCGATTCCCCGTCCTGCCCGAAAGATGGCGCCGCGCATGCTGGCCCCATCCCTTCGCCTCCATTCAGGCGACGGGCAGATAATACACCCGCCGGGCCGGTGTAGGATAAGCAGCGGGTGACGGGCCCGCTTCAAGGCGTTAAACCTTCGGCCTGCAAAGGATTCCCTGCTCATGGCCACTGCCCCCGTTACCAAGGATAGCCACCTCTATCTCGTGGACGCGAGCGCCTATATTTTCCGCGCCTTCCATGCCCTGCCCCCGCTGACCCGCGCCTCTGACGGCCTGCCTATCGGTGCCGTCTCCGGCTTCTGCAACATGCTGTTCAAACTGCTTGAGGAGCTGAAAGGGCCTGACCGGCCGACGCACTTCGCGTGCATCTTCGATGCCTCGTCACACACGTTCCGCAATGAGATGTACGACCAGTACAAGGCGAACCGGTCCGAACCGCCCGAAGAGCTGCGCCCGCAATTCCCTCTGGTACGGCGCGCGTCCATCGCCTTTGCCGCGCATGCACTGGAGCTGGAAGGCTATGAGGCCGACGACCTGATCGCGACATACTCCCGGCAAGCCGAGGCCAAGGGCGCCCGTGTGACCATCGTGTCATCGGACAAGGACCTGATGCAGCTCGTGTCCGAGCGCGTCGTGATGCTCGACACGATGAAGAACAAGACGCTGGGCATAGAAGAAGTGTTCGAGAAATTCGGCGTGGGCCCGGAACGGGTCGTGGACGTGCAGTCGCTGGCCGGCGACAGCGTTGACAATGTGCCGGGGGCGCCGGGCATTGGCATCAAGACAGCGGCGCAGCTGATCAATGAATATGGCGATGTCGAAACGCTGCTGGAGCGCGCGGGCGAGATCAAGCAGCCGAAGCGCCGCGAGAGCCTGATCGAGAATGCCGAACAGGTGCGCCTGTCGAAACAGCTGGTGCTGCTGAAGGATGATGTGCCGGTGGAGCTGCCGCTGGAAGAGCTGGCCGTGGCCGACCCGGACCCGGACGTGCTGATAGCATTCCTGGAGGAGATGGAGTTCCGCACCATTACGCGCCGCGTGCGCGAAATGATGGAAATGGAAGGTGCCATCGAGGCGACGCCACCGGCCGAAGACCCGATCGACCGGACGAAGTATGAAACCGTGCGCGATTTCGAGCGGCTGGAGGATTGGGTCGCCCGCGCAATGGCGCAGGGCTATGTCGCTGTGGACACCGAGACGGACAGTCTCGATTCCGTGGCGGCGAACCTTGTTGGCGTATCGCTGGCGCTGGCGCCGGGCGAGGCCTGCTACATTCCGCTCGCGCATGTCGATCCAAACGCCGCTGGCGATGGCGACATGTTCGGCGCTGACCCACCCCGGCAGATCCGCATGAAGGATGCAATGCGGGCGCTGAAGCCGATGCTGGAGGACGCATCCGTCCTGAAAATCGGCCAGAACATCAAGTATGATGACAGCGTGTTTGCCAGCCAGGGCATTCACGTGGCGCCGATCGATGACACGATGCTGCTGTCTTACGTGCTGAATGCCGGCAAGCACAATCATGGCATGGATACGCTGTCGGAACGCTATCTCGGCCACTCGCCGCTCGCGTACAAGGACGTGACCGGCACCGGCAAGCAGCAGGTGAGCTTTGATCGCGTCGCGCTGGACAAGGCGACCGAATACGCCGCCGAGGACGCGGATGTCACGTTGCGCCTGTGGCAGACCTTCAAGCCCAAGCTGCACACGGAACAGGTGACCACCGTTTACGAAACGCTGGAGCGACCGCTCGTGCCCGTGCTGGCGCAGATGGAACGCGAAGGCATCAAGGTGGACCGCGACCAGCTATCGCGCCTGTCGGCTGACTTCTCGCAGCGCATGGCTGCGCTGGAAGCTGAAGCGGAGGAACAGGCAGGCCGCGCATTCAATATCGGCAGCCCGAAACAGCTCGGCGAAATCCTGTTCGACGAAATGAACCTGCCGGGCGGCAAGAAGACCAAGACCGGCGCCTGGGTGACCGATGCCGACGTGCTGGAAGGCCTCGCGGCAGAGGGCCATGCCCTGCCCCGCACGATTGTCGACTGGCGCACGCTGTCGAAACTGCGTTCGACCTATACCGAGGCACTGCAGGCCGCGATCAACAAGAAGACCGGCCGCGTGCACACGAGCTATGCGATGGCCGTGGCGCAGACGGGGCGCCTCTCCTCCTCCGACCCGAACCTGCAGAACATCCCGGTGCGGACCGAAGAGGGCCGCAAGATAAGGCAGGCCTTTATTGCCGATGAAGGCAATGTGCTCGTCAGCGCCGACTATAGCCAGATCGAGCTGCGCATCCTCGCCCACATGGCGGATATTCCTGCGCTGAAGGAGGCCTTCCTGAATGGCCTGGACATTCACGCCATGACGGCCAGCGAAATGTTCGGCGTGCCGATTGAAGGCATGGACCCGATGGTGCGCCGTCAGGCCAAGGCGATCAATTTCGGGATCATCTATGGCATCTCGGGCTTCGGCCTCGCGCGCCAGCTGGGCATCCCGCAGGGCGAAGCGGCGGAGTATATCAAGACCTACTTCAAGCGCTTCCCCGGCATCCGCGCCTATATGGACGAGACCAAGGATTTCGCGAAAGAGACCGGCTATGTGAAGACAGCCTTCGGGCGCAAGATCCATCTCGAAGCCATCAAGTCCAAGGGCCCTGCCAAGGCTTTTGCCGAGCGTCAGGCGATCAACGCGCCGATCCAGGGCTCAGCGGCGGACGTGATCAAGCGCGCGATGATCCGCATGCCGGACGCGCTGGCCAAGGCGGGCCTCACCGCGCGCATGCTGCTGCAGGTACATGATGAACTCGTGTTCGAATGCCCTGAAAGCGAGGCCGAGACGCTGATCAAGGTAGCGCAGGACACGATGCAGGGCGCGGCGATGCCGGCGCTGAACCTGTCCGTGCCGCTGGTGGTCGATGCCCGCGCCGCGAAGAACTGGGCCGAGGCGCACTAGCGCCCCTGCCTAGTCACGATCGGGGGCACCGAGCGGGAAGTAGTGGCGATAGGGCCGCGCCTCCTCGACAGCGCGGGCGAAGGAGGGCCGTTCCAAGAGCCGCGTACGATAGGCGCGAACGGTCGGGAATTGGTCGCCGATCTGGTGCACCCAGTCAGCGTAGAAGAGCGACGGGGCGGCTGCGCAGTCGGCCATGCTGAACGTTTCGCCTGCGGCCCAGGTGCGCCCGGCAAGCCGATCCTCAAGCCAGGCATAGGCCGTGTCGAGGGCTGTCGCTGCGGCTGTCAGCGCGGCTTCCGTGGAGGCCGTATCGCCGTGGATGGCTTCGGAGACGGGCTTCTGCATCTCGGTCATGACGTAGGTATCGAAGAAGCGGTCCATGAAGCGGACTTCGAGGGCAGCGGCGCGATCCTCGGGGATCAGGGGCGCGGGGCCGGGGTGGTGGATGTCCAGATACTCGATGATGATACTGGATTCCGCGACCATTCCCGGACCGTTCGCGAGGACAGGAAAGCGACCGAAAGGCCACAAGGCGGCCCGTTCCTCGCCCGCGCCGGGGTCTTCGAGGTGGCGATAGGTGAACGGCGTCTCATTCTCCCACAGCGCGATCAGTACCTTCTGGCAGTAGGACGAGAATGGGTGGGAATAGAGCGTGAGCGACATGGCACATCCTATCTGCTTGCGACCACTAACCAGCTGCATCCGATATGAAAGCGCAAGCAGAAAGTGGTCGTCTGCGCGCGCCAGGCGGCCGGTGACGGTTGATCAGCGGACACAACAGCCCCACGTATTGTTGATAAATGGCCAGCCGCGCTGTATTGCGGCGGGGTCTGTCCCTGCACATGACCTTTGAGAGGTAAATCGTGGCAATCCTGTATCGTTCCCGCACATCCACCCATGGCCGCAACATGGCCGGCGCACGCGGCCTGTGGCGCGCAACCGGCATGAAGGACGGCGATTTCGGCAAGCCGATCATTGCGGTGGTGAACTCGTTCACCCAGTTCGTGCCGGGCCATGTGCACCTGAAGGACCTCGGCCAGCTGGTCGCGGGCGAGATCGAGGCGGCGGGCGGCGTGGCCAAGGAATTCAACACGATTGCCGTGGATGACGGCATCGCGATGGGCCATGACGGCATGCTCTATTCGCTGCCGAGCCGCGAAGTGATCGCCGACAGCGTGGAATACATGGTCAACGCGCATTGCGCCGATGCGATGGTGTGCATCTCCAATTGCGACAAGATCACGCCCGGCATGATGATGGCGGCGCTGCGGCTCGACATTCCGGTCGTGTTCGTGTCCGGTGGCCCGATGGAGGCCGGCAAGGTCAATATCGACGGCGAGCTGAAAGCGGTCGACCTGATCGACGCGATGATCGAAGCGGCAAACCCGGAGCGCACCGATGCCGAAGTGCTGGCCTATGAAGAGGCCGCCTGCCCCACGTGCGGGTCATGCTCCGGCATGTTCACGGCGAACTCGATGAACTGCCTCGCCGAGGCCCTCGGCCTCGCCCTGCCGGGCAATGGCTCGACCCTGGCGACGCACGCCGACCGGGAGCAGCTGTTCCGCCGCGCCGGGCGCCGCATCGTCGACTTGTGCAAGATCTTTTACGAGGAAGGCGACAAGTCCGTCTCCGCGCGCGGCATTGCCAACAAGGCCGCGTTCGAAAATGCGATGACGCTGGACATTTCCATGGGCGGATCGACCAACACGATCCTGCACCTGCTGGCCATTGCCAGCGAGGGCGAGGTAGACTTCACGCTGGCCGACATTGACCGGCTGAGCCGCCATACGCCCTGCCTCTGCAAGGTCGCCCCGGCGGTTGCCAATGTGCACATGGAAGACGTGCACCGGGCGGGCGGCATTTTCGGCATCCTTGGCGAACTGGACCGCGCCGGGAAGCTCGACACCTCTGTGCGCACGATCCATTCCGCGACGATGGCCGAGGCCATCACCAAGTGGGACGTGGCGCTGACCAATGACCCCGACGTGCAGGAACTGTTCCTTGCCGCGCCGGGCGGCGTGCGCACGACGCAGGCGTTCAGCCAGTCGCGCCGCTACAAGGAACTCGACACTGACCGCGAAAAGGGCGTCATCCGCTCATCCGCGCACGCGTTTTCGCAGGATGGCGGGCTCGCCGTTCTGTTTGGCAATATCGCGGAGCAAGGCTGTGTGGTGAAGACGGCCGGCGTTGACGACTCGATCCTCAAATTCTCCGGCCCCGCCATTGTGTGCGAGAGCCAGGAAGAGGCCTGCGACCGCATCCTGAACAAGGGCGTTGCCGCTGGCGACGTGGTGATCATCCGCTATGAAGGCCCGCGCGGCGGACCCGGCATGCAGGAAATGCTCTACCCGACCTCCTACCTGAAATCGATGAAGCTGGGCAAAGCCTGCGCGCTGATCACGGACGGTCGCTTCTCCGGCGGCACGTCGGGCCTCTCCATCGGCCATGTCAGCCCGGAAGCGGCCGAAGGCGGCCTGATCGGCCTCGTCGAGGAAGGCGATATCATCGAGATCGACATCCCGAACCGCACGATCCATGCGAAGATCGACGATGCCGAAATCGCCCGCCGCCGCGCCGACATGGACGCTCGTGGCGACAAGGCCTGGAAACCAGTAAAAGAGCGCCCCCGCAAAGTGAGCCGTGCACTGAAAGTGTATGCGGCACATGTGGGGAATGCGTCTCAGGGGGCTGTGCGGCTGGATCCGTAAGCGGAAGTGAGAGTGCATTAAGCGAAGCGTAATGCACATTATACAACCGAGATCGATGCATTGCGGCCTTTGGCCTTAATGCATTCTACGCTTACTCCTGCAATCCGCCCTCAGAAGGCCACTCATAGTTGCCCAGGATCAAGCTTCATCTTGGTCATCGTAATACTCTTTGTTTGACTGCGCGCTGAAACCAAATTCTGCGAAACATTGCTCAAAAAACGTCTCTCTTAGCTTGATAAAATTTTGATAATCACTTCTGGACTTTGGCGATTTCTTTAGAAGACCAAACGCGTCGGATGATATTCCGTGATCCTCATATACCTTAGCCACTTTATTATTATTACTACCTTTAACCGCCTCTTGGATTTGGAGAGCAGGATCGTCATTCAAAAAGCGAGCATTAGACGCTTTGGTCAGTAGCATTAAATTGAGGGCAAGATCGACTCTGTCACCCGTATCTGGATTCCATCCGCTCATCTTATCGACGAACTTTTTAGGGAAGATATGATGAGCCTCAACCGCCTGGTCACCAAATGATATTTTTTGATCATCGAGCGGATCAAAAAGATTTCGCCGATTAAGTATGCATTTCATTAAGTTACCTACCGCGCTACGCGGACTAACACTGCGCAAAGCGGGAACTCGAACATCCTGAAGCCAAGTCGGTTCGTGCTCAGGATTGTCAGACAAAATCCATTTGGCAAACTCTTTGGCATCATTTGACTGCTTGTTGTGAACTCCTTCTTGGTAACGCTGGGACAATGCTGATCCAGCGACCCATTTGACCAACTTCCGATGTGCTGCGCCGCGCTCTTTTTGCCCCATCTCAGCATATTCTACATTATGGAAAACTGCGGCCATTGGCGCGAATATTGAATCATACGGAATCAGATCGGAAGTCTTATCCAATGCCATACCAAAATTGTTGGTAAGAAATACGCCAACAGAATTTAACAGATCAGCTGCGCGCATATGATCTGCTTTCCAGTGATCTGCCTTTAGACTTCTCGGTAACTCTGACTTTTTGTGACTTTGTCCATTCAGCATAGCTACCGTCTGAAGACATATCTCACCGGTGCGGTCCATTTGCTCAAGAAGAGGATATAGTTCCCTAAGCGTGTTCAACTCTTCTCGTAGATCAATACTTGACGCGAACAAAACTGCGACCACAAGTTCGAAAGGGGTCAGAACCTTGCCGCTAGAGTTTAGAGTAGTGAAGATTCGGCTGATTGCCTCAAGCTGAAGATCTGAGTCGATGCTAACAAAGGGTATGTCTGGTGCCTCTGTAACCACGAAGTATGGTTTCACCACATTTCTCACGAGTGCCTTTTTTTCAGGCCATGCTTCCTCGTATTTTTCGAGGTAGAAGTCTCGATCCTTCGAATTATCTGGTCGGAGCAGGGTCGTGCAAAGGAAGTGCTTCTGATTGAGAAGCGTAAACGGATTTTTTACGCAGGGGCGAGCGACACAATAACCACTATCGGTGTCAAGCTGACGAACAAAAGCCTTGACCTGGTCATCATCATCTATGTCGACTTTAGCTTCATGAACAGCCGATTCTAACTTGTTTAAATCCAAAAAATATTGAGATCGAGATTCATCGGAGTCTCCATAAAACAGGTCAATTCCTGCGGTGATCCTTTGCTGCCCATCCAAAACTAAGCGCTTTGTATCGGTTTTGTCGGCGAGTTTGGCGCTCCCCTTGAACGTCCGCTCCGGTAACTCGTCTTTGCTACCGTTCAACAGAATTACGCTACCGAGTGGATACCTTTGACGAACTGAATCATAGAGCAGCACGACTTGTGCTCTGTTCCATTTAAAGTCGCGCTGAAAAGCTGGAAGCTTAAGCTCTCCAGAATGGGCATTTCTGACCAAAGTCATATAGTTTTCGCTGCCCGTGCTCATAAAATAACTCCCAAGTATTTGCGCCGCCATAATCTTGAGGGGGCGAAGGCGCCAATGTCAAAAGCTATTCCTATCCATATCCTGATAACTCATGGAGCTTCCCGCCACACTCGCCCCAATGATTCCTTAAATCGCCGTAATGTGAGCGTTTGCTTGCCCTAGTCTGCTGTTTTCATTGGGACAGCACCGAAGGAGGGCTTTTGTCATGTCGCGAACCGTGGTTGAACACCATAATGCAAAACGGCCAGACCCCGTTACGGGGTACACTCTGGTTGAGAAGGATCGAGCGATGACGACTTTGGCACTGGTGGATGACGACGAGAACATCGTTGCGTCGCTGAAAATGTTTTTTGAGGCTGAGGGCTATAATGTCCGCACCTATCATGACGGCGAAGCTGCCCTGCCCGCGCTGACGGAAACGCCGCCCGACATTGCCATTCTCGACGTGAAGATGCCCAAGATGGACGGCATGGAATTGCTGCGCCGCCTGCGCCAGACCAGCGAGCTGCCGGTGATCTTCCTGACGTCCAAGGACGAAGAGATCGACGAAGTGATCGGCTTCAATATCGGCGCGGATGATTTCGTGCGGAAGCCCTGTTCCAACCGCCTGCTGGCCGAGCGTGTGAAAGCCGTGTTGCGGCGGGCACGCGGCGGTGTGGCCGGACCTGAAGAGGGCGATCACAAGCCGATCGTTCGCGGCAAGCTGACGCTCGACCCGAACCGCCATGCCTGTACCTGGGACGGCCACCCCGTGCGCCTGACCGTGACCGAGTTCCTGATCCTGCAGGCCCTCGCCTCGCGCCCCGGTTATGTGAAGAGCCGCGACCAGCTGATGGACGCCGCCTATGACGACCAGATCTATGTCGACGACCGGACCATCGACAGCCACATCAAACGGCTGCGCAAGAAGTTCCGCGAAGTGACCGACGAGTTCGACGCAATCGAAACGCTCTATGGCGTCGGCTACCGCTATACCGAATAGGCGCAATTCGCACGGACGGGGCGTTGCCGAGATCTATATCGGCGGCGCCGCGGACGGGCAGTCGCAGATTGTTGTCAGCTATGTGAAGGCACGCCAGCGGGCGCTGCTTGAAGGCGGCGCAGGCGTGGGACGGTCTGCGACATGGTTTGCCCATTATGACATGGATGGCGTGCTGGAGCATTGCCGCGCGGCCCTGTCGCAGGGCGATGAGCTGGTGCTGGTGGGCCATAGCTGGGGCAGCGACGCGGCCCTGCGTGTGAGCCACCAATTGCACGTGGACGTCGCGTTGCTGGCTGGCGTCGACCCGGTGATGCGCCCGGGGGGCATATTTTCCAGTGTGACGCGGCGGCCTGACAATGCGGGCCTTGTGGCGCATGTGGATGCGCGGCCGCGGGCGTTTGACCGGTCCGATATCGTGAAGGCGACGGGCGTGGTGCTAGGCGGCGGACTGGCCCGGGCGTGGCGGGAAGCGGACGTGACGATCTCGACGGAGCTGAATCATTGGGCGTTTGCGCACATGATGGCGGCGCCGGGCAGCGATGGTGTTTCCTTGCAGGCGCGGATCAATGAGGCCGGGTGGCGCGCGGCGGCTAACCGAGCAGGCTGAAGCGCCAGGACCAGTTTGGCAGCGCGATGGTCAGCGCGATGAAGCCGAGGCCGATCAGCACGCACAGCGGCGAGTAGAAGCGTCGGTTGAGCGTGAGGAAGGGTTGTTCCGGCAAGGCGCGCTCAAAGGCCGGCATGACGCCGATAATGCCCCGGAACAGGAAGACAGCCGAGAGGACCAGACCGCCCGCGAGCAGCAGCCATGGCGAGACTGGCAGGACCACGAGCCTGCCCAGCAGCAAGGCCCATGCAGCCGCGCCCAGGATGCACACGGCCACGAACAGTGAGGCCGTCATGGAAGGCATTTGCGTGATGCCGCGACGGCCAACGACCGCGCGGGCCAGAGCCTGCCGGTTGGCATAGGGAAAACTCGCCCCAAAGGCCCATGCGACGTGCACGAGGCCGATCACGGCGAGCACTGCGGTAAGGACCAGGGAGAGTGTTTCTGCAATCATGAGCCTGCGGGAACCTTGTTACGGACCTATATTAACATGCCCGGCAGGCTTGCCGCCATCGCCTTCATTCAATAGCCAGTGATTAACGCCCCCTCAAAACAGGATATTCCCATGACAGACCTTGAAAACATACTGCTTCTTGAAACCTCGAAAGGCCCGGTGAAAATCGAGCTGCGCCCTGATCTTGCGCCGGGACACGTCGCACGCATCAAGGAACTCGCCCGTGAGGAGTTTTATGATGGCATCGTTTTCCACCGCGTGATCGCCGGATTCATGGCACAGGTCGGCTGCCCGAAGGGCAATGGCACCGGCGGATCCAGCAAGCCGGACATCAAGGCCGAGTTCAACGCAGAGCCCCACGTGCGCGGCACATGCTCGATGGCGCGCACGTCGGCGCCGAATTCCGCCAACAGCCAGTTCTTCATCTGCTTCGACGATGCGAGCTTCCTGAACCGCCAGTACACCGTCTGGGGCAAGGTGACCGAAGGCATGGATGTGATTGATCAGCTTGCGAAAGGTGAGCCGCCGCGCAATCCTGACAAGATTGTCACAATGCGCGTTGCGGCCGACGCCTGATTTTAGCCGCAGCCCGATATCAGGGTGAACGGGATGGCTGAGTCGAAACGCATCAGGTTGCCGGGCAAACGGCGCGGATCCATGTTCCTGGGTTCGCGCATTGCCCGGCTGATCTTTGCGTCCAACCTGGCCGGTCTCGCCATCCTGATTATCGGCGCGATGGTGCTGAACGAGATGCGCGCCGGGTTTGTTGTTTCGAAGAAACAGGACCTCGTGGCGCAGGCGCAGATTTTCACCAGCCTGCTCGGCGAGGACGCGACCACGCCCGAGCCGAGCCTCGACGTGGACGCCGCGCGCCAGACCATTGTTCGCCTGAACCTGCCGGAGCGCGTGCGCGCCCGCATCTACACACCGGATGAAGAGCTGGTGGGCGACAGCTTCTATCTCTCCGAGCGCGTCGACATCGACGCCCTGCCGCCGATCAAGGAACCGAGCCGCATTGCGCGCATCGGTGCGGCCCTGTCGGAATGGGCAGGCCGCGTGTTCGGCCCGATCATGCCGCGGCGCAGTTCCGAAGCAATCCGTACACAGAGCTTCGAGGAAGAATTCGACAGCGCCGTTCTCGGCGATGTGGCCGCCAGCCAGCGTTTCTCGGATCGCGGGCAGCGGATCATTTCGGTGTCCATGCCCATCCAGCGCGTGTCGGCCGTTGTCGGCGTGCTGACACTGGAAGCCAGCGACATTGACGAGATCATCCGGGCAGAGCGCGCGGCGCTGGTGCCGTTCATCGGCGTGGCCGTGCTGGTGGCGTTCATTACCTCATTCCTGCTGACGCTGGGCATTGCGCGGCCATTGCGACGCCTGTCACTTGCCGCCGACCGTATCCGCTCGGGCGCCTCTGACCGGATCGACATTCCGGCGCTGACGAAGCGCAAGGACGAGATCGGAAATCTCGCCTCTTCCATGCAAGGCATGACGGAAGCATTGCTGGAGCGGATCGAGGCAAACGAGCAGTTTGCCGCCGACGTTGCACACGAGCTGAAGAACCCGCTGACTTCCATTCGTTCGGCCGTTGAGACTGCGGAGCGTGTGACGGAAGACCCGGTTGCCAGCCAGCGCCTGCGCAATGTGATCGCATCGGATGTGAAACGCCTCGACCGGCTGATCACGGACATTTCGAATGCCTCGCGCATCGAGGCCGAGATGACGCGCGTGCCGACCGAGCAGATCGATATTGCACGCTTTGCACGCGATGTGGTTCGCACCTATGAGGCCATGGTCGACGGGCCGGAAGATATCACGGTATCGTTCGAGGATGCCACGATGGGCGCGCGCCTGCTGGTGCGGGCACGCGAAGGTCCGCTGGGGCAGGTGCTGCGCAACCTGATCGACAATGCCAAGTCTTTCTCGCCGCCGGGCGCGAACGTGCAGGTGACGCTGGAGCAGACGAACAGCGGCCCGCAGACGGTTGCCCGCGTGCGTGTGGAAGATACTGGCCCCGGCATACCGCCGGACAAGCTGGAAGAGATTTTCAACCGGTTTTACACCGACCGACCCAAGGGCACGGCCTTTGGCAATAATTCCGGCCTTGGCCTTTCCATCGTGAAACAGATCATCGCGACGCACCGCGGCGAGGTCTATGCCGAGAACCGCGAAGAAGGCGGCGCCCGGTTTATCGTCGACCTGCCGGCGATCTGACTAGCGGTTCTGGCGATGCTCGATCAGGTCGGTGACGACTTCCGGATCGGCCAGCGTTGACGTGTCTCCAAGATTGGAAAACTCGTTCTCCGCAATCTTGCGCAGGATACGGCGCATGATCTTGCCCGAACGCGTTTTCGGCAGGCCGGGCGCGAACTGGATGAGATCCGGCGAAGCAATCGGACCAATTTCGGCGCGAACGTGCTGAACGAGATTCTTGCGCAGGTCGTCCGTTGCCTCACAGCCTGCCACGAGCGTGACATAGGCATAGATGCCCTGCCCCTTGATGTCGTGCGGGTATCCGACAACGGCGGCCTCGGCGACGGCATCGTGGCTGACAAGTGCGCTTTCGACTTCGGCTGTGCCCATGCGGTGGCCGGAGACGTTGATCACGTCATCGACACGGCCCGTGATCCAGTAGAAGCCGTCCTCGTCGCGGCGGCATCCGTCGCCGGTGAAGTAGTTGCCGGGATAGGCCGTGAAATAGGTATCGATGAAGCGCTGGTGATCGCCATAGACGGTCCGCATCTGGCCGGGCCAGCTGTCGGTGATCAGCAGGTTGCCATCGGCGGCGCCTTCCAGCGTATTGCCTTCGGCGTCGACCAGGATCGGCTTGACGCCGAAGAAGGGATGGCTGCCGGCGCCTGGCTTCATGTCGGTTGCGCCGGGAAGCGGAACGATCATCGTGCCTCCGGTTTCGGTCTGCCACCATGTATCGACGATCGGGCAGCGCTCTTCGCCGACGACGTGGAAATACCATTCCCAGGCTTCGGGGTTGATCGGCTCGCCGACCGTGCCGAGCAGGCGGATCGATTTGCGCGAGGTTTTTTTCACCGGCACCTCGCCTTCGCGCATCAGGGCGCGGATGGCGGTGGGCGCGGTGTAGAAGATGGTGACCTGATGCTTGTCGCAAGCCTGCCAGAAGCGGCTCGCATCCGGATAGGTGGGCACGCCTTCGAACAGTACGCTGGTCGCGCCGTTCGCGAGCGGACCGTAGACGATGTATGTGTGGCCCGTGACCCAGCCGACATCGGCCGAGCACCAGAAGACATCGTCCTCCTTCAGGTCGAACACGTATTGATGGGTCATCGAGGCCCAGACGAGATAGCCGCCAGTCGTATGCAGCACGCCCTTGGGCTGGCCTGTCGAACCGGATGTATAGAGGATGAAGAGCGGGTCTTCGGCACTCATCGGCTCTGGCGGGCAATCGGCGGAAATGTCGGCGCCGATCTCGTGGAGCCAGTGGTCGCGGCCTTCGGTCATCGCAATTTCCGCGCCGGTGCGACGGACGACGAGCATCTTCTTGACCATGCCATCAGCGATCTTCGCGGCGGCATCAGCATTCACCTTCAACGGCACCTTGCGGCCGCCGCGCAGGCCCTCGTCGGCGGTAATCAGGACTTCGGATTTGCAGTCGACAATGCGACCGGCCAGCGCTTCGGGTGAGAAGCCACCGAACACGACGGAGTGAACCGCCCCGATCCGCGCGCAGGCGAGCATGGCATAGGCCGCCTCCAGGATCATCGGCATGTAGATGGTGACGCGGTCGCCCTTCTTGACGCCGAGTTCCTTCAGGACGTTGGCAAACTTGCTGACGGCGACATGGAGCTGGTTGTACGTGACCGTGTAGCTGTCGGACGGGTCATCACCTTCCCAGATGAAGGCGGCCTTGTCGCCCCGTGTGGCCAAGTGGCGGTCGATACAATTGGCCGAGACGTTGAGGATACCGTCGGAATACCATTTGACGTGCAGGTCGCCGGTTTCCCAGGAGACGTCTTTCACTGTGGTGTAGGGTGTCATCCAGTCGAGGCGCTTGCCGTGCTCGCCCCAGAAGGCTTCAGGGTCAGCGATCGAGGCCGCGTACATCTCCCGGTACTTTTCTGGCGTCAGGTTTGCGTTTGCCGCAAAACCGGCCGGGACGGGATATGTCTTGTTGGCGTCGCTCATGTCGGGCCTCTCCTTTGGTATTTTTCTGTGTGTTGCTTACAGGGAAGACGGCAACTTGAGAAGTTTTCTACAGAGTTGCCGGACCGATTAAAGGGCTGGCACGGGCCTGAGGCCTGAAAATGTCTCAAATGCGAGACAGATCAGCGGATTAGGGTGGTCCCAAGGGGACTTTCCGCCCTGGCGCCTGTTTCGGGCGGACTTTAAGTTAAAGCAGCGCAATGCGCTGTTTCCATTGGGGTGAGCGCATGCTGCTCCTTATTGGCGCAATGGCCTGCCGTGGCAGCTTGCCAGACACACCCTGATCGCCTATAGGCCCGCTCTTGAAACGGCGGCGCAAGGCCGTGCGTGTCAGGCTATCACCGTCCGGGTGTCCGGCGGCGGATTTCAGGGCGAAAGGAAAACACATGTCCAAGAAACAGATTACGTTCAATATCGAGCTGCGTGAACGCACCGGCACGGGCGGCGCACGTGAAGCCCGCAATAACGGCTTTGTGCCAGGCGTCCTGTATGGCGGCGGCGAAGATCCAGTCGCGATCAGCCTGCGCCTGCCGGAAGTGATGAAAGCCATCGAAACCGGACATTTCCTGTCCTCGACCGCTTCGCTGGTCCATGACGGCAAGAAGCAGATGGTGATCCCGCAAGCGATCCAGATGCACCCGATCACTGACCGCCCGATGCACGTTGACCTTTTCCGCGTCACCGCGAAGCAGAAGATCAAGGTTGAAGTGCCTGTGCACTTCGTGGGCGAAGAAGTTTCGCCGGGCCTCAAGAAGGCCGGTACGCTCAACGTGGTTCGCCACACGGTCGAACTGCTTGTGCCAGCTGGCAACATTCCGGAATCCATCGAGGCCGACGTCTCGAAACTGGAAATCGGCGACAATGTGAAAATCTCCGACATCAAGCTGCCTTCCGATGCCGAGCCGACCATCACCGACCGTGACTTCACGATCGCGACGATTGCCGGCCGCGCTGCCGTTGTCGAAACCGACGATGCCGAGGGCGAAGAAGCCGAAGAAGAAACGACTGCAGAAGCTGACGGCGACGACGCCGACGGCGAAGCGAGCGAAGACTGATCCGTTCGATCTGGCAAAGCGTGCTCGGCCTTTTGCGGCCGGGCACGCAGCCGATCCCTGCACGATCAGACAAGGGAGATACCCCGATGTTGATCCTCGCAGGACAGGGCAATCCGGGCCCGAAATATGCCGGCAACCGGCACAATGCCGGATTTCTCGTTATCGACAGAATTCACGCCGACCATGGCTTTGGGCCCTGGCGCAGCAAGTTCGAGAGCCAGATATCAGAAGGCACGGTCAACACCGGCACGGGGCGCGTCAAAGTCCTGCTGGTGAAACCTGAAACATTCTACAATGAAACCGGACGCGCCCTCTCAAAGGCCGTAACCTTCTACAAGCTCGAACCGGAAGCCGTGACCGTGCTCCATGACGAGATTGATCTCGCACCCGGCCGGACCCGCGTGAAGCGCGGCGGCGGGCATTCCGGGAACAATGGCGTGCGCTCCATGATCGCGCATCTGGGTGAGAACGTGCGGCGCGTGCGCATCGGCATTGGCCATCCCGGCGACAAGTCACAGGTCATGCCTTATGTGCTGTCCGATTTCTCGAAGGCCGACCGCGACTGGTTCGAGCCGCTGCAGAAGGCGATTTCGGACGCCCTGCCCTATCTTGCCGCTGATGACGATGAACGCTTCCAGACCGAAGTGATGCGTCTGGCGCCGGCACCGAAGCACGACCCGAAACAGGCCGGACGTAGCTAGACCAATCTAGACGTCGACCTTGGCGAGCGCCGAGGCTTCCGCCGCTTCCGCCATGGCCACAGCGGCCACCGCGCCATGCGCTGGAACCGGGCTGCGCGCGAGACCGAGACAGGCCGCGTAGAACCCTTCATCCGCCGCACCAAGCGGATCAGGCAGCTCTGCCGCGATATCGACGCGTATTTCATAGGGCGTCGAATTCTCCACCTTGCGGGTCAGGAAGTTGATGGCGATTTCACCCGACGGGTAGACGACGCGCATGGTGCGCTCACGAACCTCAGCCGCGCGGCTGGCGCGCAGGCGGGCGACCCCGCCGCTGGCATAGGTGAACTGGGCGCTGGCCTCATCAAGGTGGCGCGAATGGACGCGCTTGCCGCTGGCGGTGACGCCGTTGAACTCGGTGCCGAGCATCATGGCGGCCAGATCGAGATCGTGGATCATCAGGTCCCAGATGACCGAGACATCGCCGGCGCGATTGTCTGGCGCAGGCGGCCCGGCGCGAACGGATTCAATCAGCAGCGGCTCTTCGTCAATGCTCAGTACGCCCATGGCGCGCGCCACGAAACGCTCCTGGTGTCCGACCTGCAAAATGCGTCCGCGGGCGGCGGCTTCATCGGCAAGACTGCGCGCTGTCTTGCCGGACAGGGTCAGCGGCTTTTCCACGAGGACATGGCAATGCGCCTCGATGGCTTCGCGGGCGAGCGGCTCGTGGAAAGTCGCCGGCACGGCAACGACGATGGCATCGCACATTTCGAGGAAGGCCTTGTAATCCGACATGCCCGGCGCACCGAATGTGCTGGCGACGCTTTCGGCCCGCGCCTGGTCGATATCGTAAACGCCCATAAACTCTGTACGCGCCGAAGCAGCGGCTTTCTGCGCGTGGTAATTTCCGAATACGCCAGCGCCTGCGACGCCTACCTTGAGTTTGTTCATGATTCCGGACCTTCAATCTGGCGGGACAAGACACCGCATCGCTGCGCGCCGCAAGGGCTCGAGGCAGAATTGGATGCGGCCCACATAAGTGCGGAGGCCTAGTCCGCCACAACCGTTGCGTTCATTACACATCCAAGTCCCCGTGCAAGTGAATCGAGATAGTCGCGCTCAAAGCGCTTGGTCACGGAAGCGGACGCCTCGAACTGGAAGCCATGATAGGCGCTCGGATAGATGATGAACTCCGTTGCGACGCCGGATGCGATCAGGCGCCGAGCATAGACCATATTTTCGTCAAGGAAGAGATCAAGGCCGCCAATGCCAATCCATGTCGGCGGCAGGCCTTCGAGGCTGTCAGCGCGGGCGGGAACCGCTGGCGCTGCCGGCGCATTGCCGCCGAGATATGATGCCCAGCCGAACCGGTTGCTGTCAGGCGTCCAGATGTATTCGCCGAGAACGGGGTCGAGGGTGGTATCCTCAGCCGTCGTGCGATCGTCCAGCATGGGATAGACGAGGTGCTGGAAGGCAATCTTGACCTTGCCCTCGTCACGGGTGCGCTGAACGAGGCCGGCTGCGAGCCCGCCGCCCGCGCTGTCGCCGCCCACCGCGATGCGTTTAGGGTCAATGCCGATCGAGGACGCATTTGCGATCATCCAGTCGAGGGCTGCCGCGCAATCATCGAGGGGCCCCGGATAGGATGTTTCAGGCGCCAGGCGATAGTCGGGCGACACGACAACGGCACCGAGCATGGATGCGACAAGTGTGTTTCGCGGATCTGACCCTTCCGGTGATCCGACGACATAACCACCGCCGTGAATGTGCAGAAACGCGGGACGGTCTTTTCCTGCGCTTTCCGGTTCATAGACGAGGCATCGTACATCGGGTCCACCGGCACGCCCCGGCACACTTACTTCGCGTCGCCGGACACCGGACTGCGCGGGGTCACCCATTACGATCATGTCGGCGGACATCTCGCGCATGGCGGGCAGTATTTCAGGCTTGAGGTCGAGCGGTGGGAAGCTCTCCGCAAATGCGATGAGTTCCGGGTCCACGAGGTGTCTGGTTTTCATGTCGTCTTTCCTGCCCTTATTGTTTTCTGACCGGACCATAATCGCCAGCCTCAATTCGGCAAGCGACACCGCTGGGGCAAGATATTCAGGCCGCCCCCTTCACAGCCGGGGCCCGACGGTCCACTTAAGCGGCAACGAAAACACAGGAAGGAACACGCAATGGCTACTCTGAGTTCAACCGAATGGAGCCTCGCCTCTCGTCCCGAGGGCATGCCGAAACCGGCAAACTTCGGCAAGAAGACGGTCGAGATCGCCGCGCCCAAGGACGGCGAGATCCAGGTGAAGAACGAATGGATGTCGGTCGACCCATACATGCGCGGCCGCATGTATGACCGAGAAAGCTATGTGCCGCCCTTCCAGATTGGCGAGACCATGCAGGGCGGCGCTGTGGGCCGCGTGACGGCCTCTGCCCACCCAGACTACAAAGAGGGCGACCTTGTCTCCTCCATGATGGGCTGGCGCACGGCCTGGGTCGGCAAGCCTGAAGCGGCCATGGTGCAGAAGCTGCCGGACGTGGGCCTGCCAGAGAGCGCTTTTCTTGGCGTGGCCGGCATGCCGGGTCTGACAGCCTATGCGGGCCTTCTGCGCGTGGCAGAGCTTAAGGAAGGCGACGTCGTTTTCGTTTCCGGGGCGGCTGGCGCGGTCGGCTCGACCGTCGTCCAGATCGCCAAGAACAAGAGCTGCACGGTGATCGGCTCGGCCGGTGGACCGGACAAGTGCGCGTTCGTGAAGTCACTCGGCGCCGACCATGTCATCGACTACAAGAAGGCCGGTGGCTTTGCAGGCCTCGTGAACGCCCTCAAGGACGCTTCGCCCAAGGGCATCGACGTCTATTTCGACAATGTCGGCGGCGATCACCTCACGGCAGCGATCGAAGTCGCACGCCCGATGGCGCGCATGGCCCTTTGCGGCATGATTGCCCAGTATAACGAGACCGGCACGCCGGTCGGCCCACACAATATCATCATGGCCGTTGGCAAACAGTTGAAGCTGCAAGGCTTCATCGTGTCGACACATGCCGACATGCAGCCTGCCTTCTTCGCAGACATGGCCAAGTGGATACCAGCCGGCAAGATGAAATTCGAGCAGACGGTGATGGAAGGTATCGACAAGGCGCCGGAAGCCTTTATGGGCCTCTTCACAGGCGCAAATACCGGCAAGATGCTGGTGAAACTCACCTAGAACACATATTCGCTCCGCGTCTCGAAAGGCCGCGGAGCGGTCACGGAGACGAGCAATATGGCACGGCTGTTCGATGCCTATATCATGGTGGACTGGAGCGCGGCGTCCAAGCCGACCCTGGGCGCCAATTCGATCTGGATCGGGATCCTCGCGAAGGATGCCCGGCTGAAGCTGCAGTTCAAGGCGGTCAATATCGACACGCGCCTGAAAGCGCGCGCGTTCATCGAGGACATGGTTGCCAAGCTGACACGGCGCGGCGACCGTGTCCTGCTCGGCTTTGACTTCTCGCTCGGCTATCCCTCCGGTACGGCACAGGCGCTGGGTCTCGATGTGACGAAGCAGGCGCCATGGGCGGCAATGCATGCGCACCTGGCGACCAAGCTGAAGGACAAGGCCGACAATTCCAATGCGCGCTATGCCATCGCCGCAGGCATGAACTATGCGATCTCCAAGGGGCCTTACCCCTTTTGGGGGGCGCCCGCCCGGGATGTCGTGTCGACCCTCTCATCCACGAAGCCGGACTATGCCGGCCAGACGCTGCCCGAATACCGTATCGTGGAGACGCATTTGCGCGAGACAAAGGTCGGCCAACCCAAGTCTGTCTGGCAACTGGCCTATACGGGAAGTGTGGGCAGCCAGTCGCTGACCGGCATTCCGCATGTCCATGCCCTGCGAGCGGCCTGGCCGAACGCGCGGATCTGGCCATTTGAGATAAATGCCGACGAAATGACGGAAGAGGGCCTCGACGGAATTGAGGTCGTAATTGCCGAGGTTTACCCTTCATTGATCAAGGCAAAACCGGAAAAAGGCGAAACGCTGGACGAAGTGCAGGTGCGCGAGATCGCCCGTCATTATTCGCAACTGGACGAAAAAGGCCTGCTTGGAGGCACGTTTTCCACAGGCAAATCGCTTGACGAGGGAAAAATCGAGCATATTCAGGCCGAGGAGGGCTGGATTCTAGGCATATAGCCTGTGTTTACTGGCCTTTCGGCATATTCACGTAAAACGAATCGTGGGCATGTCGAGCCAACGGCGGGGGATCGCCGTTTAACTTAGAGGAGAACCCCTATGAACAAGGGTGAACTTACAAAAGCAGTTGCTGCCGAATCCGGCCTCTCGCAAAGCGAAGCTGGCAAGGCTGTTGACGCTGTATTCGACACAATCGCTGCTGCAGCGAAGTCGCGTCAGCAAGTGGCAATCGCAGGTTTCGGTACGTTCGCGGCGAAGACCCGCAACGCACGCGAAGGCCGCAATCCCGCCACCGGCGATAAAATCAAGATCCCAGAGAAAACGTCACTGGCCTTCAAGCCAGCCACGGCACTCAAAGACCTCTAGGACATATGGCCTCCCGTTTGGGAGGCCGGTCCTGAATTCATGCGGCGCGTTTGTTTGGCAGGCGCGCCGCTTTCAGTTCCAGGAACAGGGTTTGCAAAATCCCCGCTGTTCCGACCCCGATCAGCCCGCCTTCCATCATGCCCTGCGCGCCGCGCCCTTCGACAAGACCCAGCCAATAACAGGCGGGGATCATCACGAAGACGAACGAGCCGACATGGAGCACGCTTGGTGTCCAGATGATCTCCTGCGCACGCAAAGCCATTGATGAGGTCGCCTGCAAGCCGTCGAAGATGGTCATGGCAGCCGCGATGACGAGGAGGCTGGCAATGGCCGGCGCGAGGACCACGCCGTTCAGCACGGCATCCGAACGCACCATGATGTGCGAAATCGGCCCGTTGAACAGGATGAGCACAAGGGCGAGGATAATGCCCATGACGATGGTGGCGGCGACACCCAGCCGGCTTGCATCGCGCACCGCGTCACGGTTGCCACTGCCGAAGGCCTCGGCGACGCGCACACTCGTGGCCGAGCCAATGCCCAGATAGAACATGAAGCAGAGCCCCATTACCTGAACCGAATAGCCATACACCGAGTTGGCGGCGAGGCTGATCCACGTGGCGATGATATAGGTCATGTTAAATGCGCCCCACTCAGCCACATTGCTGATGGCGGTGCCGATGCCGACGCTGAACTGGCGACGCGCCTCATCTAGCGGACCGGCAGCGGATTTGCGGAAGGCTGGGGTGAGGACAATAACGATGAGGAACATGACGATCGTCAGGATCCAGCGCGAGCCCGTCGTCGCCCATGCCACGCCCTCTGCGCCCATCGGCGTGACGCCCCAGAATCCGCCCACAAGCGCAAGGTCCATGAACAGGTTGATGGCCACGCCCAGATACATCACCACCGTCACCAGCAGCGGCCGGCGCAGGGCTTCAAGATAGAAGCTGCACACCTGTGAGACCATGAAAGCGAGGAGCCCGCTGGACAGGATGCGTGTGACCTTTGCGGTCTCTGACGCAATGATGCGCGGGTCCGCCTTGTCCGCGACATCCGATACGGGCGCGATGGTGACGAAGATCCAGTGGAACAGCGGTTCGGCGCCATAGAAGACGAGCCCTGTCAGCAAGGCGCCGAGGCCAAGTGATGCCCACAGACCTCGCCGGAAGACGCGGCCCGTGTCTGCCTTGCGACCGAGACCGATCAGTTCGGATGTCAGCACTTGCGTACCCAGCAGCAGACCCATACCGAAGCCAATGGAGACACCCATGGGGAGCCACGAGTTCAGGATGTAGGGCAGTTCGCCGGGCGCGTACTGACCGAGCACGATCGCATCGGTAATGCCCATCAGCATCATCGACATGCGCGTGATCGCAATCGGCACGGAGAGCTTCAGCAGGTCCGAAATGTCGGCGGCCCGCGCCCAGGCGGGGAGGTTTAACTTGCGCATGACAGCCTCCTTCCGGCCCGGTTCCAAACAAGCCGGGCTTTCTGACGGAAAGAGGCTGCCGGGACAAGAGAGCGAAACGAGAGATTGACGAATATTCCGTGACTGGGTTTCGCGCGTGACAGTTACTTGACAAAGTCAAGTAAAAGGCGCACGTGCAAGCATGCCTCAAAGTCGCCCGAACCTGCCTGATGCCATTGCCGCCGTGCGGGGATTCAACCGCTTTTACACGCGTGAAGTCGGCCTCTTGCGGAAGACCTTTCTCGACACGCCCTGGACGCTTGGCGAGATGCGGATTCTTTATGAGATCCGGAATATCGAGAATATCAGTGCCAGTGACATCGCCCGCGAGCTGGAACTGGACGCGGCCTATCTATCGCGGCTGCTTGCCCGGCTTGTGGCGAAGGGCATCGTAATCCGCACGCCCTCGGCGACAGACGCACGCCTGCATGAACTGGCATTGAGCGATTACGGACAAACCATTGTAAACGCCGCTGATGATCGTCAGGCGGCGCTGACAGCCGACATGCTCGCACCCTTATCGGCTGCCGAGCGAAGCCAACTCGTCGAGGCAATGGCGACGATAGAGACACTGCTCAGCAAGCGCCGCGCATCCACACCTACCAACGAAGCAGGCAGACAATGACACAGCCCCACCCCCTTGATCGGCCGATCTGGAGCGCCCTGGCGAGCCGGCAAGCGCATTTCGATACGCAGGGCACGCTGGCGCGAAAGTTCCCATCGGAGGTGAGCCCCTTCATCGCCGCGCGTGATATGTCGGAAGAAGCGTGGGCGGACCTGGTAAGGCAAATACCCGCCAACTATGATGTGTCCATACTTGAGCCAGACATGCCCGCAGCGCCTGAGACGGTGAATGCGGTCGAACGCCCTCTCCTGCAGATGATCATGACGGGGCAGCCGCCAGCCTCCGGCAAGCATGTTGAGCTTGAGACGCTCGGCGATGCCGATGCAGCGGAGATGCTCGCACTGGCGACGCTGACAAAGCCCGGGCCGTTCAGGACGCGGACGCACACGATGGGCCGCTTCCTGGGTATTCGGGACGGCGCGCGGCTGGTTGCCATGGGCGGCGAACGCCTTGCGACCGATGGCTTCACGGAAATCACCGCACTGTGCACGCATCCTGATTATCGCGGCAAGGCCTATGGCAAGACGCTGCTCGCGACGCTAGCCAACAGGATCATGTCAGAAGGACTAACACCTTTCCTGCACACCTATCCGACCAATGATGTCGCCATCGCGATGTATACGCGTATGGGCTTTGAACCACGTGCACAGCTGGTGCACGCGGTTTGGGAACGAAAGCCTGTAGGCGCTAAGGTCTAGCCGGCCATGCGCGAGGCGGTCGCATCGGCAACGTTCATGTCCTGCAGCTTCTCGGCAATCAGGAACGCAAGCTCGAGGGCCTGTTCGCCGTTAAGACGCGGATCACAATGCGTGTGGTAGCGCGATGACAGATCGCCTTCGGAAATGGCCTGTGCGCCGCCGATGCATTCGGTGACGTCCTGGCCCGTCATCTCGAAATGCACGCCGCCGGGATAGCAACCTTCTGCCGACAGGACGTCGATGAACTGGCGGACTTCCGAGAGGATGCGATCCACTGGACGGGTCTTGAAGCCGCTCTCTGTCTTCAGCGTGTTGCCGTGCATCGGGTCGCAGGACCAGACGACCGTGCGGCCGCTTTTCTTGAGCGCGCGCGCCAATGGCGGCAGGCCCTTGGCGACGCCTTCAGAACCGAAGCGTGAGATCAAAGTGATGCGGCCGGCCTCGTCATGCGGGTTCAGGGTGTCGATCAGGCGAAGCAGCTCGTCTGTCTCCATACCGGGGCCACACTTGATTCCGATCGGGTTGCGGATGCCCTTGCAGAAGTTCACGTGGGCATGGTCAACCTGACGGGTCCGGTGGCCGATCCACAGCATGTGGGCCGATGTGTCATACCATTCGCCCGACGTGGAATCGATGCGGGTCAGGGCTTCCTCGTAGCCGAGCAGAAGCGCTTCATGGCTGGTGTAGAAGTCCACCTGCGCCATTTGCGGCACGGTCTCGGCATTGAGGCCGACGGCCTGCATGAAATCGAGCGACTTGGAAATCTGATCGGCCAGCTTCTCGTAGCGTTCGCCCTGCGAACTGCGGTCAACGAAGCCCAGCATCCAACGATGGACGTTGGCAAGGCTGGCATAGCCCCCATTGCTGAAAGCGCGCAACAGGTTGAGCGTCGCAGCAGATTGCGAATAGGCCTGGATCAGGCGTTCCGGATCAGGGTTACGCGACTCCGGCGTAAAATCCATGCCGTTGATATTGTCGCCGCGATAAGAGGGTAGCGTGACGCCATCAATGGTTTCGGTCGGCTCCGAGCGCGGCTTTGCGAACTGGCCGGCAATACGGCCGACTTTCACGACAGGCTTGGCCGCAGCGAAGGTCAGCACGACCGCCATCTGCAGGATCACGCGGAATGTGTCGCGAATGTTGTCCGGGTGGAACTCCTTGAAGCTCTCCGCGCAATCGCCGCCCTGGAGCAGGAAGGCCTTGCCGGCCGCAACATCGCCGAGGCGCTGTTTCAGGCGCCGGGCCTCGCCAGCAAACACAAGTGGGGGATAGCCCTTCAGGCGTGCCTCAACTGCAGACAAGGCTGCAGCGTCGGTATAGTCCGACGGGATGTGTTTGGCAGGCAGATTCCGCCAATCAGAAGGGGTCCAGGTCATGTTAAGTGCTCCGTTCGAGTGCAGCTTAAATCACATGGACCTCGGTTGCTCAAGTTTCACCATAATTTCACAGCAGAAAGGTGGCGGAATCAACGCGAAGTCCCCTAGTAACAGAAGAACAACGCCGCCACCTGAAGGACTGTCCTAGCTCCATGTCGCACGTCTACATAAGCCATTCGACGAAAGACCTGGACGAGCTGCTGGAAATCCATGAGGCGCTGCGCATGGCGGCGATACCGGATTGGTATGCACCAAACGACTCGGAGGACCGCCCGAAGGCCGACCAGGCTATTGATGACGCGTTCGCCATGATTGTCATCGTGTCGGCCAGCGCTGTGCGGTCGAAGACGGTCAGGCAGGATGTCGAGCGGGCCAAAGCGCGCAATCTCCGGCTTATCCCCTACCAGATCGACAAGGCGCGGATGAACGGCTTCTTCAAGCATGAAGTCCAGCCGCATCTGAAGCTGTCGTCCACCCTGCCCGATGGCGTCACCCAGCTCGTTGATGAAGTGCAGAAGGCCTACAAGCGCAAATGCCCTGTGCTGGCAGTGATGAATCTCAAGGGCGGCGTCGGCAAGACGACGGTAACGAGCCAGGTGTTTGGCGCGTGGCAAGGGGCACTCGGTGGACGCGTGCTGCTGGTCGACCTCGACCCGCAATACAACCTGACCCAGACCTTCTTCGACATGGAACAGGCCGATGCGAGCGCCGCCACCGACCGCTCCGTCATTTCCCTGTTCGAGCGTTCCAAACTTCATGCCCGCGATGCGACCAGCCCGGGCGAAAGCTGGCTGACCCTGTCGACGGAACCGTTCTCGCCGGTGCCGCGCAAGGATCTGATGCATGATCTGATGGGCGAAGGCAGCCCGGGGGGCAGGCTGGATCTGGTCTCTGGCCAGTTCGAGATTTCGAAATACGCTTTCGCCAATGATTCCGGCGCGCTCCTGAAAGTGAAGTCGCAATTCCTGCGGATGGTGGACCATTATCGCAGCGAGTATGACCTGATCGTCTTCGACACCAACCCGAACGCGACGTTCCTGACACGCTGTGCGCTGGAGGCGGCGGACCGGGTGCTGGCGCCGATGCATGCAGATGTCTATTCGCTGCGCGGCGTGCGCCTTCTGAACCAGGTGATTGAGGAGCAAGTGGAAGAAGGCAAGCGTCCTGCGCTCTCGGTGATGTTCAATGCGGTGGGCCGCAGCGAACAATCCTCATTCGAGGCAGAAGCTCGCAATGGAACGTATGATGGCAAGGCGGGCTTTGCGCTATCCAAGGCGCTACTGAAAGCGGCCCTGCCCCGCTCAGGCCACCTCATGGTCAAGGCACCGAAGGACGGCCAGCCGGCCTGGCGCCAGCTGGTCATTCATTCCGGGCGCGGCGGCGGCCTGAAGTCCATCCGCGAGAGTCTGAAGACTGTGGGGATGGAACTCCAGGCGCTGCTAGAGGACTGAACTGCTTTCCGGTCAGCGATCAGGAATTGGACGCAACTTCCGGCACCCATTTCTGACGCATCGTGACGAGCTCCTCGGCGACGCTCGGGTGGAGGGCGCATGTGCGGTCGAAATCCGGCTTGGTCACGCCCATCTTTATCGCGATCCCCACGGCCTGAATCATCTCGGCAGCGTCATCGCCGACGATATGGACGCCGAGCACTTTCTCATCGTCAGGCTTGACCACGAGCTTCATCAGGACGCGGCTGGTGTCGCCATTGAGCATGTTCTTCATCGGGCGGAACTTCGTCTTGTAGATATCGACATGGCCGTATTTCTTGCGGGCCTCCGCTTCGGTCATGCCCACCGTGCCGACTTCCGGCTGGGTGAAGACGGCTGTCGGGATGTCGGAATGGTCGAAATGCCAAGGCTTGTCATAGAATTCCGTCTCGGCAAAAGCATGGCCTTCGCGAATGGCGACGGGGGTCAGCGCGACACGGTCGGTCACATCACCCACAGCCCAGACGCTGGGTACATTGGTCTTTGACCATTCATCGACGATGACTGCGCCGCCATCGCTGACGGCAACACCAGCGGCTTCGAGGCCGAGGCTCTCGGTGTTGGGGCGGCGGCCGACAGCCATCATAACCACATCCGCATTGATGTTGTGACCGTTCTTGAGATGGACGCACAGCGGGAGGTCTTCGCCTTCGACCTTTTCGATCTTCTCGAAGACGGTCTGGGTGATGACCCGCACGCCGGCTTCCTTCAGGCCTTCATGCACGGCCATGCGGACGTCTTCGTCAAAGCCGCGAAGCACGGTGTCACCGCGATAGACAAGGCAGGTCTTCACGCCGAGACCGGCAAAGATGTGAGCGAACTCTACGGCGATATAACCGCCGCCAGCGATGACCAGGTGCTTGGGCAGAGTCTCAAGATCGAAAATCTCGTTGGACGTGATCGCATGCTCGACGCCCGGCAGCTCTTCAGCCGATGGCATCCAGGGACGCCCGCCAACAGCGATAAGGATCTTGGCGGCCGTAATGGTCTTGCCGCTGCTTTTCAGGCGCAGCGTATTCGCATCAACGAACTCGGCGCGCTCCTCGAATATCTCGACGCCGGCATTGGCGAGATTCCGGTGATAGATGCCCGAGAGCCGGTCGACTTCGGCATGCATCGCAGAGGCGAACACGGCGTGGTCGTAGGATACGTCACCGACTCTCCAGCCATAGCCCTTGGCGTGATCGATATGTTTGCCATAGCCCGACGCATAGACCATGAACTTCTTTGGGACGCAGCCCCGGATGACGCACGTGCCGCCCATCCGGTATTCCTCGGCAACGGCCACTTTGGCGCCCGTAAGGGACGCAAGCCGGGCTGCACGGACACCGCCGGAGCCGCCCCCGATAACGAAGAGATCATAATCGTAAGACGTATCGGCCATTGGGTATTCCTTGCGTGAAGCCGGCCATCCAACAGCGCCATCAGGGCGCTGGCCGGGCAATCCTTTGAATCTTCAGCAGATGTAGGGGGCGGGCCCTAGAATTCAAAGACGGTGGCGCCGTTTTCATTGCCGATGATGACAGTGCGGGCGATGCCGATAAACAGGCCATGCTCGACAACGCCCGGCACATTGGAGAGGCGCGCCGCGAGCGCTTCGGCATCGGGAATGCGGCCGCAATGGCAGTCGAGAATGTGATTGCCGCCGTCCGTGACGAGCATCTCCATGCTGCCGGGCTTCTTGCGCAACTCGACGCGCGGACGGTCGACACCGGCGGCACAGAGCACGTCAAAGACCTTCTTCGCCGTAATCGTATAGCCGAAAGGCGTGACCTCGACCGGCAAGGGGAATGCGCCGAGGCGTTCGACCTGTTTGGACGGGTCCGCGATCACCACCATGTGATCGCTGGCATTGGCGATAATCTTCTCGCGCAGCAGCGCCGCGCCGCCGCCCTTGATCATGTTGCCTTGCGCATCGACCTCATCAGCGCCGTCGACGGTGAGGTGGATACGCTCGACCTGCTCGAAGGGGATCAGTGGCACGCCGAGGCTGGACGCGAGCGCGCGTGTCTGTTCGCTGGTCTCGATACATTTGACGAGCAGGCCGTCGGCCACCTCATCCGCCAGCATCTCGACAAAGTATTTCGCGGTGGAGCCCGTGCCGAGCCCGATGGTCATGCCGTCCTCGACATATTCCATCGCGGCCAGTGCAGCGTTTTCCTTTTCATGCTCGTTGGCCATGAGGCTAATCCTTCTTGCTGGCGACCTTTTCGGCACCTTTTCGGGTGCGGAAGCTGATCGCCCAGCCTGCGCGCGTGATAAGCGGTCCGCGGGCAACCGCGAGGGCATCCGGCTCAACGTCCTTCGTGATGACACTGCCGGAGCCGATTATGGCGCCCTTGCCGATCTCGACCGGCGCAACAAGGGACGAATTCGATCCGATGAAGGCGCCCTCGCCGATTGTCGTGCCGTATTTCATGAAGCCATCATAATTGCAGAAGATCGTGCCGGCGCCGATATTCACCTTCGCGCCGATCTTGCCGTCGCCCAGATAGGCCAGATGGTTCGCCTTGGCGCCCTCGCCCATCTGCGTGTTCTTGGTTTCGACGAAATTGCCGATGCGGACATTCGGTTGGAGAACGGTGCCCGGGCGCAAGCGGGCATAGGGGCCAATCTCGCAGCCCGAGGCGACATCGGCGCCCTCAAGATGGCTGAAGGCACGGATGCGGGCGCCGGAGCGGACATGCACGCCGGGGCCGAACACGACATTGGGCTCAACAATGACATCGGCTTCGAGCATTGTGTCATGGGAAAAGAAAACCGTTTCCGGTGCAACCAGTGTCACGCCAGCATTCATGGCCTCAAGGCGGCGGTGCGACTGGAAGATTGCCTCGGCTTCGGCGAGGTCCGCCTTGCTGTCGCAACCGATGAGATCGTCTTCGCCGCACTGGACGGCCTTGCAGATGGCGCCCTCGGCGCGGGCGAGGCCGACGAGGTCGGTCAGGTAATATTCGCCCTTGGCATTCTGGTTGGTCACCTTGGCGAGCAGACGGAACATGGTTTCGGCCCGGCCGGCCATGACACCTGAATTGCAGAGGCGCACAGCAAGCTGCTCAGGGCTTGCTTCGCGCGCTTCGACGATGGCATCGAGGTCGCCGTCAGCCGCGAGGATGAGACGCCCGTAGAGGCCGGGGTCAGCCGCATCAAAGCCGAGCACCCCGAGCGATGCGCCGGTCTCCAGTGCAGCATAGAGGTCTTCAATGGCTGAGGGCGGCACAAGCGGGCTGTCGCCATAGAGAACCACAAGGTCACCAATGAACCCTGTCAGGGCGTCTTCGGCGCAGCGCACGGCATGGCCAGTCCCGTGCGGCGGGTCCTGGAAGGCAATGGCGCCTTCGCCGAGAAGCGCCGTGACATGCTCAATCAGCACGCCTTGCGAGGGATGCGCGATGACGACGATCTTCGAGCAGCCCACATTGCGCGCCAGGTCAATTGACCAGTCGATCATGGGGCGGCCGCCCACGGCATGCATGACCTTCGGCAGGTCTGACTTCATGCGCGTACCCTTGCCAGCGGCAAGAATAATGGCGGCGCGGTCTCTGGCGATGTGTGTCACAGGTGGCCCTCTCGCTTTCCCCAGACCTTTCGCCTAGACCAAAGGCCGATTCAAGGCGAGTGGCGAGACAGGAATACATATCAGGCATGGCAAAGCGGTTCGACGGCTGGACAATTGTTTTCGATCTCGACGGGACGCTCGTGAACACCGCGCCTGACCTGCTGGACGCTCTGAACCATGTCCTGGTTGAAGCAGGCCTCAAACCCGTGGACCTGCCAACGATTTCCACCATGATCGGCCATGGGGCAAAGGCCATGATCATCAAAGGGATGGCGGCGCAGGGTGCGGAACCCGATGCGGATCGCATGGACGCCCTGTTCGACCAGTTTCTGGCCTATTACGAGGACCATATTGCTGTCGGCTCGCGGCCATTCGAAAATGCATTGGAAGCCCTGCAAACGCTACGTGACGAGGGCGCCTTACTTGCCGTCTGTACCAACAAGCGACAGCGCTCCACGAACCGCTTGCTGGACGCGTTGCAAATCTCTGAAAAGTTTTCAGCTATCATGGGTGCCGACAGTGTGCCGGATCGCAAGCCACACGGGGATCATATCCTGCTGACCGTGGACCGCGCAGGCGGCAAACGGTCACGGGCGATCATGGTGGGGGATAGCCGAACAGATGAAAGGGCAGCCCGGAATGCCGGGCTGCCCTTTATATTCGTTCCATTTGGGTACGAGACCGAAACTGTAGATCAAATCGCGCCTGACGAAGTTGTCAGCAACTATTCTGAACTAATTCCGGCTTTGCTTCGTCTTATCGACTAGGCAGTTGCTTCGGCGCGTGGACGGTAGCTGGGGCGCGCTGCGCCTGCTTCGCCAGCTGCACGGCGACGGGGCATACCGTTCACCATATTGCTGCGCACGTCCGTACGGGCACTCCGCATTGCGGGGACGAAGCCTGCGTCGACAAGATCGACATCAACTTCATAGCCGCGCTCGGCCCAATAGGCATTGATTTTTTCGCAAAGGCGCTTTGCGCCTTCTTCGTCACACCAGTCTTTCATATCGTTCTCTCCAGGCTTCTTATTTTACTGTCGAATTACTTCGACATGCCTGTCCTTCTTTCTGACTACGTCGTGGGCCGCTTATCAGCCCATCGCTTATGAGTGCAAGATGACGATGTTCTGTGGGTTTCTCAAGGGCCGAGCGCGATGAAAGAAAGGTAATGATCTAACATGAACAGCTGTTCATTATGAACAACTGTTCATCTCGCACAGTAAGCTGAGCTTTTTGATCGGGAAACCTGCTCGCATGTGCAAAAATAAGCAAACACAGCTGGGATTTACGCTTCATCGACCAACTATGATGGTACGGAAGCCAAAATAAGGCAATTGTGCTTTTACATGTGAAATTGACGTGTATCGGGAAGCAGCCATGCATTCATGCATTAGTTATTTCTGACTATAATCCTGCTAGCGGTAACAAAAGCGTTCCGCGCTTGACGTTTAAGGGGCATGGCATTACGGACCCGTTTCCCGGAACCGGGGCGATTAGCTCAGTGGTAGAGCACTGCCTTCACACGGCAGGGGTCGCAAGTTCGAACCTTGCATCGCCCACCATTTCTGATCAGTCAGTCATCATTGCCCGCCAGCATGGCGCATGGCGCAAAGCAAAGTATAAGCGACGCGATGAAGTCACTGTTCCGATCAAAGCCTGTCGTGATTCTGCTGGGATTCCTGATCTGGTTCTGGATGGCCATGATCGGTCGCACATTGCGTTGGACAGTCGAAGGCGAACATGAGGCAAAGGCAGCGTGGGCCAAGGCGCCGGGCGTAGTTGTGGCGGCCTGGCATTCACGCATAATGCTGCTTCCGTCTGGCTGGGTGAAATGCATGCGCGACTGGCCCGGACGCGACGCAGAAGGTGCCATGCTGATATCGCTCTCGGGCGATGGCGAACCTGTGGCACGGGCCATCAAGCATCTCGGGCTGGAGCCAATCCGGGGCTCTGCTGGCAACAGGAAGAAGGCCAACAAGGACAAGGGCGGCGCCCGTGCAATCGCAGAATCCGTGAGACTGCTGAAATCCGGCGGCGCTCTCTGCATCACGCCTGACGGACCGCGCGGTCCTCGTGAAGAGGTGAGCCTTGGTGCCATCATGATTGCGCAGCGCTCAGGCGCGCCTATCCTGCCCTATGCCCTGGCAAGTAGGCCAGCAAAGCGCTTTGACAGCTGGGACCGGTTCATCCTGCCCTGGCCTTTTACAAAAGGGGCCATCGTGTTCGGGGAAATGCTGGAAACGCCACGGTCGGAAAGCCCGGAAGCCCTGCGTGCCGAACTGCAGCGCCGCATGGACGCCGCAACGCGCCGTGCTGAAGCGCTGGTCGGCTATTCCGTTCCGGACACGGCAGGGCTGAGCGCGACATGACCCCAGCCTTTCACGCCTATCGGGCGATCACCCGCCTTCTGTCGCCCTTCCTGCCCGGCGTGCTGCGCCGACGCGCGGGCAAGGGAAAGGAAGATTATGGGCGGATGAATGAGCGCCTCGCGCGCAACATGCCCAACAGGCGCCAGGGACGGCTTGTCTGGCTGCATGGCGCAAGCGTCGGCGAAAGCCGCCTCTTGCTGGAAGTGGGGCACCGGCTAGTCGCGGCACGGCCGGACCTGATGCTTGTCTTCACGAGCCAGACACTGACCTCTGCGCGCCTGCTGGGGCCTGCCTTGCCAGACGCAGCGATCCACCTCATGGCGCCGCTGGATACGCCCGCTATCGCAAAGCGCTTTATTGCCCATTGGAAGCCTGACCTTTGTGTCTTCGGCGAAGGCGAGATCTGGCCCAACCTGATTTTTGAAGCGGGGAAAAGCGGCGCGAAACGCGCACTTGTCAACGCGCGCATGACCCAGGGCTCTGCCGATGGCTGGAAGCGGTTTCAGGGCCTGTTCCGCAAGCTGGTCGGGTCGTTTGACGTTGTTCTTGCTGCAGATACCGACACGGCGCAGCGGCTGGGAAGCCTGCTGGGCGAAAACGTGCGCTCGTCTGGTAACCTGAAATCCGCCCTGCCCGGCCCCGAGGCGAGCGACTTCGAAATCCAGAGGATACGGGAGGGCTTTGTCGGCGGCAGGCGCTGCCTTGTAGCGGCGTCAACGCATGACGGCGAGGAAGAGCTGTTCCTCGACGCTGCGGCACAAATTCCGGATTCGGCAATCATCATTGCGCCGCGCCACCCGGAGCGGGGGGACGAGGTGGAAGCGCTGATCCGGGCGCGGGGCCTGCCCTTCGCGCGGCGGTCCAAAGGACAGGTGCCTAACACGCGGACCCGTGTGCTGCTGGCCGACACAATGGGCGAGATGGGCCTGTGGCTGAGGCTGGCCGATGCGGTTTACTTGGGCGGCGGTCATGCCGAGGGCGTCGGCGGGCATAATCCCCTGGAACCCGTACGTTTTTCCAAACCTGTCGTGACCGGCCCGCGCGTGCACAACTTTGCCAGCATGATGGCTGACCTTGAACAACGCGGCCTCGTTCGCGTGGCCGACGATGCCGCGGGTGTGGCCGATGCGCTGCAAAACACACCGCCGCCTCCTGTAGCGGCTGTTACAGCGCTGGCCGAACATGCCGATGCGCCGATGGTGGAGACGCTGAAGGCGCTGCTGCCGCTGATACCCGAACCGGGGCTGCTGCAATGAAGGCGCCGCACTTCTGGTCTGCGGGCCTCGACCCGAAGTCCCGTGAAGCCGCGCCGCTGACGCGCCTCCTGCTGTCGCCACTGGCCTTTGCCTACCGGCTAGGCGTGCAGACAAAGCTGGAAAAAGCCGATCCCGTACATGTGGATATCCCGGTCATCTGCGTAGGCAACCTGACCGTAGGGGGCGTCGGCAAGACGCCCGTCGTAGAGGCCATCCGGACCCTTCTCGGGTCATTCGGAGTCCGTTCCGCGACCCTTTCGAGGGGCTATGGGGGGGATTCCAAGGGTGTTCTGAGGGTCGTTCCGGGTGAACACACGGCTGCGACGGTCGGCGACGAGCCCCTGATGCTGGCCGCGACGGGCGAGAGCTGGATCGGGCGCGACCGGGTCGAAGCGGCGCAGGCCATGCAGGCCGACGGCGTGCAGGTGATTATCATGGATGACGGCCACCAGAACCCGTCGCTCTACAAGGACCTGTCCATCATCGTAATTGACGCCGCCGCGCCGTTCGGTAACGGCCACCTCTTGCCGAAGGGCCCGTTGCGCGAGCCGGTCAGCGACGGGCTGGCGCGGGCGAATGGTGTGATCCTGATGGGCGACGGGGATGTGCCGACTGCAGTGACCCGATCCGGCCTGCCTGTGCTACGGGCGAAGATCGGGCCGACAAAGGTTATGCCGACGGGGCCATTGGTGGCCTTTGCGGGCATTGGACGGCCGCTCAAGTTCTTCGACGGCCTTAAAGCCGCAGGCGCGGACCTGCGTGAGGCGGTCGGCTATGACGACCACCATGTCTACAGCGAGGGCGAACTGAAATTCCTGCACGAACTGGCCGAGGCACACGGCGCCCGCCTGATCACGACAACGAAGGACCATGTGCGCCTGCCGCAGCCGGAACAGAAGCGCGTGCTTGCCTTTCCGGTCGCAGCACGATTTGAAGACAGGTCTGCGCTTGAAGCGCTGCTGGACGCCATCATGTTCTCTGCACGCCAATGACTGATACGCCCCCCGCCTATGTCCGCCCGAAGGACATCGATAACCGCGCCTCCTTCTGGCAGCGGGTGCAATGGCGGCTGGAGACCGTGGCGTGGGACGTGATCTACTGGTGGCCGATGAAGCTGCTGGGGCCGGACAAGGCGTCTGACTTCTGCGGCTGGCTGCTGGAGAAGATCGGCCCCAGGCTGTCGCAGCACAAGACGATGCGGCGCAACCTGAAACTGGCCTTCCCGGACTGGACGCAAGCCGACATCGATCGCACCGCGATGGCTGCGTGGGAGAGCGCCGGACGCACGGCGGGCGAGCTGCCCCACCTGCCCGCCATCGACCCGTACACAAGTGGCCGGGTGGATGTTGTCGGCGTCGAGCGCCTTGATGAGATCAATGCCAGCGGCAAAGGCGTCGTGTTCATCTCCGGCCACTTTGCCAATTGGGAAATCATGCCGGCGGCGATCTGCAAGCGCATCCCGCATGCCGTGATGACCTACCGGGCCCTGAACAATCCGCACATCGACCGGCGCATCAACAAGCTGCGCCATGACTATGGCACCGGCACGACCGCGCCCAAGGGCATTGGCACGCGCGAGCTGATGCGGGCGCTGGCACGCGGCGCGCCGATTGCCCTGATGAACGACCAGAAGTTCCGGGAGGGCGTGGCCGTACCGCTGTTCGGGCATGAGGCGATGACGGCGCAGGGTCCGACGCGGCTGGCGCTGAAATATGGCGTGCCGATTGTTCCGGTCTCGACCGTGCGCACCGGCCCTGCCCGTTTCCGGGTCGAAATCCATGAACCCTTCCTGCCGCAGGACACCGGCGACACGGAGGCCGATATCCTGGCCAGCGTGACACGGATCAACCAGTTCCTCGAAGACTGTATCCGCGCCGAACCGGGCCAATGGTTCTGGCAGCACCGCCGCTGGCCCAAAGAGGCCTGGCGCGAAGCGGGCATCACTTAACGGCATAAGCAATTGCTTGGCCGCGTGCTGCCCGATAAGGATTCAGGCCTAGCCAAGGAACATGCCCCATGAACAAGATTGTCCTGACGAGCCTCGCCGCACTTGTACTTGCAGGGTGCGTATCTGCGCCTGCGAGGGCCGAGGCAGACCCGGCAGATGTGGCCAAGGCGACCGAGATACTCGGCAAGTCGGTGGCGTTCGACACGGTTGCTGGGCGTGGCAAGGTGCCGGCCTATGCGGCCTATCTCGCTGGTCAACTCGAAGCGGCCGGCTTTGCCAAGGCCGATATCGAGATCGTGCCCCTGGGCGAGACGGCCTCGCTGATCGCGCGCTATTCCGGCAAGAGCAGCGACACGCCCATCGTGCTGAACGCGCATATGGATGTGGTGGAGGCCGACCCCGCCGACTGGGTGCGCGACCCCTTCACGATGGAAACGGATGGCACCTATTATTACGGGCGCGGCGTGCTGGACAACAAATACGGCCTGACAATGGTGGTGACGACACTGATGCGGCTGAAGCGCGAAGGTTTTGTGCCCGCGCATGACATGATCCTTGTCCTGACGGGTGATGAGGAAACGGCGCAGGAAACAGCGGCGTCTGTCGCACCGCGCTTCAAGGGCGCCCGGATGGTGCTGAACGCGGATGCCGGCGGCGGCACGCTGAGCGATGAGGGCGAGCCGCGCTATTACAGCCTGCAGGCGGGTGAGAAGACCTATGCGGATTTCGAAGTCGTCATCACCAATCCCGGCGGGCATTCCAGCCGCCCAACCGGCAGCAATGCCATTGTCGACATGTCGGCGGCGCTGGAGCGGGTCGCGGCCTATGACTTCCCGACGCAGACGAGCGAGCTGACCCAGGCCTATTTCCGCGAGACGGCGAAGCAGGTGCCGGGTGAAATCGGCGCCGCGATGGCGCGGTTTGCCGAGAACCCGGAAGATGCAGACGCCGTGGCGCTGGTGTCGGCCCAGCCGGAATACATCGGACAGATACGCACCACATGTGTGGTTACGCAGATTGAAGGCGGGCATGCGCAGAACGCCCTGCCCCAGCGCGTGACGGCCAACATTAATTGCCGGATCTTCCCAGGTGTTTCGCCGAAGGCCGTTCAGGCGAAGCTGCAGGAACTGGTGGGCGCGGGCGCCGAGGTCAACTTCCCGGTCGAATATCCCCAGAGCGAGACATCGCCGCTGGACGCGGAACTGATGGCGGCTGTGCGCAAGGCTGTCGATATCCAGTCGCCGGGGCTGACGATCATTCCCAGCATGTCGGCGGGCACCACGGACAGCCTGCTGTTCCGGGGACAGGGCATTCCGAGCTATGGCGTCTCCGGCATCTTCATGAAGCCGTCGGATGACTTTGCCCACGGCCTGAACGAGCGGGTGCCAGTGGATTCCATTCCGGGGGCGCTGGAGCACTGGCATGTGCTGCTGACGGAACTGGCAGGTTAGGCAGCAGCTGCTTCGAAGGCCTGATAGCCGTCCTCAATGGTGGGGATGATATCGACGATCTCGAAGTACGGCTCGGCGAAAATCGGGCTGTCACGCAGATGTTCCATGGCGAAATAATAGGCGCGGAGGTCAGTTGTCTCGAAGAGCGCAATGTCGCTCGCGCGCGCCGAAAAGGCCTCGGCATCGAAATAGCGAAAGGCCATCGCATGCTCGGCCAGCGCCTTGGAGAATGCCCGGTCGGCAATCCGGCTGCGCTCGTCGCGTGGCAGGCGCAACCAGGCCGGTAGCGCCTTCAACAGGACAAAGATCGTATAGGTGGTGGTCATGGAAGCTCTCCGCGTTTGCATGCTCAAAAAATACGAGTTATCGCTCACATATGACAACTCGTATCGCATCCACCTCAGACCGCGTTCGCAAACGCCCGAAGCAGGCCCGATCCCGGGCCATGTTTGATGACATCCTGGAAGCCGCTGCTCGCATTATCGAGGAGGAAGAGCTGGCCGCTGTTAACACAAATGCCGTCGCGGAGGCCGCAGGCGTCAGCATCGGCTCGCTCTACCAGTACTTCCCCAACCTGGCCGCAATCCTCGCCGAACTGACCCTGCGCGAGCGCGGCATACTGATGGACAATGTGAACCGCGTTGCGCTGGAGTTTGATTCTGCGCCGCTGGAAGAGACGCTGCTCGCGCTGATTGAAGTGGCTGTCGCTCATCAACTGGCGCGTCCGCGGCTTGCAAGAACCCTGGATTATCTTGAGGATTCGCTGCACCTCTTCGACGAAACCGTACAGATGGGCGATGAAATACGGGCAGCCGTTGCTTCGCTACTGCGCCGGTATGATTATCCTCTCGCTGATCAAGCAGCCGCAGACCTTGTGGCCTTGAGCAAGGGCATGATTGATGCGGCAGGGCTGAGGGGCGAAACGGACAGCAAGGCCCTCTCGGCGCGTGTGGTGCGGGCGACACTTGGCTATCTGAAATACTGACGGAGGGCGGTCTCAGGTCTCTGCGACGGCCTCACGCTCCTCATCTTCCTTTGCCGTCTTGTCGCCGAGGCGCAGGAGGTGTGCCAAAGGCACGATGGTCCAGCCTTGGGCGATCAGGGACGTAACGACGATGACAAAGACAATGTTGAAGAACTCGATCGTGACCGGTCCCGGCGTGATGACGGGGTAGATCGCGAGGAGGACCGGGACCGCGCCGCGCAGGCCGACCCAGCTGAGGAAGACATTCTCCTTAAAGGAGAAGCCCATCCAGCCGATGCTGAGCATCACGGCCAGGGGGCGCGCGATGAACATCAGCACACCGGCCACGGCCAGCGCGGCCCAGATATCCTTCAGGAGATGGCTGGGCGCCACGAGCAGGCCCAGCATCAGGAAGAGCGCCATCTGGCTGATCCATTGCAGGGCTTCGTTGAAGTTCAGGATGTTGTCGAGCGGACGGCGCAGGCGGTTGCGGATGGCGATGCCGACAAAGTAGACGGCGAGGAATCCGCTGCCGCCGACGAGCGCCACAGCGGAATAGATCGCGAGGGCGCCAGCCAGGGCCATGGCGGGGTAGGTGCCGTTGGGTAGGGTCATCCGATCAATCAGGAAGGTCAGTATCCGGCCGCCACCAATGCCGCCCAGAAGGCCAAGCCCGATTTGCGCCACGAGGAACAGGAAGAAGCCGCCGACTTCGCCGACAGATGTCGGCAAGGCGCCGTTGACCATCGTGGTGAGCGCGACAACGAGAAAGATGGCCATCGGGTCGTTCAGGCCGGATTCCAGCACCAGCGTGTTCTTCACGCGGTCGCCAATATCGCGCTTGCTCTGCTGGATGAGCAGGAAGGTCGCAGCCGCATCGGTGGAGGCAACGGTGGCCCCGAGCAGCAGCCCGACAAGCGGCGGCATGCCGAGCACATATGTTGCGAACAGGCCGACGACGAGCGCTGTGACGAGCACGCCGACGGTGGCCATCATGATGGAGGAATTGCGCGCGCTGCGGATGACGCCGCGCTCTGTTTCGAGGCCGCCAGCGAAGAGGATGATGGCAAGGGCGATGCTGCCGAGGTTGAAGCCGGTCTGGTAGCTGTAGAAGCGGATGCCGCCGGGGCCGTCCACGCCGAGCAGCATGCCGAGGCCGAGCACGACGAGCAGGATGGGGGCGCCCGCCTTATGGGCGAGTGGCATCAGCGCAAAAGTGGCGAACACGACAAGGCTGCAAAAAAGGATCGCCAGTTCCATCAATTATCCTTCAATCGCGTGAGTCTGTGCCTGACTCCCTTCTTACGTGACAGGCCGGTGAGGGCATACTGCCAGCAGGCTGCAAAGCGGACAAAACCGCAGTGAATTCATCGAAATTTGGCCAATGCCCTACGCTTTTCGCTCAAACAGATTAGGTAGTTGGGAAACAGGAAGGCAAATCGATGCAGATTGGCGAAGTGATCTCCCTCGTCGTTCTTAGCGCCTACGCGGTTCTCGGGGCCATGACGATGCTGTCGCCGGGCTGGATGGCCCGAATCGTAAGGCTGGTTGAGGATCCTGATCCGGATAGGCCGGGGGGCTTCTCCGAATTCCGGGCGACGTTTGGCGGCCTGTTCATGTTTTCGCACATGATGACGGCGGCCCTGCTGCTGACCGTGTCGCAAAGCGAGGTGAATGTGCTGAGCGTTCTGGTGGTGCTGCCGCTGGCGGCGGGGTGGATTGGCGCAGCCTTCGGGCGGACGCTGTCGCTGTTGCTGGACAAACAGAAGAACCGGGGCAGCGGCATGATCCCGGTGTGGATTCCCATGGAATTCCTCAGTGGACTTGCTATAGCGGCCCCTATCCTGCAATTCGTAGGATAGACAAAGAAAGACAGACACATGACGGAGCGTCGAGAGACGGGCCGCTCGCGCCAGGCAAAGCCCGGTTCGCGCCCCCAGAACAGCCCGAATAAAACCCCGAAGGATGCCCGGAAAAAGCCCGGACACAGCCCGAAAACGCTGGCCGAGCCCGACTGGAGCGAAGGCGAACGCATTGCGAAATATCTCGCCCGCGCCGGCGTCGCCTCGCGGCGCGAAGTGGAGCGGATGATCGAGGCTGGTGAAGTCTGGGTGAACGGCACGAAACTGACCTCCCCCGCTTTCAAGGTGACCGGTCGCGAACTGATCAAGGTGGGCCGCAAGACAATCAGCGCACCTGAGCCGACACGCCTGTGGCGCTATCACAAGCCCGCCGGCCTGATCGCGACGAACAGCGACCCGGAAGGCCGCCGCACAATCTTTGACGAATTGCCCAAATCCCTGCCCCGCGTTGTGACCGTCGGACGTCTCGACCTGACGACCGAAGGCCTGCTGCTGCTGACCAATGATGGCGAACTGGCGCGGGAACTGGAACTGCCCAAGAATGCGCTTGAGCGGACCTATCGCGTACGCGCGCAGGGCACTGTGACAGACTTCAAGATTGCCGACCTCGCTGCAGGCATTTCGGTCGACGGCGTGGACTATGCCCCGATCACGGCCGTGTTCGACCGGGAGAACGGCGCGAACTCGTGGCTGACCGTAACGCTGACCGAGGGCAAGAAGCGGGAGGTGCGCCGCGCACTGGAAGCCGTGAACCTGATCGTGAACCGGCTGATCCGCATCAATTACGGTCCGTTTGAACTGGGCGACCTGCGCCCCGGTGCGGTTGAGGAAATTCCGCCTGAACTGATGCTGGAAACCGTTGGCCACATGATTGCGGACGCCAACAAGCCGCTGCGGGAAGCGCCGAAGCGTGCGGCACCTGCCGCTAAGTCACGCCTTGGCACAAGGCCCGGTTCTAGTAGACTTGGAAACAGGAAACCCAAACCCAGACAATCCTGACGGAGAGCCCCATGGCCGATACCGCACTTGCCACCCCGCCCGAGACCAAAATGGACCCGGATCGGACGATGAGCGCGGCGGCCGCGGCCACGTGTGACCAGATCGTCGATCCTGCCGTCTATGCCGACCAGCCCAAGCTGGATGCGGCATTTGCCAAGTTGCGCGCGGAAGACCCGCTGGCGTGGTGCGAACCAGAAAACTTCCGTCCGTTCTGGGCGGTGACCAAGCATGCCGACATCATGGAAGTGAGCCGCCAGAACAAGCTGTTCACCAATGGCGAGCGCGAGATGCTGTCCTACAAGCAGGCCGAAGAAGGCGTCTATGCGCAATTCGGCCAGCCACACCTGCTGAAGACTTTGGTTCAGCTGGATGATCCGCTGCACTTCAAGCTGCGCCACCTGACGCAGGAATGGTTCATGCCGCAGAACGTGAAGAAGCGCGAAGAGGGCGTGCGCGCGATTGCCAAGCAATTTGTTGACCGCATGGAAGACCTGGGCGGCGAGTGCGACTTCCAGCAGGATGTTGCCCTTCACTACCCGCTGCGTGTGATCATGCAGATCCTAGGCGTGCCGGAATCCGACGAGCCGATGATGCTGAAGCTGACGCAGGAAATCTTCGGCGCGCAGGACGAAGACCTGAATCGCAACAAGAAGAGCCTGGAAGACCGGGACGTTGAAGGCGGCCTCGCTTCCATTCAGGCGACGCTGGCCGAGTTCTTCATGTATTTCACGGCCATCACGGCAGACCGCCGCGCCAATCCGCGCGACGACGTGTCGACGGTGATCGCCAATGGCATGGTCGATGGCGAGCCGATCGGCCAGCTGGAAGCGATGAGTTATTACATTATCACGGCGGCGGCCGGCCATGACACGACCAGCGCCTCGACCGGCGGCGGCGTTCTGGCCATGCTGCAGGACCGCGACCAGCTGAAGAAGATGATGGCAGACCCTAAGGGCATGGCACGCACGGCCGTGGACGAAGCGATCCGATGGACGACCCCGGTGAAGCATTTCATGCGCACCGCGCAGGAGGACTATGAGCTTCGCGGCAAGACCGTGAAGCAGGGCGAGAGCCTGCTGCTCTGCTATCCATCGGGCAACCGCGACGAAGAGGTGTTTGACGAGCCGTTCAAGTTCAAGGTGGATCGCAGCCCGAACAAGCTGATCTCGTTCGGCCATGGCGGGCACATGTGCCTCGGCATGCACCTCGCGCGCCTTGAGATGCAGATCATCTACGAAGAGCTGTTCAGCCGGATCAAATCGTTCGAACTCGACGGCGACCCGACGTTCATCAAGGCGAACTTTGTCGGCGGCCCGAAATCGATTCCGGTGCGCTACAAGTTCTAGTCAGGCCTGCAAACCGCGCCCGCGAAACGAGGCGCGCTGCAGGACAGAGGAAACATTTCAGGAGGACAGACCATGGGATTCCAGAACGTCACCGAGACCTATCAGGTTGAGCAGCCGCCCATCACGCCGCACAGCAAGCCTGTCTATGACCTGAAACCGCCTGTGGACCTGACCACAGCCAATGTCTTCTCCGATAATGGCGGCTATACGTTCGACGCCTTCGAGACGATGCGCACCAAGGCCCCGGTGATGTGGCACCCGGAAGATTACGGCGCCGGTTTCTGGGCTGTCAGCAGCTATGACCTCGTCAAGAAGATGGAACTCGACCCGGAGACCTATTCTTCGCAAAAGGGCGGTATCCTGATGAATTACGGTATGGAGGGCGTGCCGCGCCATCCGCTGCTGCACTCATCCTCGCTGAACTCGCTGATCAACCTGGACCGCCCCTATCACACCCCGCTGCGCATGGAGCACATGGCGTATTTCCGGGCGGATTTCGTGGCCGAGCTGCGCAAGCGCGTGACCGCGCAGGTGAACGTGTTGCTTGATGGCATGGCCAAACAGGGCCCGGTGGTCGACATGGTGGAGACATTCTCGGCCGAGCTTCCGCTGTTCACGCTGTGCGAGATACTTGGCGTGCCTGTGGCCGACCGGCCGAAGCTGGTTCACTGGATGCACTTCCTCGAGCAGTCGCAATTCCAGGCGCAGCAGGAAGGCCTCGGCAATGTGTCGATGGAGCAGATCACGCACTTCATGAACGAGATCCAGGCCATGTTCGAATATGGCCGGTATCTGCTGGCCGAGCGGCGCAAGACCCCGCAGCCGGACCTGTTGAGCGCGATTGCCAATGTCGAGATTGACGGCAAGCCGCTATCGCCGGAATTCCTCGACGGCTCGTGGCTGCTGATCGTGTTCGCGGGCAATGACACGACGCGCAACTCGCTGTCGGGCACGATGAAACTGCTGACGCAGAACCCGGACCAGAAAGCCAAACTGATGGCCGATGACAGCCTGTTCCCGAACTTCGTGCACGAGTCGATCCGCATGGTGAGCCCGGTAACCTATATGCGCCGGACGGCGACCAAGAACACCGAACTGGGCGGCCAGCCCATCGGCGAAGGCGAAAAGCTGGTCATGTATTATGCGTCGGCCAACCGCGACGCGAACAAGTTCGATAATCCGGATACGTATGACATCACGCGCGCTAATGCGAAGGACCATCTAGCCTTCGGCCATGGCCCGCATGTGTGCCTTGGCCAGCGTGTGGCGAACATGCAGCTCGACGCCGCTTATCGACAAATCCTCGCCCGCTTCCCTGACATTGCCTGGACGGGCGAGCAGTCGATTGCGCCGAGCAATTTCGTGCACGCGATCTCGTCGCTGACGGTCGATCTTGGCAAACCGGCATGAGCGCGCTTGTTCTGCGGGAAGACCGCGATGGGCTGGCCATCCTGACGCTGAACCGGCCGGACAAGCTGAACTCGCTGACCGTGGGCGTGTTCCGCGAGCTGCGCCAGCATGTGATCGACCTGAAGACGGACGACACGATTGGCTGCGTCGTGTTGCGTGGCGCGGGGCGGTGTTTCTCGGCCGGGCATGATCTTGGCGACATTGCAGAGGGCGAGAAAGTGCCCTCCCCCGGCTGGCATTCGGAAACGCTGCGCATGCTGGAGACCCTGCCCAAGCCGGTGATCGCGGCGGTGCACGGGCATTGCTATACAGGCGCACTGGAAGTGGCGCTGGCCGCGGATTTCATCATCGCAGCCGAGAGCGCGAAGTTTGGCGACACGCATGCCAAATGGGCGCTGACGCCGATCTGGGGCATGAGCCAGCGCCTGCCACGGCGGGTGGGCATAGCGACGGCGAAGCGGCTGATGTTCACCGCCGAGATGTTCGGCGCGGCCGAAGCGCTGCGCATTGGCCTCGCTGAGCAGGTGGTGCCGGACGCAGAGTTTGATGCGTCGATTGATGCGATGGCGCAGAAGATTCTGGCCAATTCGCCCTTCTCGCATGCGGCTAACAAACGGCTGCTTGAAGCAACGGATTCCCGCGACATGGATTCCGGGCTACAGTGGGAAGTTCTCAAGAATGAGGGCGTCGGGCCTGACATGCAGGCGCGAATCGGCGCCTTCATGCGCAAGGACTAAGGGGACGCGAAATATGGACTATCTGATCAGGCGCAATGACCTGCGCGATTGCCAATGGACCGAGGGCGCGGTGTCGGACCTCGGCGAAGGCATGGCACGGCTGCGCGTTGAAGCCTTCGCGCTGACCGCCAATAACGTGACCTATGCGAGCTTTGGCGAGGCGATGCATTACTGGGATTTCTTCCCGGCGGCCGACCCGGCCTATGGCCGCGTGCCGGTCTGGGGCTTTGCGACGGTGATCGAGTCGACAACGCCCAGCGTGGACGTGGGCGCGCGGGTCTATGGCTACCTGCCGATCTCCGACACGTTCGATATTGTGCCTGCGCGCGTAGGCAAGGAAAGCTTCATGGACGGCGCGGAGCACCGCCAGGGGCTGGCGCCGATCTACAATACCTATATCGTGACAGCGGCAGACCCGACCTATGATGCCGCGTTCGAGGCGCAGCAGATGCTGTTCCGGCCCCTCTTCACGACCGGCTGGATGATTGACGACTGCCTGATGGAAACGGGCGATGCCGTGCCGGAGACGGTGGTGATTTCGAGCGCCTCGTCGAAGACGGCGCTGGCGCTGGCGCACTGCCTGAAGCTGCGCGGGGGCGTGGATGCCGTGGCGCTGACATCGCCGGGCAATGTGGATTTTGTTGAGAGCACCGGCCTCTATGCGCGCACCCAGACCTATGATCAGGTCGATACGATGCATGCGCGTGGGCTGACGGCGTTCGTGGATTTCCTTGGCCGCCCTGCCCTCACCGCCGATGTGCACAATGCACTGCGTGACCGTCTTGTACGCAGCCTCGTAATCGGCGTGACGGACTGGGAGGGCAACCGTGCCCCGATCCAGCTGCCGGACCCGCAGCCGGAATTCTTCTTCGTGCCGACCTATGCGGCCGAGCGCGCCAAGGTGCTGGGGCCGGACGTGCTGAACCAGAAGCTGGGATCGGCGCTGATGTCTTTCTATCGCGCTTCAGATGCCTTCATCACGCCGCAGCATGACAGCGGCATGGAAGCGATTGATGCTGCCTGGCATGATACGGTGAACGGCAAGGTGAGCCCGAAAACGGGCCTTATCCTCGCGTTCTGATCTGGCTCAGGGCTTGCGGGAAATCTTGAATTCGGTGCGCGCGTTGCGGCCCCAGGCTTCGTAGGTTTCGGCCTTGTCGAGCGGTACGCCTTCGCCATAGCCAACGGCTGTGAGCTGCTCTGTCGAGACGCCTTTTTCCTCAAGATAGTGCTTCACCGCGTCCGCGCGCTTCTGAGACAGGACGAGATTGTACTCGTCTGACCCACGGGAATCCGTATGCGAGGCAATTTCGACATTGAAGTCGTCACACAGCATCGAGATGCCGGCCACGGCATCGAGCAGGCCCATGCTGACCGGCGAGATGTCACCCCGGTTGGTGGGGAACTGGATCTTCTGACCTTCCATGGTCTCGTTCAGGGCCTGCTGGCAGGCATCCTGCGAGATGCCACCACGCGCGAGGGCGGCAAGGCTTGCGCCCGGGCCCGGTTCGCCTTCAGCGACGCTGATACCGTCGACGACAAGGTTGATCTCGGTTCCGCCAGTTGGATCGGCCATGATGGCCGTCGTTGCGGCTTCAAGGGCGCGCCGCTTGGTGTTTTCGTCGGGTGCGACGCCTGTCACAACGCCGATATTCTCACGGGCCGCGAAGTCCAGCCACGTGTAGCCAGCAGCGGTAAAAGCATCCTCGATGTCACCGACCCAGCCAGCGGAGGCGCGTGTCACCTGCTCTGGCGCACGAGATTGCTGCGGCACAACGGTAGCCGAGAATTTGCCGTTCTCGAAAACATACAATCCTTCGGGAAGCGTGACACATTCAAGGCCATCGGCGGCAGGCGCTTGAGAGACTTCAGCCGTCTCGTCGCCGCCACAGCCGACCAGCACGAGCAGGGCCGTCGAAGCGACTCCGACCCGCAGGAATTGATCCATCTTAACCATGACGTGCCCTTTCCTGCCGGAGGCGTGAGGGAATCTGGAACGGAATTTTTGCATGCCCAACACTCTGACCTTTGTCCCGCAATGTCAAAATGCTTCGCGGGTTAGGCGAAGGTCTTGCAGGTTCCGGGCCAAACTGCGGCAGATGCAGCTATTCCAGCGCCTTGTAGACCGTGCCGCCCTGCATAACAAAATCAACGGATTCCAGTTCCGTAATCTTTTTCAGGGGGTCCGCTGTCACGGCAACAATGTCGGCATATTTGCCCGGCTCGATCGTGCCAATGTCGGCCTCCATTTCGAGGTGTTTCGCGGCAGATACCGTGGCGGCCCGAATAGCGTCTTCCGGCGTGAAGCCGGCTTCGACCATGAGCGCGAATTCCTTGGCATTCAGGCCGTGGCGCGACACGCCCGTATCGGTACCAAAGGCCACGTTCACGCCGCCAGCATGGGCGCGGCGCAGCATGTCGAGCATGAGGGGGCCGACAATGGCAGCTTTCTTGCGCGAGGCTTCGGGCAGCCATGGCTCATTGGTCCAGCCGGTGACCGTCACGCCGGCAATCACCGTCGGCACGAGGGTGGCATTGTGTTCCTTGAACAGGGCGATGGTTTCATCATCGAGATAGGTGCCGTGCTCGATGGAATCGATGCCGGCGCGGAGGGCCGCGTCGATGCCGGCCTTGCCATGGGCGTGAGCAGTGACCTGACGGCCCATGGAGTGGGCCGCTTCAACGATGGCGACCAGTTCGTCATTTGTGAACTGCTGTTCGAGGCCAGCGGCCGTGTTCGACAGAACGCCGCCTGTCGCTGTGATCTTGATCACGTCGGCGCCTTCCTTGACCTGCTGGCGCACGGCGCGGCGGCAATCATCCGCGCCGTTGCAGATGTTGGTGCCGGTGAAAAGCTTCAGAACGGGGGACGAATAACCATTGATGTCACCATGTCCGCCGGTGATCGAGATGGGCTGACCGGCCGCCCGCATTCTTGGCCCCGCCACCGCGCCGCGCGCAATCGCATCACGCAGGCCGAAGACGGCATCATTCTCGCCGCCGACATCCTGCACAGTGGTGAAACCCGCTTCGAGTGTCTTCTTCGCGAAGGCCGCGCCATCGAAGGCTGTGTCGACAGATGAATCGGTGAAAGCCTTCAGGCGCTCGCCAGGACCGTTTTCGCTGGTGATGTGAACATGGCTGTCGATCAGGCCGGGAACGACGTAAGCATTTTTCAGATCGATGACGGGAATGCCACGGACTTCCACCTTGTAGCCCGGTTTGACCGATGTGATGCGGCCGTCCTTGATGAGAATAGTCTGCTCGGTGAGATAGCCTTCGCCCGGCACGGCCAGCAGATGGCCTGCATGCACAATGGCATCCTGCGCACTCGCAGCGCCCATAGCGCCCAGACAGATGGCGGACAGGGCAAGCGATTTCAATGTCATGGGTTTCATCTGTGCAAACCTTCTCATGGAGTGAGGATCATTTTCATCGCGCCGTTCTCGCGCGCGTCGAACATACGGTAGGCTTCTGCCCCTTCGGACAGGGGCATGTGGTGGCTGATGGTGCGTTCCGGGCGGAGCTTGCCGGCCTGGACGAGCGGGACAAGTTCCGGCCAGTGCATGGGGACTGAGCACGTGCCCGTTCGGAAGGTGAGGCCCTTGATGAAAGCGAGCGCCATCGGGAATTTGAAATCCATCGACTGGTTCACGCCGATGCAGGACACGGTGCCGGCATTGCGCGCGAGTTTCATGGCGAGATGGATCGCGGCATCAGCGCCGACGCATTCCACCACGCTGTCACACATGCGGCCGGAGGTCAGCTCGGTAATCCGGTCGCGGGCATCTGATGCATCGAAGGCGACGGCGCCCAGCGCTTCCGCTTCCTTGCGCCGTTCGGCCACAAGATCGACCGCGAAGACGCGGGCGGCGCCCTTCAGGAAGGCGCCCTCGACGGCCATCAGGCCGATGGGGCCACAGCCGACAATGGCGACCGTGCTGCCGGGCTTGATGTCGGCATTCTTGAGGCCGAACCATGCTGTGGGCAGGTTATCCGTCAGCAGGACCGCCTGGTCTTCGCTGATACCGTCCGGGATTTTCGCGAGGCCGAAATCGGCGACGGGCACCATCGTGTATTCGGCCTGTACGCCCTGCAATTTGTGGCCAAGGCCGTAGCAGCGGATATTGTTTGTCTCGCAGCGGTTCATGTTGCCAGCCATGCAGGCGGGACATGAACCGCACCCGACAGCGGCCGAAATCATTACCTTGTCGCCCGGGCGAAACCGCGTGACGGCACTACCGGTTTCGATCACTTCGCCAACAGCTTCATGGCCGACGCAATAATCGTTGGTCTCGGAAAAGCCGTGGCCCTGATAGATGTGGAGGTCAGAGCCGCAGATACCGCAGGCCGTGATCTTCACGATCGCGCTGCGGATATCCTCAGGCTGAGGCGGCGGGGCATCGGCATATTCAATGTCCCGCGCGCCGCGATAGAGAAGGCCTTTCATGGACGGTATTCCTTGGGGTTTGAGCGGCTTAGGCCGGTAGCTTGTCAGTTGGATAATGCGGGTAACTGGCTTTCAGGACGCCGTGGTTGAGCAGCGTTTCAGCAACCTGTTTTGTGCCAGTCGAGTCAAAGATGCGCGTCCGGATCCAGTAATTCTCGGCGCGGCGGCTGGCGCCGAGCGCGACCACTTCGCGGCGCAGGATATAATCCTCGTCGACAAAGAGCGGGCCGTCGATCATGCGCATTTCGAGGTCGGCGAAGAGTCCGATTGACGGGTGCTTGACGGGCCAATTGGCCATGCCGCCGGTATAATTCGCAAGTACGCTGACCATTTCGAGCGGGATGACCGGGCGGCCCCATGGCGAGGCGTTAGCGTCGCTATACCAGTCGCTCGGCTCGGTGATGACGGCCAGTTTCTGCGCGAGACTGAAGGGATAGAGATTGCCCATATGCTGGTCGGGGCCCATGCGGACGGGCTCGTCCTTGTTGGTCTTCAGGCCGACCTTCATGTCTTCGAGGATGACGAGATCATCGGCGGGGCGCAGCTTGGCCATGCGCTCCTCAAGCAGCGTGGTGCCGTGGTCCGGGCCAAGCGTGGCGCTGGCCTCCAGCACGGGCGTGCCGTCTTCCTTCTCGGCCCAGCACTTGGCGCGCGTGGCGCCCTCGGCCGGACGCTCGACAAAGGCGCGGACCTTCTCGCCCTCGAACACCATGTTGAGGAAGTGGACGGAGAGGCAGCCGCGCTCGAACCAGGCATTGCCCCAGATGTCGTAGAGCATGGGCACGAATTGCTGGAAGTGCGTAGGGCCTTCGATAGGGCCCGCCTTGATGCCGAGGCGTTCGGCTTCAGCATCATCATGCAGCGACTTGTGGCCGCCATAGGATTGCTCCTGCAGCATCTGTGCGGGCGCGCGGAGCGGGCCTTTGAGGATGTCGGTCATGTCATCTCCCTTCGTTTGAGCAGACAATGCCACCCTGATGTTACGGCGTCACCCCGTTGCGGGGGACAGCCCGGTTATTCCGTATCCGTGTCGAGCGCTTTCTGCACGGCCTTGTAGAAGGCCTTGCGGGCCTCGAACTCGCCATCCTTGTCGCCGAGCGCGGACGTCCAGCTACTATTGGAGGCGATCACGAGGCGGCGCGTCGGGTCGATGAAGATGCCCTGGCCGAAGATGCCGTCAGCCTGGAAGGAACCGTCATCCCAAGTCCACCACTGATAGCCATAGCCTTCGCCGGGGGCGCCATAGGAGACCTGTTTCTGCGTGGCCTTTTCGAGCCAGCCATCCGGCAAGACCGGCTTGCCATCAACCGCGCCGCCATCAAGGATGAACTGGCCGAAGCGGGCGAAGTCGCGCACGGCGGCCTGAATGCAGCAGCCGCTGATCTCGTAGCCGTCATTGCCGAGTAACCACGAGGCATCCTGCTGCATGCCATAGGGCTGCCAGACCTTTTCCGACAGGTAGTCTGCCAGGGGCTTGCCGGTGGCGCGGATGACGAGGATGCCGATGAGATTGGTCTCACCGGTGGAATAGTTCCAGACCTCGCCCGGCGGATGGGCGAGTGGCAGGGCCGCCATATAGGTTGCGGTGGCGCTCTTGCCGGCCTCGACGGGCTGTTTGTCGAACTGGGCGACATCGGACTTCGGATCATCATAATCCTCGTTCCAGGCGATGCCCGATGTCATGGTCAGCAATTGCTCGACGGTGACATCGGCATAGGCCGAACCGCTCAACTCGTCGATATAGTCCGATACCGGATCATCAAGGCTCTTGATGGCACCATCGCGAATGGCCGCACCGACAAGCGTGGAGGTCAGCGACTTGGCGACGGAGAAGCTGGTCCAGCGGCCATCGTCGCGGAAGCCAAGCGCGTAACGCTCAAGCCGCACCTTGCCGTCCTGCAGCACGACGAGCCCCGCGGTGCGGTTGGAGGCGAGGTAGGCATCCATGTCCATGTCGAGCACGAGCGGCTCGCCATCAGGCAAGGGATGGATGGCATCGCCGGCTTCAATCTCGTGCGACTCGATGACAAAGGGAATCTGGTCGAGCATGCGGAAGCCCGCATCGCGCTGGTCGAGGTTCCAGAACAGCACATCCCGGCCATAGGGCTGATGCGCAATCAGTGCGCGCCAGTCCGGCCCGATGAAGAACCAGCCAGCGAGACCGGCGACGCCCAGTGCTGCCACGCCGATGGCGAGACGCCGCCCAAGTCCCATGGCCTATGCCCTTTCCAAATTTCGGCGGGAGGGCCTCAGCCCTCCATGCCGGCCTTGCGGGCATAGCTCGCGGCAAACTGCGCGAGTGGCACGACGCGTGCTGCGTTGGATTCCGCATTGGCGCTGTTGGCCGTGCCATCGCGGACGCGGCCGATGATGCCTTGCAGGATGCCTGCGAGACGGAACGCGTTGTAGGCAAAGTAATAGTCGAGCTCCGGCAGGCCATCGCGGCCTGTGTGCTCGCAATACATGGCCACGTATTCTTCCATCGTCGGGATGCCCCAGGCCTTGAGGTCCGGGATCGCAGAGATGGCGCCACGGGTCGTATCGCCTGCGGGCATGACCCAGTTCATCAGGTGGTAGGAGAAATCGGCCAGTGGATCGCCCAGCGTGGACAGTTCCCAGTCAAGCACCGCGATGACTTTCGGCTCGGTCGGGTGGAGCACCATATTGTCGAGGCGATAGTCGCCATGAACGATCGTGGTCTTGTCGCCAGCCGGGATGTTCTTGGGCAGCCATTCGATCAGCTGCTCCATCTCCGGAATGTGCATGGTCTCGGAGGCCTTGTACTGCTTGGTCCAGCGATGGACCTGGCGAGCGACATAATCGCCTTCCTTGCCGAAGCCTTCGAGCCCGGCTTTTTTCCAGTCGACATTGTGCAGGTCTGCGAAGGTTTTCACCTTGGCTTCATAGATCTTGCGGCGCATCGCCGGTTCGTATTCCGGCAGCGTGCCGTCCCACAGGATGCGGCCTTCGACATTGTCCATGACATAGAAAATCGTGCCGACGACGCTTTCATCCATGCACAGGCCATAAGGCCGTGCGACGGGGTAGCCGAGGGGATAGAGCGCGTTGATGACGCGGAATTCACGGTCAACGGCGTGCGCACTAGGCAGGAGGTTGCCCGGCGGCTTGCGGCGCATCACGTATTTCTTCTTCGGGGTGATCAGCTGATAGGTCGGGTTGGACTGCCCGCCCTTGAACTGGCGCACGACGAGCGGGCCTTCATAGCCCTCGACATTGGCTTCCATCCAGGCTGCGAGTTTCGACTCATCGAACTTGTGGGATTCCACAACCGGTTTGGTCCCTGAATACAGGTCCTGTGCCGTTTCTGTCTCTGACATTGGGTACTCTCGTTTCTGAAGTTTCCTCTGGGACACCATAACGGGCCCATACGCGGTGCCAAGACCTGCCGTAAGGTCGCCGTATTTGCCGGGGAAAGTCGCCCCCATGATACGTTCCCTTAATGCCCTCGCCTTCTTCGCCTTCACCGCGCTCGGTGCGCAGGCCGTGACGCTTGATCCGCAGGGCCAGATACGGCCCGAATTGCTGGGACAGGCGCTGGCCGCGCAGGAAGCCCACAAGGCAGACTTGCGCGACACGGGCCGCCTCGTGATCGTTGACTATTCCCGGCATTCGCGTGAGGCGCGGCTTTACGTCGTGGATCTGCAAACGGGTAATGTGACCGCTTTCCGGGCTGCACATGGCAAGGGATCAGATGCCGATCATGACGGCTATCTGGACAATTTCTCGAATGAATCAGGCTCCAGCGCCAGCCCGCAGGGTGCGTTCGCCACCGCCGAGGAATATGTCGGCAAGCATGGTCGCAGCCTGCGCCTCGACGGCCTCGACGCGACAAACAGCGCGTCCCGCGACCGCGCCATCGTGGTCCACGCCGCCGACTATGCCGAGCCGGACTTCCTCGCCCAGCACGGCAAACTTGGCCGATCCAACGGCTGCATCGTGTTCTCCAAGGCTGACCTGAAGACATTCCTCGCCGATGTGCCTGAAGGGTCGCTGCTGTTTGTTGCCAGGTAAACACCAGACCTTGGATCTGGCTCAGTTGTAGAAACACGTCTCCGTGCAGTCGCAATTACTGTAGCAGCGGCGCATTCTGGATATACGCCCTTTAACTAATTGGCGGAATTGTTCCGGCACCTATTCCCCCGTCAACGCGCTGAGATCGACGCCATATTCGGCCATTCCACCGAAAACATTCGCCATGGTACGCTCGGTATCCTGTTGCGCGGATGCCTGCCGCAGGCCATCCAGCGCTGCCCGGTCCAGCCACTCGCCGCGATAGACCAGCCCTGCAGGCTCTGTCGCGCAGGCGATGTCCGCCAGCGGATCGCAGGGCAGCAGGACGAGGTCCGCCACGCATCCGGCGTCGACGCATCCATCCTGCCCGGCTGTACCCAGCACAACTGACGGCGTATAAGTTGCCGACCGCAGCACGTCATAGGGCGATAGGCCCGCCGCGGTCAGCAGGGCCAGTTCCTCCCCCAGGGACTTGCCGGGAATGTTGGTGAAGATGCCCGCATCCGTGCCCGCCAGCAGCGTGACGCCTTCCTCCTGGAAGATCTTTGCCACACGGGCATAGAAGGCCGCATCTTCCGCGAGAGGCGCCGGATCCTGCCCGGCCCAGAACTCGAAATTGTCGCCCTCGGTCTGCTGCTCCACCAGATTCAGGAGTTCCGTCCCTGGACGGCTTGTCGCCGCGCCGCCGGTCTCGGCGACAAGCAGGAGGTTGCGGTGCGCCAGCAGGGTCGCCGTCACCGGCACGCCTTCCGCAGCGATCTTGCGGCCAAGCGCACGCGCGGCCGCTTCATCGTGACGGTTGCGCAGGCCGTGCCAGACGACGGATTCAATATGCTCGATCGTCTCGAAATGATCGGCCAGCACTTCCTCGAAACTGACATTGAAAGGCTTGTCCTTCGGCATGCCCTCTTCGCGCACACCTTCCGGTGTATGGCCGACGACGGGCATGCCGCGCGCGGCCGCTTCCTCAATGATCGCCTTATAGGCCGGGCGCGTGAGGTTGGAATAGACCTTGATCCGGTCAAACCCCGCCTCTGCCTGCCATGCGACGGCGGCCCGCGCCTCGTCCGCGGTTTCGACCATCTGGTGATTGATCTGCGCATTCGGGCCGGGGCTGTTGAGAATCGGCCCGGTGGTGATGAGGTGCGGTCCCATCATCTCCCCCGCCTCGATCCGCTTCGCCAGCGGCAGGTGGAAGGAGAGACCGGACATGTTGCGCACCCGCGTCACGCCCCAGGACAGGTAAGCGCCAAGCTCCGCCTCGTCCCAGATGTGGACGTGCATATCGGTGAGGCCCGGCACCATCGTGCGCCCGGCACCATCCACCATTTCCGGCGCGGAGAGGCCCTCAGCCGTCTCCCGTACGGCCAGGATTTTCCCATCCTTCACCAGCACATAGGCGTTCTCACGGATCGCAGGCGTCTCCCCCTCGAAGCCAATCGTCCGCACATCGCGGATCAGCAAATCTCCGGTGAGTGGCTCCGGCGCGACCGCAGAGGCGCAGGCAGCAAGGAGACCTACAGCCAATACGGCCCCAAATCCTTTCAAGGTCTGCCTCATCGTTCTCTCCAAATAGCTGCGCGGCAGAATTGTCTAGCCCCGCTCCAACGCGCGCCAGCCGATGTCGCGGCGGCAGAAGCCTTCGGGCCAGTCTATGCGGTCGACGCCGGCATAGGCACGGTCCACGGCTTCCTTCAGCGTATCGCCTGAGGCGGTGACGTTCAGCACGCGCCCGCCAACCGCGACGATCGCATTCTCCGAATCGCGGTCCGTGCCTGCGTGGAAGACGGTGACGCCGGGCAGGTTGTTCGCGTCAGTCAGGCCATTGATGACGGAGCCTTTGGAATAGCTGCCGGGATAGCCCTTGTTGGCGAGGACGACCGTGGCGGTGGGTTCGAAACGCTCCAGTTCGAGCAGGGATTCGAAGGCCTCTTCATTGCCAACGAGGCCATTCGTGGCGGAGGCGAGAATGGCGGGCACGATGTCGCCTGCGAGGCCTTTCATCAGGGCCTGACATTCGGGGTCGCCAAAGCGGGCGTTGAATTCGACGACCTTGGGGCCTTCTTCCGTCACCATGACGCCGACATAGAGCACGCCCCGATAGGGCATGCCGTCAGCCGCCATGCCCTTCAGCATGGGCTGGACGATCTCGGCCTTGATGCGGTCCATGATGGCTGGCGTGACAACAGGTGCCGGCGCATAGGCGCCCATGCCGCCTGTGTTGGGGCCGGTATCGCCATCGCCGACGCGCTTGTGATCCTGCGCGGCTGGCAGGTAGACCGCGCCTTCGCCGTCCGTGATGACAAAGATGCTGGCTTCCTCGCCATGCATGAATTCCTCGATGACGAGCGTGGCGGAGGCGACGCCATGCTTGCCTGACAGCATCTCTTCAACTTCCGTATCAGCCTGTTCCAGCGTCTCGGCGATGACGACGCCCTTCCCCGCTGCGAGGCCGTCGGCCTTCAGCACGTAAGGCGCTTCCATCGTGCGCAGGAAGGCCTTGGCCAATTCCGGCGACGTGAACTCGCCATAGGCCGCCGTGGGCACGCCATAGGCTTTCATCCGGCCCTTGGAGAAGGCCTTGGATGCCTCAAGCTGGGCGGCCTGCTTGCTGGGGCCGAACACGTCAAAGCCACGCGCCCGCAGCACATCGGCGAGGCCAAGGGCCAGCGGGGCTTCGGGGCCGATGACGATGAGGTCAGGCTCGACCTGAAGCGTGAGCTTTACGAGATTGTCGATATCGTCGGCCGCCACGTCAAAGCACGGGCCGATCACGTCCATGCCGGGATTGCCGGGAGTGGAATGCACAACGTCCACCAGTGGCGACTGGTCGATCTTCCAGGCCAGCGCGTGTTCACGCCCGCCGGAACCGATGAGGAGAATGTTCATGGGATTTGGCCCCTCGCCTGCTGCTTCCCAGCCGCTATAAAGGCTGGATGTCCGACTCGCCAGTCTCCAATGACCACGCCGTTTCCGTTTCCGAGCTCGCCGCGAGCCTGAAGCGGACAATCGAGTCCAATTTCGACCATGTCGTCGTGCGTGGCGAGCTGGGACGGGTGACCATTGCCCGGTCCGGCCACATGTACGCCGATATCAAGGACGACAAGGCGGTTCTTAACACGATCATGTGGAAGGGCCAGGTCGACAAACTGCCCTTCCGGCCGGAGGAAGGCCTTGAAGTGATCGCGACGGGGCGCCTGTCGATCTATGAGGGCCGCTCGAACTATCAGTTGCTGGCCAGCTCCATGCGGCCTGCGGGCGCCGGCGCGCTGATGGCGCTTTTGGAAGAACGCAAGAAGAAGCTCGCCGCCGAGGGCCTGTTCGACGCCGCGCACAAGAAGCAGCTGCCCTACCTGCCGCAAACGATTGGCGTAATCACGAGCCCGACCGGCGCCGTGATCCGCGATATCCTGCACCGCATTCGCGACCGTTTCCCGGTGCGCGTCATCGTGTGGCCTGCGCTGGTCCAGGGCGATGCAGCAGCCGCGCAGGTGACCGCGGGCATTCGTGGTTTCAACGCAATGACAGGTGCTGACAGGCCGGATGTGCTGATCGTGGCACGCGGCGGTGGTTCCATCGAGGATCTCTGGCCGTTCAACGAGGAAATCGTCGTGCGTGCGGCCTTCGAGAGCGAGATACCGCTGATCTCGGCTGTGGGCCACGAAACAGATACGACGCTGATCGATTATGTGTCGGATGCGCGGGCGCCGACGCCGACCGGTGCGGCCGAGATTGCCGTGCCTGTGCGCAACGATCTGCTGCTGAACATCGATGAACATGCCGCGCGCCTGAAACGGGCGCTGGCCCGCAGGACGGGACGTGCCCGTGATGCACTACGGGCCGCGCGAATGCCCCGCCCTGAGACTCTTTTGCAGTCCAAGCGCCAGCGGCTCGACTACGCCGCCGCTAGCCTGCCGCGCGCGACGCGGACGCTGATCGAACGCAGCCGCGCCCGGCTTGCGGCCGCGCAAGTGAGCCCGAGTGGACTCAGAGCGGACATTCGGCGGGCACGTCAGAGCCTGCGAGAGACCGCCGTGCGGGCCCGCCCTGCCCTGCTGCGCCTGATGGACCGCCGCCGTGTGTCGCTGGAATCGCAGGGCAAACTGCTGGAAACCCTGTCCTATCACGCCACGCTGAGCCGGGGCTTTGCCATCGTACGCAGCGAAGACGGCAAACTGATCCGGTCCGCAGGCGTGGCCGAAAACGTAGCCGCATTCAAGGTGAGCTTTGCCGATGGCGACGTGTCAGCCGCGCCAATGGATGGGCCGCCCCCGTCTTCTCCGCCTGCCACACCCGCGCCCAAAACGAAGAAAGCCCCGGCCAAGGGCCAGGGCTCTCTGTTCTAGGATCCGGTCTCGCCTCAGGCGCCCTTAAGGTCTTCCTGCAGCACCGTCATCTGGAACTGGTAGGACGTCTCGCCTTCGTCGACATCCTTGTAGACCAGCGCGATGAACTCGGCGCCGAGATAGACCTCGACGGAATCATCGGTCTTGTCGCGGGCCAGCAGGCGCAGGCCCGGGTGCAGTTTTTCTTTCAGATACGCCTCGAGACGCAGTGTTTCTTCACGTTCCATGACGCAACTCCTTCGCAATTCAGCGGCGCAACCTAGTCTTTTTCTTTTCCGGCGCAACCGGCGCGCCTGTAAACAAGTGTGGGAACAGGGGCCGGACTATTTGGCCATTTCGTCCGGAATGTTCTGGTCCATGGTCTGTGCGGGCTGGCAACAGAGCGGTTCCCCGACGATCTTGGCTGGTACGCCCGCAACGGTGCAATGGGCCGGCACGTCCTTGAGGACCACGCTGCCGGCAGCGACCTTGGCCTCGTCGCCCACCGTAATGTTGCCAAGCACCTTGGCACCAACCGAGAGCAGCACGCCGCGGCCGATCTTTGGGTGGCGGTCGCCGACTTCCTTGCCTGTGCCGCCGAGGGTCACGCCGTGAAGCAGCGAGCAGCCATCGCCGACAATGGCGGTTTCACCGATCGTGATGCCGGTCGCATGGTCGAGCATGACGCCGTTGCCGATGCGTGCGGCAGGATGGATATCCACACCAAAGAGTTCGGAAGCGAGACCCTGGAAATGGAAGGCCAGCGACTCGCGCCCCTGACGCCAAAGCACATGCGCAACGCGGTGGGTTTGCAGCGCCATGAATCCCTTGAAGAACAGGAAGGGCTGCAGCATGCCCCGGCACGCCGGGTCGCGCTCGAGCACGGCCTGCATGTCGGCTTCGGCAGATGTCAGCAGTGACGGATCGGAATCATAGGCTGTCGACAGGATATGGCGCACCTGGAGCGTGCCCATGACCGGCCCGCCCAGCTTCTCAGCCAGATGGTAGGAAAGGGCCTGGCAGAGGCTGTTATGCGACAGGATTGCTGCATTGATATAGCTGGCGAGCGTAGGCTCTTCTGCAGCAGCTGCTGCGGCTTCAAAGCGTAAGCGGCGCCAGGCCGGTGGGGGCGAACCGATATCAGGATTTTCGACCATTCCGGCCTCCGTCAGAAGTGGGCTTTGTAAGCACATGGGCGAACCGGGCGCCCGTATCAAGTTGCCTCGCGTTCATATTTGACTCACTCGGCCGGCGCAGGGCGCCAGCCAAAGGCCCTGCGAATGGGCTTCAGCGTCATGATGCGGAACACGGCAGGCGTGAAATACAGCGCCAGCAGGGCAGATCCGGCCACGCCGCCGGAGATGCCCGCCGCCAGTGGCATCCAGAAGGAATCCCCGGTCAGCAGGATCGGCACGAAGCCGCCCATCGTGGTGAGCGTGGTGGCAACGATATGGCGCGTAGCATCTACAACGATCTCGCGCTGGGCGATGACATCATCCGCCATGGCTTCGGGACTGGCCCTTAACAATGACAGGACAACGATAGAGCTGTTGATGGCGATGCCGAGTAGTCCGAGACCGCCGACAATGGCGTTGAAGCCGAAGGGCAGGTTGAACAGCCAGACACCGAAGAAGGCGAGGCCGAGCGACAGGAAGCCCGTGGTCAGGATCAGCAACATCATGCGGAACGAGTTGAAGACGAGCATGATCGCGCCAGCCATGACGAGGACCAGCGGAATGCCGACACCGGCAAGGTTGCCAAGGGCTTCGCCGGAATTCTCTGCTTCGCCCCCGATGCTGATCCTGTAGCCCTGCGGCAGGCGGAAGTCGCTGGCCGCGAGACGTTCCTGGAAGTCTGCAAAGACGGGGGCCGGAAGTGTGTAAGGATCGAGGAAAGCGAGGATCTGGTTGACGCGCTCGCCATCCTGCCGGGAGACAACGGCGGTCTTCGGATCGAGCGACATCGTGCCCAGCGCCGACAGGGGCGTGCCGTTGCCGATTGTCATGGCGCGAAGGTCCGACAGCGATCCCCGGCGGTCATCCGGCGCGATGACCATGACCGGCAATTCTTCCGTGCCCTCAACAACAGACCCCGCCCGCACGCCTTCGAGTTCGGCGTTCATGTCGGAGGCAATCTGCGTGAGCCGTTCACCCGCTAGTGCCGTGGCGGCTTCATCTGCTTTCAGGCTGACCGTTGGCGCGCCAAGCTCCAGCGAGGCCACCGTATAGGTTACGCCCGGTGTCTGCGCGAGGATCGTGCGGGCCTCGTCGCCGAGACGGCCAAGCGTATCGAAATCATCGCCGAGTATTGTGAACTCGATGGGCGCATCAGCGGGCGGCCCTTGCTCAAACGGCAAAGCCAGAACACGCGCACCGGGGAAGGCATCGCGCATCTCGCGCTGAACCTTGGCCACGATCTGGTGCGTACGACGATTGTCATCGAGCTGGACCCAGCCAGCGGCGAAGCCCTGCACGCCTTCGGTATTGTTGATGACATTATAGTAGACGCGCGGCGATGGCTCGCCGAGCACCCATGTGACCGACTTCACGCCCTCCATGGCTTCGACCAGCTCGGTGGCACGCTTGGTGGACTCAATCGTATCCGAGAGGCTCGCCTCAGGGGGCAGTTGCATGCTCATCTGAAACTGGTCGCGTTCTGTCTGCGGGAAGAACTGGGAGGGCAACTGGCCGACAAGCCAGAACCCGACCACAGCGGGCGTAACGCCGAGAATGATGCCGAGCGGCGGGAAGCGCAGTACGGCCTCGATTGTCGCGCGATAGCCATCGGAAATGAAGTCGACGGAAACGCCGTCACGCCACCAGCGACGCGGACGCTTGGGCTCTCCCGTCTCCCACCCGCGTGTCCGGTCAAACCAGCCAGCCATGGCGGGTATGACGGTTACCGAGATAAGGAAGGAGGCCGTGATGGAGTAGATGACCGACAGGCCGATCATGCCGATGAATTCGCCGGCCCCACCGGGGAGCATGGCAATCGGGGCGAAGGCGAGCGCGGTTGTCAGCGTCGAGGCAGCCAGCGGCGCGAACAGGTGGCGGAGGCTCTTGTCGATTGCCGCAATGCGCGAGGCGCCACGCGCGCGCATCTGGTCAAAATCGTCGACGACAACAATGGCATTGTCGATGAGCAGGCCGAGAGAGATGACAAGCCCGGTAACCGACATCTGGTGCAGCGGATTGCCGAACACCTTGAAGAGGATCAGCACGAGGGCGACTGTCAGCGGAATGGCCGCGCCGACGACAAGCGCCGAACGCCAGCCCATCGTGAAGAACAGCACCAGGAACACGATGCCTGCCGACATGAGCAGGTTCTTGGCGAGCCCGTTCAGGCGTTCATTTGTGTAGATGCTCTGGTCGAATACGGTCTCGATCCGCAAGCCGGGGGGCGCATCCATGGCGAAATCTTCCACCAGCGCATGGGCTGTCTTGGCCCATTTATCGACCCGCTGGTTCTCGGAGATATACGCGCCGACCAGCATGGTTCGTTTGTTGTTCTCGAAGGCCATGCGCACAGGCGGGTCTTCGAACCCTTTCTGGACCACGGCTACATCACTGACCCGCACGGCAGAACCGTCCGGGCGCTGGATCAGTGGCACGCTGCGGATACGCGAAATATTGTCGAACTCGCCGCCAACTTCGAGGCCGACATTGCCGCCATCGGAGCGCAATATCCCGGCGGGGGTCTTACTGTCGGCCGATCCAATCAGCGCCGCTGCCTGCCGCATCGAGAGCCCGGTTGCCGAGAGCTTTTCAGGATCGACAACAACGCGAACTTCTTCGGCCGGAACGCCGAACAGGTCTGTCAGCTCCGTTCCGGGCAGGCGCTGGAAACGGTCTTCAAGATTAAGCGCCATACGGCGCATCACGGCGAGCGGCGGTTCGCCTTCGCCTTCCCAGACGAAGCCCACAACCAATGTCGCCGCGCCGACATACTGGCGATGGACAATGGGCGTGTTAGTGCCGGGCGGGAAGTTTGCGCGCGCGGAATCCACCTTCTGCCGGATCAGCGTCCAGGCGTCATCGACTTCGGACCTTGAAAGGTCTTCCCGCACCTGAATGCTGACTTGCGACACGCCGGGACGTGACACTGAATGGACTTCGTCCACCTCAGGCAATTCCATCAGCGCCGCTTCTACGGGCTCAGTGACCAGCGCTTCCATCCGCTCGGCATCCGTTCCCGGCAGGGTCGTGAGGACAAAGCCATAGCGCTCGATCAAAGTCGGGTCTTCCTGACGCCCGAGCGAGAACATCGCGCCGATGCCGCCGACCATGATGACCATCATGATCAGGATGGTCAGGCGCGGGAGGTTGAAGAATACAGTGCGCATGCCGGATCCGCCCTCAGCCGCCGTTCGGCGCGTCGGCCAGCACAGGATCGCGCGGCGTGACAGGCATGCCGGGCGCGATACGTTGCAGGCCATCGACGATTACGCGGTCACCTTCCTGAACCGGGCCGCGCACAAAGCCACGCCCGCCTTCGGAATGGACCATCTCGACGGGGCGCGGCTCGGCGCGCCAGCCGCCGCCGTCTACAGGTGCGGCAATGAACACTGTCCACAGGCCACGCGAAGCCGTCGACATGGCCTTGACCGGAACCCAGAAGCCTGGCTCGTCGATTTCACGCTCCATGGAGAGGCGCACAACGGAGCCCGCTGGCAGGGTGCCCGGATTTTCAATGTCGAACATGGCGGCAACCGTGCGCCTGTCGGCATCGATTACGCCTGTCACCGTGCGAAGCTTAGCGTCTACAGGGCCAGTGTCCGCCACAAGCGTGTAAATATCACCGGGCGTCAGACGAATGGCGCTAACCGATGGCAGGCCTATCCTGGCTTCAAGATGGCCGGACTCGACCAGTTCAAGGATCGGCGTGCCCGGCGCAGCAATGGCGCCTTCGTCCGACATGCGGGCCGTGACAACGCCATCAAACGGCGCCGTGATGCGCGCGAGGTCGATCTGCACACGAAGTGTGTCCGCCTGCGCCTTGGCTGCTTCTATACGGGCCATGGATGTGCTGGCCTGTGCTTCTGCCTCGTCGACGCGCTGTTGCGACACATGCCCCTGCGACTTCAGTGTTCTCTGGCGTTCAACCGTGTTCAGGGCGAGACTATGGGAGGCGCGGGCCTCTTCGACGGTCGCCTGAGCAGAAGCGAGCTGCGCGCCGAGGCTGCGTGTATCCAGCCGCGCCAGCGTTGCGCCTGCTTTGACCCGGTCGCCGACATCTGCCGAGATCGCCTCGATACGGCCACCGGTCGAGAAGCCGAGCTGGCTCTTGCGGCGCGCCTCGGCGAGGCCGCTATAGGATTCATCAATCTTGAACTCGCTGGCGAGCCGCACTGGCAGCACCGAGACAACGAGTGGCTCGGGCGCCACGGTCGCGACCTTCGGCCCTTCGGCGCTACGCAGCTGGAACGCCGCAAAGACGAGCCCACCCGCCACCAGAGCCAGGATAACGAGGAAAATCAGCCCCTTTAAAAAGGTCGGCCGCTTCTCGCGGGCAGTGTCGCCCTGATACGGATCGGAAGGCGTCATGGCTTGTCTCCCAAGGGGATGAAATCAGTTTGCCGCCGATTGCCGGGGCTTTGCAAACCCCGAAAGACCAAGTCGGCATGAAAGGTGATGAAGTCGCTCGCAGATACAGGCGCATGCGTCGGCGCAACGGCAGGAAAGTGCGGCAGGTGAGTCAGCAATTGCGCAACGCCGTGCGAGGCCGCCCAAACCGATGTGGCCGACAGGAACGGGTCGAGATCAGGATCGAAAATGCCGAGCGATTGCCCCTCTTTCACCATTGAGACGAGCACACCGAAGGCGCGGCCCTTGTTCGATGCCGTAAACGCATCCCAGTCAGCTTCACACCGAGGGCTCATCTCCGCGCTCTCGATCTGGGAAAAAGCGGCTGCATAGTGGTACGGGCGCTCGATCGCCGTCTCGATATAGGTGGAGACGCAGGCCCGTCCGCGCACGGCAAAAGGCGCATCCACACCGGAGACCCTACCGACACGCGACAGAAGCCGCTCGAAGAACGCCTCCTTCAATTCGTCGATCAGCTCGTCCTTCGACCCGAAATACTTGTAGATGGCGGAGGGTGAATAATCGATTTCCTCGGCGAGCCGACGGATCGACAAGCCAGACTCGCCTTCCAGCGCGAAGACACGCTCGGCCGCCTCGATAATGGCGCCGCGCACCTTGAGACGGCGGCGCTCTGCGGGCGTGGGGTCGAGGGACAGATCAGTTGGCATGGAGCGTTAATCAGTCGATGAGCTTAAGGCGTGTTCAGAAAGTGAACACTGTTCACCCCATCTAGCGCCACCCTCCTGCTCCGGCAAGAAGAAACATGGAACCGCGCCCTTTCACGCCCCCGCCGTGGCCTCTATGTAGCGAGGATGGCAAATCGATTTCCTCCCGCCCCGCCCGTTGGCACACCGATGCTGGCAACCCGTCCCAGCGCAGATGCGCGCGCCCTGCTGGCCCTGCGTCGGTCTGCCGGCAAGCAATTCCTGACCGAACCCGGCCCCTCTCCATCAAACTTGGACGAGTTGCTGACGATTGCCGCCCGCGTGCCGGATCATCGCAAGCTGTCACCTTGGCGCTTTATCGTGTTTGAGGGCGATGCCCGCGCTGAATTCGGCAAAGCCATCGCCAAAATCCACGGCAGCAATTTGCCGGACGCGGAATCCCATGATGTGATTCATGCCGCTGGCCTGCCTCTGCGTGCGCCCGTCATGGTCGCCGTAATCTCGTCGCCGGATCACACGCACAAGACCCCCGTATGGGAACAGGAATTGTCGGCGGGCGCCGTGTGCCACAACCTCTTGCTGGCTGCCAACGCGTCAGGCTGGGCCGGTGTATGGCTGACCGAATGGCTCGCCTTCGACAAACAGGTCGATGCCTTGCTTGGCCTGAATGAGGGCGAACGCGTTGCCGGCTATATCTATCTCGGCACGGCCACTATGGCCTCTCTGGAACGCCCGCGAGCCGACATGAGCGAGAAGGTCACGCGCTGGACAGCGCCCGCCTGATCAGCCGCGTCCACGATAGGACGCAACGCCCGTATCCGGCACATGGAGCCCTTTAGGCACTTCGCCCGATTGCCAGAACACGTCGATCGGAATGCCGCCGCGCGGATACCAATAGCCTGAAATGCGTAGCCATGTGGCCTCGGTAAAGTCGAAGATGCGCTTGCCGATGGAGACGGTGCAATCCTCATGGAAGGCGCCATGATTACGGAAACTGGTGAGGTAGAGCTTGAGGCTCTTGGACTCCACCAGCCAGTCACCGGGCGCATAGTCGATCACGAGATGGGCAAAATCAGGCTGGCCGGTCACCGGGCAAAGCGAGGTGAATTCGGGGGCGACAAAGCGTGTCAGATAAAGCGTGCCGGCATGCGGATTGGGCACGCGCTCAAGCTGCGCCGCTTCCGGGCTTTGTGGAGCGGCCGTCTGCTGGCCGAGCTGATCGAGGCCGCTATAGATCGGATTATCAGGCATTGGTCAGAATTCCTGGAACGGGGACAAGACCAAACAAGAGCCCGAAATAGGTCGCATAGGCAAGCAGGAGGACTGCACCTTCCCAGCGCGAGACGCGCTTGCGGGTGATCGCAAAAAACATGAGCAGCACAGTCGAGAGCACAAGCATGCCGATATCCAGCGGCGAAATGAGACTGGTCGTCGCGCCGTCAGCGATGGATCCGACAGCCGTGTTTCCGCGCACGCTGAACGGCTGGACGAGGGCCGTCACGCCGAGAATACCCAGCACATTGAAAATGTTCGAGCCAATGATATTGCCAAGCGCCACGTCAGACTTGCCGCGATAGGCGGCCACAGCCGTTGTGGCGAGTTCCGGCAGGCTGGTGCCCACCGCAACGATCGTAAGGCCGATGATGGTTTCGCTAATACCGAAATCACGCGCGATTGAAACGCCGCCGTCCACCAGCAGGCGCGCGCCGATGATGACAGCTGCCAAGCCGATAACCGCGATAATGAGCCCGACAAACAGGCCGTATTGCGCCTGAACGATTTCCCCCTCCGCGGCATGCATCGCGGCTGCATCCGTATCGCGTTTCTGATCCGCTACCAGTGAATACGCGAGATACGCCAATAACAGGCCGATCAACCCAAAGCCGGCCAGCCGCGTGAAAAGATCAAACCATATCAACGCACATAGAAGCGCGGTGACACCCAGCATGACGGTCCCGTCCCGGCTCAGCGCTCGCGGATTGGTCAGGATCGGGCGGATGACAGCCGCCAAGCCCAGCACGAGCAGGATATTGGCGATATTCGACCCAACGACGTTCCCCACGGCAATGCCGACTGCGCCCTGCCCAATGGCCCGCAGGCTGGTGACAAGTTCGGGAACCGAAGTGCCAAAACCGACTAGCGTGAGACCAATGACAAGCTCGGAAATATTCAGCTTCCGGGCAATGCTGACAGACCCCCGGACCAACGCTTCACCACCCATAAACAGGAGCACAAGGCCGCCAAGCACCATAAGGTATGTCATTCAGTCTCCGTGCTGCTTTGATAGCTGCATTATATGGTGTTGCCCCTCACACTTGCAATTACCCGTCTGGAGTGCAGCTAGACTGCAAAACTCGCCCGGATAGCGATGTATTTACGAGAATATTTTTCATTTTCTTGCAGTGTTCAGGGCGTAAACGGCAGGCCTGCGCAGTATGTTACCACTATAAAGGCCTGTTCAGGCTTCATTTAGGAAAACTGGCGCAATCCTCGCATTGCAATTCGAATGGTAAATTCTTTGATGTCTCAGCGGCTAGCCCGTTTCAGCTCTGTCGCCGGGAGTGCCTTGATGCACCCCGCAACGGGCCTGTGCATGTTGAGCGCAGTGACGGCATGCGCCGGATTTCCCGGTGGCGGTAATGGCATAGGCGGCGCGAACAAGCAGATGCCTGTGGAACTCGACGGCCTGCCGCCCGGACTGGAAGACAAGACGCGCACCGTTCTGGAAACCGATGAAGCCCCGCCCAAAAGCATTCTGGAGTCGCGTCGGCAGGCAGGCGATGCGGCGAGCACGCTGGAAGAGTTCCTGGCGGCGGAAGGCTATCTCGCCGCCCAGGTCTCCCCCGAATTGATCGACACGCTGGAGGAGAAACCTCGCCTCGACGTGCAGGCCGACGAACGGTTTGAAGTCGCGACCGTTAAACTCTCCATGGCGAACCCGGTCAGCGAGCCGCTTCAGGCCAAACTGGACGCCGCGCTGAAGACGGTTCCCGTCGGCTCGCCAGCCCGGACAAGCGATATCGAGAGCCTCGACAGCCGGCTGGTGCGGACGCTGCTGGACAATGGCCACGCCTTTGCCGAGAGCGGCGGCATTGATGTGCTCGCTTCCCGCAAGGAAAAGTCGGTCGAAATTACCTATGCGCTGAAGCCCGGTCCCTATGTCCGTCTCGGCGACATGACACTCGCCGAAGGCAGCGCGTCCGACATGGACACGATCCGGCTCTATCGCACCTGGACTCCGGGTGATGTCTATGCCGCTGACAAGATCGACCAATTGCGCGCACGCCTGCGAAGCAGCGGCCTGTTCGACGGCATCGGCGTCGCGGTATCCGAAACACCCGACTCCAACGGGCTCTATCCGGTCCAGCTGACCCTCACTGAAGCCAAGCGCCGGTCCGTCGGTGCCGGTGTCACCGCCTCGACCACCGACGGTGTGGGGGCCGACGCATTCTGGGAACGCCGTGACGTAACGGGCGCGGGTGACACATTCCGCCTTCAAGGCGAAGTGGCGACACTCGCCCGCGACCTGACCGCAAGCTATACCCGCCCGAATATCGGCCGCTATGGCCGCACGTTCACGGCGGAAACGGGTGTCCGCGCCGAAGAGACCGATGCCTATGACCTGCAGGGCGTGAAAGTCGGCGCAGCCCTCTCGCAGCCTTTCAACAAGAACTTTACACTCTCGGCAGGCGTTACGCTTGATGCGACCCGCACGAAGGAGCTGCGCCTGCGCGCCCTGCTGGAGCCGCGCGAACTTGTGACCCTCTCCTTCCCGCTCGCGGCCACCTACTCGACCGTCAAGCAGCCGCTCGACCCGCAATCGGGCAACAAGGCCTTCCTTGGCGTGGAGCCGGGCATGTCGGTGGGCGACGCGAACGCGGGCTATACCCGCCTTCTCATATCCGGATCGACCTACAAGAAAATCGCCGACGGCCCGTTCGTGGCGGCCCTTCGCAGCGAGTTCGGCGCCTTCTTCGGCTCAAATGGCGTTCCGGCTGACCGTCTTTTCTTCGCAGGCGGCGGCGGCACGGTGCGCGGCTTTGACTATCAGAGCCTGTCGCCAACCGATTCCTCCGGCGCCATCCTCGGCGGACGGACGCTGTTCGATATGTCTGCAGAGCTGCGCTACCGCCGCAGCGAGAAGATCGGCTATGTCCTGTTCGTCGACAGCGGCGCCGCGGCAAACAGTGCGGACGAAGTGTTCGGCGACTTGCGCACGGCGGTCGGCCTCGGTTTTCGCTACTATCCCGGCTTCGGCCCGATCCGCGTTGATATCGCAACGCCGATCGACCACCGCGAGGGTGAAAGCCCGGTTCAGTTCTATATCTCCATCGGGCAGTCGTTCTGATGAAGTACCTGCGCACCATTTGGGCCTTCATACGCCGACGCCCCCTGATGTCAGGCGCGTGCGGGATCGTGACCCTTCTCCTAGTCGTCATCCTCGGCGCACGGCTCTGGATTAACAGCGATGGCGGGCGTGCCTTCGTCCTGTCGCAGATCGACGGGCGCGAGATCGGCAGCCTCGGGACAATCTCTGCGGAGGGGCTAACGGGCGATCCACTCAATCGCATGCACCTCAACCATCTCACGATCGCTGACAGTGATGGCATCTGGCTTGAGGCGAACGATGTCCGCCTGAAATGGACTCCGCGCGCTCTGTTCTCGCGCAAGGTGGAACTCAATCTCGCCAGCGCAGGCGACATCAGCATCAGCCGTCGGCCCCAGACCGGCACGAGCGAAAGCGCGGGCGGCGGTGGCTGGAGCGTTGAGCTGGACGATCTCTATATTGGCAAACTGGCGCTCGCAGAGGGCGTCGCCGGACCGGCAGCCTCCTTCAGCGTCGCCGGCGCTTTCACACGTGGGAAGGACAGCATCCTTACCGCGAAACTGGATATCACCCCTATCGAGGGCCTCGGCGACCGATTCAAGATTGACGCGCGCCGCGACGCGGCCGGCCAGTTCAACCTGAATGCCGAAGGGGCCGCACCCGCGGGCGGAACGTTCGCCACCCTCCTCCACTTGAAAGATGGACAGGACGCGTCCCTCACCGCATCCGTGGACGGTACGCTTGAGGAAGGCGATGGCTTTCTCCAGTTCCAGATTGCAGGCGAAGATGCCGCCTCGATGACCGCAAAGGTTCTTGACGGTCGCCTGACGGCCAATGCGGACGTCAACGCCCTGTCGCTTCCGCTGCCGGAAACCGTGCAGACACTGCTCGGCGCCGATGCGCGGTTTGTGCTTGGGGCTGACATCAAGAAGAACATCGCGTCGTTTGATCTCTCGGCCTCCATGGCCTCGGGCCTTCTCACGGCCAAGGGCGAGGCAGACACCAAGACCAGGAAGCTGAACGGCCCGGCCGCAGTGACACTCAAGTTTACAGGCCTGCCGGATCTTGCAGGTCTTGATGCCAGCCTCTCACTCGATGGCACGCTGGAAATGGATGGCGATGTGCCCGCCTATACCGGGCAGGCAAATCTCGTGGCGCTGGATGGCGCCGACCTGCCCTTCCACCAGCTGAGCGGCCCCGTAACCGTCTCCGTCGAACCGGACAGGATTCCCTTCCAGGCAGACCTGATCGGCGAAGGCGTGCTTGCAGGCAATGACACCGTGTCAGGCCTTCTCGGCAAGCAGCCCCACCTCGTGGCCAGTGGCGCCTATGCCCGTGACACCGGCCTTCTGACGCTGGCGCCCTCCGCACTGACCCTGCCAGAAGGCAAGGTCTCCGCGTCCGGCACTGTCGCCACCAAAGCCCGCACGCTCGACATTCGCGGCACGCTGGACCAGGCAATGCGGAGCCTGCCCGGCTCATTCGACGGCCGCGCCGCCGGTACCTTCCGGGTGCACGGCCAACTCTCCAACCCGTCCATCGAAACCACCCTCACAGGCCAGAGCTTCTCCGGCCTGCCGGATAGTGTGCAGCCGCTCATCGGTCCGGCGCCGAAGGTCAACGCGTCACTGAAGATTGACGGCAGGGCCATACGCATCGCCAAGGCAACACTCGCCAGCGCGGGCCTGCAGCTAAAAGGTGACGGTATTTACCGGATTGGTGGCAACAGTGCACTGGCCTTCGATTTCGACCAGACCGCGCCGCTGGAGATCAGCGGCAACGCATTTGATCTTGGTACAGGCAAAATCAGTCTTACCGGACCATCCGATGCGCTTGCCGTGGATTTGAAATCCAGCGCCGGGACGTTCCATGTGGCCTCCCGCGATATGGAAGACGTGGCGACAACCGCGACAGTCACGCTGGCCGGTGATCGCATCACCGGGCCTGTCAGGCTGACCGGGATCTTCGCCAGTGAAACGCTTGACGTGACTGCGGACTTTACACGCGCCGATGGCGACATGGTCATCGACAATATCACCGGCAATTACGGTCCTCTGGCCCTCGCTGGCCGGACCGAGATCAACAAGGCAGGCGACCTGATCGTTGCCATCAACGCCGACGGCGACGGGCTGACGACGGAAGACATCCGCGTCAAAAACCTCCGCGCCAATGCCAGCATCATTAAGGAAGGCGACGCCCCGATGTCGCTGGTGGTGCAGGCCCAGGGCAGTGGCGCGAGACTAAAGAACGGCGTCAAGCTCGACACGTTTTCTGCTGATATCAAGAACAACAAGGACGGATATGATTTCCGCGCCAGCCTCGTCAGCACGCAGGAATCGTTTCCTTTCGACTTCACCTTTTCCGGCAAGGCAAATTTCTCCGGCGACGCGCCCGAAGGTACTTTCAGGCTGTCGGGTACCGCGCTTGGTGAAAAGCTGAACACGCCTCAGCCTGCGCACTGGCGCCTTGGCGATGCGCCCGACCTCAATGGCCAGCTGGACCTGCTGGGTGGCGAGATCAAGGCGAGCCTCTCCGGCAGCGGCGAAACGGCCACGCTCGCCGTGGACGTCAATGCAGTCGACTTTGGCGCCCTGTTTGCCCTCGCAAATCTCGGTGAGGTGGATGCGCGCCTGAATGGTCATGGCGAGTTCAAGCCGATCGGGCTGTCGCCCTCCGGTTCGTTCGCCTTTTCCGCGACAAGCCCAGTCCCGGGTCTAGATACGTCCCTGTCGCTCGACATGACCGGCCAGCTGAACGCCAAGGTGTTCAAGCTTAATGCCCGCAGCAATTACGGCAAGGATCTGGTCCTGATCGCCGACGCAGCTTTGCCGGTGAAACCTTCGGCCACATCGCTTGTCAGTCTCGACCGGGACCAGCCGCTAAGCGGACAGGCCACGCTCAAAGGCGATCTTGGTGCGCTCCAGTCAGCCGCACTTGCCTATGGGCATGATGTCGGCGGCCGTATTGATGCGCTCGCAACACTGAAGGGGTCGCTTTCCGCGCCCGCCTATCAGGCCAAAGCGACAATCAGCAACGGCATATACGAGTTCGGCGCAACCGGTATGCGCCTGGCAGGCATCGCCCTTGATGCCACCTATGACGATCAGACGTTCACCGTACAGGGCAGCGGACGCGGCGACGGCAATGGCACCGTGTCGGTCAGCGGCTCAATGGGCAAAACACGCACTCGTGTCGAAGCGGACCTGACCCGCCTTCTTGTTTATGACCGGGACGGCGACATCGCCCGCCTCAGCGGGAAAGTGACCGTTTCAGAAGATGGCGACGGCCGCCTCGCGGCGGGCAAGCTGGTCGTCGATGAAGCGCGCATATCCCTCGACAACCTGCCATCCTCCGGCCCCAAGGCAATCGACGTGCGATGGACCGATGACGATGCGTCGGCATCAGAGGCCAGCAAGATGAGGCAGTCATTGAGGCTCAACCTCGATATCGACGCGGCACGCCGGGTGTATGTTACGGGGCGGGGTCTGGACAGCGAATGGGCGCTCGACCTGACGGCCACGGGTACTGCGTCTGACGTGAGCCTCCGGGGCGAGGCCACAATGGTCCGCGGCAGCCTCGACCTCGCAGGCCGCCCCTTCATCTTCGACAGCGGCAAGATCACATTTGACGGCCCCGTCGACTCGGCGCGCATCGCAGTGGACGCGGAACGGTCCGTCAACGGCTTCGTCGCGCGGGTCCAGGTATCCGGCAAGCCCTCCAATCCGGTCTTCGAACTGTCGAGCACGCCGGACCTGCCGCAGGACGAGATCCTGTCGCGCCTGCTGTTCGGACGTTCATCCATCGACCTCTCGCCTGTGGAAGCAGCTCAGCTGGCCTCATCCATCGCCAAGCTCAGCGGACGCGGCGGCGGCTTTGACCCAGCCGCCCAATTGCAATCGGCGCTTGGCGTTGATCGCCTCTCGATTGGCTCCAACGACGCTGGCAAGGCTGAACTGGGTGTGGGCCAATATCTGAGCGACGACGTCTATCTCCAGCTCAATGCCGCTGGTGCCAGCGGCAGCTCTGTCGAGGTCGAATGGGAGCCTGCTGATCACGTCTCCGTGACATCTGAAACCACGTCGACAGGAGAGAACAAGCTCTCCATAAGGTGGAAAAAAGACTACTAGCTCCAGTTTTAAGCGATGACTACCGTTGAAACCAAAGGTATATTTGGCGCGAGTTAATTCCCCCATTGGTGGTGGATGCAAACAAAAGCGCATCAAATAGGCACGTTGGCGTTTCATATTTTTGGTAAGCCACGTCCTTGCTTTAACATCCCTAGCGCGAAATGCATAGGGTGTCAGAAAAGGAAAATTCAACGTGCAACACGAGCAAAGACACTCCAGTTCGCGCGCGCCAACGCGTGTGGATCAGCTAGTAGGTGAAAAAATTCGCGCACTGCGCATCGCGCAGAACCGCACTTTGGCCGAGCTCGGCACGGAACTCGGTATCAGCCATCAACAGTTGCAAAAATACGAGACAGGCACGAACCGCCTGAGCGCCGGTATGCTGTCGACTGTTGCCGAGGCTTTGCGTGTACCCATTGCGGACCTGTTCGAAGACGAAGGCGACGCCGATCCGACGATCAAGGATCCGGCAATGCGTGTACGAGCCGAATGCCATGACTGGATCGAGCGCACCAAATCACCCGAGAAACTCGAAACCATGTCTCGCGTGCTGAAAGCCCTAGCCACCGGCTGAGGCATCGCCCTTCAGGTAAGGCTTAAGCGAATCCACGCGATTCGGGTGGACGAAGTGTTCGGTGAACCAGAACGCATCTTCCGCTTCGAACATGTCTTTCAGCCAATCGATGACGATGCGGCCACTCGGCATGCGCCAGACCCGTTCGGTATAGGTCAGCCAGAACTGGATCGGTGCGACCTCTGGCAGTTCCAGAGGCACCAGCGAGGGCTCAACCGTACCGATGTAGGAGGGCAACATCGCAACGCCGCCGCCATTCTTGCACACTTCGATCATGGCGCTTGCGGAGTTGGTGACAAAAGCAAAGCTCACCAGCTTCCGCAGCTCTGACATTTTCGGCGCCCAGCGCTCGATCTGGTGCACATAGGCTTGGTGCAGGATGGCGCGGTGCCGGAAATATTCGAACAGGCTGTTGGGCTCACCATGCTCATCAAGGTACTCGCGCGAGGCAAAGCTGATGTAGTGAAGCGTACCCATGCGCCGGGCGATGACATCGTGTTGTTTCGGCTCGGTAAACTGGATGGCGATATCTGCATCTCCGGCCCCGACATCCGGCGCCTTCTCGACCACATTCATCTTGATCTGAATGCGCGGGTTCGCACGGTGGAATTCCGGCAGGCGCGGCGCGATCCAGTAAGGGCCCAGCCCGTCGCCTGTCGCGAGTGTGATTGTTCCCTCGGCCGGCTGCCCCTTGTCATTGGACTGGCGTTTCAGCTCCTTGGCGGCGCCAGCCATGGCCTTGGCCTGGTTCAACACAAACTTCCCCGCTTCGGTCAGCTCTACCCCGCGCGTCGAGCGATTGAGCAACTGCACGTTCAGTTCGGTTTCGAGGTCGTCAATCTTGCGCCCAATGGTCGGAGGGGACTCCCCAAGGCGCACAGAGGCGGCCTTCATGCTGTTCAGCTCCGCGACGACCATGAAGACCCGGAGATTATCCCAATTGAGGCGCTCCGACGGCATGCCCGTATCCTTCCGCTGGGCACAAGCCATACGCCATGCCTGACGCATCTATATCGGGGCAGACAAGGAACGTCATTACCGGAATCCAGCCAGTATTCGTATAATCTATACCGTCCATCTCTTCAGGCAGCTCGTCGAAGCGTAATGAATCCGGGATCTACAGTGACGGATTCACAGGTGATTTTCAAAACCCAATCGCGAATACTTCCCGGACCACCAAGACACAGCAGGCCTTCGCGCCGCACGATCGGCAGGGGCCGCGCTGCCACAACGCCAAACCCGCTGACGCCGCGCATGCACTGCGTTTCACACCAGTCCCAGCGATCATTGACGGTGGCGCAACGAAACCCGTCATCGTCGATCGGCTTGCGAAGGACGTACAGATGGCTTGCGTTGACGAAGAGGTGCGACACAGCCGTGTCAAAATAGGCTGGCGCATGGCCACCGAACGTCTCGGGATCGGTGAGCAGCCGAACGATTTCGACCTGCTCAGCGGCAATAGGTGAATCAGGCAGCCCGCGCCGAATGGTTTCAGGCTGGCGGGAGGGAATTTGCGGATAGAACACGGCAGTCTCCAATCACGGATATGGACAAACAGGCCTCACCCATCGTGATCTGGAATCTAGGAGCGCTACCGCTGCAGCGCCAGTTACGAATCGGCCATATGGACGGAGTTTAAGACTGGCTCAGGCAGGCGAGTGCGCCGCGGCTGTCGCAGCGCACCCGGCCTGTTTCAGCGCAAGGAAGAAAGCACATCGAACGGGCTGGACGATGGCGTGCCCTTGGGCGCGGCCGTCTTGGGCGCCGGTGTGTTGCGCGGCGCCCTGCCCGCAGCTTGCTTGAGGCTGAGCCCGATGCGCTTGCGCTGTACATCCACGTCCAGCACGACCACATTCACCACCTGCCCCGTACTGACGACCGTGTGCGGGTCTTTCACAAACGTGTCGGACAGTTCCGACACGTGTACGAGCCCGTCCTGGTGAACACCGATGTCCACAAAGGCACCAAACGCCGTGACATTGGTGATCACGCCTTCCAGCCGCATGCCGGGCTTCAGGTCAGTCACTTTCTCCACGCCATCCTTGAAGGTCGCCGTCCGGAATTCAGGGCGCGGATCGCGGCCCGGCTTTTCAAGCTCGACAAGGATGTCCTTCACCGTCGGCACACCAAAGATCGCATCGGCAAACTCTTCCGGCTTCAGTTTCGACAGGAAGGCCTTGTCGCCAATCAGCGCCTCAAGCTTGCGCCCTGTCTTCTTGGCGATGCGCTCGACGACCGGATAGGCCTCTGGATGAACGGATGAGCCGTCCAGCGGGTTCTTGCCTTTGGATATCCGAAGGAAGCCAGCCGCCTGCTCAAAGGCCTTGGGGCCGAGGCGCGGCACTTTCTTCAGCTCGCTCCGCGTCTTGAACGGCCCGTTCGCGTCGCGATACGCGACAATGTTGGCAGCAATCGTGGCATTGAGGCCAGCAACGCGCGCCAGCAGCGAGGCCGACGCAGTATTCACGTCCACGCCAACCGCATTCACGCAGGTCTCGACAACGGCATCCAGCGACCGCGACAGCGCAGCCTGGTCCACATCATGCTGGTACTGGCCCACGCCAATGGCCTTCGGTTCGATCTTCACGAGTTCCGCCAGCGGGTCCTGCAGGCGGCGCGCAATCGAAACGGCGCCCCGGATGCTGACATCAAGGTTCGGGAATTCCTTCGCAGCCAGTTCAGACGCCGAATAGACCGATGCCCCCGCTTCCGACACCATCAGTCGCGTCAGGTTCAGGTCCGGCAGCTTGTCAGAGAGTTCAGCCACCAGCTTGTCGGTCTCCCGGCCGGCTGTGCCATTGCCCACGCTGACCAGCTCGACCTTGTGCTTCTTGCAGATGGCCGCCAGCGTCGCGAGCGATCCAGCCCAATCACGCTTCGGCTCATGCGGGTAGATCGTCGCCGTATCCAGCAGCTTTCCCGTCGCGTCCACGACAGCAACCTTGCAGCCCGTGCGGATGCCCGGGTCGATACCCATCACCACTTTGGGCCCGGCAGGCGCCGCCATCAGCAGGTCATGCATATTGCGCGAGAAGATGCGGATCGCATCCTTGTCGGCCAATTCCTTCAGATGGGTGATGGACTCGCGCGAGCTCGACGGCTCAAGCTTGCCCTTCCACGCGGCCTGCGCAGTCTCTTTCAGCCAGGAGTCTCCCGGGCGGCCCTTCGTGGCGATACCGAACTCCTGGCAGATTTCGCGTATGGCCGGATGATCGCGCGTCTCGTCATGCGGCACAGCCAGCTTGACCCGCAGCACGCCTTCCTTCTGGCCGCGCAGCAGCGCCAGCGCCCGGTGGGATGGCATGGCGTTGATCGGCTCATCGAAATCGAAATAGTCGGCAAACTTCGCGCCGACCTCTTCCTTGCCCTTCACCAGCGCCGAGCCGAGCTTGCCACTGCTCCACACGGTCTCACGGATCTTGCCGACCAGTTTTGGCGCTTCGGCCATTTTCTCGACGATAATCTCGCGGGCGCCTTCCAGCGCGGCTTCCTGGTCGGCAATGCCCTTCTTGGACGAGACGAAGGCCTTGGCCTCGGCCGTCGGGAGGAGGGCGGGATTGGCCAGCAGCCGGTCGGCCAGTGGCTCAAGCCCGGCTTCGCGCGCGATGGTCGCCTTGGTCCGCCGCTTGATTTTGTAGGGGGCATAGAGGTCTTCAAGTGCGACCTTGGTCTCGGCTGCCATGATCTCGCGCTCCAGCGCGGGGGTCAGCTTGTCCTGCTCACGAATGGCGCTCAGCACCGTCTCGCGGCGGCTGGCCAGTTCCGTCAGGTATTCAAGGCGTTCGCTCAGGGCGCGCAGCTGCGTATCGTCGAGGCCACCTGTGCGCTCCTTACGATAGCGCGCGATGAAGGGAACCGTCGCCCCCTCATCCAGCAGTGCCATGACGGCCGATACCTGACGTTCAGCGACACCCAGTTCCTTGGCGATCTGGCGGGCGATAGTGTCTGAGGTGGTCGAAGCAGAGGAACGAGATGTGCCGGTCATGATATTGGCCTTCTGAATGCAGGGAGGAACAGCACGTTCAGGAACGCGCGGGTCCATCAATTCACTCTAAATCGTTCACACCTCGTTTACGCTTGAAGAAACATCTGCAGTTAATCGGCGCCTCGCTTCATTGTAATATTTGAGGGCCTGTCATTACAGGCGATCTGGCCAAAAGCACTGCGCCTCGCTCGCTTTTTCAACTGGCACTGCGTCTCATGTTCAGAAAATCCTGAAAACAGAATTATTTTCTGTTTTTTCACGCTAAGCGCTAGACAGCACCAGAATTCTAAGGTTCGGATGGGGCAAATGGGAGGAAACATAAATGACATCGAAGCACCTTATCAGCGTATGTCTGGCGGCACTGCTCGTCGCCTGCGGTCAGAATGCAGCCAAGCCTGAAACCCCAACCGAGCAGCTCAGCGCCGAAGACACGCTGATGCAGCAGCTGATCGACGCCAAGGCGGGGGATGTCATCGAAATTCCGGAGGGCAAGCTGTCTTTCAAGCGCGGCCTTAGCCTGACAGTAAATGGCGTGACAATCCGTGGCCAGGGCATGGACAAGACCGTGCTGAGCTTTGCCGACCAGATTTCCGGAGCTGAAGGCCTGCTCGTCACAGCCAGCGACTTCAACATCGAAGATCTCGCCATCGAAGACACAGTCGGCGATGCGCTGAAGGTGAATGAGGGCGACAATATCACCATCCGCCGCATTCGCACCGAATGGACCAACGGGCCAGAGACAGAAAATGGTGCCTACGGCATCTATCCTGTCCAGACGACAAATGTGCTGATGGAAGACAACGTCGCAATCGGTGCCTCTGATGCCGGCATCTATGTCGGCCAGTCCAAGAACGTCGTCGTTCGGCGCAATCGCGCCGAATACAATGTGGCCGGCATCGAGATCGAAAACACGATTGGCGCCGATGTCTATGAGAACGTCGCCACAAACAATACGGGTGGCATCCTCGTGTTCAACATGCCCGCCCTGAAGCAGGCCGGCTCTACCACCCGCGTCTATGACAACAAGGTCTTTGCCAACAATCTCGGCAATTTCGGCCATGCCGGCACGCCGGTCGCCAGCGTTCCCGCCGGTACGGGCGTCATCGTCAACTCCAACGACAAGGTCGAAATCTTCAACAACGAGATTTCCGACAACAAGACTTCGAACGTGATCATCTCGAGCCTCTTTGAAACAGGCTATTCGGACGACGAGAAGAGCGAAACGTTCGATCCGTATCCGGAAAGCATCTTCATCTATGGCAACACGTTCTCGGGCGGCGGAAACGCCCCTGACAGAGCCGGCCTGGAAGCGGCACGCGTGGCGCTGTTCGGCGAAGACGGCAGCTTCCCTGATGTTCTTTGGGATGGTTATGTCGATCCAGCCAAGATGGTCGACGGCAAGCTGCCGGATGCCCTGCGCATCTGCGTCGACAATGGTGATGCGGAAATGCTCAATGCCGATGCACCAAACAAATATGCCGCGCCATCACTCGTCACCGATGCACATCGCTGCACGCTCGAGAAGCTGCCAGCCATCGAGTTGAACCGCGAGGGCTAGGTTCATGCATTTGAATCGCTTGGGTGGCTTCCTGGTTGCCGTATTGCTTTGTGTGCTCACGGCCTGTGGCGCACAAGGCAAACCGGCAACGGCGACCGTCCATTTCTATCCGGACACCAACCCGGCGCTCTTGAGCGAGTGGGGCGTGCTCAGCGCATCAAAAGGCGCCCTGCGCCTCAGCACGGGCGTCGTGCCCTATGACCTGAACACGCCGCTCTTCACGGACTATGCCCACAAGTTGCGCACCATCTATGTGCCGGAAGGAAAGGCCGCAGCCTATCGCGACAATGACTACCCCGATTTCCCCGTCGGAACGATCATCAGCAAGACATTCTACTATCCCCGCGCGTCCGGCGAACCGGCGGGCGATCGCTCCCGCATTCTCAAGGCCAGTGACTCGCCCGGCAAGGTCGAGCCCATCCTCGACGATTTATCATCTGTCGATCTGGTGGAAACCCGCCTCCTGGTCCGGCGCGAAAAAGCATGGGAAGCGATCTCCTATGTCTGGAACGACGAGCAGACAGACGCCAAGCTCACGAGGATCGGGGCCTATCGCGACATGACAATTGTCGACGACAAGGGACAGGAAACGGATTTCACCTACGTCGTGCCCAACACGAACCAGTGCGCAGGCTGCCACGCGCTGAACAACACAACGCGCGTCATCGCCCCGCTCGGTGTCCGCCCACGCCATCTCAACAAGCTGTTCGACCACGGCGATGGCGAAACGAACCAGTTGGAATATCTCGCCATGATCGGCTACCTGAAAGGCGCGCCCGCGCCAGAAAAGACGCCCCGGAATGCCGACTGGAAAGACGAATCGCTCCCCGTCAACGACCGCGCCCGCGCCTATCTCGATATTAATTGCTCCCACTGTCACAACCTTGATGGTCCGGCCGATACGTCCGGCCTCTATCTGACGCCTGACATCCCGCACGGAGAGGCTTCAGGCCGATGCAAACTGCCCATCGCGGCAGGCGGTGGTACAGGGAACCTGCCCTTCGATATCGTCCCCGGCCATCCCGATGACTCCGTTCTCATCTACCGTATGGGATCGACCGACCCGGGCGCCATGATGCCGGAGCTTGGCCGGTCCCTAAGGCATGACGAAGGCGTCGCGCTTATCCGCGAATGGATCCAGAATATGGATGGCTCATGCGCCGGTTAGTCGCTCAGGAAATTGGCCAGATAGCTTTCGAGGTTGAGCTTCAACGACTCGAAATAGCTGTCAGCCATTTCCTCTGCCGCCTGGCTGACAAGAATGCTTTCGACCGACAGGAATACCTGCATCGTGATCTGCGCCGTAATCATCGGATCACCACCCTTGAAGTTATCCCCGCCCGCGCCCCAGTATTCGGCAAGGTGCAGCGTGATCGAGTCCTGTTTGGCAATATCAAGCGCAAGGCCGCCCGTGCGTATCAGTATGGCTTGCAGAAGCTTGCGGTAATACGGGTGCAAGTCGAAATACTGGCGCACAACATCCATGACCGCGCCCAGTCGCGAGCGCCAGTCGGTATGCGTTACCGTATCCAGCAACACCTCGAACAGCTTTGCATCAATCTGTTCCGTGACCTGCAGGTACAGCTCGTCAACAACCAGGTCCACAGTCGGGAAATAGCGATAGACCGAACTGACAGGGATGGACGCCTCTTCGGCTATCAGCGTCGTCGTGAGCTCGCTGACGGCATGCGTGCGCAGGAACTCTGCCGCCGCCCTGAGGATCGTATTCGCCCGCTGCCGCGCCCGCGCCTGCGGCGGGTCTTCGCGCGTTTTCAGCGGACCGATTTCGAAGGAATCTCTCTGGGCCATAAAAATTTCTGCTTTGTTTTTATCAAGCGAGATTCATCGGAGAAAAAGAAGAAGCACTTATCAAGGGATGCACCAAAAGACCGCTTAATTGCCGCCTGCAAGATGAATACATAGCCGCCTTTATCAAGATAACAATGCAGTCTCAGGGGGTCACTGTGACGCAAACACCGGGGAATAGACATGAACAAGAATAGCTTTGGAATGAAAACGGCACGGCTCGCACTGCTCACCAGCGCGGGCATGGTTGCCTTGGGAATGGCATCCGCCTATGCGCAGGACGAGGCGCCCGACAGCGAGCGCAAGATGGACACGGTCCTCGTCACTGCCCAGCAGCGCGAGCAGAACCTGCAGGAAGTGCCGATCACGCTGCAAGTTCTCTCCGCTGACGCCCTCTCGACTCTTGCCGCTGACAATATGGGCGATATCGACGCCTTCGTTCCGGGCCTCGAAGTCTCCGACGGCAGCCCGACACAGCCGAAATACAAGATCCGCGGTATCCAGACATCGGATTTCGGCGTAGGCACCGATCCGGCCGTCGGCATCTATGTTGATGGTGTTTATGCCGCCCGCACCGGCGCTTCACTGCTCGCCTTCAACGACGTCGAGCGTATCGAAGTCATCAAGGGCCCGCAGGGGACCCTGTTCGGACGCAACAGCGCCGCCGGTGCCGTCTCGATCACGACCCGCAAGCCGAGCGACAAGTTCGAGGCCGAAGTCGGCGTCCGCGCCGGCGAATACAACAAGCAGCGCATCGAAGGCCTGCTGAACCTGCCCGTGAACGATAAGGTCGCCATCCGCCTCAACGGTGTCATGAACAAGCGTGACGGCATCTACACCGACGCTGCCACCGGTCAGGATCTTGGCCGCGAAGACAACTGGGCCATCAAGGGCGCCCTGCGCTGGGACCTCACGCCCGATACCCGCGCGATCCTGACCTACACACATGACGAGCTGGATCAGGATGCACGCCCCGCCATCGGCATCGTCAACGTTCCCGATGCGCCCGGCCAGCCGGCGTATCCTGTCGACGAGACGGCCTATCTCAACCCCTTCAATGCCAAGATCCGCAATGACGTGATCAATAATAGCGAAGCGCGGGAGCTGGACGAGATTGATCTGGCAATCACGCATGACTTTGGATCATTTACCCTGGCATCGACCACTGCTTACCGAACCTTTGATACCAACAACCGTGAAGACGAAGACGGCACGAACCGCATCGACCTCTATTTCGATACGGAGAATGTCGAGAGCAATGAAAGCTTCTATCAGGAGTTCCGCGCGACCGGCGAGACCGGCCCGCTGAACTGGGTCGTCGGCGCCAGCTATTATGATGAATCTGCCGACCAGCGCAGCAACACGTTCGCATACACCGACACCATCAACACCGCGCTCGGCAATCTCGGCCTCGGCACGCCCTTCTCCGACATCGACAATTTCGTCCTCATTCCGTTTGGCATCGATGCACGCCTCCTGGGCAATGGCTGGCGCGAGGACATGATCAACCATGGCGACTTCAAAGCCTATGCCGCCTTTGCAGACGTCATCTGGGAAGCGACCGACAAGCTCAGCCTCACGGGCGGCGTGCGCTACACGAAGGACGAGAAATCCTTCACATGGCTGAATGATCCCCGCTACGCACCTGAGCTAGATGCAACACTGGCCGCGCTTGATGAGATGGGCATTCTGGGCCTTGTCGGCGCCTCGCCAGCAGACTTCCAGTTTGATCTCGTCTTCGATATGTCAGGCCTTGCCGGCGTGCCGTGCGACAATGGCGTCACAGTGGCCGAGGGCGTTACATGTGAGCTGAACGACGAATGGTCGAACGTCAGCCCACGTTTCGTTGTCGACTACAAGCTGACAGACAATGTCCTGCTCTTTGCGTCCTACGCCAAAGGCTACAAGGCAGGCGGTTTCAACAGTGTCGAACAGGCATCCCGCTTCGACAACGAGGATGTGACCAACTACGAGGCAGGCATCAAGTCGACTTTCCCGTCGGTCGGCGTCCTGGTCAACGCCTCGGTATTTCAGTATACGTATAATGACAAGCAGTCGATCAGCCTCGTCAGCGGCGTCAATGGCTCGAACGTCTCGCAATACGTTGTGGATACCAGCGACGAGGAAGCCTACGGTCTCGACCTGCAAGTCGAGTGGGCTCCGACCAACGACCTGTCCTTCTTCGGCAACGCCCAATACATCGACGCGACCTACAAGGATAACATCACGCGGTCCGGTATCGACCTGTCAGGTGAGCCCACGGGCGAGCCGGAATGGTCGTTCGCCTTCGGCGGACAATATGTGCTCGACCTGAAAGGCAACGGGGAAGTCGAATTCTCCGCGTCGCATGCCTACACGGGCGAGCGCCGCTGCAACGCAGATTCCGACGCGCAGGGCACCTGCCTCGGCTATGCCGCATTCTCCGTGGGCGAAGCACAGGAACGCACGGATATCCGGGCCTTCTGGACAGCCGAAAGCGGCAGGTATCAGGTCGGCGCGTTTGTGAAGAACCTGTTCGACAACCGTTATGTCACCGGCGTCAACAATATTACGGTCGGAACACAAGGCACGGCATTTGTCGACCTGACCGATCCGCAAATATGGGGCGTCGACTTTAAATACGTCTATTAGGACGCCACGCACCTGCATCTACCAAAATGGCAGGCGCCGCTGATATCAGCGGCGCCTGCCTTCATATTGGCGCCTGGAATTTTGCCCGCCGAAACGACCGGCAAGATGCGCATCGGCTCGCATGCGGTTCAGCACCACGCCGATCACGCGTCCGCCCTGGTCTTCAATGCCGGCTTGCAGGCGCGCCACTTCCTCCGCGCCTGTTGTCTCCGCCTGCACCACGAGAACCACGCCATCAGCTTCCGCCGCCACATCCAGCGCCACGTCGGACCGGTCCATTGCAGGCGCGTCCATGATGATCCAGTCGGTTGACCGTCGCAGCGCCTGCCACCAGTCAGGCTGTGCACGTAAATGAACACTCTGCCCGGCCGCCAGTCGCTCCGTGCGGAACCGTGTCACGAGCAGGCGCGTCCCCTCCACCGGATGCACGGTCAGCATTTTGCTGCCACCTCCCAGTGGCGGCGGAACGAGTTCGTAGATCGGCTCACAGCCAAGCGCGGCGTCATAGGCCCGCGCGTGCCGCGCGACGCCGCCCGCAAACCCCGTATCGAACCCGCCAAAGGCCTCATTCACCCCGAGATCGAGATCCACGAGCCAGGCCGTGCGCGCCGCATGCTCGGCAGCGATCAGCGCGAACGAGGCCGCCATGCTGCTCGTCCCCTCGCCGCTACGCGCCGCCACGAACATCACGCTGCGCGCCCCGCGCGCAGACCGCAGGCGCGAAACAGACTGCCAGAGAGTCGAAAGATCCGGTCTCAGGTCACGCATCCGGGATCACACCTCCCGTACAGTTGCGAGCACCGGCAGGTCCAGCGTACGCTCCACCGATCCGCGCGTCGCAAAGCCTGTCCGCGTCAGCGCTTTCAGAAGCCCCGCGAACAGCGCCGCGCCAAGAGCCGCCGCAAAGGCCAGTGCCGCAAGCAGAGCCCGTGTCGGCTGCGGCTCGATCGGCACAGTTGCCGGTTCCAGCACGCGCACATCCTCGCCCTGCCAACGGCCAGTGCTCTCATTCCCAACAGATGATGTCATCATCTCCTGCTCAAGCACATCACGCTTGCGCTTCAACTCATTGTAGCGCGGCGCCAGCGTGGCCAGATTTGCCTGGCGCTCCTTGAACGCCGCGATCTGCCGGGCCAGGGCCGCCTGCTGGTCGGTCAGCGCCGCCGCTTCGGCTTTCAGGTCATCTATCACTGTCAGCATCTGTTCATAGCGCGGGTTCGGTCCCGTCCGCGTGGTGCCAACCGGTTGGTCCAGCGTCGCAATAAAGGCCTCGGCCCGCGCAATCCGCCGATCCATCTCGATCACCTCGGCCGATCCGGGCAGGCTGGTCACCAGCAGCGCCTCGCGCGCCAACTTCATGTCCAGTAGCGTCTGCCCCGTCGTGTCCTCAACGAATATCTCCTGCTTCGGTCGGATCGAACGGATCTGGCGGCGATAGGCCGTCAGCTGGCTCTCCACCTGCCGCAACCGGGAATCCGTCGCCAACAAGTCCTCACTCGCCGCCTTGTAGAGACCGGCCACCGTATCGCGCTCCGCCTCGAAACTGCTGAGGCCTTCGGTCTCCAGGAAGGCGCCGATATCGGTCTCCGATTTCAGCAGGCTGCGCTCCAGCGCAGTCCGGTCCGGCACAGGGCCTTCATCGGCCTCCGGCCGCGCCAGCACGTCGGAGCGATATTTCAGATAGACGCCAACCATGGCGTTCAGCACTTCGGCCGCCGCCTCGGGGTCGGAATTGCGATAGGTCACGGTCATCACGGGCGCACTGGACACGGAATGGACTCGGAAGTCCCGCTGAAGGGCCGCGACGCACACCTGCCGGCACTCTGAAGCGAGCCGGGAAAGGGCCTCGGCGTCCCCGCGAAGGGAACGGCTGCGCGCCTCACAAGCTGAATTGATTTCGGGATAGAGCCGGGACATCGGAAACAGGTTCATCGCGCGCGTCGCCACAACAGGGCTGCGCAGGAATTCCAGTTCCGGGGCCACCAGCGCCTTCGGCGCCGACACGCTTGCGCCCGTCACGATCAGCCGTGTCCGCGCCTCATAGAGGTCAGGCCGCGACAGTGCTGCCGCCAGGCCGAGGGCAAATACCGGCACAAAAACCAGCAACATCAACCACTTGGCCCGCCAGAACTGGACCATGACGTCAGCCATGCCGAGGCGCAGGCGCGGCGCGGATGTCCGCACCAGCCCATTACCCTCCGGATCTCGGCTGGGGGCCTCGGTCACAGGCATCTCGTTTGCGGCTCCTCATGGCCCATAAGCCATCAGGTTCGCACGGCGGCGTTTGATATTTCCTTAACCTTAACAGCGGCGTCCGGGCAGGTCACTCTGGCCCCGCTCGCTGCTTGCGGCCTAGTTCATCAGTTTCAGCCACTCGCGGGCTGCCTGAAGGGCCTGCTTGAGCTCGTCGGTGCTCATCATTTCGGCCATTTCAGCGCGCTGAACCTTGGCCTCTTCCGAACCGCGCAGCGCGGCCAGATTGAACCATTTGTGCGCGGCAATCAGGTCGATCTCCACATTGAGGCCGGTCGCGTAGACGAGGCCTGCCTGGTAAAGCTCTTCCGGAGCGGACTCCGAATGAAGCATCGTTGCAAGGTCGACTGAATAATCTGCAAAGGGCATTGTCTTGTTCCTGTTTCACCTTGCCGTCGCATTGCCGGGATCATTCCCGTGTCCTGCTCTGGCAACCACCACCCGCCATGTCCGGCGATAGGGACAGATTGGCCTCAGAGATTTGCGTTATGGTTAACAGCGAGGCCCCCAAAGGGGCAGAGCGTTAAGCGCCGCGCGGGATGCGTTAACCCTACCTCTGGTTTCAGGCTCAACTGGCCCTAAATCGTGAATCAGACCCCGAACGCAGACCGGAAAACACCCCGAAGGAAGCCCGGATAAAGCCCGAACGATGCCCGGAAATCCTTGCACCCTCCGCAATTCGGCCCAAAGTGACGTCTTGGCCGCATTTCCACACTGGCAGCTTCGCGGTAGATTTAAGACATGACCGAATATTTCAAACCGATCCCCTATGCGCTCTGGCGCGAAGACAAGGCCGCTTTCGCCGAGGCGCTGGGCAAGTCGTTCCGTGAGACCGGCTTTGCCGTCATCGCCGGCCATCCCGTGGACCAGCGCACGATCGACGACAATCTGCGCGCCACGAAGGCCTTCTTCGCCATGCCCGACGTGGCAAAGCTCGCCTATGACGGCAAGGCCGGCGGGGGCCAGCGGGGCTACACTGCCTTTGCCACCGAGAATGCCAAGGGCGCTGCCAAGGCAGATCTGAAGGAGTTCTGGCACACGGGCCGCCACCTGCCCCCCAAGTCACCCTATCGCGAAACCATGGCCGACACGCCCAGCGTCGGCGAGATCCCCGATTTCGACCGCGCCACCCGCGCCCTCTTCGACGCACTCGACGAGATGGGCCGCGACCTGCTGCGCGCCATCGCCCTCCATCTGGAGCTCGATGAGATGTGGTTCGAAGACCGCGTCGAGATGGGCAATTCCATCCTCCGCCTGCTCCACTATCCGCCGCAGGAAAACCCGCCGCCCGAGGGCACGGTCCGCGCGGGCGCGCATGAAGACATCAATGTCATCACGCTCCTCCTCGGCGCCGAAGAGGCTGGTCTTGAGGTGAAACACCGCTCCGGCGAATGGCTCGCGGTCAACCCGCCGCCGGGCGCCCTCGTGATCAATTGCGGCGACATGCTCCAGCGCCTCACGGCGGGCGTGCTGCCCTCGACCACGCACCGCGTCGTCAACCCGGCGCCCGAACGCGCGAAATTCCCGCGCTATTCGACGCCCTTCTTCCTGCACTTCAACCAGGATGTCGTCATCGAAGCCCTGCCCCAGTGCGTTGCCGAAGGCGGCAAAGCCCAGCCACCCATCACCGCGCAGGACTATCTCATGGAACGCCTGCGCGAGATCGGGCTCGTCAAGGCCTGACGCCGCGCCACCCCTTGCCTCGCCGCCGCATTGCGCCCTGAATAGGGACACAGCACACCAGAGGCTGACGGCAAAGCAGGAGGAAGCGCATGTTCAACAATACAGAATGGCTCGCACAGGTCCGCGAAGACGTGATCGACCCGGATCGCGAGATCGTCGACCCGCACCACCACCTCTGGCCCAAACCCTTCCTCAGCTACGACCTCGAAGAGCTCTGGTCCGACACTGAAGACGGCCACAACGTGGTCCAGACCGTCTTCATGGAGTGCGGCTCATCTTACCGCAAGGACGGCCCGGAACGGTTCAAGCCCATCGGCGAGACCGAGTTCATCGCGGCTGCCGCTGCCCGCTCCGCCGCCGACCCGGACAAGGCCACGATTGCCGGCTTTGTCGGGCACGCAGACCTCCGCCTCGACAATCTGGACGAAATCCTCGACGCCCATATCGCCGCTGCCAACGGCCTTTTCCGGGGCATCCGCCACGCCGGCGCCTTCGACAAGGACAGCGCCGGTTTCGCCATTCCCGGCCGCGCGCCCGAGGGCCTCTATCGCGACTATGATTTCCGGCGCGGTGTTGCCCGCCTCGGCGAGCGCGGTTTCACGTATGACACCTGGAACTATCATCACCAGATCCCGGACTTTGCAGAACTCGCCGCCTCCGTGCCCGGCACGACGATGATCCTCGACCATTTCGGCACGCCCCTCGGCGTCGGCCCCTATGAAGGCAAGCGCGACGAGAACTTCGCCCAATGGAAAGACGACATCGCAGCCGTCGCCGAGAACAAGAATGTCTTTGCCAAGATCGGCGGCCTCGCCATGCCCGACAATGGCTTTGGCTGGAACACGCGCGCCACCCCGCCCACATCCGACGAGTTCGTCGAGGCACAGGCGCCCTATTATCACCATGCCATCAAGTGCTTCGGGCCTGAGCGCTGCATGTTCGAAAGCAATTTCCCGGTCGACCGCCTGTCGATCAGTTATCGCACGCTATGGAATGGCCTGAAGAAAATCGCCGCCGATTATTCCGAGGCCGAACAGACTGCCATGTTCAGCGGCACGGCGCGCAAGGTCTACAAGCTCGACGCCGTCTGAAGCCAGTCTGCTGCGCCCTCGCCTGCGGCCTTGCCGGTCGCCATGCAGGCTGTGATTAGGTAGCCGCCCGTCGGTGCGTCCCAGTCAATCATTTCGCCCGCGCAGAACACGCCGGGCAATTGGCGCAGCATCAGCGCATCGTCCAGCGCGCTCCATGCGACACCACCGGTTGTCGAGATGGCTTCGTCCAGAGGCGCCGTTCCCGTGATCCTGATGGGCACCGCCTTGATGAGCCGCGCCAGTGTCAACGCATGGTCCGGCAGCACACCGCGCGCCGCCTCGTGCAGCAGGGCGAGCTTTACGCCGGAAATGCCGAGGCTCTTGCGCAAATGGTTGGACATCGACTGCTTGCCACGCGGTCGCTCAATTTTCGCGACCACCGCTGGCACATCCATGTCAGGCAGCAGGTCTACCAACAGCGTCGCCGCGCCATCCCTGCGCAAGCCGTCGATCAGCGCTGAAGACAGTGTGTAGATGCCGCCGCTCTCGACACCGCGCTGCGTGATCACGAACTCGGATCGTGTCACTTCTCCGTCCACTGACAGACGAACCGACTTGACCGGCGCGCCCGCAAACTTCTCGCGCACGTGATTGGACCAATCGACAAGGAACCCGCAGTTCGACGGTCCGAACGGAACAGTCCCAACGCCCTTTGTTGCCAGCAAAGGCGCCCACGCTCCGTCCGACCCCAGACGTTTCCAGCTTGCGCCGCCCAGCGCCAGAACGGTCACATCAGGCGCAGCGGTCAGCACGTCGTTTGGCCCGTCGAACACCAGCGCGCCATCCGCATTCCAGCCCTGCCAGCGGTGCTTCGGATGCAACACAGCGCCGGCGTCCTGCAACCGCACGAGCCAGGCCCGCAGCAGCGGCGAGGCCTTCATCATTTCCGGAAATACACGCCCCGTTGGGCCGGTATGCGCGGCAATGCCAAGCGCACCCATCCACGCAACGACTTCAGCAGGGCCAAACGCCCTCACCATATCCTGTAGCCGCGCATCGCTGCGATAGCGCGAGAGGAACACGTCAAGATCCTCGGCATGGCTGATATTCAGCCCGCTCTTGCCCGCCATCAGGAACTTGCGACCGAAGCTCGGCATCGCGTCATAAATATCGACGCCCACGCCCCGCGCCAGCAGCACCTCAGCCGCCATCAGGCCAGCCGGCCCCGCGCCAATGATGGCCGCGCGCTGCGCGGTCATTCGGCGGGCGACTCCTCAGCGAGTGGCCGCGCCAGCTCCAGCAGGGAAACAAGCACACGGCCCGGCTCTTCAACCATGGGCAGGTGCGCTGAATGCTCGAAATAGACGAGCTTCTTCCGGGGCGCGTCCAGCTTGCCGATCCAGTTTGCAGCAATTTCAGGTGGGGTCGTGTAGTCATGCCGTCCCATGAACAGGAAGACAGGCACATCCACCTTGTGCAGATCATTGAAATTGAACGATGCCAGTTGCGGCCACATGTGCGCCATGGTGAAGGCGCTGCCCGCATCCATGTCCTTGCGATCCTGCAGGTCGAAACCGGGCGCCAGCCGCGCCGCGTGGAAATAGTATTCCGCATCGGAGCGCCCAGCCGCGAGTGCACCATAGTGTATTGACCATTTGCGCTCGATCGCTGTCTTCTCCAGCGCGATCCCCTCTGGTCCAGGGTAAGGTGCAATACCTTCCAGGTCGGCAATCGCCTCCGCATTGCCATCCGCCCTGGCCTGCGCCAGCGTCCAGGCATAACCGACCTTCTCATTCTCCACGAAGTCCACTACCTGCCCGATGCCCACATAGGCATAGAGCAGGTCCGGGCGTTTCGCCGCGACGCTCAGGCTCACGACCGATCCCCAGCTATGCCCGACAAGGATCACCTTCTCCTTGCCATACCTTGCTTTCAGAAATTCGATAAGTTCGATGGCATCGTCCCGGTAGCGGTCAGGCGCCAGCGTGGGCCCAAGCGCCTCCAGATCGTTCAACGGATAGGATTTGCCTGCGCCGCGCTGGTCCCATTGCACAACCGTGAAATAGTCCTCCCAGTGGCGCTGGAACATCCAGGCGACCGGCATCTCGGTCGAGCCCGGCCCGCCATGCACGAACAGGATCATCGGATTATCGCGGTCCGCGCCGCGCACATTGATCACCTGCTGCGTGTCGCCGAGCGTCACTTCATACATCTCGTCAACGCCGTTCGGTGTCACGATCCGGCTCATATCGGTGACGATCTCGCGTCCAGCAATGTAGGGGTCGGTCTCTGCGGCCGGTTCAGCAGCCTCCACCATCGCAACTGCGTCTTCCGTCGCAGGCACCTCAGGCGCATGCGCGCACGCCGCCGTCAGCAGGGCGAGACACAGGCCCGTAATTGTCAACATTCGCATTGGTCAGCCCCCTATGGCCAAGCCTAGATCAGTCCCGCCAACGGGCTGCTTGGATCGGCATACATCTTCTTCGGCATGCGGCCCGCAAGATAGCCCTCACGGCCCGCAATCACGGCATGCTTCATCGCGCTGGCCATCAGGACCGGATCCTTGGCGGCGGCAATCGCCGTGTTCATCAGCACGCCGTCGCAGCCGAGCTCCATGGCCATGGCCGCATCCGATGGTGTGCCGACGCCCGCGTCGACGATCACCGGCACGCGCGTCTGCTCCACGATCAGGCGGATGTTCACCGGGTTCATGATGCCGAGGCCCGAACCGATCAGGCTGCCGAGCGGCATGATCGCGCAACAGCCCGCCTCCTCCAGCATCCTGGCATAAACCGGGTCGTCCGAGCAGTAGACCATGACCTCGAACCCGTCCGCGATCAGCGCCTTCGCGGCGGTCAGCGTCTCCGGCATGTTCGGGTAGAGCGTCTTCTGGTCGGCCAGTACTTCCAGCTTCACGAGATTCCAGCCGCCGGCCTCCCGCGCAAGGCGCAGCGTGCGTACAGCTTCGTCAGCGGTGTAACAGCCTGCTGTGTTGGGCAGGTAGGTGAACTCGTCCGGCTTGACGAAATCGGTGAGGATTTCCTTGCCAGGGTCCGACAGGTTCACCCGGCGCAGGGCCACGGTGACAATCTCGGCCCCGGCCGCGCGCGCGGCATCGGCATTCTGCTGATAGCTCGCATACTTGCCCGTGCCGACGATGAGGCGCGAGTTGTAGGTTTTTCCGGCGATGATCAACGGGTCTGACATGGGCTTCCAATGGTTCCTGAGCGGCTTCTGGAGTCGGTTTTAGCGGCCTTTCGGCTTATCCCCCACCCACAAACTGTACAAGTTCCAGCTGGTCGCCCTCTTCCAGCACGGTCAAGGCATGTTCGGACTTCGGCACGATCTCCAGATTGCGCTCCACGGCCACGCCACGCGGGTCGCGCCCGGTGGCTTCGGACAGCTCTTCCAGCAGCATGGCCACGGTCATCCCCGGGTTCACCTGCCGTGGCTCGCCATTCAGGGTGATCTGCATGTCTACTCGCCTCCCGTTTGTGCCCCCTTGCCTTGCCGGGCGTTCCAGAGCAAGACGGGGTCCATGTCAAAACCGATATATGTTCTCGGTGGGCCAAACCTCAACCTGCTCGGTACGCGCGAGCCGGAGATCTATGGCCACGAAACCCTCGAGGGTATCCATACCCGCCTGCGCAGCCTCTCCGGCGACGTGCCCCTTGAGGCGCGCCAGACCAATCATGAGGGCGAGCTGGTGGACTGGGTACAGGAAGCCTCCCGCGAAGGATCGGCCGTCATTCTCAATGCCGGCGCCTATACGCACACATCTGTGGCCTTGCATGATGCCCTCAGGGCCTGCACAGTGCCGGTCATCGAAGTGCACCTGTCCAATCCGGCGGCGCGCGAAGCCTTCCGCCAAGTGAATTACGTTGCGCCTGTTGCAAAAGCTACAATTGCCGGCCTTGGGGCCTATGGTTATGAGCTCGCGCTTCTGGCAGCCAAGTCCCTGACGGGCCAAGGAGAAAATTAGCATCCCATGAGCACTGCAAAGACAAAACTCGACACCGGCCTGGTCCGGGAGCTGGCCGCCATCCTCCGGGAAGCCGACCTCGGCGAAGTGGAAATCGAGCACGAAGGCCTGCGCATCCGCGTCAGCAAACCCGCCGCGCCCGTGATGCAAACGGCCCAGTATGCCGCTGCTCCGGCGCCTGTCGCCGCTGCCCCTGCAGCCGCTGCGCCAGCTGCTGCCGCTGCAGCGCCCGCAGCACCGGCGGTTTCCGACAATGCCATCAAGTCTCCAATGGTTGGCACCGTCTATCTCGCCCCTGAACCCGGCGCGAAACAGTTCTTCAATATCGGCGACAAGGTCAAAAAGGGCGACACGCTCATGCTGGTCGAAGCCATGAAGACGTTCAACCCCGTCGAGGCCGATCGGGCCGGCACGCTGACAGCCCTCTATGTTACCGACTCCCAGCCGGTCGAATTCGGCGAACCGCTAGCCCTGATCGAATAGCATGACTGAGCCCCGTACGATAAAAAAGGTCCTCATCGCCAATCGCGGTGAGATTGCCCTGCGTATACACCGCGCCTGCAAGGAAATGGGCTTGTCCACGGTCGTCGTGCATTCCACGGCTGACCGCGACGCCATGGCTGTTCGTCTTGCCGATGAAAGCGTTTGCATCGGTCCGCCGCCTTCCTCGGAGAGCTATCTCAAGAAATCCCAGATCCTCGCAGCTGCCGAAATCACCGGCGCCGATGCGATCCACCCCGGCTATGGCTTCCTGTCCGAGAACGCCCAGTTTGCGGAAATGGTTGAAGCGCACGGCCTCGCCTTCATCGGCCCGACAGCCGAACATATCCGCATCATGGGCGACAAGATTGCCGCCAAGGTCGCAATGATCGAGGCCGGCGTGCCTTGCGTGCCCGGTTCCGAAGGCGCGCTCGCGTCCATCGCCGACGCGAAGAAGGCCGCCAAGAAGATCGGCTTCCCGGTCCTCGTGAAAGCCTCTGCTGGCGGCGGTGGCCGCGGCATGAAGCTCGCCCGCACCGAGGCCGACCTCGAAAACGCGGTGAAGACAGCCAAAACCGAGGCCAAGGCCGCCTTTGGCGACGATGCCGTCTATCTCGAGAAATACCTCGAAGGCCCGCGCCATATCGAAGTCCAGATCATTGCCGACACACATGGCAACGTGGCCCACCTCTGGGAACGCGACTGCTCCCTGCAGCGTCGCAACCAGAAGGTCCTCGAAGAAGCCCCTTCGCCCGCCCTCAACCAGGCCCAGCGCGAAGAGATCGGCAACATCTGCGCCAAGGCCATGAAAAAGCTTGGCTATCGCGGCGCCGGCACGATCGAATTCCTCTACGAAGACGGCAAGTTCTACTTCATCGAAATGAACACACGGCTTCAGGTCGAGCACCCGGTGACGGAAATGATCACTGGCATCGACCTCGTGCGCGAGCAGATCCGTATCGCCGAAGGCAAGAAACTGTCCTTCAGCCAGCAGGATGTCATGCTGGTGGGCCACGCCATTGAATGCCGTATCAATGCCGAGCACCCGGAAACCTTTGTCCCTTCGCCGGGCCTGATCACGGATTTCCATGCGCCGGGCGGCCCCGACGTGCGCCTCGATAGCGCGGCCTATGCGGGTTACCGCATCCCGCCCTATTACGACTCGCTGATCGGCAAGCTCATCGTGCATGGCCGCACGCGCCGCGAGTGCATCATGCGCCTGCGCCGCGCCCTGTCGGAAATGGTTGTCGGCGGTGTCTTCACCACGCTCGACCTGCACCGCCGTCTGGTCGAGAACGATGATGTCCTTGCCGGCGAGTACAACATCCACTGGCTGGAAAAATTCCTCGCCGAGAACAAGATCACCGCTGAATAGGTCGCAAGGCTTGTCCACAGCTGGCGCCGTCTGCCCCATGGACAGGCGGGCCTGAGGGACTGATATTCCGGCCATGTCGTCGCGCTTTGGAACACAGGACCTGCTCGCCTGCTATCGCCGGGGTGTCTTCCCCATGGCGGACTCGCGCGACGATCCGAACCTGTTCCTTGTCGACCCGGACATGCGCGGCATCCTCCCTCTGGATGCCTTCCATATACCCCGCCGCCTGAGGCGGACGGTTCTCAAGGACCCGTTCCGCGTGACCGCAGACACCGCATTCACGCGCGTCATGGAGTTCTGCGGCGAGGAAACGGAGGGGCGCGAAAGCACCTGGATAAACTCCGCAATCCTCAATCTTTACAGTGCGCTGCACCGTGAGGGCCACGCCCATTCCATTGAATGCTGGGACGGCGATCGCCTCGTTGGTGGCCTTTATGGCGTGTCGGTCGGAGGCGCTTTCTTTGGCGAGAGCATGTTTTCCCGCGCGACGGACGCCTCAAAGATCGCGCTGGTCCATCTTGCGGCGCGTCTCATCGCTGGCGGCTATACGCTGCTTGATGCGCAGTTCCACAATCCGCATCTGGAACAGTTCGGCCTGATCGAAATCCCGCGCGCTGAGTTCAAGGCACGCCTGCGCGCAGCCCTGACCGTCGAAGCGAACTTCTATTCCGGTGTCGGCTCGGTGTCGTCTACCGGCGGCGCGTCTTCGACCATGGGCTCGTCCGACGAAGCGGCGTTGCGCTCTGGCAGTTTCACTGGATCGGGCGCCGTGCAGCGGATCACCCAGACGTCATAGACAGGGTGTTCCAGCGCGCTGAGGCCCGGCGATGAGGCATACATCCAGCCGGAGAACAGTTCCGGATTCTCGTCACTGGCCGTTTCAACCTGGCTGGCATCAACAGCGGCTTCCATTGTCTCGACAGCCACGGGCTGGGTGGAATGTATCTTCAGGAAGGCCGCGCTTTCGGGCGCCTCCTCCGGCGGGGTCTGATAGCAGGCTTTCAGCTCAACCTTCAGCGAGCCGAACACGACCGGCTCGCCCACCTTTACTTCGATATCCGTCGACCGGCCGGTGATCTTGTCCAGCGCCCGCAACGTCGCCCTGTCCTTCTGCACAAAGGTCGCAGCATGGGCTGCGCCGATGAGGCCAAGGCCAAGAGCCGTTGCGGCGAGAAATCGGATCATTGGCCATCATCTCCGGAAGGCGCAGGATAAGGATCATCCGCCGGGGCGGGATAAGGGTCAGCGGATTCAGGCACGCTGTCAGTTTCGGGTGCCTTGGCGGGCTCAGCCTTCACAGGCTCAGGCGCTTTTTCAGCTGCAGGCTGCTTCTTCGGCGCAGGCTTTGCCTCTGGTGCAGGTTCAGGGGCCACTTCAACGGGGTCAGCAGGCGCTTCAGCCGCATCGGCAGTATCACCGCCGCCACCACCCGCAAACGAAGCGAATAGGGTCAGCAGGTCCACGCTACCGCGCGTATACTGGATTTCACCTGTGCCATCCTGCGGGATGACGTCATAACCGCCACCGGGCTCAAGCCCGATATAGCTGCCGCCGAGGAGGCCATCGGTCGAGATCCGCGCGTCCGTGTCGTCCGGCAGCTCCCATTTCTTGTCGAGCGCCAGGGTCAGCACGGCTTCAAACCGCTGCGGGTCGCCTTCGATGGATTTCACAACGCCGGCCTTCACGCCCGCGATGCGCACATCGGAACCGCGCGAAATGCCGGACACGTTGTTGAAGCGTGCGATCACCGTGTACTGGTCACCGCTGGCTTCGGCGTCGCCGCCGACGGCCAGCGCAAACCAGAGGAAGACGGCTGCGACCGCAACAACGACCGCCCCGACAAGCGTTTCAAAGATCGATTCACGCATCTGGGGTCCAGGCCTCATAATCGCCGTCAGACTTCTGGCGAACGCCGCCGGCGCCCACGCTGCCTTTTGGCTTCACGGCATAAGGGGTGCCGGTCATGTTCGGTGTGTGATCGGTTTCCCAGTCTCGCCGCTCCAGCGGCATATGGGTCGGTGGCTGGTCCACAGTGTGGTGCAGCCAGCCATGCCAGTCGGCGGGCACTTTCGATGGCTCTGCCAGGCCTTCATACATCACATAGCGGCGATGGCGGCCTTCGATCGAGGTCTTGCGCTCCTCGAAATACTTGTTGCCATACTCATCGGTGCCGACATAGCCGCTGCGCCGCTTGATGTCGAAATTGGCGCCGACGGTATTCCCGTTCCACCAGGTGAAAATGTGCTTCAGCATCGTAGGCCTGTCCTGACGTGACTTGATGGCGGCAATATGGCGCCAGTCGGCCTGTTAATCCAGACCGCTGCGGCAGGCAATGCGCCGCATGGCCGGTTTACACCGCATTGAGGCGTGCGATGGGTGACGACAGGGGCGATGTCGGATAGCGTCTGGATAACGCCAAGACTGTGAAAGGGCCGCCAATGAACGGATCATTCAAGGCCGCTGGGCTGTTCGCATTGCTCCTGTTAGTCGCGTGTACCAGCGCACCAGCATCAGCAGATACGACTGCAGATGCCCCGGAAATGACCTATCGCAATTCGCCATTTTTCATGTTCGACAGTCCCGACGGTTTCAGTGCGAATATCGAACTGGCCGACGTGGACAATGATGGCGATCTCGATGTGCTGCTAGCCAATGGACGCCACTGGGCACAGCAGGATTATGTCTACCTGAACGCCGGGAGTGGCCGACTGCTCGAAGCGCGCCCGATTGGGGATACGATGGGCCCTTCCTACATCGTGCTCGCGGGCGACATCGATGGCGATGGGGACGTCGATGCCGTGATGATTCGGGATGTGCTGCCCGCACAGATCTTTCTGAATGACGGCACCGGGACGTTTTCCTTCGCGGGCCTGCTTGAGGGCACCGATGGGGCGGCGCGTAATGCCATCCTGACCGATCTGAATGAGGATCAGGCCCTCGATATCGTGATTGCACGTCGCGGCGGGGCAAACCTGCTGGCGCTGGGCCGGGGCGACGGCTCGTTCGAGGATGCCACATCGCTCGCAGGCCCTGAGGATGGCGCCACCGGTGTTGCAGCGGCTGATATTGACGGAGACGGCGACGTGGACCTCGCCTTTGCCCGTCGTGACGATAATGAAAGCCTGATCCTGCTGAACAATGGCGCGGCTGAATTCACGGCCCGCGCCTTGCCGAACAGCCGCGGCGACCATCGCCAGGCCATTCTCGCTGACCTGACAGGCGATGGCCGCGTGGACCTGCTGCTCTCAGCCATAGGCACGGAAAGCCCCCTCTTCGTCGGCGACGGCACGGGCAATTTCACCCTTGGCGGACACGTTGGCTCGGCCAGCGAGGCAACACAGGCGCTCGCGGCAGCAGACCTCGATGGCGACGGCGATATCGATGTGGTCGTAGGCGCAGGCGAAACCGCGAATGCCGTCTATTTCAACGACGGAAAGGGCACATTCACCACGCTCACGCTCGATGACGACGCCGAGGATACATACGGGGTCGCGATCGGCGACATGGACGGTGATGGCCTGCCTGATCTTGTTTTCGCCAATTCCGAGGCACCCAACATGGTCATGCTGGCACGACGGCAGAAATAATCGCCCAAATCCGGCACCGATCACTCTATTTGCCGACGTTTGACGTTGAAGCACGCCCTCCCAACGGTCACGCTGTCACAAAGTGATTCGCGAAGGAGCCGCTTATGCCTGACCAGAGCCTCGACGAAATCCTCTCCGCCGCCGAATCAGACGGCCTGATCTCCGCTGAAATGCCCTTCGGGCGCCTCTGCCGCGCCGCAGGTCTCTCGCCTCAGGACATGACGCCCCACGCGCTCGACCATCTGGCCTCCGCCGCCTCGGTCGCGAGCCTCCAGAGCGTATCGCAACTCGCCCTCGCCGAAATGCTCGAACGGCTCGGCCCCGCGCCGCGCAATGCCGAACTCGCCGAAGCGCTCGCCTCCGGCCTGCCACAGGACCTGCTGGAAGAGGCGCTGCGCCTGCCCGGCGGCATCCTGCGCACCGCAGACGCCCTGCGCGCCGCCGCCGTTGACACACCAGCCCCGCCACCCGCCGTGTTCACCGCCGGCCCGGTGGACGTTGCGCTCGAGTCCTCGCTGCTCGCGGCCCTGCGTGAAGGCGGCGAAGTCTTCTTCCTCCAGTCCGCCCTCCCCGCCGCAACGACACCTGCCCGCGTGGTGGATGTGGCCCAAGCCGTCAGCCCGGATGGTTTCGAAGACGGTTTCCTCGTCTCCGCCATTGAGGCCGCCGCCGCGCAGATGAAGGAGGGCGTGATCCTCCTCACAGGCCTCGGCGCGGCCGTCATGGCGCTCGGTCTCGATTATGGCTCTGATGACGGCATTGCCGCTGGCGCGGCGCTGACGGCCCTTGTACGCGCAGCTGCGACCGGCACCGCCTTCGGTGCAGCGCACGCCAAGACGCTCGGCCTGCAGGCCCGCAAAGCCTCTACCAAGCGCCCCTGCCAGGTCCTCATCCTGCCCATCATTGACCCGATGGTCGCCCTGCCGGACTGCGAGAGCGACGCGGCGGCCCCCGTCCGCGCCGTTCTCACCTATGGCGACGACGCCCCCAGCCTCACCCGCGCCGCCCGCCTCGGCCTCGCTGCCCGCGCGCCTGAGGCCCTGCCCGGCGTGCTCGACCAGATCAGCCATGCCGGCGCGCAGGACCTCGAAGCATCGCTCGGCACCGCCCGCCTGCGCGACCGTGGCTTCACCGAAGCCGCGCTGGACCGTGTCAGCCGCGCCCTCGGCGAAGGCCTGCCGCTCAACGCTGCCTTCTCCCGCTGGGTCCTCGGCGACGAGATCATCTCGCATGATCTGAAACTCACGCCTGAAAACTTTGATGCCGACGGGCGCGGCGTGCTCTCGGCCATGGGCTTCTCGCGCGCCGACATCGCCAAGGCCGAAGCCGCCATTGATGGCGCTGGTGAAGCCCTCGCTTCGCGCGCCCTGCAGGAATGCGGCTTCGTGCTCGATGTCTCCGCCGAGGACGAGATCCGCTTTGCCGCCGCCTGTAACAAGGTGCTCGGCGGCGGTGTGACGGTCCCGGTCAGCGCCCGCGCTGGTCTCGACATGGCCGAAGCCGTGACCGCAGACGGCCTCTCGGCGCACCTCATGGGCCACCGCTCCCCGCCGGGCGACGATGTGCGCGACCGGATGGAGCATATCCTCTCCCTCGCCGAGGAACTGGCCGACGAGGCCGACACGCCACAAGCAACGCCCGAGTTCACAGAGGCGCGCAGCGCCGCCCGCACGCGCCTGCCGGACCGTCGCAAGGGCTATATCCAGAAAGCCACAGTCGGCGGCCACAAGGTCTACCTGCACACAGGCGAATTCGACGACGGCCAGCTCGGCGAGATCTTCCTCGACATGCACAAGGAAGGCGCCGCCTTTCGCAGCCTGATGAACAATTTCGCCATCGCCACCTCGATTGGCCTGCAATACGGCGTGCCACTGGAAGAATTCGTCGACGCCTTCGTGTTCACGCGCTTTGAGCCGGCCGGGCAGGTCACCGGCAATGACCGCATCACCCGCGCCACCTCCATCCTCGACTATATCTTCCGCGAACTCGCCGTTTCCTATCTCGGCCGCGACGACCTCGCCGAGGCTGACGTCACCCATGACGGCCTCGGTCGCGGCGCAGGCGATGCCACCCGCGAGCCTGCCCTGTTCACCGAGGAAGCCGCCCAGATCATCTCGCGCGGCTTCTCGCGGGGCCAGCTGCCCGACAATATCGTCATCCTCGACAAGCGCCGCGCCGAGAAGCAGGCCGAATCGGACCTGGACGACGACTCCGAGGAACTCGCTCCGCCGCCCTACCTCGAACAGGGCTGCGAAGCATGCGGCAGCTTCACCCTCTTCGCCGTCGGCGAGGATGGCGACACAGCCTGTGACACATGTGGGGAAGAAGGCCGCCTGTCGCGGTAGCAATCCCTCTTTTTCCACCAGTATTCAGGGGCTTACGCAGCGGAAACACTTCCGCGACAATCCGGCAACACTTGGGACGCATCTGCAGTTGTTACAGTTTGTTCAGTATAGCTCGCTACCACAAAGCGATATCCCGGATACATGACTGGTATGCCTTTTCGCCTGATTTTGCCTGCCGTGATCGCCCTGTTTGGCGCGTGCTTTCCGGCTGTCGCACAAAGCAAGCCCGTCGCATGGCAGCCCGGCTATGTCGGCTCGTGCGGGGGATGCAACCTCGCTGGCCGTAACATGTCCGGCTGGACGCTCAGCGGCGCCAATTACCGCGAAGCCAATCTCGAATTCGCTTTCATGCGCGGCATCCAGGCCACCAGCACCAATTTCGAGGGCGCCAATGCCTCCGGCGTTGACCTGCGCACCGCCCTGCTGACGGCCGCCCACTTCTCCGATGCCATCCTCACCAATGCCCGCCTCATGGGTGTTCAGGCCTCAGGCGCGGAGTTCCGCAAATCCATCCTGCGCGGTGCCAACATGCAAGGCGCGCTGATGGTCGGCGCGAATTTTTCGGATGCCGACCTGGGCGAGACGCAGCTGGATGAAGCCGACCTCTCCGGCGCAAACCTCAGCGGCGCGAAGTTCGACAAGGCCGTGATGAAAGCCACCGTGCTCAACGGCGCCAACATGACCGGCGTTGTCATGACAGGCGCAGACGTGGCCGGCGCCTCGTTCCGCGACGTGCGCTTCATCGCGGCTGACCTGTCGGGCATGACCCATCACGATCTGGCCAATTTCGAGGGCGCCTGCAGCTCGATCGACACGCTGATGCCGCCCGGCCTGCTGCTGCCCCTCTGCGGCGACGTCATCATGGCGAGCGCCACAGCTCAATAAGCCCGTATCCAAAAGCTCCGCAGTCCCGGCGGACGCCGGGACCTCAGGCAATTGAAGAAACCAATTTAGCCAGACCGCAAGAGACCCCGGCTTTCGCCGGGGATACGGATGGACGCTGAATCGCTATCGCCTCAGGATTTGACCTGAGGCGCCATGCGGATGTTCAGCTCTTTCAGCTGCTTGTCGTCGACAGGGCTCGGTGCCCCCATGAGCAGGTCGCGGGCCTGACCGTTCATCGGGAACAGCGTGACATCGCGGATATTCTCGGCATCCGCCAGCAGCATGACGATCCGGTCGACGCCGGGTGCAATCCCGCCGTGCGGCGGGGCGCCATAGCGGAACGCGTTCAGCATCCCGCCAAATTCGGCTTCGACAACTTCAGGTCCGTAGCCGGCCATCTCGAAGGCCTTGAGCATCACGTCCGGGCGGTGGTTCCGGATAGCACCCGATGACAGTTCGATACCGTTACAGACGATGTCATACTGGAAGGCCTTGATATCGAGGATCTCTTCCTCGGTCTTGGCCGCGTTCAGGGCCTCCATGCCGCCTTGGGGCATCGAGAACGGGTTATGGCTGAAGTCGATCTTCTTGTTGTCTTCGTCATACTCGAACATCGGGAAATCGACGATCCAGCAGAAGCGGAACACACCCTCTTCAATCAGCTCAAGCGACTTGCCAAGCTCGTTCCGGGCTGCGCCCGCCAGCTTGTAGGCCGCGCCCTTTGCGCCGGCCGAGAAGAACACGCCGTCGCCAGCGCCAAGCCCCATATCGGCCAGCAGTGCGGCCAGATGGTCCGCCTCGAAGCCCTTGAGCACCGGGTCCTGGCTGTCCACACCGCCGCCATCGGCCTCTTTGAGGCGCGCATAGCCAAGGCCGGGCGCCTGCATCTCTTTCTTGGCCCACTTGTCCATGTCATCGAAGAACTTGCGGGACTTCTCAGCCGCAGCCTTCGGCGCCGGAATGGCAATCACCTTGCCGCCGCCCTTGATGATCTTCGCGAAGATGCTGAAACCGGTCTTGCTTTCATCCGCAAAGAAATCGGTCACATCGGAGAGTTCCAGCGGGTTGCGCAGGTCGGGCTTGTCGGAGCCGTATTTCGTCATCGCTTCGGCGTAGGGAATGTGCACGAACGGTTCAGCCGGGACCGAACGCCCCTTGCCTTCCCAGTCAGCGAATTCCTCGAACACGCCGCGCATGACCGGCTCAATCGCGCCGAACACGTCATCCTGCGTGACAAAGCTCATTTCGATATCGAGCTGGTAGAACTCGCCGGGGCTGCGGTCAGCGCGGGCGTCTTCATCGCGGAAGCACGGTGCAATCTGGAAGTAGCGGTCAAAGCCCGACACCATCAGCAATTGTTTGAACTGCTGCGGCGCCTGCGGCAGGGCATAGAACTCGCCGGGATGCAGGCGCGACGGCACGAGGAAGTCGCGCGCGCCTTCCGGGCTGGAGGCTGTCAGGATGGGCGTCTGGTATTCGGTAAAGCCCTGCGCGATCATGCGCTGGCGCAGGCTGGCGATGACCTGGCTCCGCAGGATCATGTTCTTGTGCAGCGTCTCGCGGCGCAGGTCGAGATAGCGGTGTTTCAGGCGGATATCTTCCGGATAGTCCGGCTCAGCAAACACAGGCAGCGGCAGTTTTTCAGCGGCGCTCTCGATGATCAGCGTATCGGCAGGCAATTCCACCTCGCCCGTGGGCAGTTCGGGGTTAACCGCCTCTGCATCCCGCGCGATAAGCTTGCCGGTCACGGTCAGCACGCTTTCAGACGAGGCGCGCTTGGCATCCTCGTAGAAAGGCGCACCCGGATGGACCACGACCTGCGTCAGGCCATAATGGTCGCGCAGATCGATGAACAGGGCCCCGGCATGTTCGCGGCGGCGGTGCAGCCAGCCGGACAATTTGACGGTTTGGCCCACGTGGGACTTGCGAAGTTCACCGCATGTATGGGTGCGATAGGCGTGCATCGGATCGTTTCTCCGGAAAGGCATTCATTATAAATCAGGGGCGCAAGGGCATTTAAGCCCTTTCACTTGTCAAGGGCCTGCGATACGCAAGCCCGCGATGACTGACAACACCTTGACTCCCATTACTGAGCAGTCGGCGCTCGAAGACCTGTGCGGCAAACTGGCCGAATCGGACTTCATCTGCGTCGATACCGAATTCCATCGGGAAACGACCTATTGGCCGGAACTCTGTCTCGTGCAGGCCTCCGCACCGGGCGTCGAGGGCCTGATTGACCCTCTGGCCGAGGATCTGGACATCGGTCCCTTCCTTGATCTGATCGCCATGGACAACAGGGTAAAGGTGTTCCACGCCGCCCGGCAGGACATCGAAATCTTCAATCGCCTGATCGGCCACCCACCCGGCCCGATCTTCGATACCCAGGTCGCCGCCATGGCCCTCGGCTATGGCGACTCGATCTCCTATGACAACCTCGTCCAGCGCGTGGTTCGCCGCCAGATCGACAAATCCAGCCAGTTCACTGACTGGATGCGCCGTCCGCTCAGCCAGAAACAGCTGATCTACGCCCTCGGCGACGTCACGCACCTGCGCGATATCTACCTCATCATGCGCGAGGAGCTGGAAAAATCCGGCCGCATGAACTGGGTCCGCGAGGAAATGGCCGATCTGGAAGATCCCGCCAAATACGACACCGACCCGATGAATGCCTGGCAGCGCCTGAAACTGCGCAAGCCCAAGAAGGACTATGCCGCCATTGTGGTGGCCGTTGCCGCCTGGCGCGAACGCCTCGCGCAGGAGCTGGATAAGCCGCGTCGCCGCATCCTCAAGGATGACGCGATCCAGGAAATTGCCGCCCAGAAGCCGCGCAACGAGAACGACTACAACCAGCTGCGCGCTGTGCCGTCAGGCTTCATCCGCTCCAAACATGGCCAGGGCCTGATGGAAGCCGTGATCGAAGCCATCGACAATCCGGACAAGTTCGCCCCCGAACTGGAGCCACGCGTGCAGAATGCGCAGATCCCGGCCGGCGCGCCAGAATTGCTGAAAGTCCTGCTCAAACATGTCAGCGACGAGCACAATGTCGTGCCCCGCCTGATCGCCAATGCCGCCGACATCGACCGCATCGCCCGGGGCGAGACCTCGGACGACATCGCCGCGATGACCGGCTGGCGCTACGACATGTTCGGCAAGAAGGCCCAGGCCCTGCTCAACGGCCAGCTCGCCGTCTCCTTCCAGGGTGGCCAGGTCCGCCTCTTCGACGTCTAGACCGCAGGCTTAGACCTCGACGACCTTCGGCTTCAGCCGCAGCTGGTTCGCCGTCTGCGACAGGCGCCGCAGCACCGTGTCCGACACCATCGGCGCGTCCACCTTCAGCACATGCAGCTCCAGGTCGCCGCCCCTCCGCGCGAGGCTCGCCCGCTGCAGGATCGGCCCCGAGCGCCCCGAGAACACCGCGCCAAGCCGCATGGCGCTGCCCAGCTGCTTGGCCCGGTCGGCCTGCTCGTCCGTAGTCAGGTCGAGATATTCGCTCGGACGTTTGAAATCCTTCTCGTACCGGCAGCCGATCGCATAGGCGATCATCGCCCGCTCGGCATGGCTCACGCCCGCATACGGCGCCCTGAGAGCCTGTTCATAGGCCAGCAACGAGCGGTGGTCCGGATGGAAGCGCCCGGCGCTGTCCGCCATCATGCAGGCCGCCTTCTCGATCCGCGCATCAGCGGCGGGTGAGCCGAACAGGTCCGCTTCCGGCCCGAACGCGGGGCTGACAAATTCGTGCAAAGCCTGCCCGAAGGCGATCTGGTTATGGTCCAGCCGTCCGAAGGCGATCACCCCATCCAGCAGCGGATCGGTCACCGCCGCCCCCGTCAGGTCGCGCAGCACGCCCTCGCGCAGGCCACCGGACGATATCGTAACCCCCTCCAGCTGGCTGCTCGCCAGCACTTCTTCCAGGATCATCGCGGCAATCGGCAGGTGTTTCGCCCGGCGCCGGTCGACCTTCTCGACAATGCTGCGGGCCGCCGGATTGGCCACGCTGTCGAAGCAGAGCTTCGCCGCCCGCGCCACCTGCCCCTCATTCATCTGATAGCCCTGCAGCACGTGCAGGGAATAGTTCTCGATCTCCATGTTCAGCCGCGCGAACGAGCGCCACGCGCCGCCTACCGCATAGAAACGCCCCTGCGCCCCCGGCAGCGCCTTGGATTTCTTCAGCTCCGCCTTCACCTTCTTGCGCAGTTCGCGCAGGTCCATCACATCCTCGGCCAGTGACAGCGGCCCCAGCAGGAGGCTCTCGCCCAGCGCCTTGCCATAACCGATGCGCTGGAATTCAAGGCTCGATCCGCCAAGGTCTCCCATCACGCCCTTCGGCTGGTGGAAACTCGCCTCCACGCCCAGCGCCGACAGCCGCGCCTCATCCGCGCCCGACAACACCCTCACCGGACGGCCCAGTACGCGCCCGGCCTTCTTCACAAAATCGGCCCCGTCGCTCGCCTCGCGCACAGCCGCCGTCGCCACCGCGGTATAATTGCGCAGGTTCAGCGCCTTCAGGATCGCCCGGTAGCGGTTCAGCGCCCCCAGCGCCGCCTCGCGTCCCGTCGGCGACAATGTCCCGCGCTTGATCAGTCCCTCGCCCAGCCCCGCCATGACCTTCTCGTTGAAGGTCTGCAGGATCGACGATCCGAGCACGTCATAGATCACGAGACGAACGGAGTTCGACCCGATATCGATAATGCCGGCGCGTTCTGATTTCGGGAACATCATGCCGACTTGCCGCCCTTGTGCGACAGGCGTGGCGGCAGGCTGACTTCCAGCGCGCTGCCACGACCTGACAGGCTCGGATTGTCCATGAAATACTGGTGCGCCGCGAAGGCCGTTTCGCGGTTCTCCGGTTTCACGCGGCGATAGTCGCCATCCGTCTCCATGATCCAGCTCTGCGTCTCGTCATTCAGGTTCGCCACCATGATCTGGTTCAGCACTTGGCGATGCACGGTCGGGTTCTCGATCGGCACCAGCGCCTCGACGCGCCGCGTCAGGTTGCGCGGCATCCAGTCAGCCGAAGATATGAACACTTTGGCATTTGGCGACGGCAGGGTCTCACCATTGGCGAAGCACACGATCCGCGAGTGCTCCAGGAAGCGCCCGACAATACTCTTCACGGCAATGGTTTCGGAAAGACCCGGCACGCCCGGCCTGAGGCAACAGATGCCGCGCACGACCAGCGTGATCGGCACGCCCGCCTGGCTTGCCTCGTACAGCTTGTCGATCACCTCGCCATCGACCAGCGAGTTCATCTTCGCCCAGATGCCGCAAGGCTGCCCCTTCCTGGAGGCCGCCGCTTCTGCTTCGATCATCCTGATCAGGTTCGCCCGCAGGTTCAGCGGCGACATGGAAATCTTCTCCAGCGCCGGGCCGACATCCGGTGGCTCGCGATAGGCCGTCACGAAGTTGAACAGCCGGTTGGCATCGCGCCCCAATGCCGCATCAGCCGTAAACAGCGAAAGGTCCGTATAGATACGGGCATTGATCGGGTGATAGTTGCCCGTTCCGAAATGCGTATACGAACGAAGCTCGGTCCCTTCGCGTCGCACGACCAGCGACACCTTGGCGTGCGTCTTGTACTCGATGAAGCCATAGACCACCTGCACGCCGGCCCGTTCCAGGTCGCGCGCAAGGCGCAGGTTCGCTTCCTCGTCAAAGCGCGCCTTGATCTCCACCAGCGCGGTCACGTTCTTGCCGGACTCCGCCGCCTCGATCAGCGCGGCAACAACCGGCGAGTTGGATGTCGTGCGATACAGCGTCTGCTTGATGGCCACGACCTGCGGGTCTGCTGCCGCCTGCCGGATGAACTGCACGACCACATCAAAGCTTTCGAACGGGTGGTGAACCAGAATGTCCTTTGCCCGGATCGCCGCAAAGCAATCGCCGCCCATCTCGCGGATGCGTTCGGGATAGCGCGGCTCATACGGCGGGAATTGCAGGTCCAGCCGGTCGTCAACGATCAGTTCCGACAGCTGCGCCATGCCAAGGATGCCGTCATACAGAACCGTATCGGCCTGCTCTGCGCCAATCTCGTGCGTAATGAATTCGCGCAGCTTTTCCGGCGCGCTCGACTGCATCCTGAGGCGCACGATGCGGCCCCGGCGGCGCTGCTTCAGCATCACCTCGAACTCGCGGATCAGGTCTTCGGCTTCTTCCTCGATCTCGATATCGCTGTCGCGCACGACGCGGAACAGGCAGCGGTCCTTCTCCACGAAACCGGGGAACAGCTCCTCCAGGAACATGCCGATCACGTCTTCCAGTGCGATGAACCGCATATGGCCCTTGGTTGATTTCGGCAGGCGGATGAAGCGGCGCACAAAGGCCGGCAACGGCACGATGCCGACATGCCCTTCCCCGCCCGAACGGGAGGCAAGGTCAACGGCAATCGAAAAGCCTAGGTTCGGAATGAAGGGAAACGGGTGGGCCGGGTCCACCGCCAGCGGTGTCAGCACCGGAAAGATATTGTTGCGGAAATAGGTCTCCAGTTCCGCGCGTTCCTTCTTGGTCAGCGCGGCGGCCGAAAGGACGTGGATATTCTCCGCCGCCATTTCCTCTTTCAGGATGCGCCACTGTTCCTGCTGGTCTGCAATCAGGCGCAGGGAGGCCTTCTCGATCTGCTCGACCTGCTCGGAAGGCTTCAGCCCGTCCTGACTTGGCTTCACGATGCCCGCACGCACCTGCTCGCGCAGGCCCGCATAACGCACCATCTCGAACTCATCGAGGTTGCTGGCCGAGATCGACAGGAAGCGCAGCCGCTCCAGCAGGGGGTGCGCCTTGTTGGCTGTCTCTTCCAGCACACGCCGGTTGAATTCCAGCCAGGACAGTTCCCGGTTCAGGAACCTGTCCGGCGATGCCTTCATCGCCTTGTGGGTCCGCGTCGTTCCGTCTGCCATGTTTGCCCCGTCAGCGTTCACTTCAGTATCACGACCTAGCCGTCCGGCGCCCGATCCTGCATTGCATCGAGCACCTCCTTCACCAGCGGCACGCTGGGCGCCCGGCCAAGGTCCGTCACGCCATCGCTCAGCCGTTCGGCGAAGGTCTCGATTGCCTCATAGGAGAGATCAAGCCGCGGAACCAGATATTTGAGGACATCCGGCTCGAGTTTGAGGAAATGCCGCACCGCAGCCGCCTTCAGTCGTCCCATCATCATCGCCTCGTCCGGCGGGTCGATTTCGGTCACGGGCATGGAATTGAGGCGCGATTTCAGGTCCGCCGACGGCGCCTGCCATTGCGGCGGCGGCACGTTGGCCGTCAGCAGCATCCGCCCGGCGCCGCCCGAAATGAGGTTGATCAGCGACAGCACCTTGTCACCCGCAGGCACCCGGTCTGCCCCGTCGATCGCCGTAAAAGCCGCTGCCCGTGCATCCACGTCCCGCGCCTTGAGGCTCGCAAAGGCCTTGGCCTCGAACACATCGCCGCCAAAGCGCTGCGCCCAGGCTTGGGCAATCGTGGACAGCCCGGACTTTGGAGCGCCAACGAGGCACAGCACCGGCGTCGGCCAGTTCTCTGGCCGCTGCACGATGCGCAGGGCACTCTCATTGACGGGCGTCACCACCAGATCGGCAAAGCCGAGCCCCGTGGCGGGAAATCCAAAGCTTAACTGGTCGGGCATGCCGGGCCTGTCAGGATAGTCTGGCTCACGGCCTCGCCGTGGCAGACACGGCAGAACTCAGCACCAGTCCATCGGCTCCATCGGGCGCAGCCGCCAGCGACACGCCGCGCTGCAGCAGGTCATTCTGCAGCCGTGGCTCATCGCCCGCATAGGCAAAGGTCACCAGCGCGCCATCGCGGGCAATTGCCGTGATCTTGAAATCCGAGACGAGCGGCGAACGGGCCAGCGCCCCGCGCAGCGTGTTCCACTCCGCCAGCGACGTGTAGCGTACGCTCGCACTCGTGGTGGTCCGCGAGCCACCCCGGATGATCGACAGCTGCTTCCAGTTCTCATCCATCAGGGCAGAGGCTGCGGCTGCAGCATCCGCCAGCGTCGGTACTGAATTCGTCGTGCCAACCAGTTCGGTCCCGGCTGCCGTCACGGTCGACAGGGTCACGCGGTAGGCGCCCTCACTGCCAGCCAGCTCCGCCAGCACGCCGCGCCGCGCATTCACGGTCGCCGCTTCGGTCGAAACCTGCGACCAGTCGGAATAATTGGAATAGCCCGGATCCGTTGCCGTCACATAGGGTGTCAGCGCCGTGGAATTACGCGGGCCCAGTGCCGTCCGCCAGGCTTCCTGCGCTTGGTAGTTCGCGGCCAGCGGCACCATCAGGCTGAGTGGCCCCTGCGTGTCCACAAAGGGCACGCCTTTCTGTTCGAGATGCGCGCGCACCATCAGCGGATTGAGCACAACCGAGAGAACGCCGCGATAGCGCCCGGCGCCCGCCGTCTCTTCCTGAACGTCCACAGCTGCCGCGAGGCGCTCGGCCAGCGCATAATCCACAGGCAGTCCGCCGACCGCAGCCCGGTCAGACGCAAGGGTGATCTTGTCGAGCAGGCGCCGCGCCGCCTTCTGGCGCGCAACGGACATGGCCGAGTTACGCGCTTCAATCACGCTGGCAGCCTGTTCATCGACTTCAATATTGCGGACAGTGTAGACATCGCGGGTATCTGCCATGGCTGGCAGGGATGCCATGCAGGCGAGGAATACCGAGGCGAGAAGCAAACGAATCATGGTCAACGACCTCCCTGTCAGCCTTCCTTGTAGCAAGCTGATGC
>Ga0181375_1000013_pt1 | contig 187206 bp, 194 predicted proteins | sample LowvirmetaG_FD_130090 | JGI IMG/M metagenome (GOLD analysis project Ga0181375, IMG submission 130090) | Marine viral communities from the Subarctic Pacific Ocean - Lowphox_11 viral metaG | ecosystem: Environmental > Aquatic > Marine > Oceanic | place: Subarctic Pacific Ocean | collected... | reverse complement strand
TGAAAGACAGCAAAGTCATCGTCGCCATCAACAAGGACGAAGAAGCCCCGATCTTCCAAGTCGCCGACTTCGGCCTCGTCGCGGATCTCTTCGACGCTGTGCCCGAATTGACTGAAAAGCTCTGAGCCTCGCATTAGAATGACAAAAGGCCCGCCAATCGGCGGGCCTTTTTTATGGGTATTGAACGCATTTTAATGCTTCAAAGATAACGCGCAATCGCTTCTTGAACGGCAGTCGCGGCTTTGGAATGGGCAACCGGGCCCAGCATTTCGCGAGCAGCGGGAGCATCAAGGTCGGAATAGGCCATCAAGTCGTAGCCCTGCTCAACCTCTGCGCGGGTCGCCACCACCTCAACGATATCTTTGACCAGCGGGCGAATGTCCTCAAGCATCTCTCGATTGACGAAAAGCGGATCGCCACTGATTTTGGCACAGGCGTCCTCATCATCGGGAGAATGATCCGACAGCCACAACAGCACCAGATCGCCCTGAAGTTTCTGCGCCATCGTCCGCATCCGTGCCACCCACGCGTCGCGCAACTCCTGTCGCACCATTTCAAACTTCTGCTCAGACACCGCTTCAAGGGTCTGAAGCAAATGGCGGGTAAAGTTGAAATCGGTGAAATCAATTTCGCGGTAGATCGTTTTCAACAGGGTCGAGGCCCGTAAAAAACGATCATTGCGGCGCGCATGAACCGCATAGAACCGGTTCGACATATTTTGTGCGCCCGCGATTTGAACCACTGTGGTTTTCGCATGGTGGCACAGGTCCAAAACCGTCTCATCATTCAGAAACACGTCGACGCCGGCGTTAACGCAACCCAGATTGACGGTTTCGACCCCAAGCCCGGATTCAACAAGGTCCGGGAAGGGAAACTCAACATATTTGCCATAGGTTTCGGTTCCGCCGAGAAAGGCAACATAGGCCTCCTCAAGGTCCTTTGGCGGGCCGCGGAACAAAAGTTTCGATTTGCCATAGCGGCACGGATAGTAATTGAGGGAGCCTTCGCCCCTGTTTTGGTAAGCCATGTGTCCACCCACTGGTTCGTTATTTCACCCACAGAGCAGAGTTGCAGATACAAGTTGCGAAATCGCTAAACCTTCAATTCAACATAAATTTTATAGGAAGACGCCCGCACCTTGCCCCTTGAACCGGCGCGCTGCGCATGCGTAAACTTTGGCACACAGACTGGCGACACATCCCAAAGGTAACAAAATGGACATCCAAAACATAGGCATCGTCGGTGCGGGACAAATGGGCAACGGCATCGCGCATGTGTTTTCGCTGGCGGGCTATGACGTGTTGCTCAACGACATTTCTCAGGACGCACTGGATCAGGCGATTGTCACCATCTCGCGCAATCTTGAGAGGCAAGTGTCACGCGGCAAAATTGAGCAATCTGAAATGGATGCGGCGCTGTCTCGGATCTCAACGACGCTCAAACTCGAGGAGCTTGGGGTCAGTGACTTGGTGATTGAAGCGGCGACTGAGCGCGAAGATGTGAAGAATGCAATTTTCGAACGGCTTTTGCCCCATCTCAAACCAGAGACCATCCTGACCTCGAACACCTCGTCGATCTCAATCACCCGCTTGGCCTCACGCACGGATCGGCCGGAAAAATTCATGGGGTTCCATTTCATGAATCCGGTGCCTGTCATGAAGCTGGTGGAGCTGATCCGCGGCATCGCGACGGATGAACCCACCTATCACGCGCTTTTAAAAGTGGTCGAATCGCTTGGGAAAACCGCCGCCAGCGCCGAAGATTTCCCCGCATTCATCGTCAACCGCATCCTGATGCCAATGATCAACGAGGCGGTTTATACGCTTTATGAAGGCGTTGGATCGGTCAAATCCATTGATGAGTCGATGAAACTCGGGGCAAACCATCCGATGGGGCCGTTGGAGTTGGCCGATTTTATCGGTCTGGACACCTGTCTGGCGATTATGAATGTACTGCACGATGGTCTGGCCGATACGAAATACCGGCCCTGCCCGCTTTTGACCAAATATGTTGAGGCGGGGTGGCTGGGCCGCAAAACCCAGCGCGGATTTTATGATTATCGTGGCGAGACGCCCGTTCCGACCCGATAGAACGTCAGGTTTCGACATAAAAAGGGGCCACAAAGCCCCTTTTTCGCATCTGTTCCGGGTTTGGGTCAGTCCGTGCGACCGCCAAGCGCCAGAGTATGCGTCCGCATCCAAGCCATGAATTCGCGGGTCTTTTTCTGCCAATCGTTCAAATCATCCGGGGTCAATGGATCGCCGATAATGGGCGATTGCGGTTTGTTGAGTGCATGGACGATTTCATGCAGCAAAAGCCCCTGACGGATGGTCGCAGAAATTTTATCGGCAATTTGATACAACCGCGTGTTCCGACCCGGAAAATAGATCGGCAACACCGTCGCCCCCGATTTCAACACCATCTTGGCGGTGAACGGGTTCCACTCTTTTTCCTTCACCGGGCCAAACCATGTTTCAGACGACGCCACGGCCCCCGCCGGAAACAGAATGATCACCCCGCCCGCCTTCAATGTGTCCATCGCCTCGTTGCGCATGAGGATGGATTTGCGGTGACTGTCCTCTTCATGCGGGAAAGGCACCGGTAACATGAAGGGATCAATCTCGCGAATGCCGGTCAAAAGTGAGCGCGTCAGGATTTTGTAATCCGTGCGCACCTTGCCGATCAGTTCCGCCATCACCAAACCATCGACCAAGCCATGCGGGTGGTTTGCCACGACGACAAGAGGGCCTGTGGCCGGTATTTTGGCTATCTGCTCCTCGGGGGTGGTGACTTTAATCCCCATAACTTCAAGAGCTTGACTAAAGAATGGCTGCCCCATGGGTGTGCCCATACGTTCGAACCGACGGATGCGACGCAACAAGGGCAGCTTGCCGGTGATCCATTCAATGGTACGGATGACCACCACCTTTGAGGGATCCGAATAGGTCCCCGCATATGACAGACGCCGTCCGTCATATTTGATGAAATCCGCGTCGCCGGGCTTTGGCACGTGGGTCTCGGTCGCTTGGTCTTGCGGGTGAGCCACTTACATATCCTCGCCAAATCGGTCCTTGATCAGGGCCTCCAACGCATCTGCCAAGGCATCAGCATCGGGTCCCCTCGTTGACACGTCAATAGTGGTTCCTTTGGAGGCTGCCAACATCAAAAGCCCCATGATACTATCACCCGAGGTGCTCATCCCGTCTTTGTACACCTCTGCGCTGGCGTCAAATTCTTCTACCGTCTCGACAAATTTCGCCGAAGCGCGCGCATGAAGACCCTTCACATTGATGATCTCATGCGTTCTCGTAGTCGATGCCATGCCGTTTTCCTGTCGTTTTTCTTATTGTTATCAGCCAAGCACGTCGAAACTGTCGATGTACTTACGGCCCGCCTCTAAGGCATTTTTAACCGCTTCGCTGACCGTTTTGTGACGCGATTTTGCCAGCTTGATCAACATGGGCAAGTTTGCGCCGTAAATGATTTTACGATTGTCATGATGGCACGCCATCAACGACAGATTGGACGGGCTGCCGCCAAACATATCGGTTACGACCACCACACCATCTCCGGTGTCGACATCATCGGCCGCGCCGCAAATTTCCTTTTGCTTGGCCGATCGGTCATGATCCGGCTCAATAGAAATTGCCTCAACGCCCGTTTGCTTGCCCACCACATGTTCGACGGCCGCAAGGTATTCCTTGGCCAATCCACCATGCGCGACAATGACGATTCCGATCACGCGAGATTCCCCGATCACAGGCCGCTATGGCGGCGTTCCAATTCCCGATGCCTAATTGACACCTGCCAATCATGTTCCGCAAGGGCTTTGGATAGAATTTCAGCAAGCGTCACCGATCTGTGCTGTCCGCCGGTACAGCCAAACGCGATGGAGAGGTGTTTTTTGCCCTCTTCACGGTAGGCCGGCAGTAAAAGCAAGGTCAATTCCAACACTTTTTCGAAAAATGCCGCAAATCGCGGGTCTCGCTGAACATAGTCTTGGACCTTTGCGTCCATGCCATTCAGCGCACGCAGCTCTGGCTCCCAATAGGGATTGGCCAGAAAGCGCACATCAAACACCATATCGACGCCCCGTGGCATCCCGCGCTTGTAGGAAAAACTCTGCACCGTCAGGGCCATATCGGCCTGATGCCCCTCCGCAAACCAGCGTTCAATCTCGTCCCGCAGCTGATGCGGCGTCATCTCGGACGTGTCGATCAAAATATCCGCCCGCGCGCGGATCGGTGCCAAAAGGTCGATCTCCCGCGCCACGCCGTCCTGCACCGTTTCCGCAGGGGCAAGCGGGTGACGACGGCGGGTTTCTGAATAGCGCCGGATCAGCACCTCAGGCGAACTGTCGAGATAAAGCACCTCAGCGTCATGATCGGGGTTGCGGGTCAATTCGTCGATCACCTCGATGAGTGCATTGACTGAAAAGTCGCGATTGCGCACATCCAAGCCAAGCGCCAAAGGCCGTGTCAGCCCATGTGCTTGCAACAAGCGGGGCAAGATCGACATCGGCAGGTTGTCAATGACCTCATAGCCAAGGTCCTCAAGCGCGTTGATCGCGGTCGAGCGACCCGCCCCCGACGGTCCCGTGATCAAGACCACGCGGCGCTGGGATTTCGACTGTGGCAAAGGGCTGTCGTCAGAGCTCGTCACGCGCATCGGCCTCCTTTGAGCCATTGGACCAAAGCCGGGGCAAAATGGCGGCCTTCGACTTTGAAAAACAGGGGAATCGGGACCCCGATTAAGACCCGTTCCCGCCGTGGGGGCAAGCGCTCCATTTCGACCTGTGACAGATCGGCAAGGCCGCAAATACGCGCAGCGGGAATCGTCTGAGCCGCAAGCAACCCCATCCCGCGTGCTTCGATCATCCCACGAATCGGCGCCGGGGCGGTCGCGATCAGTCCCTCTTCCGATTTGGTCAAGATCGTGCGATCGTCAGACACAAGAGTGGCGCCATAGGCCATGAGTTCAAGCGCCAGCGTTGATTTGCCACTGCCAGAAGGCCCGAGGATCAGCAAAGCTCTGGTTCCCTCAAAAGCCACGCAACTGGCATGCAGGTTCAGGGGCGTGACCTCCGAGGCGTCGCAAAAAAGGCCGGTGCTGTCCTGCGCCGACCTTTGATCTTTGCCTGTCTCCTGGCCACTCACACTGGCAAGCCCACAACAAAGCGGGCCCCCAGCGGATCGGAGGTAATATCAGCATCGGTTGGGCGAATGTTTTCGGCCCAGATCACACCGCCATGGGCCTCTACGATCTGTTTCGAAATGGCAAGGCCAAGGCCGGAGTTGTTGCCAAACTGACCTGCAGGGCGCTCGGAATAAAAGCGTTTGAACACTTTGGATAGCGCCTGATCGGGAATGCCGGGACCCGTGTCTTCGACCACAATCAAAACGCGGCTGTCACGTTTGCGCACCCAAACACGGATCGCATCACCGTCTTCACAAAATGACACAGCGTTGGTGATCAGATTGACAAAAACCTGTGCCAAACGCGCCTCAAGACCGGAAATGACAATCGGTTTGTCGGGCATATCGGCGATGAATTCGATGCCTTTGTCCTGCGCCTCTTGCGACAGGTATTCGATCAAATTGGTAAGCATTTTGATGAGGTTGAATTCCTCTTCTTCCTCTTTGACCAATTCACTGTCGAGCCGTGACGCATTGGAAATATCGGAGACCAGACGATCCAGACGACGCACGTCATGTTCGATCACATCGAGCAATTTGATCCGATGCTCTTCTTTCTTGATCATCCGCAGTGAACCAACAGCGGAGCGCAGACTGGCCAGCGGGTTCTTGATTTCATGCGCCACGTCAGCCGCGAATTGTTCGTTGGCATCAATCCGGTCATAAAGCGCCGACACCATCCCGCGCAAAGCAGACGACAGACGCCCGATCTCATCAGGGCGACCGGAGAGATCCGGGATGCGCACACGACCCGGAGCAACCTTGCGACTGTTTTTGTCGCGTCCGATTTCAGCGGCAGCGGCCAGATCGGCCAAAGGATTGGCGATGGTCGATGCCAAAACAAGACTCAGGCCGATGGACACAAGGATGGCGATGACAAAAACCTGAAGGATTTGTTCGCGCTCAACCCGGACAAGTTCATCAATCTCACCCTCGCCCGAGGCAAGCCCAACCACGCCCAGCGTGCGCGTCTGCCCCTCCAGGTCAATTGTGATCGGCGCGGCGACAACAAAGAGGGCCGAGCCATTTGCATCATTGCCGGTTTTAACATGGATCTCATTTTGCAAAGCGCCAGGCACAAGAGGCGAGACATGCGCGGCGGCATCCTTGGGATCGCCGGTCTCTTTGGATTTTGTGAGAGTGATCATCGACCACACCCCGGTCAAAAAATCCGAAATCATCGTGGAACGCCCATCCCGACGCAACCCGGCCACATTGGCAGGGCGCACACGCGGCATCCCTTCGGTAGAGGCAATCAGAGCCCCTTCGGCGTCGTAGATAAAGACATTTTCGCGCAGCGGGATTTCAAGCACATTCAGCACAGATTGTGCATCAGAGGAACCTTCGGTCGCATCCAACACACCATCCACACCTGCGGTCACTTCCAACATGTCAGCGATCAGGACGGCCTCTGTCACCATGGCCATTTCACGCTGGGTCACAAGACTGTCGCGAAACGGATTGAGATAGAGGATGCCCGCCACCATCAAAATGATGGCCACAAGGTTGAAGGTTATGATCTTTTGCGCCAGAGGAGAGCGATTGATCGCGATAAAGCGGCGGCGCTCCCGTTTGGCGCGCAAATCCGCATCCGAAATGCGCGGCGCAATCCAGTCATCCCCGAGAACGACGTCTGCGTCATCAGACGGGCGCTTTCCCGAGATGTCCATGCGCGAAGAAAAGGCCATTATTCCTCGTTGTACCTGTAACCGATACCGTAAAGCGTTTCGATGGCGGAGAATTCAGTGTCAACGGTACGCATTTTCTTACGCAGGCGTTTGATGTGGCTGTCGATCGTGCGGTCATCCACATAGACCTGATCATCATAGGCCACATCCATCAACTGATCGCGGGATTTCACAAAACCGGGGCGTTGGGCAAGAGCTTGCAACAACAAGAATTCCGTCACCGTCAGCGTGACATCGCGGCCTTTCCAAGACACGGAATGGCGCAGCGGGTCCATTTCCAATTCACCACGCACAATCACCTTGGTTTCCTCGGTGTCACCGACTTCACCGCCTTCGATCACTTCCTGACGACGCAAAAGCGCGCGGATGCGTTCAACCAAAAGGCGCTGGGAAAACGGTTTTTTGACGTAATCGTCCGCGCCCATGCGAAGGCCCAGCACTTCGTCAATCTCATCATCTTTCGAGGTGAGGAAAATCACCGGCATATTGGTTTTCTGCCGCACACGCTGCAACAGGTCCATCCCATCCATGCGCGGCATTTTAATATCAAAAACAGCCATATCGGGGAGGCGTTTGTTGAACGCGTCCAAAGCCGATTGCCCGTCATTATATGTTTCCACCTCAAACCCTTCTGCCTCAAGGGTCATGGAGACGGAAGTGAGAATATTCCGGTCGTCGTCAACCAATGCGATGCGGGACATGTTCCGTTTCCTTCAACTGCTCAACTGGTTCATTTTTTTTAGCATAATCCGCGTTTCGCCAAGCCAAATCAAGCGAAACCGCGAATCACATGCATCAGCTATGACAATCCAAAACGAAAAGATTCAAGGAATGGCTAATTTGTCTCACCTTCTTGCGACAACGCCTTAAGTCTGGCCGTTTCACATTCCATGCCTCGGCTTGTTTACGCTAACTCCAACATGGTTGCGCTAACTCTTGATCTGGGTCCTGTTTACGGACGCGGCGAGCATGCTATAGCACGGTCGTCGGACGAGAGGGACTGTCCGGTCGCGAATGGCCCTTTCGCGAGAATTCATGTTTCAGAGACGCCGTCAAGGACACGGCAGGGAGTTTGCACTATGACAACCGGACGCGTGAACCCGGCTTTCACACTTGACGACCAAGGCATCACAGGGCTTGGCCATGTCTATTACAACCTTCTTGAGCCTGCGCTCATCGAAGAAGCCCTGAAACGCGAAGAAGGGACGCTTGGCAAAGGCGGCACTTTCCTTGTGACCACAGGCAAACACACTGGCCGGTCCCCAAAAGACAAATTCGTTGTGCGCACCCCCTCCGTGGAAGACACGATCTGGTGGGAAAACAACCAGCCGATGGACCCGGCCAAATTTGATGTTCTTTACGACGATATGCTTGAGCATATGAAAGGCAAAGATTTTTTCGTTGAAGACCTTTATGGCGGCGCCGATGCGGCCCACCGTCTTGACGTGCGCATGGTCACAGAGTTGGCGTGGCACGGTTTGTTTATCCGCACCATGTTGCGCCGTCCTGAGTTGAAAGAACTCGACGATTTCACCGCAGATTTCACCATCATCAACTGCCCGAGCTTCAAAGCCGACCCAGAGCGTCACGGCTGTCGTTCGGAAACCGTTGTTGCCCTGAACTTTGACAAAAAGATCATCCTGATCGGCAACACCGAATATGCGGGCGAGAACAAAAAAGGCGTGTTCACGCTTTTGAACTACATCTTGCCGGGCAAAGGCGTGATGGCGATGCATTGCTCCGCCAACCACGCGCCGAACAATCCGGTCGACACCGCGATCTTCTTTGGTCTGTCGGGCACCGGTAAAACCACGCTCTCCGCCGATCCGTCGCGCGTCCTCATCGGCGATGACGAACATGGCTGGTCCGAGCGCGGCACCTTTAACTTTGAAGGCGGGTGTTACGCCAAGACAATCAATCTCTCGGCCGAAGCCGAGCCTGAGATCTACGCGACCACCACCAAATTCGGCACCGTCATCGAAAACATGGTCTATGACGCGCACACCAAAGAGCTCGATTTCGAAGACAACAGCCTGACCGACAACATGCGCTGTGCTTACCCGTTGGAATATATCTCCAACGCGTCGCCGACCTCGCTCGGGGGCCATCCGAAAAACATCATCATGCTGACCTGTGACGCTTACGGCATCCTGCCGCCGATCGCGCGTCTCACCCCGGCACAGGCGATGTATCACTTCCTCTCCGGCTTCACCTCGAAGACACCGGGCACCGAAGTGGGCGTAACCGAACCGATCCCGACCTTTTCCACCTGTTTCGGCGCTCCGTTCATGCCGCGTCGCCCGGAAGCCTATGGCAACCTGTTGCGCGAAAAGATCGCGAAACATGGCGCGACCTGTTGGTTGGTCAACACCGGCTGGACCGGCGGTGCCTTTGGCACTGGCTCGCGTATGCCGATCAAAGCCACGCGCAACCTGTTGCACTCCGCGCTTGAAGGCACCTTGGCCGAGGTCGAATTCCGCAAGGACGAGAACTTTGGCTTTGAAGTTCCTGTGTCCGTTCCGGGCGTGGCGGACGTTCTTTTGGACCCGCGCCGCACTTGGGCCGACAAAGACGCCTTTGATGCACAGGCTGAGAAGCTGGTCAAAATGTTCTCCGCGAACTTTGAACAGTACCTGCCCTACATTGACGAAGATGTGAAAGCGGCAGCCATCGGCTAAGCCCCTTCTCTTTATCTTTGAGTACAGCGCCTCAAGCCTTATGGTTTGGGGCGTTTTCTTTTCGCTGCTGTCACTCGGATTTTACCCAGAGCTGAGATAAGGCGATATGCGCCCTTTGCTCCTACTTGCTCTGTGTATGTTCGCTATGATCCCGCTGCCCTTATGGGCGGATGATCCGGGCCAGGCGCAATTTGACGATCATTGCGCTGCCTGTCATGGCCGACATGCGCTTGGGGGCAACGGACCGGACATTCAGGGGTCGACCCTGAACGATGTCGTGATCGCCACCCGTGGGATGGATCAAATGCCAGAGATTGACTTGAGCGAGGCGGAGCGGCAGGCCATTGCCACCTACCTCATGTCACTTGCGCCCGAGATCGCCGCGCAAAAACTGCGGTTTGAAGCCCAGATCACCCGTTAAAACAGAGTGTTAAAAAAGCCCGCGTCGAACCAAATTGGCCCCGGCCACAAGCAACACAAACAGGGTCGCACGTTTGAATTTCTTTTGATCCAAGCGGTCTTGTACCTGATGGCCAATCACCATCCCCAACAGCGCCGGAAACAACAGCGCGAAGGACAGCGGCAGCGTTTGCGCGTTGAGCACACCCGAGTGCAGATGCGCCATAAACAGCATCAAAGCCCCCGCGCCAAAGATCACGCCAGTGATTTTGATTTGCATTTTTTTCGGCGTGTCTACCGCCGTCAAATAGGCCACCGTCAGCGGCCCCCAAATCCCCGCAACCCCGCCGATCACACCCGAAACCGCACCAAGACCAAGATCGTAAAAGCCACGATGATGGTCCGGGATATGCAGCGCCCGCCCAATCAATAGGTAGCTCGCCAAGACGATCACAATGATCCCAAGCGTCAAAAACACCACCGATTGCGGCAAGATCACCACAAGCTGCGCCGACAGGAGGATCATCACCAAAAGCGCTGCGATATAGAGTTTATAGACCTTCGCCGCCTGCACCGCCTCGGCCACGCCGCCACGCAGCGATTGCCAAATATTGGACACCACGGTCGACAGGATCAGCCCCGCCAATGCCATTTCCGGCGACAGGAATGACCCAAGCCCCGAAATCATGATCATCGGCATGGCAAAACCCGTTGCACCTTTGACGAAACCGGCGAGCAGGGCAATGGCGAGGCAAACCGCCATTTGCGGAAGGGTGAGCAGGGAGAAGAGCGCGTTGAAATCCATGGGTTTGTCATAGGGCCTGTGATCCCCGTGTGACCAGAGAATTCGCGTCCACCCGATGCAGCCAGTCCAAAACTTTCTCAGGGCCACAGGTGGATTTAGCTTGCCCGCGACACTTTTGGTCCTAAATGCGATCCAATGCAAAATAATATTGCGCTGCAACTGCGAAGGGATTAGACAGTCCCATGACCCCGAGAAGGAGAGATTCCCATGGCCCTTGATCAACAGGAGATGACCATGTCGAACCCCATATTGCCCGATCTTCTGGCGTTGACCGGCGCTGCAGTGGCCCCCGCTGAGGCCCTTTTGGACCGCGCCCGCGCGTCGCTGCGCACCGCGTTTTTAGACGGAGATCGCATCTCCGGCACCAAACTTGAGGCCAACCAAACGGCGGCCCATGGCCTTGCGTGGCTTGCGACCTATGTCGAGGCGCTGCGTCAGATGCAAAAATGGGCCTTGGCCCTGACGGATGATGGTAAATTTGGCGAGATGGAACAGCTGATCCATCAGATCGCCTTTGGCGAATACCTCAATCAAATCTATGGCGGCATTCCGATGAACCAAGGCGAGGTCTGCCGTTTGGCCGATCTGGGTCTTGGCCTCGCACAGCCAAGCCATAAAGATGTCGTCAAACTCATGCTGGAGGGCAACACCGTTGCCGCGCGCTCCCGCCTTGTCGCTTTGATGCGCGACAATCAGGGCCACGCCACTTTTGGCGCCTCCGGCCTTGATGACGAGTTGGAAATGGTGCGCGAACAGTTCCGCCGCTTTGCCGACGAAAAAGTCGTGCCCTTCGCCCATGAATGGCACCTCAAAGACGAATTGATCCCGATGGAAATCATCGAAGAGTTGGCCGAACTTGGCGTGTTCGGCCTGACCATCCCCGAAGAATACGGCGGCTTTGGCTTCCCGAAAGCGGCAATGGTGGTGGTCTCCGAGGAACTGTCGCGTGGCTATATCGGCGTCGGCTCTTTGGGCACACGCTCCGAGATCGCGGCCGAATTGATCCTCAGCGGCGGCACCGAAGAGCAAAAACAAAATTGGTTGCCAAAACTCTCCTCCGCCGAAATCCTGCCGACCGCCGTGTTCACCGAACCGAACACCGGTTCGGACCTCGGCTCCTTGCGCACCCGTGCGGTGAAAGAGGGCGAAACCTATACCGTCACCGGCAACAAAACCTGGATCACCCACGCCGCGCGCACCCATGTGATGACGCTCTTGGCGCGCACCGATCCGAACACCACGGATTACAAAGGCCTGTCGATGTTCTTGGCGGAGAAAACGCCCGGCACGGATGAGGCCCCGTTCCCGACCCCCGGCATGACCGGCGGCGAGATTGAGGTCTTGGGCTACCGCGGCATGAAGGAATACGAGCTGGCCTTTGACGGGTTCAAAGTGAAGGCCGAAAACCTGTTGGGCGGCGAAGAGGGCAAAGGCTTTAAACAGCTGATGGAGACCTTTGAGTCTGCCCGCATCCAAACCGCCGCGCGCGCCATTGGTGTGGCGCAAAATGCGCTCGAAGTTGGGATGCAATACGCCGAGGACCGCAAGCAATTTGGCAAGTCCCTGATCGAATTCCCCCGCGTCTCCGGCAAGCTGGCGATGATGGCGGTCGAGATCATGGTTGCGCGTCAGCTCACCTATTTCTCCGCTTGGGAAAAAGATCACGGGCATCGTTGCGATGTTGAGGCAGGCATGGCGAAACTCTTGGGCGCACGTGTCGCTTGGGCCGCCGCCGACAATGCCTTGCAAATCCATGGTGGCAACGGCTTTGCGCTTGAATATCAAATCTCCCGCATTCTCTGTGACGCACGCATTCTCAACATCTTTGAGGGTGCAGGGGAAATCCAAGCGCAGGTGATTGCCCGTCGCATTTTGGGGTAACCCCCTATTGAACCAGCTTTAAAAAGGCGGCGCATCCTGTGCCGCCTTTTTTGCGATCCGGTCCAAAAACCGGTCGCGCGCGGCGGGCATCGGTCGATCAGACAGTTCCGCCGCGATCCGGGTCAGAAAATGCCCGGTGGTGGTCAACCCTTGCGCAATCTCCACGAAATCAAGCGAGGATTGCCCCAGCAAACATTGCGGCAACGGCAACATCCGATCCGCCCACTCCCCCGCCCCCGCGCGCGACACCGCACGGCCGGATTTGGGCGAAACATAGATCAGATCCTCATGCGATCCGGTCACCGCACAGGCCGAGAGATCAAGGCCGAACCCCAGTTCTTCGAGCAGAGACACCTCCCAATGCAGATAGGCCAAAGGCCACATCGGGTCCGTGCCGAGACGGTCCAAAAGCTGCATACTGTCGACGTAAAGATAGCCATGCGCCTCGCGTTCCGGCAACACAAACGCCAACATCGCGGTGACCGCATTGAGTGCTGCAAGCGCCAGAGGATCATCCATCACGGCGGCGGCACGTCCTTTGACGGGTTCAAAGGTGAATGCACCCAAATGATCCTCAAGCCGCGCTTTCCACGTCACGCTGACCTGCCCACCGGGTTGCAGATGCGGCGTCATTTTGCGCGAGATGCCACCACGCACGACCCCGGCATGGCGGCCATGGTTTTCGGTGAACACCTCAACGATCACGGAGGTTTCGCCATGCTTGCGCACCGCCAAAACCGCCCCTTCATCGCGCCATTCAATCATGCGCGCGCCCCTGCTTCTTTTTGGCAAAAATACTCATGGAACCCTGCCCCGCAACACGCCCCGCGTCAATCAGACAGGTTCAATCGCTTAGGCCCAATCGCTTAAACCGGGTTCATCCAAAAGCGTGCGTCCCAGACGGTCCTCAACCTCGATGATCCAAAGGTCGGGGTCAAAACTGCGTTGTTTCATCAACGCCGCATCGACATCACGTTCGTCCCCCTCGGACAGGACCGCCCAATCGCGGCGGTCCTCCATCAGGTTAAATTCACGCTGAAACGCTTTGGCTTTGCCATCCAGCGTGTTGAGCTTGATCATCACGGCCCCTGCGGTCAGGTCGCCCTTTTTCACCACAAACACCGGAATGTCGGCCAAGCGCAACCGCGTCAAATAGGCCGAAACCCAGACATCTGCGGTCAGCCGCGCCATCAGTTTCCGTCTTTGAAATCAAGACCCATCTCGCCGTAGCGTTCGGCCTCTTCCAACCAGTTCGGGCGCACTTTGACCTGCAAAAACAGGTGCACAGGCCGGCCCAAAAACTCGGCCAACTCTTCCCGTGACGCGCGTGAAATCCGTTTGATCGTCTCACCCCGGTGGCCCAAAATAATGCCTTTGTGACCATCGCGGGACACATAGACGATCTGATCGACGCGCGCCGATCCGTCTTTGCGCTCTTCCCAGGCTTCGGTCTCGACCGTGAGCTGGTAGGGCAATTCCTGGTGCAGATTCAGCGTCAGCTTTTCGCGCGTAATTTCCGCCGCGATCATCCGCATTGGCAGATCGGCGATCTGATCTTCGGGGTAAAGCCACGGGCCGACGGGTAATTCTTTGGCCAACCATTTGCGCAGATCATCGACACCACGGCCCTTTTCGGCAGAGATCATAAAGGTCTCCACAAAGGCACGGCGTTCATTCAAAACCTTGGTCATATCCAACAGCTTTTCGACCGGCACCATGTCGATCTTATTGATCGCCAAAGCAATTTTGCGCGGCGGACCTTTGTATTGAGCGTCTTGTTCGTCAAGCGCTGCAAGGATCGCCTCGACGCCCTCGGTCAGGCCACGATGAGCCTCGACCAGCAACACGACCACATCGGCGTCCGCGGCCCCACCCCATGCGGCGGTGACCATGGCCCGGTCCAGACGGCGTTTGGGTTTGAAAATACCCGGCGTGTCGACGAAAACGATTTGGGCATCCCCCTCAATCGCCACGCCGCGAATGCGGGCACGGGTGGTTTGCACTTTGTGGGTGACGATGGACACTTTGGCCCCAACCATCCGGTTGAGAAGGGTCGATTTGCCGGCGTTCGGTTCGCCGATCAGAGCCACAAAGCCAGAACGTGTCTCAGCCATGTTATTTGGCCTCCAGTTTGGTCAAAAGCGCCTTGGCGACCGCTTGTTCGGCCTGACGTTTGGACGTTGCCTCGGATTGCGCCGTCTCACCGCTTTCCAGTGTCACTTCGATGGTGAACACGGGCGCATGATCGGGGCCTTTGCGAGAAATTTCGGTATATTTTGGCGGCTTCTGGCCCCGCGCTTGGGCCCATTCCTGCAGCGCGGTTTTGGCGTCGCGGGCATCATGTTCAACCATGTCGATCCGCGTGCTCCACAGCCGTCGCACAAGCGCCTTGGCCGCGGCAAACCCACCATCACGATAGACGGCGGCAATCACGGCTTCCATCGCATCGGCCAAAAGTGCCTCTTTGCGGCGTCCGCCAGACATCATCTCGGACCGGCCCAGTTTGAGCACAGCCCCAAGATCAATCTCGCGTGCGACATCGGCACAGGTTTCTTTGCGCACCAGCGCATTGAAACGCGGTGCAAGTTGACCTTCGGACGCCTTGCGGTCGACCTCAAACAGTGCCTCCGCCATCACCAGCCCAAGCACCCGGTCGCCCAAAAATTCAAGCCGTTGGTTGTCGGGGCGCGTGGCCGAAGAAATCGAACTGTGGGTCACGGCACGCATCAAAAGCTCGGGCTGAGAAAACTCATAGCCGAGGCGCTGTTGAAACGCTTGGAGTTCGGTCGAAATCTTCACTGAAGCCCCTTAAAGAAACGATCTTTGCGCCATGTCCAGAAATATATCAGGTGTTTGCCCGCGGATGAAAAGATCACCCGATCCACCCGACCGAGCAGATATTCCGCAGGCACAAAACCCACACCCGATGGCTGTGCAATCCGGCTGTCGACGGAGTTGTCGCGGTTGTCACCCATAAAGAAATACTGACCTTCTGGAACCGTGTAGACATTGGTGTTGTCCACGCCCGTAATGGCGGCATTGAGCACCGAATGCTGACGCCCGCCGGGCAGAGTTTCGATGAATTTCTCTTTGACGCAGTCGCCGCCAAGCCCCGGCGCCGGGTTGGCACAGCGCGGCGGATTGCCTGCGGCACCTTGCGGCTCAAAGGTCTCGACAAACACGCCATCGGGCGTTTGTTCGACCTCTTCGCCATTGATAAAGACCACACCGTCCTTCAGTTGAACTTGATCGCCGGGCAGGCCGATCAGACGTTTGACATAGGTGACATGTTTGGTCGGGTGTTCAAACACCACAATATCGCCACGCTCCGGTTCGGTGAACAGGATGCGCCCAGACACCGGGCACATAAAGGCCATCGGGCAGGACCATTTCGAATAGCCATAGCTCATCTTATTGACGAACAAGAAATCGCCGATCAGCAACGTGTCTTTCATCGAACTTGAGGGGATGAAAAACGGCTGGAAAAAGAAAGTCCGAAAAATCCCCGCGATCAAAAGGGCGTAGACGATGGTTTTGATGGTTTCGACCACACTGTCTTTGGTGCTGCTCATCTGAATTCAGGTCCTTTGGGGGCGTTGGCGGAGATTTGGATACCGGTCCCCGGCTACATGGAAGGCGGCGCGATTGGAGTCAAGGCAAAGCCCCGTGAAACCCCCGCAATGAGTGGGTTTTCGCGGCTTTTGCGACGCTCACGGCGCGGTCGGGCGCGCCTCGATCACCACAAAGGCCTGCGCCCAAGGGTGATCGTCGGTCAGCGTGACGTGGATGATCGCCTCATGCCCCGGCGGGGTCATCGCCTCAAGCCGCTCTTTGGCCCATCCAGTGACCTCCATCACCGGCTGCCCGGAGGCGAGATTTTTGACCGCCATGTCTTTCCACGAAATTCCCATGGCAAGCCCCGTCCCCAAGGCTTTGGAACAGGCTTCTTTGGCGGCCCAGCGTTTGGCATAGGTACCCGCAACATCGCGCCGACGCTCGGCTTTTCGTTGCTCCGTTTCGGTGAACACACGGTTTTTAAACCGATCACCAAAGCGCGCCAACGTGCCGGAAATACGGTCAATATTGGCAAGGTCGGTGCCAATCCCAAGGATCATTTCGGGGCCTCAAACAACGTGGCGATCTCGCCCGTGGCCTGATTCAGCGCAAAACTCAGCCGGCCCATTTTGACCGGGCCGTCCTTGGGATCATACAGGCGGGCGGGCATCATGAACAAAAGCCCCGTTGAAGGTTCATAATCGGCCTCAAGGGCGGCAAAATCTATTGCTTCAAATCCTGAGCCTGCTGCATCCGCGGAAATGATCCGGCACTGCCGCCCGCCGACCTCGTCAAAGGGCGGCGACAGAACCAAAACGTGAAAAGCGGCAGCGGCGGGTTCAATCGTATCCAAAAGCGCCAGCCGCACCGCGCCATTGGCAAAGGTCCGGGCGTTTTCATCCCAAGGCTCAACCACAGAGGCAGCCGAGGCGCGCCAGTCACAGGGCGTGGCCTCCTGCGCCTGCGCCATGAGCGGTAAGGTGGCGATGAAAAGCGCAAAGAACTCTCGAATGCCCGTCATGTCACACCACTTTCGCTGTCAAAACTTTGAGGGCGGCAAAGCCGAAAAGAGCCGCAAACGCCCCCTCAAACACACGATGAAGGCGCAAATAACCCCGCGCGATGAAGCGGGTCGAAAACGCAAAGGCCATCGTGGACATGACCGTGAATGACACCGCCAGACAGGATGCGCCGACTTGCAAAAGCGCGATGGGTTCTGCGCCTTCGGGGATCACGACCGCGAACAACGCGCCCCAAAACAGGATCGCTTTCGGGTTCATGACGTGGATGGTCAGACCTTTGAGAAAGGACACGCGCAGCGGCTCGTTGACGGCGCGGACCTTGGCCTCACCCTTTGCCATCGCGGCCCGCGCCGATTTGACTGCGAGGACCAAAAGATACCCGGCCCCAATATAGCGCAGCGCGTCGAGCACCCAGGCATGGGTCATCATCGCAGCACCAAGGCCAAAGCCCGCAAGAAGGGCCCAAAACACCGAGCCGCACCAAACGCCGGTGGACACGGCAAATCCATTGGCGCGCCCGCCGCCCATGGCGGCCCCGACGATGGCCAAAATCGCCGGACCCGGAGAGCCAACGGCAATCGCCCAGCCCAGCAAAATCGGCCAGAGGTCAGACAACGGGATCACGCAGATGCCTCAGCACGCGCCGCATCCATCAGCCGCCGCATCTCGGCAATCGCCGGTTTGATGCCGCGAAAAATCGCCTCGCCGATGAGGAAATGGCCGATGTTGAGCTCCACGATTTGCGGCATGGCGGCAATCGGCGCGACGGTGTCATAGGTCAGGCCATGGCCCGCATGGACTTCCAGACCCAAATCCGCCGCAAACGCGGCCATCTCGGCGAGGCGTTTCAGTTCCTCGTCACGCGCCGCAAAATCGCCCTCTGCGTGGAAATCGCAATAGGCCCCGGTGTGCAGTTCAACCACGGCGGCCCCGATCCGATGCGCGGCTTCGATTTGGCGTTTGTCAGCGGCAATAAAGATTGACACGCGACATCCCGCCTCGCGCAAGGGCGCAATGAAATGGGCCAGTTTATTTTCTTCGCGCGCGACTTCAAGCCCGCCCTCCGTGGTCCGTTCTTCGCGCTTTTCGGGCACGATACAGACCGCATGGGGTTTGTGGTGGAGCGCAATGGATTGCATCTCATCGGTCGCGGCCATTTCGAAATTCAGCGGCACAGAAAGCGCAGCGACAAGGCGGTCAATGTCATCGTCGGTGATATGACGGCGATCTTCGCGCAGATGCGCCGTGATCCCGTCCGCCCCCGCCTCTTCGGCCAATTTAGCCGCTCGGATCGGGTCCGGGTAAGCCGAGCCACGCGCATTGCGCACGGTGGCCACATGGTCGATGTTCATCCCAAGACGCAGCACGCTTGTCGCAGTCATATTCAGTGTCCTTGACGGTTTATTCGGTTTGCGGCTGACAATACCGCGCCTGTGTCGAAAGAAAACCGCGAATTCTTGATCAGAGCGATCACATCCTGTTCACACCTGATTGGGCGGACCCTTTTTGGCGGCGGTTTTTTTGCGACGGAGTTCCTCAAGCTTGGCTTTCAAGCGCCCGCGACGGCTTTTCTGATACGCGGCAATCATCGGCAAAGTGACGTAATAGGCCGCCAAGCCCGCGACGATCCCCGGCAAAATCCCCCCGACCAGATAGGGCAGGAAAATCTCGTGAAAGAACCGGATGAGCGCGTCCCAATTGGTGTCACGCTCAGTGAACAATGCCAAAAAGTTTTGCCAGAAATCATCAGCAGCATCAAAGAATTTGCCAACCAATGAGCGCTCCGCCTCGTGATCAAATCGCGTGCCCAAAATGAAATGTCCCATTTTCATCGAGATCACGCCAATCGGAACATAGGTCAACGGATTGCCGACAAAGGTGGCAAGCAAGGCGGCAATCACATTGCCACGGGTGAGTTTGGCAATGGCGTAGGCAATGAAAAAGTGAAATCCGAACAAAGGGGTGAACACGGTAAACACGCCCGCAAACACCCCACGCGCGATTTTATGCGGCGTGTCTGGCAGGCGGTGAAGACGGTGTTGAAGATAGCGCGCAGCGCGGGACCAACCGCCTTTCGGCCAGATCGCCTGCGACAGCCATTTCAATGGCGTCAGTTTTTCCCGGCGCTTGAAGACCACATTATCCCCCGTGGATCTCGTGTTTTAGGGCTTTCTGGTCAAATCCCTGTACCGCCGAACGCGCGCAACGTCGCTTTCGGCCTCAAGTGCAAGCATAACAGCATGAAGATGTTCTACATCTCGCAGATCGACATCTACAATCAAACGGTAAAAGTCCGGTTTGCGATCAACAAATTGCAAATCAGAGATATTGGCCTTTTGTTCGGCGATTAGGGTACAAATTCTACCCAAAACGCCAGTGTCATTCGAAATCGTGATGTCGAGTGATACCGTGTGTTCGGCGGCATGAGGGCCGGCGTGCCATTGCAAATCCACCCAACGCCCGGTTTCCGCCTCAAGTTCCTCAAGAGCCGGACAATCAATCGCGTGGATCACCACGCCCTTGCCGCGATAGGTGATGCCAACGATGCGCTCGCCGGGCACCGGTTGGCAGCATCGTGCACGATTGTAGCTTTCGCCCTCGGACAGGCCCAGAACCGCGCGTTTGGAATCAATCGCCCCGCTGGTGCGCACCAATTCGGGGTAGACCGCGCGGACCACATCGGAGGCGGCCAATTCGGCCGAACCCAGCCGCGCCAAAAGTTCTTGGGCGCTGACCAGAGACATTTGTTTGGCCGCCGTCGCCAAGGCTTTTTCCGAGGATTTTTTGCCAACGTGGTCAAAGGCCACGCGCGCCAATTCCCGGCCCAGTTTGATAAACCGTTCGCGGTCCTCTTCACGCAGGGATTTGCGGATCGCGGCCTTGGCGCGTCCGGTCACAACGATGTCGATCCACGTGGCTTGCGGGCGCTGCCCTTCGGCGGTGAGAATTTCGACCGACTGGCCGTTTTTCAACCGGGTCCAAAGCGGCACACGGATGCCGTCCACCTTGGCGCCAACACAGCTGTTCCCGATCCGGGTGTGGATCGTGTAGGCATAATCCAAAGGCGTCGCGCCTTTCGGCAGGGACACCACCTCGCCTTTCGGTGTAAAGGTGAACACCTTGTCCGAATACATTTCGAGTTTGACGTGTTCGAGAAACTCGGAATGATCTTCAGCGTTTTCAAACCGTTCGGTGAGCTGCGCCAGCCATTTGGCCGGATCGACCGCAAACGGGTTTTTGGCGCGCACTCCGTCGCGATAGGACCAATGCGCCGCCACGCCGGACTCGGCCACTTCATGCATTTGCCGGGTGCGAATTTGCACCTCAACCCGTTTGCCATCGCGCCCCGACACGGTGGTGTGGATCGACCGATAGCCGTTGGATTTCGGTTGCGAGATATAATCTTTGAACCGGGTCGGCACAGCGCGCCACCGTTGGTGGATCACCCCCAAAACACGGTAGCAATCGCCCTCTGAGCGGGTGATAACGCGGAAGCCGTAAATGTCTGACAGACGGGAGAAACTTTGTTGTTTCTCCTCCATTTTGCGCCAGATCGAATAGGGTTTTTTGGCGCGCCCAAACACATCCGCCTCAATGCCCTCTTTTTCAAGCTCGGCACGAATGTCGTTGGTGATCTTATGGATCACATCGCCGGTCTCGCGTTGCAGCGTGATAAAGCGGCGGATGATCGAATTGCGCGCCTCCGGGTTGATCACGCGAAAGCTGAGATCTTCCAACTCTTCGCGCATCCATTGCATGCCCATCCGGCCCGCAAGCGGCGCGTAGATGTCCATGGTTTCGCGCGCTTTTTGCAGCTGCTTTTCCGGGCGCATGGATTTGATCGTGCGCATGTTGTGCAAGCGGTCGGCGAGTTTGACCAAGATGACGCGCAGGTCTTTCGACATCGCCATAAACAGTTTGCGAAAGTTTTCCGCCTGTTTGGTCTCGGAACTCGACAGTTGCAGGTTGGTGAGTTTTGTTACCCCATCGACCAGTTCGGCCACATCCGTGCCGAATTTGCGTTCGACCTCACTATAGGTCGATTTCGTGTCCTCGATCGTGTCATGCAACAGGGCGGTGATGATGGTGGCATCATCAAGCGCCTGTTCGGTCAGGATCGCGGCAACGGCAACGGGATGGGTAAAATACGGCTCGCCCGAGCGGCGAAACTGCCCCTCATGCATCTCCCGCCCGTAGGCGTAAGCCTCGCGGATGAGATTGGCGTTTGTCTTTGGGTTGTAGTTGCGGACCAGGGCGATCAGGTCTTCGACGTCGATCATTTCGGTCCGCAAACTCCTTTGAGGGGCGCCATGGCGCCCTTAGTTTTGGCCCTGAGCTTCCATCAAGGCGCGCAGGAGTTTCTCTTCGGACATGTCGTCTTCAACCGGCTTGTCCTGTTCTTGGCCCATGAGCAGAGCCATTTGATCGTCTTCCGGCTCGTCGACCTCGATCTGGGTCTGTTGGCTTTCGATCATCCGCTCGCGCAGCGCGTCGGCGGACTGAGTTTCCTCAGCAATCTCACGCAAAGCCACAACCGGATTTTTGTCATTGTCACGATCCACGGTCAGTGCAGAACCCGCCGCAACCTCACGCGCACGGTGAGCCGCAAGCATCACAAGCTCGAAACGGTTCGGGACTTTGTCGACGCAATCTTCAACTGTGACGCGGGCCATGTGGATCTCCAATCGTTGGACGGATGGGGTACAAAGGCCCTATTTAGGCGCAAGGCGTCCCATTGACAAGCGCCCTCTCCCCTTAATTCACGGGGATTTCAAGACCAGATTGCGCTTTTATCTCGGATTTATCCACATCTGGCAGGGCATCACACATCTCTTGTACAGTTTTGCCGATCAACGGATGGGTCCAATCGGGTGCCAGATCGGCAAAGGGAATCAGCATGAACGCCCGATCCTGAATGCGCGGATGTGGCAGGATCAACGTATCAGGCGCTTGCGTGGTCTGCGCGCTCATTGGCAAATCCATCCAGGCCTGAACAGTTTTCGCATTGGGGCGCACTTCGCCCTCCATCGCCATCAGATCAAGATCAATCGACCGCCCCGCCCACCGCGTTTTGCGCACCCGACCATGCCGGGCCTCTACCTGATGCAGTAAAGCCAAAAACGCCTCAGGCGTCAGCGCTGTTTCGACTTCAATCGCAAAATTGATATAAGAGGGGCCGGCCCCAACAGGGAAACACGGCGTCTCAAAGACACGACTCGCCCTCCTGACAGTCACGCCCATATCGCGCAGATCCTGCACCGCAGCAGACAGCGTTTCGGCTGGCTCCCCGGTTTTCGAGGGTAAATTGGCCCCGAATGCAACCCATGCGCGCATTTTCGCGCATTTTTCATCAACACCTCGCGACACGGACGCCTCCACCCTATATTTTTAGACAAGTTCATATTTGATGCGTTTCGTACTACTGACTGCGCCAGAAAGCCACGAACACTTGGTCACCCATTCGGGACGGCCCAACAAAAAACAACCCAAAAGGACCTTTTGATGTTTTACAAAGATGAACGGCTTGCCTTGTTCATCGATGGATCGAACCTCTATGCGGCCGCCAAGTCGCTGGGTTTCGATATCGATTACAAACTTCTCCGACAGGAATTCATGCGCCGCGGCAAACTTCTGCGTGCGTTTTATTACACCGCTCTGCTCGAGAACGATGAATATTCTCCGATCCGCCCGCTGGTCGATTGGCTGAATTACAACGGCTTCACGATGGTGACCAAACCTGCCAAGGAATTCACTGATTCCATGGGCCGTCGTAAGATCAAGGGCAATATGGACATCGAATTGACCGTTGATGCCATGGAACTTGCGCCTCGGATTGATCACATTGTGATTTTCTCCGGCGATGGCGATTTCCGCCCGCTGGTCGAAAGCCTGCAACGCCAAGGCGTGCGCGTCTCCGTGGTCTCGACCATTCGCTCGCAACCGCCGATGATTGCCGACGAACTGCGCCGTCAGGCCGACAATTTCATCGAACTCGAAGAGCTGCGCAATGTGATCGGTCGCCCGGCACGCGAGCCGCGCGAAGACGGTGCCTTCGACGAATAAGCCCGCTGATTACAACGTCACACGGATCATGGCCCGGACAGATGTTCGGGCCATTTTTGTTGAGACGATTGGCATCGACGCGTCCCGAAACATTGCACCCGCCCCCATTTCGCCCTACCTCTTGTGACAACAGGAGCGCGCCATGACCAAACCCACTTTGACCCTTTACCTTGCCGCCCCCCGCGGCTTTTGCGCCGGTGTAGATCGCGCCATCAAGATCGTTGAACTGGCGATTGAAAAATGGGGTGCGCCCGTCTATGTGCGCCACGAGATCGTTCACAACAAATTCGTCGTGGATAGCCTGCGCGACAAAGGTGCTGTGTTTGTCGAAGAGTTGGACGATTGCCCCGATGATCGCCCGGTGATTTTTTCGGCCCATGGTGTGCCGAAAGCCGTGCCCGCCGAGGCCGCCAAACGCGAGATGGTCTATGTCGATGCCACCTGTCCGCTGGTGTCCAAAGTGCATATCGAGGCCGAGCGTCATTTCGAGGCCGGGCTTCAAATGGTGATGATCGGTCATGCGGGGCACCCGGAAACCATCGGCACCATGGGGCAATTGCCCGTGGGCGAAGTGCTTTTGGTCGAAACGCCGGGGGATGTCGCCGGGCTTTCTGTGCGTGATCCTGAAAAACTGGCCTTTATCACCCAGACCACATTGTCGGTCGATGACACTGTGGATGTGATCGCCGCCCTGCGCGCGCGGTTTCCGAACATCATCGGCCCACACAAAGAAGACATCTGCTACGCCACAACCAACCGGCAAGCAGCGGTCAAAGCCATTTCATCACATATCGATGCTCTTTTGGTCATTGGCGCGCCAAATAGTTCTAATAGCAAACGTTTGGTCGAAGTTGGCTCGGCCAATGGCTGTGCCTATTCTCAACTTGTCCAACGCGCCACCGACATTGATTGGCGCGCCTTGACGGGTATCCAATCCGTCGGCATCACCGCCGGGGCCTCCGCGCCTGAGCTTTTGGTCAATGAGGTGATCGACGCCTTCAAATCCCGCTATGATGTCACCGTCGAATTGGTCGAAACCGCGCAGGAAAACGTCGAATTTAAAGTGCCGCGCGTGTTGCGAGAACTGGCGTGATCCACGAACGACGCGCCCGCGCAATCGCCCTTGCCCCGGCGTTGACCAAGACGTAACGCGTCATCTTAAACTTCACGAAAAGGAACAACATGCCCGAAATTCACGCTTGGACCGATGGCGCATGCTCTGGAAACCCCGGCCCCGGTGGTTGGGGCGTGGTGATGCGGGCGATGGACGGGGAGACGATCGTTAAGGAACGTGAGCTTAAAGGCGGCGAGCCCGATACGACCAACAACCGGATGGAGCTTTTGGCGGCGATCAATGCGCTCGAAACCCTGACCCGCCCCACCGACATCACCATCACCACAGACAGCGCCTATGTCAAAAACGGCGTAACGGGTTGGATTCATGGTTGGAAACGCAACGGTTGGAAAACCGCAAACAAAAAGCCGGTGAAAAACGTCGATCTGTGGCAGCGCATTGATGCGGCGCAACACACACACAACGTGACGTGGAAATGGATCAAAGGCCACGCCGGACACGCCGAAAATGAACAGGCCGACGAGCTTGCCCGCGCCGGGATGGCCCCGTTTAAGAAAGCCGCAAAATGAGCGTGCTCTCCGCGCTCGATTATACTGCGGTGATCGTCTTTGCGATTTCCGGCGCTTTGGCCGCCTCACGCGCGCAACTCGACATCGTCGGTTTTGCCTTTGTCGCCTGTTTGACGGCGGTCGGCGGCGGCACGATCCGCGATGTGTTGCTCAATCGCGATGCGGTGTTTTGGATCTCCGATCCCGCGTACATTCTGATTGCCACGCTGATCGCCACCGTGGTGTTTTTCACCGCGCATCTGTTTGAAAGCCGTTTGAAAGCGCTGATGTGGGCCGATGCGATTGCCCTTGGCGTCGCCGTCGCGGCAGGTGCAGGGGTGGCGCTCAAACTGGGACAACCGCCAGTGATCATTGCGCTGATGGGCGTTGCCACTGGGTGTTTTGGCGGCTTGATGCGCGATGTGGTCTGTAACGAAGTCCCGTTGGTTTTGACCCAAGGCGAGCTTTACGCCTCGGCGGCTTTGGCTGGTGCGGTCGCGATGATCATCGCATCTTATTTGGATTTTACACCAATTTATTCTTATATTTCATGTGCTGTTTTGACATTCGGCCTGCGCGCCGGAAGCCTGATTTTTGGCTGGTCCCTGCCCGTCTATAAATCACGTCCACCGCGGTCTTAAAGCGCCCCGCCATAAACCCGTGATTCAGGTTTATGGCGGAACGCTTTAGGCCTTGATGTACCACGTTGCCGCAATGCCGATGCAACAGACGACAAACCATCCGCCGGGGCGAAACATCAGCCAAAGACAGAGGCCAAACAACAGCCGTACCACCATCCCCGGAAGTGCCAAAAGCCCAAACATGCAACTCTCCTAACGGCGCTTGCGCCAATGGGTCGGCACAATAATCAGCGCACCGAGCGAGGAGACGATGGCATTCACGCCGGGCGGGTTTAACCCGATGCCAAACATCAGTTTGAGGAAATAGGCCAGAAACGCGCCACCAATACAGATGATGATCGATGGCAGATAACCGTTATTGGTAAATCCCGTTTTTTCAACGGCATAGCCAACGATGCCGGCGATAAACACTGTGCCGATCAGAACTGGAAACATCGGGTGACCTCACACAAAATGGCTGCCTTTTGGGACATCCATCCCCTTTAGAATTTCGCTGACAGCCATAGCACGTTTTCCCTCACGCTGCGCGGTGAGAATTTCGACACTGCCGTCACCGCAGGCAATGGTAAACGTGTCCATCACCTCACCGGGTTGACCCGTTCCATCGGCCAGACGCGAGGAAAGAAATTTGATCCGCTCGCCCGCATACTCCGCCCAAGCGCCGGGAAAGGGCGACAGCCCGCGAATTTGGCGGTCAATCTCGGTGGCCGGACGAGTCCAGTCGATCTTGGCCTCGGATTTGTCGATCTTTTTGGCGTAGGTCACGCCCTCTTCGGGCTGTGACACCGCGATTAAATTCGGTAAATCAGCAAGCGTATCAACGATGGCCTTAGCACCCATTTCCGAAAGCCGATCATGCAAACTCGCCGTGGTATCCTCCGCCGAGATCAACGTTTCACGGCGCAACAACACGGGGCCGGTGTCGAGTCCCGCCTCCATCTGCATGATGCAGACGCCAGTCTCAGCATCGCCTTCCAAAATCGCGCGGTGGATCGGCGCGGCCCCGCGCCACCGCGGCAGGAGCGAGGCGTGAATGTTCAAACAGCCCAGTTTCGGCGCGTCCAAAATGCTCTGCGGCAACAAAAGCCCATAGGCCACGACCACGGCAATATCGGCATCGAGCGCGGCAAATTCGGCGACATCTTCGGAAGTCTTGAAATTGACCGGATGGCGCACGGGCAGACCCATCGCTTCGGCGCACGCCTGAACCGGCGTAGGCCGATCCTTTTTGCCCCGCCCCGCCGGACGCGGCGGCTGGCAATAGACGCACGCAATCTCATGACCTGCGTCCACCAGAACCTCAAGCACGGGCACCGAAAACTCCGGCGACCCCATAAAGATCACCCTCATGTCATCGCCCCCGCTTTTTTCGCCTTTTTCAAAAACATCTGACGTTTCACAGGTTTGAGATGGTCGAAATACATTTTGCCGTTCAGATGGTCGATCTGATGCTGCACCGACGTGGCCCAAAGATGCACGAAATCGCGCTCCTCAATCTCTCCCGCCTCATTGAGAAACTGCACCGTCACCGCGCGCGGGCGAGTGATGACCGCCGACATGCCCGGCAGGTTGGGCGAGGCCTCTTCGTGGTCACGCGGCCGCACCGAGGCATGGAGCACCTTGGGGTTGGCCATGCGCACGGCCTTGCCGCGCTCGTCCGAACAATCGACTACGGCGAGTTGCATCATCACCCCGATTTGCGGTCCGGCAAGCCCGTATCCCGGCATCGCATCCATGGTCTCAATCATGTCGTCCCAGATCGCGCGGATCTCGTCGGTGATCTCCGTCACAGGTGGCACCACCGTTTTCAGGCGCTTGTCGGGATAGGGAATAAACGGGCGCTGGGTCATAGATATGCGGCCTCCAAATGGGCGCGGGCTTTGGCATCGAGGCGGTCAAAATGCACGCGGCCATTGAGGTGATCGAATTCGTGTTGGGCGATGCGGGCCTCTGCCCCGTCCATCTCGCGGACATGTGTCTCGCCGTCCAAATCCATCCAACGGATCGTGATTCGGGCGGGTCGGGTCACGGGCGCTTCCACACCGGGAATGGACAGGCAGACCTCATCCATTTCGACGCGCTCATCAGAGTGAGACAGGATTTCGGGATTGATCATCACGAGGGGCGATTTGCCCCCCTCTTTCCACGTCGCATCCATGACAAACAACCGCAGCATCGCGCCGACTTGCGGCCCCGCCAAACCGCGTCCCGGAGCGGCATACATGGTGTCAAACATATCCGCGACCAGCTTGCGAATCGTATCCGTGATCTGATCCACCGGGGCACAGAGCGTACTGAGCCGCGCATCCGGCCAAAGCAAAATCTCCAAAACGGCCATCAGGCCCGCGTCCGATCACGTTTGAGTTTTTGCATTTTGCGGGTGATCATCTGGCGTTTGAGCGGCTTGAGATAATCAATGAACAAAATGCCGTCGAGGTGGTCGATTTCATGTTGGACACAGGTGGCCCACAGCGCATCGAATTCCTCTTCATGCGCCTTGCCTTCGACATCAAGCCAACTCACCCGCACGCTTTTCGGCCGTTCCACATCGGCATATTGACCGGGGATCGACAGGCAGCCCTCTTCGTAGACGTTCTTTTCCTCGCTCGACCAGGTCACCGCCGGGTTCACCAAGACCATCGGTTCCGGCGTGCCATTGGCCTCCTTGGCGCAATCCATCACCAACATGCGTTTGGTCAGACCGACCTGGGGCGCGGCAAGGCCAATACCCGGCGCCTCATACATGGTCTGTAACATATCGTCGGCAAACCGGGCCAAGTCGCGGTCGAACTCGGTCACAGGGTCACAGACCTTTTTCAGGCGCGGGTCGGGGTGGATGAGGATCGGTTTCAGGGTCATGAATATGCATTTAGTCAAACCGCGCCGCCCGCGCAACTCCCCGCCATCAAAGAGCGCAACGCCCTTGATCAAGAATTGTGGTTTCCCTTCCCCTCTTGTGCTGATTACCCTGAACGCAACAGATCAGGAGCCCCCATGACCCAGCCATTTTTTGACGACGTGATCCCCCGTTTTGGCACCCATTGTTCGAAATGGGACATGATGGAGCCGCTCTACGGTGTGCCGAAAGAAGACGGGATTGCGATGTGGGTGGCCGACATGGATTTCCGCCCACCCGCCTGTGTACAAAAGGCGGTAGAAAAAATGGCCGCCCATGGCATTTACGGCTATTTCGGTGATGACAGCGACTACCGGGCCGCCATTGGATGGTGGATGAAAAACCGCCATGGCTGGGACATTGAGCCCAATTGGATTTTTACCACTCATGGTTTGGTCAATGGCACCGGGCTTTGCGTTGATACCTTTACCCAACCCGGCGATGGTGTGGTCTTGACGACGCCTGTGTATCACGCCTTTGCCCGCGTGATCAAAGCCGCCGGGCGCGAGGTTGTTGAATGTGAATTGGCGCTGAATGATGGCCGCTATACCCTCGATTTCGACGCTTGGGATGCGCAGATGACGGGTCGCGAGACCATGTTGGTGTTGTGCTCGCCGCACAATCCGGGTGGTCGTGTTTGGACCCGCGCCGAGTTGGAAGGCGTCGCAGAGTTCTGCAAACGCCATGATTTGATCCTTGTCTCAGACGAGATTCACCACGATCTGGTGATGCCCGGCCAGACGCATACGCCGATGGCATTGATCAACGGGATTTCGGATCGTTTGGTGATGATGACGGCGACGACCAAGACGTTTAACATCGCGGGCACGCATTCGGGTAATGTGATCATCCCCGATCCCGCCTTGCGCGCGCGCTTTGCTGCCCGCATGACTGGGCTTGGCATTTCACCCAACTCCTTTGGTTTGGAAATGGCCACCGCCGCCTATTCGCCCGAAGGGGCGGCGTGGGTTGACGCGCTGGTGGCGTATTTGGACGGCAACCGTGCAATATTCGATGCGGCCCTCGCCGCAATCCCCGGTCTGTCCTCGATGCCACTCGAAGCAACCTATCTGGCTTGGGTGGATTTTTCCGGCACTGGCATGAGCCGCGAAGAGTTCACCGCGCGGGTCGAAAAATCCGCCCGCATTGCGCCAAACCATGGTCCGACCTTTGGCAAAGGCGGCGAAACCTTTCTACGCTTCAATTTGGCCACGCCGCGCAGCATTGTCGAAACCGCCTGTACCCGTTTGACCGAGGCGTTCAGCGATCTTCAGTGAAAGATCGGCAAAAGCGCGACCGGGGCGTCATCGGCCCGGTCGTAATCCAAAGGCGGCCTGTCGGTTGCAAGTGTCGCGCGTTTAAAATCAAAACTCATCTCTTGACCGTCTTCCTGCGCGGCCACGATCAGTGCCTGATAGAGATACTTTGAGCCGTCATACACATCCACAAGCCCCCGCAAATGCGTGGAATTTTCACGGTCCAGCGCAAACCCCGTCTCCCAAGACCGCAGGATGGGATAGGTCATATCCCCCACGCGCACGCGCAAACGAGAGCGGCGTTTCAGCTTGGCCTTACGTGCCTGTTCTAAGCCTTCACGGACTTCTTTGGGCAGAAAATCAGACATCTCAAATCTCCCGAGCGGTTCACCGGTTGAGTGATAGTCTAAAGATGGGCCTAGATTGGTTTCGGTCAAGTTAACCGTAACGGCAGATTGCATCCCGTCCCCAAGAGTCACCTGATTGCCGCAGTTTACAGCGTCACCTTCGGGCGCAGCACATGCGGCATTTTAGGATCATAGAGTGCACTGTCTTTGAAATCCGCGACCTCACCCAAGGCTGGCCCAACAAGGATCAAGGCGGTTCGGGTGATTTTCGCCTCGCGCGCTTTCTCGCGAATGTCGCTCAACGTGCCACGGATCAACATCTGGTCCGGCCAACCCACGCGATACGCCACTGCAACGGGACATTCCGCGCCATAATAGGGCACCAATTGCCGTTCGATTTCGCGCAGGTTGCGAATGCCCAGATGGATCGCCAAGGTCGCGCCGGTTTTGGCGAAATTCTCAAGCGTCTCGCCCGCAGGCATCGACGTGGATTTCATCGACACACGGGTCAAGATGATGCTCTGCGCGATCTCCGGGATGGTCAACTCCTGCCCCAAAGCGGCGGCAGCGGCGGCATAGGCGGGCACGCCGGGGATGATCTCATAGTCAATCCCATCGGTGCGCAATCGACGAATTTGCTCGGCAATTGCGCCGTACAAAGAAGGGTCGCCGCTGTGCACACGCGTAACATTCAACCCTTTTTCATGTGCCATTTTGATTTCCGCATGGGTGTCATCCAGCGTCATCGGTGCCGTATCCAAAACCCGCGCCCCCTCGGGGGCACAGGCGACCACCTCCGCCGGAACCAAAGAGCCCGCATACAAACAAACCGGGCATTCGCCGATGATCCGCTCGGCCTTTTTGGTCAAAAGCTCAGGATCGCCCGGCCCCGCGCCAATAAAGAAAACAGTCATGCGAGGTCTCCATCAATTTTGCGGGCATAGCCACGCGGCGTGTACATGCGCGGGCCTTCACCAAGCTGGGCAAGGCGAGAGTTGGACGAGCCAATGAGAACCACAGTCAACATATCGACCTCATCCACCTGCAAGTCCTCCAAACGACGGTAACGGACATATTCTGTCGGCCGTCCAAGGTTCGACGCCAACATCACCGGTGTGTCTGCTGGGCGATGCTGTAACAAAATATCCCGCGCCTCGGCCAAAAGCGTGCGGCGTTTTTTCGACACCGGGTTGTAGAAGGCAATGACAAAATCGCCCTCTGCCGCCGCCTTGAGACGGCGGACAATATCCGCGCGTGGAGTCAAAAGATCCGACAGAGAGATGGCACAGAAATCATGACCCAAAGGCGCACCTGCACGCGCAGCGGCCCCTTGCAGCGCCGAAACACCCGGCGAACAGATCACCTCAACCCGATGCGCGGCGTCCGATACGCCATGGTCTTTCGCTCCACGATCCAACAGCTCAAACACCAATGCGCCCATGGCATAAATCCCCGCATCGCCCGAACAGACCAGCGCAACATTTTTGCCTTTGGCGGCCTGTTCCAACGCATAGCGACACCGATCCTCTTCGCCACCCAACGGGAAATCGGAACGGATTTTGCCAACCGCCAGCGGCCCCAAAAGATCAATATAGAGGCCATAACCAACAAGTTCCTCGGCCTCTGCGACAAGTTTAGACACTTCAGGCGTGCGCCACGCCGCCTGCCCCGGACCGATACCGACCACGGACAGACGCCCACGCGGACGGCCATGAAGCGTCGCGATCACCTCACCCGAGACCGCCAAAGCAGCCGTGGCCATCGCGCTTTTGATTTTGGCCTGATCAAGCGTCACCAAAGCGCCACCACAGGCCAGAGCGGCGTTTTCGGCCACGCCATGGCTGCCAATTTCCGCAAACACCACCTCCGAAGTGGTGGCACAGCGTGGCGTTTCGGCCTCAAGCTCTGCCGCCGTGAACAGGCGCAGCGGAACATCAAAGGATTTCGCCAATGCCAAAATCGCCGGTTCATCCGCCTTCACATCCACAGTCGCGATCGCGGCCAATGCCTTCGGCGAGATATTGGCCTTTTGCAACAGCGTGCCAACCAGATCGGCAAGCTCCTCAGATGGGCAATTGCGTGAACAACCGACACCGAGAACATAGCGTTGCGGGTGATACACAAGCGTTGTGTCACCGGGTGCAGATACCTCCTGCACCGTGTCCTGCACGGTACAGATCAACTCCGCCCCCTCGGCCAGTGGAACATCCGCCAACCACGCCGCCTTGCCCGCCTCATCGCCCGTCACCAATGCGCCGCCATGGGCCAACATTGCGGCCATGGTCGATTTGGCGTTTTCTGGATTGCCCAAGCGCCATCCAAGCGGCGGTTCGTCCAAGGCGATGCCCATCGACACGTCGCCCGCCGTCGTGATCGCCGCTTTGGCGTCCAGCACCTGCGCGATCTCCAAGGCCAAGCGATTGGCTCCGCGATGCCCGCCCAAAAGCGGCACAACCACGGACCCATCGTCAGAGACCGAAATCACCGCTGGTTCGGTCTTTTTGTCTGAGAGCAAAGGCGCAACCGCGCGGATCAGGATACCCGAGGCACACACTCCAATCACCGGAACGCCCGCCGCAAACAATGTGCGCACATGGTCTAACGCATTGGGAAAACTGATCTTTGTCTCTGTGCGCCCCTCGCGTCCATGGAGTTCAAACCCGAATGCGACGGCAATGCGGGCGGCGGTCTTTTCGCCAGATGCGTTGAGTGCGATGACTACCGGGCTCACAGCCATGGATCGGCCCCTTTCACGATGAGGATCATAGAAAAATACGGTGCCTTTTCGGGCGCTTGCGACAGTGGCAGGACCACCTCATGAGGCGTTGAGGCCCGTTCGATATAGACGGCTTTCTCGGTCAGCCCCGCCGTCTCAATCGCCGCGCGCACGCGGGCGAAATGGCGACCGAGCTTCATCACCACAAGAGTGTCGGAGCTGTGCAGCACATCCATAGGATGTCCACCCTCCATGCGTGCGACAAGTTCTGGCGCGGGCAGGATGGTGACCACCTCATTGCGTGCCGCCACCGGCAATCCGGCGACGGCGGCACAGGCGGTCACAGAGGTCACACCGGGCACGACTTTGACCGCATAGTCGCGTTTGAGGCGGGCAAAAAGATACATGAAAGAGCCGTAGAAAAACGGATCGCCTTCACACAAAACGACCACATCCTCGCCCGCATCCAACGCGCATCGGATCGCATCCGCGCCGATGTCATAGGCCGCCTGTGCGGGCGCGCGGTCCACGGTCATTGGCACATCCATGACAATCTCGCGTGTGCCTTCGGGGATATACGCCGCCGCAATCGAGCGGGCAAAAGACGCGCCGCCCGCTAAGGTCGGATAGGCGATCACTTTGGCCGAACCAATCAGGCGGGCGGCTTTGAGCGTCATCAACTCCGGGTCGCCGGGGCCAAGGCCGATGCCATACACAGTCCCGCTCATGATGCGCGTCCTCCTTTGGTCAGGCTCCATTGCGTGACCGGCATGAATGGCTTCCAGCCCGAAAGAACGCCCACAGGTTTGGCCCGCGACACCGACAGGCGGGTTAAGTCACCGCCAAATTCGTTGCGCAGTGCAAGCAACATGGCCTCACCTTCAAGCGTCACCGCATTGGCCACCAAACGTCCAAATGGTGCGAGTGCGGCCCATGCGGCCTCAAACACCGCGCGCGTCAAACCGCCGCCGATGAACACCGCATCCGGCATTGGCAGATTGGCAAGCCCTTCAGGCGCGGTGGCATCAATCAGTTTGAGACCCGGCGCGCCAAGGGCCAGCGCGTTTTGCACCGCAAGGGCGCGGCGATCGGCACGGCATTCGATCCCGATGGCGCGGGTATCACGCGCCGCGCGCATCCATTCGATCGCAACCGAGCCAGAACCACAGCCGATGTCCCAAAGCAGCGCGCCACGCATTGGCGCGAGTTTGGCCAGAGTGACGACACGGACCTCTTGCTTGGTCATAGTGCCGTCAGAGACAAAGGCGCTGTCGGGCAGACCAAAACGGGGCAAAGGCCTTGCACCCTCCTCTGCGATGCAGTCGACCGCGAGTGTGTGAAAGTCGGGCACCTCATGGGACCAATTTTCGGCGGAACCATCAAAGCGGACCTCGTTCGCACCTCCCATGTGGGCCAAGACAGTCAAACGCGAAGGTCCGAAATCGAGATTTCTCAAAATAGTGGATATTTCTTTTGGTGTTTCTTGGTCTTTTGTCAAAATGAGCAATTTTTTTCCGGGACTGAGAAAAGGAATGATTTGCTCTGCCGGACGTCCGTGCACCGTGAGCGTTTCCACATCCGCAAGCGACCAACCCATGCGCGCCGAGGCGAGTTGAAAGGCGGACAGTTGCGGATGATACAAGATTTCAGCCGGGTCGATCTCGCGTCCGATGCGCGCACCGACTGAGTACCAAAGCGGATCTCCCGTTGCGAGCACCGCCACGCGGCGACCGCGCAGGGTTTTCAACTCTTCAATCAAGGCATCAAACGGCGAGGGCCAAGCCCGGCGTTCCCCTGTAAGCGACGGGGTCAGCGCATGGTGACGCTCCGCGCCAAAAATTACCTCTGCATCCGCAAGTACGCTGCGTGTGGCGGGGCTCAGACTCTCAAAACCATCGTCGCCGAGGCCGATGATGTGAAGCCATTTGGCCATGCTCATTCGCCGATCTCCGGCAATCCGACGGCCAGTGCATTCACCGCCGCCGAGGCCATGGCCGATCCACCGCGACGGCCGCGCAAAGCCACAAAATCGCAACCGCGAGGGTTACCCGCCAGTTCGGCTTTGGATTCTGCCGCGCCGACAAAACCCACCGGAAATCCGAGGATGACAGCGGGTTTGGGCGCGCCTTGGTCGATCAATTCCAACAGGTGAAACAGCGCCGTGGGGGCATTGCCAATGGCAACAACGGCGCCTTTCAAATGCGGTTCCCACAGATCAACGGCGGCGGCGGAGCGGGTGTTGCCGATCTCTTTGGCACGCTCTGGTGTGCGCGGGTCATTGAGCGTGACGATCACCTGATTGTCGGCGGGTAGGTAGCGACGGATGATGCCTGCGCCGACCATTTCGCAATCGCACAGGATCGGCGCGCCAGCTTTCAGCGCGGCGTGACCAGCCGCATAGGCATTGGGTGAAAAGGCCAAACGGTCCGCCACCTCAACCATACCACAGGCATGGATCAGACGGATCGCAAGGCGCTCCATTCCGGCGTCAAACCGATCCAACCGCGCCTCTTTTCGCACAGTGGCAAAGCTTTGGGCATAGATCGACTGCGGGTCTTTGTCATAGGGGCGCACCGGGATCAGACCTTAGACTTGCGCGCGGATTCGGGTCCGTGCGGGTGCTTGGCGTGGGGGTATTCCGGGTGGACGTGATCATGGGAGTGGCCATGGTCGTGATGGTCAAAATGATGATCGTGGTCATGTCCGTGGATATGGCTGTGTGCATGATCGTGGTCATGGTCATGGTCATGGGTGTGATCGTGGTGATGGTGCGCATGCGCGGCATTTTCCAAACGACACAGCCCCGTACAGAACGTATCGCAAAGCGCGCAATCGGCCACATTCGAGCCGGGGGCAGACGCGCCTTGGCCTTCGACATGGTGGTGATGGCTCTCCTGAACCGCACCGACCTCGGCCTCAAACCCAAGCACCTGCGTGCGGTATTTGCACAGCACACAAGTCGGCGGCGGCACATCGCCAAAAGCCGGATGACCCTTGGCGTTTTCACGCGCGGCGGCGCGCTCTTCGGATGTGATTTGGCGGGGCTCAAAGCCTTCGATCGCAAGCACTTGGGTCCGGTAGGCACAAATGCCACAGTTCGGGATCGGCACGTCGCCGTCCTGTTCCAACACCCGTTCCGCAAAGGTTTGCAGCACTTTGGGGTGATCATTCAAATAGCCGGCTTTGACGAATTGAATGTCGGGGTGCTGGGCCGCAACTTGGTCGGTGAAACCATAAATCCGGTCGATCAGGATGCCGGTGAACAGGAAATATGGAAACACGATGACGCGTTTGTAGCCGAGTTTCGAGACATGTTGCAGGCAGGGTTCGACAAGCGGAAAGGTGACACCGGAATAGCCGACTTCGCACCAGCCAAACCCCATGCCTTCCCACAACATCCGCGCGATTTTCGAGACATTGCCATTGGCATCCGGATCAGACGCCCCGCGTCCGATGACGACCAAAGCGGTCTCATGCAGCGGCATGTCCCCAAGCTCGGCATTCGCGCGGTCCACTGCGTCGCGCACGCGCGCACCGGCGGCGGCGATCATCTTGGGATCAACGCCCAATTCGCGACCATAGCTGACGGTGATGCCATGTTTGGCGGCATAGGTGTTGAGCACGGTCGGGATGTCATTTTTCGCATGCATCGCGGCAAACAACATGCCGGGCACGGCCAGAATGCGCTCGCATCCAGCTTCGCGCAGACGGTCCAACCCGTCGCGGATCACCGGATTGGCAAACTCAAGATAGCCGTAATCCACCATCCAATCGGCGGGCAACAGGGCGGGAAGTTTCTCTGCCAAAACGGCAAATTCGTCCACGGCGGCCTGGCTGCGCGAGCCATGGCCACAAATCATCACACCAGTTTTCATCTTAAATTATGCCTCCTGCGGCTCAGCCTCATGTTCGGGTTCTGCCGGCTCTGGCTCTTGTTTTTTGCCTTTGATCGCCCCCCAAATGGCGGTCGCAATCGCACCGCCAATCAAAACACCCGCAAGCCAATGGTTGTGGCCTGCGGCCTCGGCAAGATGGCCGGGATGAGCCAATACGGGGGTGGCAAAAAACGTCAGCGTGAGCGTCATAGCGCGAAACATGTCATATCCTTGTCGTTGTGCCCCAATGGGGCTGTCGTGGTTCAAGGAGGCTGGGACACTTGACGATGCTGCGCGCAATCCCCGGTTTGGGTCGATCCGCCACTGCCAACCTCTCCGGCCCCATATCGGGGCGTCGTCATAGGTCTCATCTATAGGCCGGGGGCAGAAGACGCGCAAATGCTTTAGCGCCAAGGCGGTGGGACAAATGTGCGCAAGCGCACCATTCCTGCGCTCTCACACCAGTTTGCGCGCGGACCTGGGGTGTTTAGGGTGCACACGGAACATGAGGAGGCCCCTATGGGACATTTAAAAGACGGTATCTGGCATGACGAATGGTACGACACATCGACGTCAGGCGGTCGTTTCGAACGCAGCACAGCGGGCTTTCGCAACTGGATCACGCCCGATGGCGCGGCGGGGCCGTCTGGCGAGGGCGGCTTTGCGGCCGAGGCGGGGCGCTATCACCTCTATGTCTCTTATGCCTGCCCTTGGGCCCATCGCACTCTGATTTTTCTGGCTTTAAAAAGCCTAGAAGAGCTGATTTCCGTCTCCGTCGTTCACCCGGATATGTTGAGCGACGGCTGGACCTTTGCGCAGGATTTTCCCGGTGCAACCGGGGACGCGCTCTTTGGCAAGCCTTTCCTGCGCGACATTTATACCAGAGCCGACCCCGGCGTGTCGGGCCGTGTCACTGTGCCGATTCTCTGGGACAAAAAACGGGGCACGATTGTTTCAAACGAATCCTCTGAAATCATCCGCATGTTCAATTCGGCCTTTGACGCGATCACCGGAAACACTCATGATTTCTGGCCCCTCGCCCTGCGTGACAAGATCGACGTGGTGAATGCCCGCGTTTATGACACGGTGAATAATGGCGTCTATAAAGCCGGGTTTGCCACGTCGCAAAAGGCCTATGACGCCGCAATCACGCCTCTGTTTGACAGTCTCGATTGGCTTGAAACGCATCTCTCAGAGACCCGCTATCTCATGGGCGATCAGGTGACTGAGGCCGATTGGCGGTTGTTCACCACACTCATCCGGTTTGACAAGGTCTACCACGGCCACTTCAAATGCAACAAACGCATGGTGAAAGACTACCCCGCTGTTTGGGCCTACACCCGCGAGCTCTACCAATGGCCTGGGGTGCGCGAGACGGTGAATTTCGATCATATCGTGCGGCACTATTACTATAGCCACGACACGATCAACCCGCATCGGATTGTGCCGATCACGCCGGATTTGGATTTTGATGCGCCGCATGGGCGAGACTGAGGCGTCGCTGAGAATCGCGCCTTATGAGGCTGCTTTGCCGTAATGTTCGACCATGGCCGACAGATCCTCTGGGTCGACCTGTTTGGTGACAAAGGCACAGGCGTTGGCCGCGTGTTGAAAAATGGAACCGTCCGAGAAAAAACTGGCGTTGGTGGTAAATATCACCCGCGCACTCGGGCAACGATAATTGGCATAATCTGCGACGGCAAAGGCGGATCCATTGTCCAGAACCAAATCCAGAACAATCAGATCCGGGGCCTCTTGTTGCATGTGCGCAATCGCTGCGTCCTGCCCCGACACCAAGACCACATTCATGCCCTGACGCTCAAGATAGCGCATCCAGATCCGCCCCAGGTCAGGGTTACTTTCAACAATCAATACCCGCATACTCTTCCTAAATCGTGACCATCAACTGAGCGCGTTTTGCACTGATTATTCGACCTTAAACCTTTTGTAAGACACCCTTACGAACCCTTAAGATCAGCGTCAATCAAAGCCGCCGAAACAAAGCCGTGTGAAAAAGCTAAGATTTTAACTTGCACTCCGCCCGTGCTAAGGCAAAACAGAGCGCATGACACATCAAGCCCCCACATGGATCACCATCTGCGAAACCTGCAAATTGCCTGATTGGGCAGAGCGCGGGATGGATAAAACCGATGGCGAAATTTTGGCCGAAGCGATTGAACAGCGCGCCGAGGCCGCCGGGATCAAAACCCGCCGCGTGGCCTGTACAATGGGCTGTGAACGCGCCTGTAACATCATCGTTCAGGGCGCGGGAAAAATCGGCTATTCCCTTGGAAAGTTTGACGGAAATGACGCGGACGCGGACGCTATCGTCAGCTACGCCACACAACATGCCGCCTCCCCGTCTGGGCAGGTTCCGTTCCGCGACTGGCCGCAAGGCGTCAAAGGTCATTTCGTCTCCCGCCACTTGCCGCCCCCCCCTGATCCCGCCGAGGACGCATGAGCCGGCACCGAGATCATGGCGGCGGCCTTGATGCCGCCGTGGCGCGGTTTGGCGGCGAGAAATCCGACTGGATCGACCTCTCCACCGGCATCAACCCGACCGCCTATTCAATAGGCGAAATGCCGCCAAGTGCCTGGGAAACCTTGCCCGATGCCGCAGCGCAGGATTCGTTGATCCAAGCCGCGCGTGCCTTTTGGAACGTCCCGCGCGGGGCCTCCATTTTGGCCGCCCCCGGTGCCTCTGCGCTCATCGCCCGTCTGCCCGCGCTTTGGCCCAAAGCCCGTGTTGAGATCAGAACGCCAACCTATAACGAACATGCCGCCGCCTTTGAGGCACATGGTTGGACGGTGGGCGATACCGACCCATCCGTTCAGGTTGCGGTACACCCCAACAACCCGGATGGGCGGCTTTGGCGCGCGGATGAATTGACCGCGCCGATCACGGTTATCGACGAAAGTTTTTGCGATGTGATGCCAGAGAAGAGCCATATTGCGCGTGTCACCGATGGGCGCACGATTGTGCTCAAAAGTTTTGGCAAATTTTGGGGGCTGGCCGGTCTGCGGCTTGGCTTTGCCATTGGCGCGCCGGAATGGATCAATCGGCTCTCGACGCTCACCGGCCCTTGGGCGGTTTCCGGCCCGGCGCTTGCGATTGGCACAAGGGCGCTGAATGACCCGGATTGGGCGCTGCAGACACGGATCAATTTGGCACAGTATTCGGCAAGCATGGACGGTCTTATGCAAAACAAAGGCGCGAAACTGATCGGCGGGACCGATCTGTTTCGCCTTTATGAGGTCGACAATGCCCGTGCCTTTCAGGATCATTTGGCCAAAGGTCGGGTTTGGTCGCGCATCTTCCCCTATTCTGACAGATGGGTCCGCCTTGGCTTGCCCGCCCCGGATCGTTGGGATCAATTTGAGGCCGCATTGTGATCACGGCTTTTGCGCTGTCTCTGGCCATGATCCTTGATGCGCTTTTGGGCGAACCGAAATGGCTTTGGGATCGCCTGCCCCATCCTGCAGTACTGATCGGTCGGCTCATCGGCTGGGCGGATCGGCGGATGAACCATGGGGCGGGGCGCAAGGCCAAGGGCGTGATTTTACTCTTCGCTTTGGTGGTCGGTAGCGGGGCCCTTGGTCTCATCCTTGAGCAAATTCCCGTTGTCGACATCGTCTTGGGCGCAATCCTTTTAGCCCATAAGTCTTTGATCCAACATGTCAAAGCGGTGGCCCGCGCGCTTGAAACCTCGCTTGCCGATGGTCGCGCGTCTGTGGCGATGATCGTGGGTCGAGACACGGCCGACATGGACGCGCCCGCCGTGTCCCGCGCCGCCATCGAATCCGCCGCTGAAAATTTCTCAGACGGTGTGATCGCCCCCGCCTTTTGGTTTTTGCTGCTCGGCCTGCCCGGCATCCTGATCTACAAAGCCGTCAACACCGCCGACAGCATGATCGGCTATCGCACCGATCAGTATCGCGATTTCGGCTGGGCCTCGGCCCGGTTTGACGATCTGTTGAACCTGATCCCGGCGCGGCTCACCGCTGTGTTGCTGTTCCCATGGGGCAAGCCTCTGTCGCTTTGGCGGAACATCACCACAGAGGCGCGCCGCCATCGTTCGCCCAATGCCGGTTGGCCCGAAGCCGCCCTGTCACGCAGTCTTGGCGTGGCGCTTTCCGGTCCGCGCGCCTATCATGGTACGATGCGTGACTACCCTTGGGTCAATCCGCAAGGTCGCCCCAACGCCACACCGCGCGACATCGACATGGCCTGCGCGCGTCTTTGGGTCGCTTGGGCCTTTACTCTCGTCTGCGTCATCACGCTGTCATTTGCGTAATATGCGCCTGATCGCTATCGTGGCGCACAACTCAATGTAAAAGGTAAACCCATGCGTTTTCTGAGCCTTGCTCTTGCCCTGACCTTCGCCGCCCCTGCCGTCGCTGACGTACCCTGCGGCGGGTCGTTTTCCTCCTTTGTCGGTAAAATAAAATCCGAAGCCCTGTCCAAAGGCTATGACAAAGCCACGGTGGATCGGTTTTTCGCCTCCGCCCAGCAGACGCAATCGGTGCTCAAAGCCGACCGTGCACAGGGGTTTTTCCAAAAGCCGTTTATCGACTTTTCCCGCGCCGTGATCAGCCAAAACCGCATCGACAATGGCCGCAAGCATTCGCAGAAATACAATGCCACCTTTGACCGCATCGCCCGCGACTACGGCGTCTCGCGCGGCGTACTTTTGGCATTTTGGGCGCTGGAAACCGACTTTGGTCAGGTGCAGGGCGACTTTAACACATTGAATGCGCTGATGACTTTGGGACATGATTGTCGCCGCCCCGAATTGTTCCAACCGCAAATTCTGGCCGCACTTGAGCTTTACAAACATGGCGATTTCGATCCGACCACAACCAAAGGCGCCTGGGCGGGGGAAATTGGCATGGTGCAAATGTTGCCGAAAGACATCCTGCAAAACGGCGTGGATGGCGATGGTGATGGCCATGTCCGCCTGAAAACCTCGGCTCCTGATGCGTTGATGTCGGGCGCGAAAATGCTCAAACATCTGGGCTGGCGGGCGAATGAGCCGTGGCTTCAGGAGATTGTTGTTCCCGCCGATCTCGATTGGTCCAAAACCGGGCTCAATCACAAAATGACCGTGGCGCAATGGGCAAAACTCGGCGTCAAACCCCGCGCAGGATCGCTCGGGGCCTCGTCGCTTCAGGCATCCGTGTTGTTGCCGATGGGGCGCAAAGGCCCGGCGTTTCTCGCCTATCCGAATTTCGAGGTCTATTTTGAGTGGAACAAGAGCTTTGTCTATGTGACCACCGCCGCCTATTTCGCCACCCGCCTCGAAGGCGCGCCGGTTTTTAATGCGGGGTCTCCCGAGACCGGATTGTCCGATGGGCAAATGAAACAGCTGCAACAAAAACTGCAAAGTCGGGGCCATGACGTGGGCGGCGTGGATGGCATTTTGGGCGAAAAGACCCGCGAGGCCGTACAGAAGGAGCAAGAGCGTCTTGGGATGCCTGCCGATGCCTGGCCGACACCTGCGCTGTTGGCCAAGCTCTGATCATATAAAGGTTTAAAAATTGGCTTTGGTCGTGGGAAATATCAAGCGACCAAAGCTTCTGCCTTTTTCAAATCCACTGACACAAGCTGGCTCACACCCTGTTCTTGCATGGTCACGCCAAACAGGCGGTCCATTCGCGCCATGGTGACGGCGTGGTGGGTGATGACCAAAAACCGTGTATCGGTGCGTTGGGTCATCTCGTCCAACATATCGCAAAACCGCGTGACGTTGGCATCGTCCAAAGGCGCGTCGACCTCGTCCAACACACAGATCGGCGCCGGGTTGGCCATGAACACCGCAAAGATCAGCGCGAGAGCCGTCAGCGTTTGTTCGCCCCCCGAGAGCAACGACAGGGTCGACAATTTCTTGCCCGGCGGCTGACACATGATCTCAAGCCCGGCCTCCAGCGGATCGTCGCTTTCCACCATCATCAACTTGGCCTCACCACCGCCAAACAGATGGGTGAACAACATTGAAAAATTCTCGTTCACCTGCTCAAACGCGGTCAAAAGGCGTTCGCGCCCTTCGCGGTTCAGCGAGGCAATCCCCGCGCGCAGGGTCTTGATCGCCTCTTCCAAATCTTGCTTTTCGCTCACCAAACTGTCGTGCTCTTCGCGGACCTCCAAAGCGTCTTCTTCGGCCCGAAGGTTCACCGCCCCAAGGCTTTCGCGCAGGCGTTTGAGGCGGTTCACATCGACCTCAATCGTCTCATGCGGCGGGATCGTATCGGGATCGACATCCAATTCCTCAAGCAGCGCAACAGGTGTGCTGTTCAACTCCTCACGGATGCGTTCGACCGCGGCGTCAACCATCTCGCGCGCAGCATCGCGGCGGGCCTCGGAGGCCGCCCGGATCTCGCGCGCTTCCGAGGCCACGCGTTCCGCCTCGCGCTCGGTTGTCACAGCATCGCGCAGCGCAGTTTCCCCCGCAGCCAAGGCATCGGATGCCTGCTTGCGACGGCTCTCGGCCTCGGCAATTTGCTCCAAAAGCGCCTCGCGTTTCTCAGCGATTTCCTCGGGTTGCGCCGCCGCCTCAAACAGTTCCTCCTCAGAGGTTTCTTTACGCGCCTGAAGTTCCGCCACCCGTTTACCCGCGGTTTCAAGACGGTGCCGCCAACCGGACAACTCCTTGGTCACCTCTTGCGAGCGCCGGGTGCGCGCCTCGCCTTCGCGGCGGATTTCGTCATGCGACGAGCGTTTCGTCATCATGGTGATCCGCGCCGCTTCAACCGCGAGTTTGACCTCTTCGATATCTGAGCGCGCCGCACTCAGGTCCGGCAATTCCGACACGGTTTTTTCCGCCTCGCGCAACCGGACCTCTGCGCCGCGCGCATCCTCTTCGTGGCGGGACACGGCCAGCCCGAGGTTCTCGACCTTGCCCTCGGCCAAGGTGCGGTCATTTTCGGCACGGGACAACGCCCGCGCCGCCTCGGACAGGGCGCGGTCTGCGGCACGGCGGGCTTCGCGGGCAGCGTGGTCGGCCTCGCTCAACCGTGTCAATTCCGCCTTCAAATGCTCATGCGCCTGAAGCGCACCTGCCGCCTTGGCTTCGGCGGCCACGAGGTCCTGTTTGAACCCTTCCAAACGGTTGAGCTGTTGTAGGCGCAAAGCAGCCGTTGAGGGTGCATCCTCGGCCCCGGCGCGATAGCCGTCCCAGCGCCACAGGTCGCCCTCGACCGACACCAACCGTTGTCCCGGCTCCAAATCGGCCTGAAGACGCGGGCCATCTTCGGCGCGCACAAGCCCGATCTGTGACAAGCGCCGCGCCAAAACCGCAGGGGCGGTGACATAGTCACTCAGCGGCTCTACGCCGTAAGGCAGGTCCTGTTCGTCCGCATAGTCTGGCAAAGTGACCCAACCGGAGGCTTGATAGGCCTCAATCGCGGGTTGGCGCAAATCATCCGACAGCGCAGCACCCAGCGCCTTTTCATACCCCGATGTGACACGGATCAGATCAAGCACCTGCGTCCCCGCAGTCTGATCACGATCGAGCATCCGACCCAAAGCCAGAACTTCGGCCTTGAGGGCACCCACCTCACCCTCTGCCTCGGACCGCGCCGCACGCGCCGAGGATTCGCGGGTCTGCGCTTCGGTCCGCGCCTCATCCGCCTCAATCAACGCCGCCTCGGTGTATTCCGCCCGCTCGCTTGCCTCGGCTTGTGCCTCCTCAGCCATGGCCAAAGCATCCGCTGAACGAAACAGCGTCGATTTTGCCTCTTCGACCGCCGCTTTGGCCCGGTCCGCATCACCCCGCGCCCGTTCCAAGGTCTTGCGATTGTCCTCGACCAAACGATTCGCCGATTGATGACGCGCGGCCAGCCGGGCGACGTCTTCGGTCATTTCGGTCAGCGTGGTTTCGCGATCCGCCAAAATTTGACTGGCCTCGGACGCCTCCGCACTCGATTGCGTCAGGCGCGGACCATGCCCCTCGGAGGCCTTGATCAGTTCCTTTTGCTCCCATTCGAGCCGTGAAATCGTCTCCACCGCATCGCGGTTGAGTTGCTCTTCGCGGGCCATGTCGGCAACCAATTGATCAATCCGGCGTGACAGGGTTTCGATCATATCGCGGGCGCGCTTTTCCTCATCGGCAAGTTGGTCACGCGACACGGTGAGCCGCTGCAACACGGCGCTGGCGATGGTCTCTTCTTCGCGCAGGGGTGGCAGGGCCAATTCCTTGGCTTCGCGTTGTTTTCCGGCATCACGCGCGAGGCGTTCGGCCTCAGACGCCTGTTTGAGGCGGGTGCGCAACACATCCTCGGCCTCAACGCGGGCGTGGTCGGCATCGCGCCAACGGCGATAATACAAAAGCCCCTCGGCCTGACGCAATTCAATGCCGATCTCACGATAACGCGCGGCCTGTCGCGCCTGACGCGCCAGTGAGGCCAATTGCGCCGCAAGCTGTTCGATCACATCATCGACGCGGGCCAGATTGGTTTCCGCGCCTTTGAGTTTCAACTCCGCCTCATGGCGACGCTGATAAAGGCCCGAAATCCCCGCCGCCTCCTCTAAGATACGCCGCCGCGAGGTTGGTTTGGCGTTGATCAATTCGGAAATCTGGCCCTGACGCACCAGCGCCGGAGAATGCGCGCCGGTGGAGGCATCGGCGAACAACATCGACACATCGCGTGCGCGCACGTCCTTGGTGTTCACCTTATAGGCGGACCCTGCGTCGCGGGTGATCCGCCGGATGATCTCAACCGTGTCGCTGTCATTAAACCCGGAGGGGGCCAACCGATCCGAGTTGTCGATCATCAACATGACTTCGGCGAAATTGCGCGCCGGACGCGAAGCCGCACCGGCGAAAATCACGTCTTCCATTCCCGCGCCACGCATCGCCTTTGGGCGGGTTTCCCCCATGACCCAGCGCAGCGCCTCAAGCAGGTTGGATTTGCCACAGCCGTTCGGCCCGACAACCCCCGTCAGCCCATCCGCGATCACAAGATCGGTGGGGTCAACAAAACTTTTAAAGCCATTGAGACGCAGGCGGGTGAAACGCAAATGGGGCCTCGGTGTTGATTCCTTTGTGGATAAAACTGTTTGGGACTGCGACGGATGTGTCAACCGGGTGACACCGACATCTGGGCGAAACACCCGAGTTATCCACAAAATATTGCGGTTTGGCGCTTACTCTCTTGTGCATGGACACAGAAAGTCGATGCAGAGGATCAAAGCGCTTGACCCTACGCAAGCCGATGCGCCAAATAGGGGCGTTATGGTTCCCCATCACAACGCCAAGCGTTTAGGGGAGAAATGGGAATGTGGTGCGCGAGACCCAAATCGGGGCGCAAAACCACAGCCGCCCCCGCGACTGTAAGCGGTGAGTGCCCGTCGACATGCCACTGGAACACCCTGTTCTGGGAAGGTGACGAAGGCGCTTTGACCCGCGAGCCAGGAAACCTGCCGTGACCTCATACCAACCCGCCGTCGGGGATGACGGCCTAGGAGGACTTGTCGATGCATATCGAACCCGGAATCGTCACTGGCGCAAAAATTGCGCTGTCTTATGCCACCGCCGCTGGCGCTGGTCTCTACACTCTCAAACAATCCATCGCCGCATTGGGCGAAAAAGGCATGGCCTCTTTTGCGGCCCGCGCCACGCTGTCAACGGCGGCGGTGTTCACCTTTTTCCAAGTGCTGCCACATCACGCGGTTGGCGTGTCTGAGGTCCATTTGATCCTCGGCTCCACATTGTTCTTGCTGTTCGGTGCGGCCCCTGCCGCGCTTGGTTTGGCCCTTGGCCTTTTGGCGCAGGGCCTGTTCTTTGCCCCCTTCGATCTGCCGCAATATGGCATGAATGTCACCACCCTGCTCGTGCCGCTCTTTGGTATCAAAGCCGTCGCAGATCGCATCATTACACCAGGCACCGCCTATGCCGATATCAGCTATAAACAAGCCCTCGCGCTCTCGACCACCTATCAGGCGGGGATCGTGGCTTGGGTCGGCTTCTGGGCGTTTTACGGCCAAGGGGTCTCCGCCACCACGCTGGCCTCCGTCGGTACATTCGGCGCGGCTTACATGACCGTCATCCTGATCGAACCGTTGGTGGATTTGGCTGTTTTGGCCGGGGCAAAAACGATCAAAGGTCTGGGCAACACCGGCCTCGTGTCGCCGCGCACCTTGGCCGCCTGAGACCGCTCATTTCAATGATTTCGCGCCGGGGCTCGGGACATCCTGTGGCCCCGGCGTTTTCATAAAGGACATCTAAAATGGCTGCGAAAATTCCAGCAACGGTTGTGACCGGCTTTCTTGGCGCGGGCAAAACCACCCTCATCCGTCACATGTTGGCCAACGCGGGCGGCAAACGCATCGCTTTGATTATCAATGAATTTGGCGATCTGGGCGTCGATGGCGACATCCTCAAAGGCTGCGGCGACGAGACCTGCACCGAAGACGACATCATGGAGCTCTCGAATGGCTGCATCTGTTGCACGGTCGCGGAGGATTTTATTCCGACCATGCAAAAACTGTTGGAGCGGGACAATAAACCCGATCACATCGTGATTGAAACGTCAGGCCTCGCCCTACCGCAACCTTTGGTGCGCGCGTTCAATTGGCCGGAGATTTCGACCAAAGTCACCGTCGATGGTGTCATCACCGTCGTCGATGGCAAGGCGGTTGATGAGGGGCGTTTTGCCCATAATGTCGCCGCCGTCGATGCCCAACGCAAACTGGACGAAAACCTCGACCACGAAACCCCGCTGTCCGAGCTGTTCGAGGATCAAATCGCTTGTGCCGATATGATTGTGGTGAACAAAGCCGATCTTTTGGGCGAAGATCACGCCGACGCTTTGGTTGCCAAACTCAAAGGCGAGGCACGCGGCGGTGTTCAGGTTGTGCGCGCAAGCATGGGCGTGTTGCCGATTGATGTTTTGCTGGGTCAGGGAATCGGATCAGAGGGCGATATGGACGCACGCGGCGAGGTGCATCATCATCACCACGATGATGAGGACGACGATCACCACCATCATGATCATGACGAGTTTGAAAGCTTTGTCGTCACGCGCGGCGAGATCAAAGACCCCAAGGCCTTTGCCCGTCAAATCGCCGAGGTGATCCGCGCCCATGACATCCTGCGCCTCAAGGGATTCGTGGCGGTCGAGGGCAAACCGATGCGCCTCACCGTTCAGGCCGTTGGCCCCCGCGTCGATCACTATTTCGACCAACCCTTTGGCACCGCGCCGCGGGATACGCGGCTGGTCGTCATTGGCGAAGCGGGCCTTGATCGCCTGTCAATCGAGACCGCGCTGAGTGCCTAAATGATAAGAGAAAAGCGGCTTACTTGTCGCTTTTCTTTGCCTCAGCCGCCGCTTTCATCCGGGCCAAAAGCTCCGCCTTGGGCGTCTTTGTCCCATAGGGGTTTTTCGATGTCCCCTTGGCGTTATGTTCATCATGCTTCGGTGCGTTCTTGCCACGTTTTGGGGCGCCCATTTTACCATAATCCATTGAGGGGTCTCCTGAGAGTTTCCCCGCTCATGACGCAAGACGCGCGGTAAGACAAGGAAAGAGAAAGCGATGCACCTGCTCGCGGCCACCCCCGGCTCCATTGATGATGGCAAAGACGCGGTCGATCTGGGGCAAACCCCCGCCGATCTGGTGGTGATTTCCGCCGCAGATACCGAGCTTGCCCTGCTCTCAGAGGCACGCAGTACAATGGCTGCGCCCCCCGCGATGCGCTTGGCTTCGATGTTACATCTGCGTCACCCGATGTCGGTCGACATGCATCTGGATGACTGCGCCACCAAATCCAAACTGGTGATTGCACGGGTGCTCGGCGGATCGGGTTATTGGAAATACGGCTTGGAGCAATATGCCGCGCGGCTCTATGAGGCGGGCGTGCCTTTCGTCGCCCTGCCCGGTGATGACAAACCGGATGCGGAATTGGCGGCTTTGTCGACGATCCCAACAGAAGACTATCACCAACTCTGGGCCTATCTGACCGAAGGTGGTGCGGAAAATGCGGTGGCGTTTTTGTCCTATGCGCGTGCCTTGATCGACGGCAGTGACAAACCCGGCCCCGCCAAACCGCTCTTGCGCGCGGGGCTCTATTGGCCCGGCGACGGGATAGCTGACCTAGATCAGTTAAAATCACAGTGGCAAGAGGATGCCCCCGTGGTGCCGCTGATCTTTTATCGCGCGCTGGTACAGGGCGCGGGGCTTGCGCCGATCAACCGTTTGGTGAAATCGCTGTTGCGTCAGGGTCTCAACCCGATGCCGATTTTTGTCGCCTCACTGAAAGACCCGATTTCTGCCGCCACATTAGAAGCGCTGTTTTTAGACGCGCCGCCAGACGTGATTCTCAATTGCACCGCCTTTGCCGTCGGCACACCCGAGGGCGGCGGCCCGGACAATCCCCTGGCGGCCCCTTCGGCCAATCAGGCCCCGGTGTTCCAAGTCGTGCTTGCGGGCACGTCGCATGACACATGGGAGGAGGGCACAACCGGCTTGTCGGCCCGCGACATTGCGATGAACGTGGCTCTGCCCGAAATCGACGGGCGCATCTTGTCGCGCGCGGTGTCGTTCAAAGGGGAGGCCTATTTTGACGCCGCCACAGAATGCACCATCGCCACCTATCATGCGGACGGATCGCGCATCGCTTTTGTCGCTGAACTGGCCGCCCGCTGGACCCATCTGCGCCGCACCGCCAAGGCGAATCGCAAACTCGCACTGATCCTCGCCAACTATCCAAACAAAGACGGACGACTGGCCAATGGCGTCGGCCTGGACACTCCCGCCGCCACGGTGAACACCCTCAAAGCGCTCTCCAGTGAGGGCTACTCAGTCGAGGGCGCACCGAATGACAGCGATGCCTTGATGCAGGCGATCCTGGCCGGGCCAACCAATTGGCTGACAGATCGCACCAAACGCGATGGCGGCGTGCGCTTGTCGCTCGACGCGTATAAAAGCGCATATAATTCTATGCCTTACGAGGTCCGCCAAGAGATTGAATCCCGCTGGGGCCTCCCCGAAGACGACCCGTTTGTGGGCCATGATGGCTTTGCGCTTTCTGTGCTACGCTATGGCAATGCAGTCGTCGGCATCCAGCCCGCGCGCGGGTATAACATTGACCCGACCGAGACCTATCATGCCCCGGACCTTGTTCCGCCGCACAACTATTTGGCCTTTTACTTTTGGCTGCGGTTTGAATTTGGCGCCGATGCGCTGGTCCATATGGGCAAACATGGCAATCTCGAATGGCTGCCCGGCAAGGCGCTTGCGCTCTCGGAGACCTGTTACCCTGAAGTGATCATGGGGCCGATGCCGCATCTCTATCCGTTTATCGTCAACGATCCGGGTGAGGGCACACAGGCCAAACGCCGCGCCCAAGCGGTGATTTTGGATCACCTCACCCCGCCTTTGACGCGCGCCGAAACCTACGGCCCACTGCGCGATCTTGAGGCCTTGGTGGATGAGTATTTCGAAGCCGCGGGCGTCGACCCGCGCCGCATTGCCAGCCTGCGCAAAGAGATTTTGAGTCTCTCCTCCGTGACCGGTCTGGACCACGACGTCGGCATGACCGGACGCGATGAAGATGGCGATCTGGCGAAACTTGATGCCTATTTGTGTGAACTGAAAGAAGCGCAGATTCGCGATGGCTTACACATCTTTGGCACCGCCCCCGAAGGCCGTTTGGCACGAGATTTGGGTCTGGCTTTGGTGCGTGTTCCACGGGGCAACGGCACGGGGGCTGATGCCTCCTTTATGCGGGCTTTAGCGCTGGATTTGGCTCTCAAATTCGATCCGCTCGACTGTGACATGGCCGCACCTTGGGAGGGACCGACACCGGACTGCCTGACCAAAGTCAGCAATTCAAATTGGCGCAGTCGTGGCGACACGGTTGAGCGGTTGGAGCTGTTTTGTGCAACCCTTTTGGATGCGGGCACCGAGGCTCCCGGTCCCGCCTCGGCTGTGGTGTTGGCGCATCTGCGCGATACCGTTTTGCCAATGGTGACTGCCTGTGGTCCGGCCGAGATGTCCGCGCTTTTGACCGGCCTCGATGGGCGTTTTGTTCCCCCCGGCCCTTCAGGTGCGCCCACACGCGGGCGGTTGGATGTTCTGCCCACCGGGCGCAACTTTTTCTCTGTCGATGCCCGCGCCGTGCCAACACAAACCGCATGGCAACTGGGATGGAAATCGGCCAATCTTTTGATTGAACGGCATCTACAGGACCAAGGTGACTGGCCACGTGCGATGTTGGTGACCGCATGGGGCACGGCCAATATGCGCACGGGCGGCGATGACATTGCACAGGCTTTGGCGCTGATGGGGGTCAAACCGACATGGGATGCGATGTCGCGCCGCGTCACTGGGTTTGAAATCCTGCCGGCTTCGGTTTTGGGCCGTCCCCGCGTGGATGTGACGCTCAGGGTCTCTGGCTTTTTCCGCGATGCCTTTCCGCAACTGATCGCGCTGGTCGATAGTGCTGCGCGCGCGGTTCAGGCCTTGGACGAATCTGATGCGGACAACCCCGCCGCAGCGCGGGCGCGCAGGGGCGAAAGCACGGCACGGGTGTTTGGGTCAAAGCCCGGCGCTTATGGCGCGGGGCTTCAGGCGATGATTGATGAGCGGATTTGGGACAACCGATCCGATCTGGCCGATGCCTATTTGGAATGGGGCGGGTATGCCTACGGCGCGGGGCAAGAGGGCGTCAAAGACCGCGCCGGATTTGCCGCACGCCTGTCCGAAGTCGAAGCCATCGTACAAAACCAAGACAACCGCGAACACGACCTGTTGGACAGTGACGATTATTATCAATTTGAGGGTGGCGCAGCGGCAGCGGTCGCGACATTACAAGGGCAAGATCGACCGATCTATCACAACGACCATTCCCGCCCGGAACGCCCGGTGATCCGCACATTGGACGAAGAAATCGGCCGGGTGATCCGCTCGCGTGTGGTCAATCCGAAATGGATCGACGGGGTCAAACGCCATGGCTACAAAGGCGCCTTTGAAATCGCCGCAACGGTCGATTACCTCTTTGCCTTTTCGGCCACCACCCATGCGGTCAAGGACCACCATTTCGATTTGGTGTATGGCGCCTTCATTGAGGATGACGATACGCGGACATTTATTGCGGATCACAACGCGCCTGCGCTCAAAGAGATCGCAGAGCGGCTGATGGAAGCGATAGAGCGTGGGCTGTGGCGGCCTCGGTCCAATTCGGCGCGCGCGAGATTGGAGGGGCTCACATGATCCCGGAACGGATTTTAGCACATGATCCACGACTGCCTCAGGTTTTGCGGCTGATCCAAACGGAATTTGCCGATATGGATGGGCGGATTGATCCACCCTCCTCGATGCATCGCCTCACTTTGGACGCGATTGCGACGGAGGCCGCGACGGATGAAATCTGGGCCATGGGTACGCCGCCCGGCGCCTGTGTGATCCTGACGCCAAAGTCCGGGCGGCTGTATATCGGCAAGCTTGCGGTGGCAAAATCTCTGCGCGGGACGGGACTTGCCCGTCACCTCATGCATCATGCCGAAGTGCGGGCTTTGGACTTGGGGCTTGCGGTTTTGGAGCTTCAGACGCGGGTTGAATTGATCGAAAACCATGCCACCTTCCGCGCCTTGGGCTTTGAGGAGCGTGAGCGTACGGCACATGTCGGATATGATCGACCCACCTCGATCACGTTCCAAAAACGCCTCAGCGCCACCGCCAAGGTTTGATGTTACAGGTCCCCGCGACCCACTCTTTGGCCGCAGTCCCCTCGCTACACTCCAACTGCCCCTTGGACATGGCCTGATCCCCCACGAACGTCCCCTTTTTGAGGGCACAGCCCGTCACCTGAACCGCAGCTTCTTCCATTTCCAACAGAATTTGCAGGCGTGAAGGGGGCGGGAACACCATGTTCACCCGATGCACCTCGACACAATTTCGGGTCTCTTCGGTGTAGACGCGGTAGGTATTTCCGCCCAGTTCGACAGAGGAAAACCCTGCGCGGGAATAGCCCAGGGCCGGGCTGTCGGCGACACAGGCAGGGAGGAGCAAAAACGGCAAAAGGGCGCGGATGTGTTTCATCCGCCCAGATTGGCCCAACATGATTAACAGAGCGTTAAAATACCCGGCTCAAACATGGCGCAACCCGGAGTGGGCTAAAACGACTGCGTGTCGCCCCGTTTGGGGTCCAAAAGGTTCGAGGGACCAGATTCCAGCACTTCAACCTCATCCCCAAGCACAATGCTGCCCGGCTCTTCGACCACAAGATTTTGACCAAAGATGATTTTTCCGGTCACAGCCCGGTGAATACGGCGCAGCGTTGCAAGCGGTTCGTTGCGATGGGTCTGCTCGCCGGTGCTTGGGTCCTGCGTGACCATGACACAGCGCTCACAGGGCTTGACCACACGGAAAATCGTTGAGCCGATGCGGATCACTTTCCATGTGTCTTCGGACCAAGGTTCGATATCGCCGCCGACAACAATATTTGGGCGAAAGCGGCGCATTTCAACGGGGGTTTCAAGCTCCGCATTGAGTTCCGCCAACGAGGCTTGCGTGGTCAAAAGCACGGGAAACCCGTCGGACAGTGCCGTGAAATGGTCACCCGGCGCATAGGCACGGTCCACGACACGCTGTGCCGTGTCGGGGAAATAGACCAGCCTCACTTCACGTTCGAGCGCGGAGGAGAGGAAATGCGAGGCGTAGTTGCCAGCATCCTCAACCCCATCAATCCCGGTCGAAAACACTTTGACCTTACAGGGCGCGCCGGACGGAACCGGAATATCAAAACGGTCACTTTCAAAGGAGATCGAAATCCCATGCGGCGTGGTCACCGCGCTCAAATGCGCCAACCGTGGCATCTCCCGACGGGTCGCAACCACGCCATTGGCATAGACCACAGCCCAGCGCCGGTCGCCTTCGACGCCCAAACCATGCACCTGAGCTGCGGCCATATCCGTGCCGCTGACGCTTTTGACAGGGTAGGTTGTGATACGTGCAAGTTTCATTGGCTCCTCAGGTCGCCAGTTCAAGATTGGCCCACTCATAAGTGATTCGTTCACGAAAGAGCAGTTGGCTCAAAAGACAGGCGTACCCATGACCTTGGGCTTCAACAGGCGTCTCCGACACAACCGCATATCGTTCCTTTGAACCCTACGCCAATTTGGCCGCGCACGAAACGTTCCACGACCAAAACCTACGCAATCAGTATCCCCGCCCTCCGAAAGAACACGTTCTGAGAGTGCGGCCTTTTCTTGTGTCCAGTTTCTTGTGTACAGGTTTCTTGTGTCCAGTCATCCCGCTTGCACCCCATAGCCCGCACTGCGATGATACCCTTTGCAGCACAGATAAAACAAAGGGCGTGACGTGATCCTACATTTCGGACTGTTTCTGGGTTTTCAGCTTATGGGCGAAGCAATCGCCCGGATTTTTGCGCTGCGCTTGCCCGGCCCGGTGATCGGCATGATCCTCTTGGCGGTGCTGCTTTTGACGCGCCCCAAAATCGGCACAGCCATTGAGAAAACCGCGACCGGATTTCTGTCGCATCTGTCCTTGCTTTATGTGCCTGCGGGCGTCGGCATTGTGCAATATCTCGATCAAGTGTCTGAAATCGGCCTGCCTTTGGCCGTGGCTCTTGTCGGCTCGACTGTTCTGGCCATTGCTGCGGGTGCTCTGACATTCAAATACGTCAACCGTCTGCTGGGCGTCGCCGATGAGACGCCGCTATGACCGACATTCTCGACATTTGGAGCTATCTGGCCGAGGGGCAATTGCTTTGGCTCACGCTGACGCTTGTGGCCTATTTGGTGGGTGATGGCTGTTTTCGCCTTGCCGGGCGCAAACCCTTTGTGAACCCGGTGTTGATCGCGATGATCCTGTTAACCGTGCTGTTGAAGGTCACCGGCACCTCGTATGCGATCTATTTTGAAGGCGCGCAATTCGTCCATTTCATGCTCGGTCCGGCCACCGTCGCCCTTGCCGTGCCGCTGTGGTCCAATTGGCAAAAGGTCAAAAACGCTGCCGTACCGATGATCGCAGCCCTTCTCGTGGGAGCCTTTGTCGCCATGGGGTCGGCTGTGGCAATCGGTGCCGCCTGTGGGCTACGCGGCGATGTGCTTTTGTCGCTGGTGCCCAAATCCGCCACCTCCCCGGTCGCCATTGGCGTGGCCGAAGCCATCGGCGGCTTGCCAACCCTCACCGTCGCATTGGTGCTGATCACCGGGGTGATTGGCGCGGTGGTGACAACCCCGTTGCTCAATGCCATCGGCGTGCGGGATTATCGCGCGCGCGGCTTTGCCACGGGGGTTGCCGCCCACGGCATCGGCACCGCGCGTGCCTTTCAGGTCCATGGCACCGCAGGCGCTTTTGCCGGGATCGGCATGGTCCTGAACGCCATTCTCACAGCGCTCCTTGCGCCGCTTTTTGTCCAACTCTTTATGTAAATGGAGGTCCCTATGGTCGACCAATCCGACAGTGAACGCCACGCCAGCAAAATGGCCAAGAAAAAGGCCGCGCGCGATAAAATCATGGCAACCAAGACCGATCAAAAGGGTCTGATCATCATCCACACGGGCAAGGGCAAGGGCAAATCCTCAGCCGCCTTTGGGATGATCTTCCGCTGTATCGCCCATGACATGAAATCCGCCGTGGTGCAGTTTATCAAAGGCGGCATGGATTGTGGCGAACGCGATTTGATCACTGCCAAATTCGCAGATCTGTGTGAATTTTACACGATGGGCGAAGGCTTTACCTGGGAAACCCAAAACAAAGAGCGCGACATTGAAATGGCGCAGGCCGCTTGGGAAAAGGCCAAAGAATTGATCCGCAATCCCGAGAATAAAATGGTACTCTTGGATGAAATCAACATCGCCCTGCGCTATGATTATATCGACGTCAACGATGTGGTGGCGTTTCTGAGCACCGAAAAACCGCCGCTCACCCATGTCGTTTTGACAGGACGAAATGCCAAGGACGAACTCATCGAAATAGCCGATCTGGTGACCGAAATGGAACTGGTGAAACACCCGTTTCGCTCTGGCATCAAAGCCCAAATTGGCGTGGAATATTAAACTCGATGGCCCGCAAGCTTCTCGGCATCTGATGCGCGTCCTGAGGTCCGTGGCGTCAAAGTGAGGCTTCGACCTTAAACTCATCAGGGATCGCATCGCGCCCCTCCAGCACCAAATCCATCAGCACTTTGGCAGCCATTGGTGCCATGCCAAAGCCGATTTTAAAGCCGCCATTGGCAATGAAATGACCGGGGCGATCAGGCCAGGCGCCCAACATCGGCGCGCGCGATTTGGCACGGGGCCGCACCCCGGCCCACCGCCGGATTTCCCGCCCCTCGCGCAGTGCCGGGATCAACGCTCGCGCCTTTTCTAACAATGCATCGGCCTGTTCGTCGGTCTGATCCGGACTGTCAAAAAACCTCTCAGAGGTCGATCCAATCGCCGTGGTGCCGTCTGAGTGCGGGATCACATGAAGGCTTTCCCCATAAAGCTGCGGCGCATCGTTGAGAGCCAAATCCAGCAGGATCGCCTGTCCTTTGACCCCATTGCCAACCTCGCGCCCAAAGGCCGCGTTCAAATCCTGCAATCCCCACCAGCCGCTGGCATGGATCACAGCGCCCTCCGCCGCGCCGTCGCGCACGACCTCGCCGCCCAGCGCCCTGATCGCCGCCGCCAGCGCCGCGCAAGCGCGCCATGGGTTCAGCCGCGCGGACAGGGTGTCATGGATCAGATAGCCGGTGGGGCTGATTGGGGCCCAATATCCGGTCTCGCCTTGGCTGATGACCCGCCACAGGGCCTTACCTTGCCACAGCATTTTCGCCTGTTCCGCGCGCTCATGGGCGAGGCCCAATTGACGTGCATCCGCGATGGCCTGAACCCGCCCCATCGGGCCATACCCCGACGAGACGCCGCCGATGTCTTCGACCTCGGGCCAATGGGTGCGCGCCATGATCAGGCTTTGAAATTGAAACTCTTTTTTCGCATTCCAGCGCTCCGGCGTATGCGGGGCCAAAGCGCCGACAACACCACCAGAGGAGCCAAACCCAACCCCGTTTGGATCAATCACCCGCACCTTTGCGCCACGTTTCGCCGCCTCATAGCCACAGGACAAGCCAAAGGCCCCGGCGCCAAAAATGGTGATCTCTGCTCTGCCCATGTGCGCAATTATCCATTGTACTCGCGCGCGCCGATCTTCATGGTCGCGCGTAATCAACCCTTTCATAAGCCATCCCATGACCGACCACCAGACAGCCCAAATCGAATGGCGCGACGGCACCATTCCCGTCTCGACCCGCTTTGACGATCCGTATTTTTCGCTCGCCTCCGGGCTTGAGGAAACGCGGCATGTGTTTTTGGCGGGCAATGACTTGCCTGCGCGCCTTGGTGACGGGTTTCATGTGGCGGAACTGGGCTTTGGCACCGGGCTGAACATGCTCGCCTTGGCCTTGATTTGGAATGGGCCGGGCGTGGTGCGATTTACCTCCTTTGAGGCGTTTCCGATGGACAGCGCCGACATTGCCACGGCGCTCAATGCCTTTCCCGAGGCGCGCGCCATTGCCGATCCATTCCTGACGGCATGGCACAGAGGTGCGCGGCAATTTCGGCTGGGACAGATCGAGGTGGACGTCAAAATCGGCGATGCCCGCGACACGCTACACGGCTGGGACAGACAGGCCGACGCGTGGTTTTTGGATGGGTTTTCCCCCGCAAAAAACCCCGAGCTTTGGGGCGAGGACATCATGGCCGAAGTCGGTCGTCACACCGCAGCACAGGGTACATTCGCGACCTATACGGCCGCCGGACATGTGCGGCAAAAACTACGCGATGCCGGGTTCACCGTATCGCGTGTTCCCGGCCATGGCCGCAAACGTCACATGAGCATCGGGGTAAAGTCATGAGCATCACCAAATCAGAAACCAACCCGCGCCTTGGCGTCTTGCTCATGGTGCTCACCATGTTCATTTTCGCAATGCAGGACGGTATTTCCCGTCACCTCGCCGGCGAATACAATGTCTATATGGTGCTGATGATCCGCTACTGGGTCTTCGCGGGCTTTGTGATCTTGTGGTCGATGCGCGCGCAGGGCGGATTGCGCCGGGCCATACGCAGCGCCCAGCCCAAATTGCAATTCTTTCGCGGCGCGATCTTGGCCTTTGAGGTCATCATCATGGTGATCGGTTTTGTCAAACTTGGCCTTGTGGAAAGCCACGCGATGTTTGCGTCTTACCCGTTGATCATCACCGCACTGTCCGCGCCGATCCTCGGCGAAAAGGTCGGTTGGCGGCGTTGGCTTTTGGTGCTGATCGGCTTTGTCGGCGTGTTGATCATCCTCAATCCCGGTGGCGGCGTGATGTCCCCCGCCGCGATCTTCCCGCTTGCCTCTGCGGTCTTGTTTGCGCTCTACGGCCTGCTCAACCGCTATGTCGCGCGCAAAGACCCCGCGTCTGTGACCTTCTTTTACACCGGGATCGCCGGGGCGGTGGTCACGACCTTGATCGGCATGTGGCATTGGGAGGCGATGACCTTGACCGATTGGGCGTGGATGGGATTGCTCTGTGCGACAGCAACCACGGGGCATTATTTACTGATCCGCGCCTATGAGCTGTCCGAGGCCTCAGCAATCCAACCGCTGGCCTATTTCCAACTGGCCTTTGCGTCCATTTTGGGTGTGGTGGTGTTTGGCGATGCGGTACGGATCAATGTTGCGGTGGGGGCCAGCCTTGTGGTCGCCGCCGGGATATTCACTTTTTTGCGCAGTCAAATGAAGAGCCGCAAACAGGCTTGAGTCGCTTTACCTTGACGCCAAATCTTTGGACAGGGTGATCGGCCCGGTCTCACCATGCAAACGCGCGCGGTAGACAGGCAGGCTTTCCGCCACCCGCATCACGTAATTCTGCGTCTCTCGAAAGGGGAGATGTTCGATCCAATCCACCGGATCGACCTTCCCCCCACGCGGATCGCCAAACCGCGTGATCCAATCGCGCGCCCGCGACGGACCGGCGTTATATCCCACGGCGATGAGCGGGATGTTACGGCCGAATTCCTCTTCGAGCTGCGCCAAATAGGCCGAGCCAAGCCGCGCGTTGAGGATCGGATCATCAAGCTGGGCTTCTTCAAAGCCCGGAATGCCCAATTTCTCCGCCATAGCCGCCCCGGTGCGCGGCATCAATTGCATCAGCCCGCGCGCGCCCACACCGGAGCGCGCTTTCGGATAAAATTCGCTTTCGCGCCGGGCAATTGCCAAGGCCAGTTCCGGTTCCACCGGCAAATCCGCCTGTGCCATGGCATGAAGCGGATAATAGGCCCGGTTCAACACAATGCCCTGATCGGCGGCAAATTTCGCCACCAAAACCGCCAAGTAAGGATCAAGGTCCAGCGCCAGATCCCCCAATTGCCCCAATTCCTGCGGCGAAAGGCTTTCGCCCAAATGGCGCAGGAACCGCGCGGCCAAGGGCGCGTCCCCGGCCTCATCCAACAACACGGCGGCCTTGAGCACCGAAGAGCCCATAAACGCCGCCTGTTTGTAATCGGCAAAGCGCAACTCTCCGGTCAGGGCCGGATCAAGGCTTCGGCCAATTTTCTCCGCCGACAACAGCCCGTAAAATGCGGTCTGAAATTGCGCACCAAAAGCATAGGCGGCAGCGGCATCATCCGCGGCCCCCATCGCCTCCAAGGCCCGGCCTTCCCAATAGCCCGCCCGACCCAATGAGATTGGGGTTGTCACAGACACGCGGAAACGGTTGAAATGATCGAGCGCCAGCGCCGGGTCATCAAGGTAGCGCAGAGCGATATAGCCCGACAGCCATTCGAGATCAGCGTAATGGTCCTCCTCTGCGCTCAGCCCATGGCGGGAGGCGGCGGCATATGCGATTTGCGCCTTGCCATCGCGCATCATTTGCCGCGCCAAAGTACGGCGACGGTTGCCCCAGTCTTCGGGGTTGCCCAAACCTTCGCGCCCGGTGGAGCGTTGCAGCAAAAGCGTCATCGCATCCTCATTGCGACCACGCCGCACGCGCCATTCAAACCGCGCATGGGCCAAAACCGGATGGTCAGCCAGCGCACCCGTCACCTCGGCCAGCGCCGCATCCACGCCCGCCTCATCGCGCATCAATTTGCGCGTGGCGGCGATCAATTTGTCCCATCCGGTCGGCAAACGCGGGATCATCCGGGCGGCATCGTCAAACCGCTCGGCCCATAACAACATCTCGGTGCGTGCAACATGGTGCGGCGCCAAAATTGAGGCATAGCGCGCCGCCAACCCCTCTTCGGATTTGGCATCCATCGGCAATGTGTTCCACACCAGAACCGTTTGCGCCTGTGCATCGGCATTCATGCCACGGGCCTCATAGGCCGAAATCATCCGCACCGCACCCACGCCGGTCTGCGCCGGATAGGCACTGAGATACTCCAAAACCGCATTTGGGTCGGCATCCACCGGGATCGTCGCCTCGCCCTTTTGCGCCAAAAGCGGCAGACCCGGCCAATCGGGGTTGCGCTTCAAAAAGCTCTGATACTCGGCGAAACTCCCCCGCCCGGCGCGCAACCGGTTCCATTCAATGATGTCGACCCCAACGCCCTGTGCCTCGCTTTTGGCCAGATCCCAATCGCCGGACCACTGCGCCTCATAGGCGCGCACCAAGGCATCCGACTGCGGTGACGCCTCGGAAGATGTTGCGAAAAATAATGCTATTCCAAAGGCATAGACAGCCTTTGCCGGGGGGGAACGGAACATGATATGGTCTAAGTCTTTTGAGGCTGCTCGGGCTTTTGCCCATAGCTTAACAACCGCACAATCCGCAGCAATACTGATTCTTGGCATTGGCTGCGAACACGGCTAGTTTCCGCCGGACAATTCACGGGCGACTCACGCCCAATTTATCCAAAGACGAAAAGGAGCGTTCGATGTTCAAAGGATCCATTCCTGCACTGGTGACGCCGTTTAAAGACGGCAAACTGGATGTCGAGACGCTCAAGACCCTCGTTGAGTGGCATATCGAACAGGGGTCGAACGGGCTTGTTCCGGTGGGCACCACGGGCGAATCCCCGACGCTGAGCCATGACGAACACAAACGCGTGATCGAGATCGTGGTGGAAACCGCTGCGGGCCGCATTCCGGTGATTGCGGGCGCGGGATCGAACAATACGGTCGAGGGCATCGGTTTTATCGAACATGCCGCCAAAGTGGGGGCCGACGCCGCCCTCGTGGTCACGCCCTATTACAACAAGCCGACGCAAAGAGGCCTGATCGCGCATTTCACCGCCATGCATGATGCCGCCGAATTGCCCATCGTGATTTACAATATTCCGGGCCGCTCGGTGATCGACATGACGCCTGCGACCATGGGCGAATTGGCGAAATTGCCGCGCATCATCGGCGTCAAGGATGCCACCGGCGATCTGTCGCGTGTGCCGAAAACCCGTCTGGCCTGTGGCACCGATTTTGTTCAGCTCTCCGGCGAAGATGCCACCGCGCTTGGCTTTAACGCCCATGGCGGCGTCGGGTGCATTTCCGTGACCGCCAACGTTGCGCCGAAACTTTGCGCCCAGATGCAGGCGGCCACTTTGGCGGGCGATTACGCCACGGCTTTGGAGATCACCGACATGTTGATGCCACTGCATATCGCGATCTTTGCCGAACCCGGCGTGGTCGGCGCAAAATATGCCCTGTCACTTTTGGGCCTGTGCTCAGACGAGGTGCGTTTGCCGCTGACCCCGCTTTATGAGGACACAAAAGACCTGATCAAAGAGGCGATGGAACACGCTGGTTTGCTCTAACCATCCTTACACTCTCACACAAAGGGGCCTTTCGTGGTCCCTTTGTGCCTCACATCCGATGACGGCTTTCCAATTGGTTGCGCCGTACATGGCGCAGCACTTCCATCAACAGCGCCGTCATCATCCCAATGTTCAACAACCCGTTGGTCGCCGCCATTCCAGCCAAAAGCCGCCATTCCTCGGGCAGCAAAAGATCGCCAAACCCAAGCGTGGTAAAAGCCACGAGCGAGAAATACAGCGCCTCTTCGAAATGCGCGAACAGGCCGATCATGCGAAACGCAATCGCCCAAATCCACACGCCCGCCGTGATCATCCACAACACCGCGACCACCGCCGCCATCAGCACCAGCGCCAATTTTGGCCCATGCGGTTCGCGGGTCAGCCAATTATGCGCCCGTTGCAGCACCAGTTCGAGCAGCAAGAACCCCAAGGCGGCGACAAAAACGGACAGGACGATCAGGCCCGTGCCTACGAAAATCTGAAGAAACATCTGTGCTCCAAGCCGAATTCATGTCGAATTTCGGCGAACTTGGCAGAATTGAGCCACGCAGGCCAGTGGACAGATCGCCTCTGAGTGCTTATCTGACGCTCTACCATGGCCAATAAAAAACAAACACCCGAAGAAAAGAACTACAAGGTCATCGCCGAAAATCGGCGGGCCCGCTATGACTATGCCATCGAGAGTGACATAGAATGCGGCATTGTGTTGTCTGGCTCCGAGGTCAAATCCATGCGGACCGGGCAAACCAACATCGCCGAAAGCTATGCCTCGGTCGATGATGGCGAGCTTTGGCTGACCAACTCCTACATCGCGCCCTACCAACAGGCGATGTTCCCGCATGAAGAACGCCGCAAGCGCAAACTTTTGGTTTCAAAACGCGAGTTGGCACGCCTTTGGCAGGCCACAGGTCGCCAAGGCATGACGCTTGTCCCTTTGGTGATGTATTTCAACCATAAGGGCCGCATTAAAATCAAACTCGGCATCGCCAAGGGCAAAAAGAACCACGACAAACGCGCCACCGAAGCGGAGCGCGATTGGGGTCGGCAAAAACAGCGGCTGTTGCGTCACGGCGATTGAGACCCCGAGGTTAAGACTTGTCTGTGCCAGTTTTGCGGATGCCGGCGCATTTTCGTGGCTGCAATCGGCCCGAGAGCCACCGGATCGCTTGCGCGCACGCGCCGGGACCGCTAAGGCAAATCCGACCGCCCTCCAAGACCGGAAAGGCAAATCATATGCCCTACAGCGACCCGAAAACTTTGGTTTCGACCAAGTGGCTCTCTGAGCATCTCAAATCTCCCGAGCTTCGTCTTATTGACGCAAGCTGGTATATGCCCGCCGACAATCGCGATTGCCGGGCCGAGTATGAGGCCGAGCACATCCCCGGCGCCCGGTTTGTCGATGTCGATGAGGTCGCGGACCTGCGCTCCGATCTACCGCATATGCTGCCGCCCGTTGAAAAATTCATGTCCCGGATGCGCGAGCTTGGCATCGGTGATGGCCATCAGGTTGTGGTTTATGACACGGCGGGCGTGTTTTCCGCGCCGCGCGTGTGGTGGATGTTCAAATATTTCGGCCAAGACAATGTGGCCGTGCTTGATGGTGGTCTGCCGAGATGGAAGGCCGAGGGCCATCCTGTGACGGCCGAGCCGCCGACCATCCGCGACCGCCATATGATCACCGAGATTCGGCCCGAGCTTCTGCGCGACGTAACACAGGTCGCGGCCTCCTCGAAGCTGGGCGATTACACGATCATTGATGCGCGCTCGGCCGCACGGTTCAAAGGCGAGGCCTCTGAGCCCCGGCCCGGTCTGCGCTCTGGCCATATCCCGAATTCCCGCAACGTGCCCTTTCAGGAACTTTTGACCCCGCAGGGCACGTTGAAATCCACTGACAATCTGCGTGCCGTGTTTGTGGGCGCGGGGGTCGATCTTTCTAAACCGGCGATCACCACCTGTGGATCGGGGATAACCGCCGCCATTTTGGGCCTCGCGCTCACCCGTCTTGGGGCGACATTCTCGCTCTATGACGGATCTTGGGCAGAATGGGGTATGTACGGCGACCTGCGTGTCGCAACTGGAGAAGCGTAATGCTGAGCACTCTGAAACCGCAACCTGCGGATAAAATCCTCGAACTGATGGCGCTGTATCGCGACGATCCGCGCGACACTAAAATCGACCTCGGCGTTGGTATTTATAAAAACGCCGATGGCGAAACCCCGGTGATGCGGGCGATCAAAGCCGCCGAAAAACAGCTTTGGGAGGTCGAGACCACCAAGAAATACACCGCCCTTTCCGGCGATCCGGCCTTTGGCGCGGCGATGAAAACGCTGGTTTTGGCGGATAGCGTCGATCACGCCCGCGTCGGCGCGATTGCGACGCCGGGCGGCACTGGCGCGATCCGTCAGGCATTTGAATTGGCGAAATTGGTGAACCCGGATGTGACCATCTGGACGTCGAACCCGACCTGGCCGAACCATGTGTCGATCATCAAATTCATGGGGCTGACCAACAAATCCTATGCCTATTTCGATGAGGTCAATTGCACCGTCGATTTCGACGCGATGATGGAGAGCCTCAAAGAGGTGAAATCCGGCGACGTGGTGTTGTTGCATGGCTGCTGTCACAACCCAACGGGCGCGAACCTGACGCTGGAGCAATTCGATCTTGTGGCTGATCTGATCCTTGAGAAAGGCGCGATGGCGCTGGTGGACATCGCCTATCAAGGCTTTGGTGACGGTCTTGAAGAAGACGCCGCAGCGACCCGTCTTTTGGCCGCAAAACTGCCTGAGATGCTGATCGCGTCGAGCTGTTCGAAAAACTTCGGGATTTACCGCGAGCGCACCGGCTGTCTCATGGCAATCTCCGAGCAAGCCGAACAGACCGCTGTGACCCAAGGCACGCTGAACTTCCTCAACCGTCAAAACTATTCCTTCCCGCCCGATCACGGCGCGCGGTTGGTGACGATGATCTTGGACGATGCGGCGTTGAAAGCCGATTGGATGGCGGAACTTGAAGAGGTCCGTTTGGGCATGTTGGGTCTGCGCACGCAACTCGCCGATGAACTGCGCCGTCTGACCAATTCGGATCGGTTCGATTTCATCGCCAATCACCGCGGCATGTTCTCCCGCATCGGGGCAACACCCGAAGAGGTTTTGAAACTGCGCGAAGACTACGGCATCTACATGGTCGGGGATTCGCGTTTGAACATCGCCGGATTGAACGCCGAAACTGTGCCAATCCTGGCGGCGGCTGTGGCGAAAATCTGTAAATAATCTGTGGACCTGATCCCGGAACAACATCCAAGAGCGCGCCTGCGGGGGCGCTCTTTTTTCTGGGCTGCCCCCCACAGAGCCGATTGCGGCCTGTCACACTGGGCACACTTTCAAAGATCATAATCAGACCTATCTATATGTCAGACTGTTCAATTCTCCCTCCAAAGGACTCAGCATGAAAACCGAAACCGTAGACGACGTGACTTTTGAAACTTGGACCGTGGACGAGGTCCAAAAGGCCTTTGACGCGAATGAGATCGTCCTGATCGACGTGCGCACACCGCAAGAATATATGTTTGAGCACATCGAAGGCGCGCTGTTGTTTCCGATGTCATTTTTCGCCGCCGCCAAACTCCCGAGCCAAGACGGCAAACGGATCGTGTTCCATTGTGGCTCCGGCGTGCGCTCGGCGCGCGTCGCCACGGCCTGTGCCAAGGCGGGGATCACGCCCATCGCGCATATGGAAGGTGGCTTTGGCGGCTGGAAGGCCGCGGGCAAGGCCTATATGGGCACCGACATGGCCTCTGGCGCACCAATGAAAGTTGCCGCGAAGTAACTGCGCGTTTGAACAAGAGCATGGGGCATCCTACGGGGTGCCCTTTTGTGTTTAACCGGCGAAAATGCGCGCCATTTCGCGATCAAATTCGGCCCAACTCATCGTCGCCTTGTTGCCCGCATAGCCATGGTAATGAGATTTGCCCGTCGAGGTCGGCAGTCCGGCCCAGATTTTGGCCAAATTATTCATGAATTCGCGCCGGGGAATTTGCCCTTGGCGCGCCTCATAAAGCCCCGCTTCCCTCAACAACATGTCGGACAAACGATCCTGAACGGCGGGGGTAAAGACCACCTCCGGCCCCAAATCCAATTCGGTGACAAGGCGGGCCAGTGTTTTGGGAATAAATTGATAGCGACCAATGGCATGGGGCTGACCCGGCGTGGCATCAATCCATGCGAAAATCTCGCCGAGAGTCATCTGGGTTGGGCGTTTGCGCGGCAATATCTTTGCCGCATGTTGGATCGCATCATAACCGTCGCGCCGCGATTCGGCGCGGCCAATGACGTTGCGGATCACCGCAAGATACCCGGATTCATCGTTCGGCACAGAGATCGACGGCGTGGCGGGCAGGCGCGGCGGGGCGGGATCAAACAGGCTCCCGGACACACGCCCGACAAAGAGGCTTGGCCCAAAGGCGGGGTCTTGACCAAGAGAGACGGGCACCAGCGACTGCGGGGTCACTCCGATCAAAGGCGCGCGATCCGCAAACAGAGATTGAGGCTCCGCATGGCTACCCGCCCCAAAGGCCGCAAGCATCATCACAGACATCACAAAACGGGGCACAAAACGCCAAACGCAATTCTTGCGAAACATATCATCCTCATCGGCTGGCCTCCTTTGAGAAGGCCCGACAAGGGATAGGGAAAACTGGTTTAGATTCGGTTTAGACGCATCAAAGCGAACGCCAAAACACGAAAAGGCCCCGGCACTTTCGCGCCGGGGCCAATCTGTTTGATCTAGGACAGGCGATTAGCCTTTGTAGAACTCAGGGTAGGCTTCCATGCCGAGCTCAGCTTTGTCGAGACCGGTGATCTCGGATTCTTCGGAGACGCGGATGCCACCGAAGGCCTTGAGCACGAGCCAGAGCACCAAGGAGACCACGAAGGTGAAGGCCCCGATGGAGACGATACCGACGAGCTGAGTGCCAAAGGAGGTGTCAGCGTTGGTCAACGGAACCGCGATGGTGCCCCAGATGCCGCACATCAGGTGAACCGGGATGGCGCCAACAACGTCGTCGATTTTCAGCTTGTCGAGGAACGGCACAGCGAAGACCACGATGATACCACCGATGCCACCGATGATCAGGGACATGAAGAGCGACGGAGCAAGCGGTTCAGCGGTGATGGACACAAGGCCAGCCAACGCACCGTTGAGCACCATGGTGAGGTCGATTTTGCCGTAGATGATTTGCGTCAAGATCAGAGCGGCAATGGACCCCGCAGCAGCGGCCATGTTGGTGTTCACGAAGATACGGCCAACGTCGGTGATGTCGCCAATGGTGCCAGCAGCAAGCTGCGAGCCACCGTTAAAGCCGAACCAACCGAGCCAGAGGATGAATGTCCCCAAGGTGGCGAGTGCCAAGTTGGACCCCGGAAACGCGGTGACTTTGCCGTCTTTGTATTTGCCGATACGCGGGCCAAGAACCAGCGCGCCAGCCAAAGCAGCCCAACCCCCAGCAGAGTGCACCAAGGTGGAGCCTGCAAAATCGGAGAAGCCCATTTCGGAGAGGAAACCGCCGCCCCACTGCCAGGAGGCTTCGATCGGGTAGAAGAAACCGGTCAGAACGACAACAAAGATAAAGAACGGCCAGATTTTGATGCGCTCAGCCAAAGTACCGGACACGATGGACGCGGTGGTCGCACAGAACATCAACTGAAAGAAAAAGTCGGATGCGGTGGAGGCATAATCCAAAGCCGCATCAGCAGCTTCGAGACCAACAGGTTCCATTGTGGCAGTACCAACAGCACCAAGGAAACCCGGAATGATCCAGGCATCGCCCGGATACATCAGGGAATAGCCGATGAGCCAGTACATGACGGCCGCGATGGAAAACAGCACAACGTTTTTCAACAGCTGCGTGGTCACGTTTTTGGAGCGCACGAGGCCCGCTTCGAGCATCGCAAAGCCCGCAGCCATCCACATGACGAGGAAACCGCCAATGAGGAACAGCAACGTGGTCATGATGTACGGGCCGATTTCGTCAAAGCCAGGTGCCGCCACTTCGGCATCCTGCGCAAAAGCCACAAGCGGAAGCAAAGTCGCCACCACAGAGGCCGGAATGAGTTTGGTGAGTTTCATGTGTTTCAAGTCCCTTTCGTCTCGGGTAGCGCGACTTAGATCGCGTCGTCGTTGGTTTCGCCGGTACGGACGCGTGTTGCGCCTTCCACGTCGAGAACAAAAATCTTGCCATCGCCGATCTTGTCGGTTTTGGCAGTGGATGCGATGGTTTCGACAACCTGCTCGGCCATGGCATCACCCACGACGATCTCAAGTTTCACCTTCGGCACAAAATTCACGGCATATTCTGCGCCGCGATAGATTTCGGTGTGACCAGACTGCGAGCCGAAGCCTTTGATCTCGGTCACCATCATGCCCCGAACGCCAATACCCGTCAGCGCTTCACGGACTTCTTCAAGCTTAAACGGCTTGATTGCAGCAATAATGAGTTTCACGTTTTTCCCCTTCCGTTTGAGCGGGTGACCTCCTCTGCAGGGAGGGCCACGCATGAAGCAAAACGACGTTAGGAGGTCCTTCACAAGGAAAGGCATCGTTGGTACTGCGTGTTTTCAGGGCACCTCTGCACAAAAATTATACATTTTGTGCGACGAGACCATTTTTTAGGCAGAAAATAAAGCCATCGCAGCGACTCGTTTCCCCTCAACATTCCGGCAAGCGCTCTGTAAGCTGGTCCCTAATCAAAAACGGCAATGATCGAGCAAAGCCCATGACCGAACCCAGACGGGGCAAGAGTAAACTTGTCGCGGAGCGCCGCTATCCTGCGAAAAAGCAGGCCCCAAAGGCACAGGCAAAAAAGACTGCGCCTCAAAAGGCCAAAGCGTCTAAATCCGCAAGATCACGCCGACCGGCCCGAAAGGCACCCTCCTCTTTGTTCATGCGTCTGTTTGGCGGGCTGTTCGGATGGGTGTTCCGTCTGATTTGGATCGTGACATCGCGGGTGGCGCTGATCGGCGCACTCGCGCTTGGGATTGCGGTGTTTTACATCTACACAACCCTGCCGCCGTTTTCTGATCTCTTGGACGGGCGTGCGCGCGGCTCGGTCACGCTTTTGGACCGCAATGGCTCGGTCTTTGCCTGGCGCGGCGAACAATTCGGCGGCCAGATCACCGCCGACACGGTGTCGCCCGCTCTCAAAGAGGCCATTATCGCCACTGAGGACCGCAGGTTTTACAAGCATTTCGGCGTCTCCCCGCGCGGGGTTGCCTCGGCGATCAAGATCAACCTGTCCGAAGGCCGCAGCGCCTTGTCCGGCCACGGCGGCTCAACGCTGACGCAACAAACGGCAAAGCTTTTGTGCCTCGGCGTGCCGTTCGATCCGACGAAATGGAAAAACCAAACCGAATACGAAGCGGATTGTCGTCAGGGGTCTCTGACGCGCAAGATCAAAGAGGCGGTCTATGCGCTTGCGATGGAAGTGCGCTATTCCAAGGATGACATCCTCTCTATCTACATGAACCGTGCCTATTTGGGCGCGGGAGCCAACGGGTTCGAAGCCGCAGCACAACGGTATTTTGGCAAATCCGCAGCCGAGGTGAACATTGCAGAATCCGCCATGTTGGCAGGGCTTTTGACGGCACCGTCCCGTTACGCACCCACCAGCAATCTGGAGCGTTCTCAGGATCGTGCGGGCATCGTGTTGTTACTGATGAACCAACAGGGCTACATCACCGATGACGAACGCGCCTATGCCAAGGCCCATCCTGCCGAACTGTCTGACACCGCCGAAAAACGCGCGGGCGGATATTTTGCCGATTGGGTGATGGGGGCGGGCCCGGACTTTTTGACCCGCGACACCACCGAAGACGTGGTGATCGACACCACGCTCGACCAACGCATCCAAACAGCGGCGGAAGACGCGCTGACATGGGTGTTTGAAAACAAGGTACGCGAAGGCTCCAAAGCCCAAGCCGCGATTGTCGTCATGTCCGCAGATGGTGCCGTGCGCGCCATGGTGGGCGGGCGCAAACTCAAGGTCTCGGGCACCTTCAACCGCGCGACTCAGGCCAAACGCCAACCCGGCTCCTCGTTCAAACCCTTTGTCTATGCCACGGCGTTGGACATGGGATGGTCCTACGACAGCCCGATCGTCGACGAGCCTCTCACACTCAACATCCCCGGTTCCGGGCCATGGTCGCCGCAAAACTACGACCGCAAATTCCACGGCACCGTGACACTGACCGACGCGCTGCGCCACAGCTACAACATCCCGGCGGTGAAACTCGCGATGGATGCGGGATTGGAAAACGTGCGCACCGTGGCCGAGATGTTCGGCATCGAAAGCGATCTGGCGCAAGGCCCCGCTTTGGCGCTTGGCGTGTCGGAAACCACGCTTTTGGAAATGACCGGTGCCTATGCCGGCATCCTCAACGGTGGCTCTTCTGTGTCGCCCTATGGCCTCAAATCCCTGCGCCTAAAAGGCGACAACACGCCGTTGATGGGACAGGATGGCGGTCTTGGCGAGCGGGTGATCACGCCCGAATCGGCACAGGAGCTGATCTACATGATGTATAACGCGGTCCAATCCGGCACCGGCGCGCGCGCGCAAATTCCGGGCGTCGAAGTGGCGGGCAAAACCGGCACGACACAGGCGGCGCGCGATGCGTGGTTCATGGGATTTACCGCCGATTATGTCGCGGGGGTTTGGATGGGCTATGATGACAACGCGCCTTTGACCGGGGTCACAGGCGGCGGTCTTCCGGCCGAAATCTGGCAAAAGACGATGGAAAAGGTGCAGGAGGGGCTTGAACCAAAACCCCTGCCGATGATCCGCCCCGCCGCCCCGCCCAAGGTCAATCCGCAGTTTCCGGGCAACACGACGTCGTCCAACAGCCGCTCTGGCGACAAGGCCGACAATGTGCTGCTTGATCTGCTGGGGTCGATCTTTGGGGGTGGGAACAACTAAAGCGTTTCGAAATAAGAAAAGCGCGCCAAACAGGGCGCGCTTTTCAAAGTGAGTTGAGACGCTTTAGGCCAAAGAGGCCGTCAGCTTGTCGATACTGCCACCGACCTTATCGAGCATCGCACCGATTTCCGCGCGTTCGGATTTCAACAAAGAAATCCCCTCGATTGTCAGATCGATGAATTTGCCGGATTTATCGGCCACGATAAAGGAGATCGCAAAGGGCGGCTCGCCTTTCAAAATCGCGGTGCAGCGCACATCATAGATCGAATTGATCTTTTGCGTGGTGTTGACCTCGATCTTGCCACCAATGAATTCACGGAAGCGCGAGCCATATTTGCGGGCGATATAGGTTTGAAACGCTTTGGTGAACGCCGCCATTTGCGCCGCAGAGGCCGAGCGCGCCGGCGGGCCGACCACCGAGCGCGAGATGTTTGGCATATCGGCATAGCGCACCAAAGTGCGTTCGAAATCAACATACATCGCCGCCTCGGATTTGCCCGAGTTGATAATGGCGTTGATGTCGCTCACGACCTTGTCGATCAGCGCCTCTGCCTGACTTTCTGAAAAAGCAAACCCGGCCGTTGGAAAAGCGGCAACGGCCGCCATAGAGGTTATAAGCGCCCGGCGGGACAGCCCAAAGTTACGCGCGAAGTTACTCATAGAAATCCTCATAAATGTCGTAGGGTGTGGCCTGACCTTCGGCACTGTCGCTTGCTCCGATCGGAGTCCCAAGCGCGTAGTGGCGATTGTCGAGATAGGTCAGGCGCATCTGTGCATAGCCATCGGCGCTGTCATACACGAGGGACTCGTAAAGGTCCGAATAACGATAGCGTGTATCGGCCAGTTTCGCGACTTTCAGCCCGGTTTTATAGCTGCTTTCAGGTGTGCCAAACACATGCCCAATCGGGTCCAGCGCGATATCGACAACCAAACCCAAAGCGTCGCGTTCGGTCGACGGACCATAGACCGGGAGCACAACATAAGCCCCCTCGCCCACACCCCAGCGATGCAGGGTTTCGCCAAAATCACTGTCGCGCGGTTCAAGCCCCATACTGGTCGCCGGATCAAACAGACCCGCGATCCCTACGGTTGCGTTGACCAAAAAGCGCGCCGTATTGTGAACGGCATCGCCCAATTGCACCTGCAACACGTCGTTGACCACCGTGCCCGGAATTGACAGCGTGTCAGACACATTCGCCAAGCCTTTGCGCAACGGGTCTGGCACCACTGTGCCATAGGCCGTTGAAACCGGTTTGATCACCGCACGGTCCAACGCCACGTTGGTGTCATGCCAACTGCGGTTGGTTTCCTCATAGGGATCATTGATCCCGCCCGTGCTGTTTGGGGCGGAACACCCGGCCAAAAAGGCAACAATCAAAACGGGTGACAGACGGAATAAGTTGAATTTTATCATGGATTGATCTGGTGACAGCCCCAAATGAGAACGCTATACCCGCCACATAATCGTCTTGCGGCGAAAGCCCAATGTTAACACTGTTTGTGTTATCGAGATGTGACAAAGATTCAACAGGTGGTGGCGCCAGACCGGCGATAAAGCACTCAAAATCGGCAGATTGACGTAAATTGAGCAAATGACTCCCCTATGACGCAAGACCAAACCCGCCAAGGCCAACATGAACTCGCCTCGGTCCGCCGCCGCTCCCGGGGTCTCTTTTGGGCCACAGGGGTGTTTTCCGTCTGCGTCAACCTGTTGATGCTCACCGGCCCGTTGTTCATGCTCCAAGTCTATGACCGCGTTTTGGGCTCGGGCTCTGAGGCCACGTTGGTCGCGCTTTTCGTCATTGTCGCCTTTCTCTATCTGATGATGGGCCTGCTTGATGGCATTCGCGGCCGCGTCCTGTCGCGGATTGCCGCGCGGTTCCAATCTGATCTCGAAACCCGAGTGTTTCATGCCGCGATGTCGCGCGCCGCTCGCAAGCCGCGTGACAAAAGCCAATCGCGCGCCATGGACAATCTCGCGGCCCTGCGCCGCTTTTTCGGCTCGCCCGCGTTTTCTGCCCTCTACGATCTGCCATTCACCCCGGTGTTTCTTTTTGGCATCGGGTTGTTTCACCCCTACCTCGGCATGTTGGCCGTCGGCGGCGGCGCGGTTTTGGTCGCTCTCGCCTTACTGCATCGCGCCATTGCCAAACCGGCACAGGGCGCTGCCCTTCAGTCCGAAACAGAGGCCGCACAAATGGCCAGCCGGATGACCACCGCCGCCGAAGCCCTTCAGGCACTGGGGATGCAAGAGGCCGCCTATCGCCGCTGGATGCGGGCGCGTGGTGCCGCTCTGGCCCGCTCTGTGACCAGCGAAGATACCACCCATGGGTTTACCGCCGCCTCCCGCGCGCTACGGCTGTTTTTACAATCGGCCATGCTGGCGCTTGGCGCGTGGCTTGTGCTGCAAAAAGACGTGTCTTCGGGCGCGATGATCGCCAGTTCGATCTTGTTGGGACGCGCGTTGCAACCGATCGACATTTTGATCGGCCAATGGACTCTCGTGCAACATGCCCAACGTGCTTGGGCTGATCTCTCTGAACTGTTGGGTGCCTACCCGCCCCTGCCCGAGCGCACAGAATTGCCCCGCCCCATGGCCGCGTTGACGGTGCAAAACCTCACCATCGTACCGCCGGGCCAAACCCAAGCCTCGCTGCGAGGCATCAGCTTTGATCTTTTGCCTGGCGAGGCGCTTGGCGTGATCGGGCCTTCGGGGGCGGGCAAATCAACACTGGCGCGGGCGCTGACCGGGGTGTGGTTGCCCAACACCGGCTCGCTGCGCCTCGATGGTGCGAAACTGTCGCATTACGTGCCCGAAGTCCTCGGTTCCTACATCGGCTACTTGCCGCAACAGGTGCAATTGTTCGACGGCACCATCGCCGAAAACATCGCCAAACTGGCCCTCAGCCCGGATGCGGAGGCCGTGGTGCTGGCCGCCCAAAAAGCCGATGCGCATAAACTGATCCTATCGCTGCCAGAGGGCTATGACACCCAAGTCGCCTCTGCTGGCGGGCTGTTGTCGGGAGGCCAGTTGCAACGTATCGGATTGGCACGGGCCTTTTACGGCAATCCGGTGATCGTGATCTTGGACGAACCCAACTCGAACCTCGACAATGACGGCTCTTTGGCGCTCAACGCGGCGATCCGCCGCCACAAGGCGGCAGGCGGGGCCGTGTTGATCATGGCACACCGCCCTTCGGCCATTCAGGAATGTGAAAAGCTTTTGGTGCTGGATGGCGGGTTGCGCCGTGCTTTTGGACCGCGTGACGCGGTGCTCATCGAAATGGTCAAAAACTCCAAAGACATCCTGCGCAAAAACGCTGGCCAAGGGGGCATTCAATGACGCAGCCCGATCAAAAATGGTCTGCCCGCCGCGCGGTCTGGATCGGCCTGTTTTTTGTCGCCCTGCTGATCGGCGGCTTTGGCGGATGGACGTTTCTGGCGCGGATTGATGGGGCGGTGGTCGCCGCCGGTCAGGTCCAGGTCGAACAAAACCGTCAAGCTGTGGCGCACCGCGATGGCGGCGAAGTGGCCGCCGTGCATGTCACAGAGGGCGCGCAGGTGGCCGCAGGCGATCTGTTGCTTGAACTGTCCTCCGATGAGTATGTCAACGAAATCGCCGTGCTCGAAACCCAACTTTTTGAATTGTTGACCCGCAACGCCCGCCTCGAAGCTGAACGCGACGGGGCGGCCAAGATCACCCTCTCTGAGGCGCTCATCGCCCGTATGGAAACCGACCCACAGGTCGCGCGCGCCGTGGAAGGCCAACGGGATTTGTTCGCCGCGCGCCAACTTACGGCGCGGGCCGAGGTCAGTCAGCTTGACAAGAAACGCAGCCTGATCGAGGTCCAGATCCGTGGCTTGGAGGCGCAAAAATTAGCCCTCTCCGAAGAGGCCGCGCTGCTGAAAGAGGACCTGACCGCACAGGCCGATTTGCTCACCCGCGGTCTGACCCAACAAAGCCGGGTGATCGCCCTGCGCCGCGACACGGTGCAATTGGCCGCCGACATCGGCGAACTGGAAACCGCACAGGCGCAAGCGCAGGTTCAGATCACCGAAATTGATCTGCAAATTCTCAAGGCGGGTTCCGATCGGCGGGAGGCGGCGATCACCGAGCTGCGCGACATTCAGGCCTCTGTTGGGCGCTTACGCGAACAGGTGCGCGGCCTGACGTCAAAACTTGACCGTCTTGATTTGCGGGCGCCCGTCTCTGGTGTGGTCTACGGGCTTACGGTCTTTGGGCCCGGTGCCGTGGTGTCGCCCGCGACCCCCGTGCTTTACATCGTGCCGCAAGACCGCCCGCTCATCATCACCGCAAAAATCAGCCCGGTGCATGTGGATCGGGTCTATCCCGGCCAACCTGTGCGCCTGCGGTTCTCAACCTTTGACCGGCGCACCACGCCCGAGCTGTTGGGCACGGTCACACGGGTGTCACCCGATGCCTTTATCGACGAGGCGACCCGCGCCAGCTACTACAGCGTCGACATCAATATTTCCGAGGAAGAACGCGCCCGGCTCCCCAAAGGCTCGGTGCTTATTCCCGGTATGCCGGTGGAGGCCTATATGTCCACTGGCGAACGTTCGCCTTTGGCCTATCTGACCAAACCACTGGCGGATTATTTCATCCGTGCGTTCCGTGAAGATTGAGCGTACCAAGACCAAAATTCGACCTCCCCAAGTCGACCCGAACATGTCGCCCCTAAAAAGCGACCCTGACACAAAGGAAGCCTTCTATGTCCATTGACCTTATGGCCAAACTTGCCGACCTCGGCCTGACTCTGCCCGATGCCCCCGCACCTGCTGCCAATTATGTGCCTTATGTGCAAAGCGGTGCACAACTTTTTGTCTCCGGTCAGATTTCGAACGGGCCTGACGGGTTGATCCTTGGCAAATTGGGCGCAGACATGACCACGGCTGAGGGCGCGGCTGCGGCTCAGACCTGTGCTTTGGCGCTTTTGGCCCAGGCCAATGCCGCCGTGGGCGGAGATTTTTCCAAAATCAAACGGCTGGTGAAACTCGTGGGCTTCGTCAATTCGACGCCTGAGTTCACCGAGCAACCCAAAGTCGTCAACGGTGCCTCCGATCTTATGGTCGCTGTCTTGGGCGAGGCGGGTCGTCATGCTCGGTCCGCCGTCTCCGCCGCCAGCCTGCCTTTGGGCGTCGCGGTTGAGATCGAGGCCATTTTCGAGCTGAATTGATGCCAGACCTGCCAGCCGCCTTTCTAGGCGCTCCGATCGCTCACCGCGCCCTGCATGATGGCAACATCACCCGCGCCGAAAACAACTTTGCCGCAATTGACGCCGCCATCGCGGGCGGGTTTGCGATTGAGATTGACCTGCAACTGTCCGCCGATGGCATGGCCATGGTGTTTCATGACTATGCGCTGGATCGGCTGACGCTGGACGCGGGGGCTTTTGCGCTGCGCAAGGCGGATGACCTGGCGAATGTGCGGTTTAAGACCGGGGAAATTGGCGTTCCGCCTCTGGCCCGCGTTTTGGCGCATGTCGCCGGGCGGGTGCCACTTTTGATTGAGGTGAAGGATCAGGACGGGGCCATGGGACCGAACGTTGGTGCGCTTGAACGCGCCACCGCCGCCGCCCTATCCACCTATGACGGTCCGGTCGCATTGATGTCCTTTAACCCGCATTCCGTGGCCGCATTGGCCGAAGCCTGCCCGCATCTGCCGCGCGGCATCACCACTTGCGATTGGACCAATGGCGAGGCGGGCTTGATCCCATCGGCGTTGCGTCCGGCGCTGCGCGGTATTGTTGATTTTGACCGGGTGGGGGCGTCTTTCATCTCGCATCAATGGTCCGACCTGACCACACCGCGCGTGCGTGAACTGAAAGCAGCGGGCGCGCATATCCTGTGCTGGACCATCAAATCACCCGAAGAAGAGGCGCAAGCCCGGCAGATCGCAGATAATATCACCTTTGAAGGCTATGTTCCGACTTGACGCCTCGTGACTAAGCCCCAGTTCTATAGCGATGTTGGAGAGCCGGGCGTGACAGATCAGATCGAGATCAGCGTGAGCATGACGATCACTGAGATCGCCCGTGAGGATTGGGATGCCTGTGCCAATTCGTCGGACGGGCGACCCGATGATCCTTTCGTCACCCATCGGTTTCTTTTGGCCTTGGAGCGCTCCGGCTCTGTTGGTCCGGGCACGGGATGGTTTCCGCGTTATCTGATCGCCAAAGCGGCGGGTGAAATCATCGCCGTGGCACCCATCTATGCCAAGACCCACAGTCAGGGCGAATATGTGTTCGACCACGCCTGGGCCCAGGCCTATGAGCGCGCGGGTGGCGATTATTATCCAAAGCTGCAAATCGCAGTGCCCTTTACCCCGGTCACCGGGCGGCGACTTTTGACCCGTCCGGGGTTTGAGGAGATCGGCCAAGCGGCTTTGGTCCAAGGGGCTGTCGAGGTCGCAGCGCAAAACCAACTCTCATCCTTGCACATCACCTTTTGCACCGCAGCTGAGGCTGAGGCGGGTAAGGCCATGGGCCTAATGCATCGCACAGGGCAACAGTTTCATTGGGACAATGCCGGATACACCGATTTTGACGGCTTTCTGAACGCGCTCTCCTCGCGCAAGCGCAAAAACATCCGCAAGGAACGGGCGCAGGCGCAGGGCTTTGGCGGCGAGATCGTGCAATTGACGGGGGATGAGATTCAGCCGCACCATTGGGATGCGTTTTGGACCTTTTATCAAGACACAGGCGCGCGCAAATGGGGCACGCCCTATCTCAGTCGCGCCTTCTTTGACCATATCCACGAAACCATGCGTGACGATGTTTTGATGATCTTGGCGCTGGATCAGGGGCGGCCCATCGCGGGCGCGCTGAATTTCATCGGTCAAGATCGGCTTTACGGTCGCTATTGGGGCTGCACCGAACATCACCCCTGCCTGCATTTCGAGATCTGCTATTACCAAGCCATCGACTACGCCATTGCCCACGGCCTGTCGCGGGTCGAGGCGGGTGCGCAGGGCGAACATAAACTGGCGCGCGGTTACCTCCCCAACATCACCCATTCGCTGCATTGGATCGCTGATCCGGGCTTTGCCCGCGCCGTGGACGATTTCCTTGTGGCCGAACGTGCCGCTGTGGATGAGGAAACCGAATTTCTCACCTCATACGGTCCATTTAAACGCACAGACAGAGAGGACGATCATGACTGAACTGCTGCTCTCAGACGCAACCCGCACCGAGGCCCTTGCGCCGCTTTTGGCCACAGGATGGGCCGAGACCGAAGGCGGTGCCGCGATTTCAAAACGCTTCACCTTCGTCAACTTCATCGAGGCATTCGGCTTTATGACCCGCGTCGCGATGATAGCGGAAAAAATGGATCACCACCCGGAATGGACCAATGTCTATCGCTCGGTCGAGGTGATCCTGTCCACCCATGACGCGGGAGGATTGACCGAGAAAGATATCAAACTAGCCCGCAAAATGGACGAGGTGGCCGCAGATGATTGAACAGATTTTGAACTACCCAATTTATAACGGACAGACGGTCGGGGATTACCTGTCTCTGGAGTTTTTGCTGGGGGTCGGCGGCTCGATCTTTGGTGCGCTGTTTCTTTTGGCCGTCGGCATGGTCATTGCTGGATGGGTGGCACGGCGCATTCGCGGTATCGGGTCCAAATATCAGAAGCTCGACAACACTCTGTTCAATTTCCTCGGAAATATCGCCCGCTACGTCATCTTGACCTTTACCGCGCTGATTGTTCTCAACACCTTCGGCGTCCAAACCACCTCAATCGTCGCCGTCATCGGTGCTGCGGGTCTGGCCATTGGTTTGGCGTTGCAAGGCACTTTGTCGAATGTTGCCGCCGGCGTGATGATCATCCTGTTTCGCCCGTTTAAAATCGGTGATTTCGTTGATGTTGCGGGCAAAATGGGCACAGTCAAAGACATCTCTTTGAACTTCACCGAGCTGGCCGATCTGTCCAATGTTCAGGTCATCGTCCCAAACTCTCAGGTCTGGGGCAATATCATCACAAATTTTTCCACCAACCAAACGCGACGCGCCGAATGGACGTTTGGGGTGGGTTACGACGCCAATCTCAAAACCGCCGAAGAGGTCATTCGCAAAGTGATCATGTCCGACCCGCGCTCGATGGCCGAGCCAGAGCCGTTTATTCAGGTCAACAATCTGGGCGATTTCTCGGTGGATTTCTTGGTCCGTGTTTGGGTGAAATCCGGTGATTTCTTTCAATATCAGGCCGACATGAAACGTCAGGTGAAAGAAGCATTGGATGAGGCGGGCGTGGACATCCCCTTCCCGACGCGCACCTTGGTGAACGCGGCCGAATAAAAACGCCCGGGCGGCACGGGCCTCCGGGCGTCTCTCATCAGATTGCTTCCAAAAGCGATTCACCGGCCGAAATCGTACATTCGCCGGGGCTGGTTTCGACTTGCAGCACCTTCACCACACCGTCTTCGGCATAGAGCGCAAAGCGTTTCGAACGCCCGATCAGGCCCGCAGGCGGGGCGGTGAAATCAAGGCCCAGTGCCTTGATAAACGTGCCCTCCGCATCGCCCAACATCGACAGTCCGGCCACATCCGCTCCGGTGTCCTTGGCCCATGCACCCATCACAAACGGGTCATTCACGGAGACACAGATCACCTCGTCCACACCCTTGGCCGCGAAGGCCTCTTTGGTGCGGATGAAACTTGGCACATGGGCCGTGGTGCAAACGCCGGTATAGGCCCCCGGCAGGCCGAAAAGCACCACATTGCGGCCTTTGAACTTGGTGGCCAGATCGACGGAAGCCGGTCCTTCTGCCCCCAACTCAAGCACGGTGCCGCCCGGAAGCGTGTCTCCAACAGAAATTGTCATTCTTGATCCTCTTCGCGTTGTCATTTGATCTCTTCACGATATAGGGTCAGGGCGTTTTCAGACCAGTTGAAAGCGCAAAAGGAGCACGCATGAGCCATTTTATCGTCGTTGGCGCCGGACAAGCCGGGCAAAGCATCGTCACCACCCTACGCGGTCAGGGATTTGACGGTGAAATCACGTTGATCGGCGACGAACCCGTGCCCCCCTATCAGCGTCCTCCGCTGTCAAAGGCCTATCTTTTGGGCGATATGGATTTGGACCGGCTGTATCTGCGCCCGCTAAGTTACTATGCCGACGAGGCCATCGGCCTGCGCATGGGCGCGTCTGTCACGGCCCTCGACCCGGTGGCAAAAACCATCACCGTGGATGGCGAACACCTCTCCTATGACAAGCTCGCTCTGGCCACCGGCTCTGCGCCCCGGCTTTTGCCCGCCTCCATCGGCGGGACCTTGCAAGGCGTCTACACCATGCGCACGCTGGCCGATGCCGATGCGATTGAACCGGAGTTCAAAGAGGGCGCGTCGGTGTTGATCGTGGGCGGTGGGTACATCGGGCTTGAGGCCGCAGCCGTCGCTGCGAAAAAGGGGCTGAAGGTGACGCTGGTCGAAATGTCCGACCGGATTTTGCAACGTGTTGCCTCGAAAGAGACCTCCGATTATTTCCGCGCTCTGCATCAAAGCCATGGCGTTGACCTGCGCGAAGGTGTGGGGCTTGAAACCCTTGTGGGCGACAGTCGTGTGCATGCTGCGAAACTGACCGATGGGACCACGCTGGAGGTGGATTTCGTCATCGTCGGCGTGGGCATCACCCCCAATACGCAACTGGCGGAACTGGCGGGGCTGGTGCTGGACAACGGCATCATGACGGACCGGCATAGCTGCACCTCCAACCCGGATATTTTCGCCGCGGGCGATTGCGCCTCCTTTCCGCATATGGGCCATCAGATGCGGCTTGAAAGCGTGGGCAACGCGATTGACCAAGGCGCTGTTGTGGCCAAAAACATGCTGGGCCAAGCGGTGGACTATACGCCGAAACCGTGGTTTTGGTCGGATCAATTTGATGTCAAACTGCAAATCGCCGGGCTGTCCACCGGCCATGATCAGGTCGTGATCCGCGAAACAGAAACCACGCGCTCGCATTGGTATTACAAAGACGGGGCGTTGATTGCGATTGATGCGATGAACGATCCGCGCGGCTATATGGTGGCAAAGCGGTTGATCGAAGGGGGCAAAACCGCCGATCCCGCTGTGGTGGCCGATCCTGCGACCGACCTCAAAGCGCTGATGCGCGGCTGATGCGGATCATCGCCGGAGCGTTTCGTGGGCTGACATTGGCCGCCGTTGGCAAAGGTGACGTGGGTGCGCATTTGCGGCCCACCACGGACCGTGTCCGCGAAAGTCTTTTCAACGTCCTGATGGGCGGGAAATACGATGATCCCATTGTGGAAGCGCGGGTGCTTGATCTGTTTGCGGGCACCGGGGCTTTGGGGCTTGAGGCGCTGTCACGCGGGGCCGAGCATGTGACCTTTGTCGATGACGGACGCAAGGCACAGAGCCTTGTGATGCAAAACATCACCCTGTGCAAAGCCACAGATCGCACCACCCTGATGCGCGCGGACGCCACCCGTTTGCCCGCCAATCCAGACGCGCCCTATGATCTGATCTTTCTCGATCCGCCCTATGGCAAGGCTCTGGGCGAAAAGGCCATGGCCGCCGCGATCACCGGTGGGTGGCTCACGCCACGCGCCTTGATTGTGTGGGAAGACAGTGCGGACATCATTGTCCCAGAGGCGCTGACCCTTTTGGATCAGCGCAAATATGGCGAGACCAAAATCAACATCCTGGAGCCAAAATGATCCCGAACCTTGTAATTTTCGACTGTGACGGTGTGATCGTTGACAGCGAGCCGCCGCTTTTGGACTTTTTGCGCGATGAGTTCGCCCGCTATGGGCTCGACATCACCTTGCATGAGTTGGAAACCAAATATGTTGGCGGTACGATGAAAACCGTGGCCGAACGTGCCCGCGCCTCAGGTGTGCCCTTGCCTCACGCTTGGGAAGTCGATGTCTATCCGCGCGTGTTTGACATGCTGCGCGCGGGCGTCCCGCTTATTCCTGGTATCGAAGCCAGCTTTGATGCACTTGACGCCGCAGGCATCCCCTATTGCGTTGGCTCCAATGGGCCAATGGAAAAGATGGACGTTACCTTGGGCGCGCACCCTTTGGTGTTTGAGCGCCTCAAAGGCAGGATCCATTCCGCCCATACCTATGGCGTGGCCAAACCCGATCCCGGACTTTTCCTGATCGCCGCCGAAACCATGGGCGTGGCCCCAAAAGACTGCGTGGTTGTGGACGATAGCCCGTCGGGCTGTATCGCCGCGCGCCGGGCCGGAATGCGGTGTTTCGGCTTTGATCCGCACCGCGATGGCGCTCGACTGATCTCTGAGGGGGCAGAACACCTCTCAGACATGCACGATCTGCCACGCCGCCTCGGCTTGTGACCCATGCAAACATAAAAGGGCCGCCCCAAAAGGCAGCCCAGTTTATTCCAACAGCGAAGGGTCAGATCATTTTTCAATGACGTGATAGGAGGCCCCAAAGGTGTCAATCCACGGGTGTTGGCTCAAAGCCGCGGCCATATCGGCGCGCGCATCTTCTACCAGTTTTGCCCCGTCATAGCCTTTGCCATCCATCTCGGTGATCCACTCGGCAATCACCTCATCCCCCAAGGCTTTGATCTTGTCGGTCTCGTCCTTGCTCATCACCTTGATCGGATTGCCTGACGCGACCATGACTTTGACGCCATCTTCATCGCCCTGATCATAGGCGGCACCGGCCCATTCAGACGCCATCAGACCCGAATTGTTGTCGATCACGGCCTTCAGATCATCGGGCAGGCTGTCGTATTTCGCCTTGTTCATCACCCAGATGAAATAAAGATTGTAAAACGACTGATGCCCGTCGACGTCGGTGTGGCTGTCGGTCAACTCATCGAGCTTGAGCGAAGGTGCCATTTCATAGGTGATCACACCGCCGTCCAAAACGCCTTTGGCCAAGGCTTCAGGAAAGGCCGGAACCGGCATACCGACGGGTGTTGCACCCAGTTTTTCCAGCAAAAGCGTCGAGGTCCGTGTCGGCGCACGCAGTTTGAGGCCTTTGAAATCCTCAACCGTTGCTACCGGCCCGCCCTTTTTGTGAACAAGTCCTTCGCCATGCATATGCGCCGCGAGGACATGCACGTCTTTGAAATCATCCATCAGGTGCTGTTGCGTGAAATTCCACGCCGCAATCGACGCCAATTCACCGGATTTCTCGGTCATGAACGGCAATTCCAACGCCTCGGCTTCCGGGAAACGCCCAGGTTGATAGCCCGGAATCACCCAGCCGCCATCAATCGCGCCATCGCGGATCAGGTCATATTGGTCCGGTGCTTTGCCGCCCAATTGCATCAACGGATAGATCTCGATCTTGATGCGGCCCTGGGATTCTGTTTCGATTTTCTTGGCCCAAGGTTCCATGAAATACATCGGTGAGCCGGAGTTTGGCGACACGAAATGTTGAAAGCGGAGCGTCACCTCCTGCGCGAAGGCAGATGTGGTGCTTACGGCTGCAACAAGAGCCGCGGCGGCGGTTTTAAACAGGTGTTTCACGGGCAGTCCTCCTTATGGGCTGTCTCATGCGGGCCTTTTGTGGGCCGCGCCCAGTTGACGTAGGGTCTTGCTAGTGCTGCTGCAAGTCATTCGCAACAGGAGGATGTGAAGATTTCTCTGACTCTTTGGTCAGGCTATTGAAGTCAAACACTATTCTTAAAAAAAACAGCTCTTTACGCCTTAGCCGCCAAAGCTCGGATAAAACAAACCCGCCGGGGAAAGCGTGAAAATCTCACATCCGGTCGCCGTCACCCCGATGGAGTGTTCGAACTGCGCGGAGAGTTTTTTATCCTTGGTGATGGCTGTCCAATCATCCGCGAGGACCTTGGTTTCTGGACGACCGAGATTGATCATCGGCTCAATGGTAAAAAACATGCCTTCTTCGAGCACCGGGGCGCTGTCGCCCGGACGCCGCATCGGCACGTAGTGCAGCACATTTGGCGGCGCATGAAACACCCGGCCCAGGCCATGCCCGCAAAAATCGCGTACCACCGACATGCGGTTCTTATGGGCGTGCTCCTGAATGGCGCCGGCAATGTCGTCAAACGTGTTGCCCGGCTTCACTTGTTCGATCCCAAACATCAGACAGTCATGAGTGACCTGCACCAAACGCTCGGCAAATTTCTTGGGCTGACCGGCGAAATACATCCGGCTTGAATCCCCAAACCAACCGTCTTTGATCACCGTCACATCAATATTGACGATGTCCCCATCGACCAGCTTGTCGTCCTTATGGCCGGGAATTTTTGCCCCCGGAATCCCATGGCACACCACATAGTTCACCGAAATACAGGAGGCGTGTTTATAGCCTTTATAGTCGATGGTCGCGGACACGGTGCCAAGCTCGACCACCCGGCGGGTGATAAACGCGTCGATCTCCTCGGTCGTTGCACCGGGCACGACAAGTGGGCCGACCTCATCAAGGATTTGCGCGGCAATTTTGCCCGCCGCATGCATTCCAGCATAATCGGCATCCTCATAAATCCGAATTCCGTCTTTGGTGATGCGGCCGCGATGCGTCTCGTCCAAGGGTCTACTCCATCTCTTTGCGGCACTGATATAAGGGGTTCAGCCGCGAAGGGCCAGTGCTTCGAACGGAGTTCTTATGCAAAGCCACCCGCGTCAAAACGCACCTGTTCGGGCGTGATGGTGACCGAATGGACGCGGATGTCCACACCTGCGGCACGCGCCTCTGCCTCGGCTTTGGCATAGGCCGGATCAATATCACTGGCGGGGGCAAAGCGATTGCAATCATCGCGCGACACCAGATAAAGCATCACCGCCCGGTCGCCCTCCGCCACGCGCGCCGCCAATTCGCCAAGGTGCTTTGCCCCGCGCACGGTTTTCGCATCCGGGAACTCCGCCAAGCCCGCGTCGCGTGACAGGGTGACTGATTTAACCTCGATCCAAATTCTATTCTGATTTTGTACAACCATGAAATCGGCGCGCGAATTGACACCGTATTTGACCTCAGCGTGGACCTCACCGATCAAATCCGGGATCAATCCCGCGCGCAAAGTCTCGCCTACGACCTTATTGGCAACGCCCGTGTCGACCACCACCATCGCCCCCGCAAGCTCGACAATCCGCAGGCCGTATTTGAGCTTTTTCTTCGGGTCGTCATTGGGTTCGACCCAGACTCGCATGCCCGGTTCCGAGAGGCCCATCATTGAGCCCGGATTGGGGCAATGCGCCGTCACCTCGCGCCCGTCGGGCAACCGAATATCCGCCAAAAAGCGTTTATATCGACGTAAAAGTGTCGCGGGGATCAGTTCGGTTTGAAAGCGCATGATCACAGGACTATACCCTTAGCAACAGCCGCTCAAGGAGGTCCTGATGCCCAACCCAACCGCCGCGATTCTGATCATTGGGGATGAAATCCTGTCGGGACGCACCCGCGACGCCAATATGTATCTGCTTGCGGGCGAATTGACCCGCATCGGCATTGATTTAAAGGAAGTGCGGGTGATTTCCGATGATCGCGATGCGATTGTGACCACGGTGCGCGCACTCTCAGACGCTTACGATCATGTCTTTACCTCTGGCGGCATCGGGCCGACCCATGATGACATCACCGCCGATTGTGTCGCCGAGGCCTTTGGTCGTTCCATTGGCGTGCGCGACGATGCCCGTGCGCTTTTGGGCGCGCATTACGAAGCCCGTGGGGTTGATTTCAACGAGGCGCGGATGCGGATGGCGCGGATTCCAGAGGGCGCGACTTTGATCGAAAACCCGGTCTCGATTGCGCCGGGGTTCAGCCTTGAGAACACCCATGTCATGGCCGGGGTGCCCAATGTGTTTGCCGCCATGGTCGCCTCGATCCTGCCGACGCTCACGGGTGGCAAGCCATTGCTGTCGCAGACCTATCGCATCAATCGCGCGGAAAGCACCGTGGCCGAACCTTTGGGCGTGTTGGCGCAAAAATACCCTGATCTGTCGATGGGCTCTTATCCGTTCACCAACAATGGCGCTTTTGGCACCAATATCGTTATTCGCGGCCAGGACGGGGCGATGGTCGATGCCGCCATTCTGGAACTTGCGGCCCTGTTTCCTGCGCATGAAAATGGCTGAGTCCGCTTGCTGTCCCAACGCATATATCACGGCGTTCGAGGCAACTTGGCCTGCGCTTCGTCGCGAACCCGTTGGCCCCTTTATCTATCGTGACGGCGCGGGTGGCGGCAGCCGCACCTCGGCGGCCACACTTGAGGGCGATGTTTCCGCGGACGCGCTGGATCAGATCGAATCCCGCTTTGCTGCGGATGCCCGCCCCGCGTTGTTTCAAATCCGCACGGGTGAGGCCGCGTTTGACGCCCTGCTCATCGAGCGCGGCTATACGATGTTTGACCCGACGCTCTGCCTTGCCGCTCCGATTGAGGCCTTTGCACCCTCTGATCCAAAATGCAGCTATGTGTCTTGGCCGCCCGTCTCGATCCAGCGCGAGATTTGGGCCGAAGGTGGCATTGGTCCGGCGCGACTTGCCGTCATGGATCGGGCCTGCGCGCCGAAAACCTCCCTGCTTGGCCGCATCAAAGATCGCCCTGCCGGGGTAGGATTTGTCGCACTGTCCGGCTCTATCGCCGTGCTTCACGCGCTTGAAATCACCCCAACCGAGCGGCGCAAAGGCATGGCCCGCATCTTGGTGACACTGGCCGCCGATTGGGCCCGCACCCAAGGCGCCGCCACGCTTGCGCTTCAGGTCACGCGCGCCAACACCACCGCTCTTGCGCTTTATTCTTCGCTTGGACTACGTGAAATCGGCCAGTACCACTATAGAACCAAACCAATGACCGAGGCCTGATGCTCTTATCCTTCCCACGCATGCTTTTGCTGTCCTTCAGCCTTGTTCTGTCTGTGGGGGGGGATGAAGCGCGTGCACTTGATCTCGACTTGCCCGGGGCTTCGGTTGAAACCGCCTCACGCGACGATTCCCTCTCGGCCCAACCGTTTCCAACCAGCACCTATCAAGATGACGCCACCCAGATGGTCATGGCCGAAGGCGCGGTGATGCACCATGCCTACCGTCTACCCGGCACAAGTCTGACGGCGTTTCAATTGATAGACCCTCTGCGCAAGCAATTGGAAACCGCCGGATTCCGCATCGCTTTTGCCTGTGCGGACAGCCTCTGTGGTGGCTTTGATTTTCGCTATCTGTTGGATCTTTTGCCGGAACCGGCCATGCATGTGGATCTGGGCAATTTTCAATATCTCTTGGCCCAACACCCCGACGGGCGCACCATCGCCATTGTCACCAGCCGCGCGACCAGTGCCGGGTTTGTGCATATCAGCACGGTGACGCCAAGCGATACGCCAGACGTCGAATTGATTGCCCCCTCGCCCGGACCCGAGACCCCCGCAGGCACCCTGCCGCCCAACCGCGATGTGATTGCCACGCTTGAGGCGCGGGGTCGGGTGGTTTTGGATGATCTGTCGTTTGAAACCGGAGCGACCGAGCTTGGGGCGGGGCCTTTTGCGTCACTGACGCAGATCGCGGCCTATTTGACCGCCCATCCTTTGACGAAAATCGTTTTGGTCGGTCACACCGACACCGTGGGCGGACTGGCCAACAATACCTCCCTGTCGCGCAAACGTGCGGACGCGGTGCGGGCACGACTGATTTCGGCCCATGGCGTGTCTCCGGATCAAGTCAGCGCCGAGGGCATCGGCTATCTCGCGCCACGGGTGTCAAACGCGACGCCCAAAGGTCGTGAGACAAACAGAAGGGTCGAAGCGGTGATCGCCTCGACCCAGTAATGGCTTTCGCCTTCTCTCCACGAGAATATCATAGCTGTGACTGTGTCACATCACCACTTGTCTGGCCCTTTGTCGGCAAAGGAATGCACAAGGAAATCAATAAATGCGCGCACTTTCGGTTGGGTAAAGCGGCCCGGCGGGTAGACGGCATAGATGCCTTGGGTCTCTGACGGCAACTCGGGGATCGCCTCTTCGATCAGGCCCGCTTCCATCGCATCTGCGTATAGGAAAGACGGCAGATAGGCGATGCCAAGACCCGAAATACAGGCGTTGAGCAGCGACTGGCCATCATTCACGGTCAACCAGCCAGCGGTGCGGATTTGCCGCTTTTCGCCAGAGGGTGCGGTCAGTTTCCACACCGCCCCATTGGATTGGTTGGAATAATGCAAAAGCTTGTGATCATTCAGATCGTCGATCTTTTCGGGCCGGCCATATTTTTCAAAATAGGCGGGGGACCCGACCATCCGTTTGGTGGTCTCGGTCAATTTGCGGGCGCGCAGGGTGCTGTCTTCCAGCTCGCCGATGCGCACGGCCATGTCAAACCCTTCGGAAATCAACTCCACATAGCGGTTGTTGAGCACCATATTGACGGTGATGTCAGGGAATTCGGACAAAAACTCGCCCAGCACTGGCGACAGATGATTGACGCCAAAATCGGTTGCCACCGAGATGCGCAACAGCCCAGAGGGCGCGCTTTGCATGGAGGTGACCAGCGCGTCCGCCTCGCCCGCATCGTTCAAAACCCGGCGGGCGCGGTCATAATAAGCCAGACCGATCTCTGTCGGGCTGACCCGGCGCGTTGTGCGATTGAGCAACCGAGCCCCCAAACGCGCCTCAAGGGCAGATACATGTTTGGAAACGGCGGATTTGGAAATCCCCATCTTCTTTGCTGCATCCGTGAAACCGCCCTGGTCCACAACGGTGGCAAAGGCTTCCATTTCCGTCAGTCGATCCATGTCTGTCTTACCTACAATCTTGACCCTACAAGCCACATCAATGACGGCCAATTCGGGCAAGAATGGGGAAGATGGGAGACAATAGCGTGGTGTTTCAAGGATCGTTCTGCGTCAGGAAACGCGGAAACACTCCCCAAACGGCATTTTTGCCCCACCGAAAGCGCGCCTCCGGCGGGAGTGTTTGGGCCAAGAATACGCCGCGTCAGAGCGTGGCAGCAAGCCGCGCGCCCTGATCAATCGCGCGTTTGGCGTCCAGTTCGGCGGCCACATCTGCACCACCGATCACATGACAGGCCACGCCCTGCGCCGCCAGCGCATCGGCCAAGCTGCGCTCGGACACTTGCCCGGCACACAACACAATGGTGTCCGCCTCGATCAATTGCCGCTCATCGGCCTTGGTGACCCAAAGCCCCTCGGGCGTGATCTTGTCATAGGACACGCCACCGATCATCTTCACACCCTTCATCGCCAGAGTGGCGCGGTGAATCCAGCCCGTGGTTTTGCCCAAACGCTTGCCGGGTTTTTCGGCCTTGCGTTGCAATAAAGTGACCTGACGCAGCGGTGCTTCGGGTTTTGGCCCCTCGGGTGAAAGACCGCCGCGATCGCGCGTTGGATCGGTGATGCCCCATTCCTCTTTCCACTCTTTGAGGTTCAAGGTCGGGCTATCGCCTGTGGTCAGGAATTCAGCCACATCAAAGCCAATGCCCCCGGCACCGATCACCGCCACGCGCGGGCCGACCGCGACCTTGCCGCGCAGCACGTCGATATAAGAGACCACCGAATTATGTTCCTTTTGACCGGGGATCTCGGGATCACGCGGGCGCACGCCGGTGGCGATGATGACCTCGTCAAAGCCCGCGAGCACCTCGGGCGTTGCCTCCGTGTTCAGACGCGTGGTGATGGTGGACCGGGCGACCATGGTTGTGAACCAATCGACCAGCCCGTGAAATTCTTCTTTGCCCGGCACCTTACGCGCCATGTTGAGCTGCCCCCCCAGCGCATCGGCTTTGTCAAACAGCGTGACCGCATGACCGCGCTCGGAGGCGACCATGGCCGCCATCAGACCAGCAGGCCCAGCGCCGACGACGGCCACGGTTTTGGACGTCTCGGCGGGGGAATAGGTCAGTTCGGTCTCATGACAGGCGCGCGGGTTGACCAAACAAGAGGTGAGCTTGCCAGCGAATGTGTGATCCAAACAGGCTTGGTTACAGGCGATGCAAGGCGCGATCTCATCCGCTTTGCCCATTGCGGCTTTGTTGACAAACTCAGCATCGGCCAAGAAAGGTCGGGCCATCGACACCATATCGGCGCAGCCCTCGGCCAACACATCCTCGGCCACTTGCGGGTGGTTGATGCGGTTGGAGGTGATCACCGGGATCGACACCTCGCCCATCATCCGTTGCGTCACAGAGGCAAAGGCCGCGCGCGGCACGGAGGTCGCAATCGTCGGCACGCGGGCTTCGTGCCAGCCGATGCCAGTGTTGAGGATCGTCGCCCCCGCCGCCTCGACCGCTTTCGCCAACAGGACGACCTCATCCCAGGTCGAACCGTTCGGCACCAGATCAATCATCGAAATGCGGTAGATCACGATGAACTCCGGCCCGACAGCGGCGCGCACGCGTTTCACCACCTCAATGGCAAAGCGCATCCGGTTTTCATAGGAGCCGCCCCACTCGTCTTCGCGTTTGTTGGTATGGGTGACCAAAAATTGATTGATCAGGTAGCCTTCGGACCCCATCACCTCGACACCATCATAGCCGGCCTCTTTGGCGCGCAGAGCGGCGGTGGCATAATCCGCAATTTGTTTTTCGATGCCAGCCGCGTCCAATTCGGTCGGTTTGAACGGCGAGATCGGAGATTTGATCGCGGAGGGGGCGACGCAATCTGGCCCGTAGGCATAACGCCCGGCGTTCAAAATCTGCATCGCGATCTTGCCGCCCTCAGAATGGACACGGTCGGTGACACGGCGGTGATTGGCAATATCTTGATCGGAGAACAGCCCCGCTGCGCCGGGGAACACCCCGCCTTCGGCATTCGGCGCCATGCCGCCGGTGACAATGATCCCGGCCCCGCCCTTGGCGCGCGCCGCGTAAAATTCGGCCACAGCCGCCCAATCGCCGCGCTCTTCCAACCCGGTGTGCATCGACCCCATCAGGGTCCGATTGCGCAGGCTGGTAAAGCCGAGGTCAAGCGGTTCAAGCAGATGCGGATAAAGTTCATGCGTCATGTGAGGGCCTCCCTTGCCCGCGCCAAAATGCGCCGAGCCGTGAGAGATGTCACTCGAAACGCGGCGTCAGGGCCACGAATGCGCGGCCTCAGTTTGCGCCAACCTCAAGGCAATGCCGTCGAAATGCCCGTTTGAGCATGTCCAATTCCTGACGCAGCAAATCCATTTCGGCGCGAATGTCATCGGCCAAGCCATCGCCCGCGATCAAAGCAAAAGAGCCAAGCACCTGTCCAGTGTTGCGATCTGTAAAGACAAAGGTCTGCACCCCGTCACTGATCACTTCGGAGGGCACAGCAAAGCGGAAAAACCAAACCCCGGCACGGTCCGGGTCCTCGGACAGAGTGTGCCCCGGCAATGGTTGATCGAGATAGCTCACCTCAATCTCCGGCAGTCGTTCGACCGCATCGGGCACATGCAGTTCGCCCTCCCAAATCCCCGCCTGAAGCCGCGTTTTGACCAATGTCACCTTGTCCATCTTGCTCTCCGTCAAAGTTCCGCGCGCGGACGGCGCGACAGGGTCAAGTCCCGCAGGACGATTTGGTTCATTTCGGGGCCTTCAAAGATCAAATCGACCCAAAGTTTTTCAACCCGCTTCTCATTCAACTTGGTGTAGGCCAGATCGAAATCGACAAAGCCTTCGTCGGAGTGCAACGGCAATTCCCGCACCAATTGTTCGAGGTTCGGGCCATGTTTCACATTCAGCCGGGCGAAAATTTCAATTGGTTTTTCAAGGTCCACCGCGAAATCCAGCCGCAACACATGGCGCAGGCTCAACCCATGACAGACCTCATCCGGGATATTGACCGACAAGGACAAAAAAGAGCCGTCAAAGCGAAACACATCGAGGCGCAGACCAAAGGGGGCAAGGTCTGCTTCTGAACTGTTGCGAACCTGGCGGTAGGTCAGTTCAGAGATTTGGCAATCGTGAAACAAGGTCGCCTCGGACCCGATGGATGTTTTCGAAGGCACCGCAGAGGCCCCTTGTGGCGCAATCGGACCGCGCCATAATTCGGGCCGATACGACCATTCGGTATAAAGCGGCAATTGCATCGCATTCGATCCGATCAGTGGCAATGCCAAACGGCCTTCCGCAATGAAAAGGAATTGGTCCAACTCCCATCGCAGACTACGGGCCTGAGCACGCAACCACCGCAGTGTCGCAAGATCAAGCCCTTCGGCCGTGCGGACACGGCGCGCCCAACGCGCTATCGACGCTTTGTTGAGACGTTTTTCAAACAGTTTACTGACCCGACCGCTCATACCCTTAAGAAACCTTTCTGTGGCACCAGCCTTAGACCATGACGTTCTTTGACGTGCCTTTGACTTTGGCCAATTATGACCGACACAGGTTTCATCTCAACAAACGCCCAATAAATCCAGTGTTTGGTTCCATTTTGGCAATAATTTCCGCCCATTACGTCGGGTTTTTACGCGCCAAAACCACCGCGAACTGTTTCAGGACGGTTTTTAATCCGCCAGACGACATTGGAGCCTGAGAAAAGGGGGTTGCCGTCGCTGTCATCAATCGCCCGCCCGAAACAAAGAACGCGCGCCAGTATTCGTCGCCCAGCCCATTGATCATCGGGGCAGACGTGTCACGGGCATGAACAAAAACCGTGCCATCTTCGATCACACTGCCCAAAAGTGTGACCGTTGCCATGTTCCCAGACCGCGACAAGGCGGTGCGGCCTGCGTCGGAGGCAAAAAAGGCCTGAACGCCCGCCGCATCAAAAGCCGCCGCGTCTGTCGATGGGCCAGAAACAGACAGGGTCAAAACCGCCGTGCTGGCTGTGCGCCCAAGATTGGAGCCGCCGCTCAAACCCGTGCAACTGCTCAAAAGCACGAAACTTCCGCCTTGCTCGTCTTTCACCGAGCCGGGGTCGATGCAAAATCCCTTTGGTCCGGCCACAGTCAGACCACGACTGGACAGGCGGATTTCTTTCGGCGCGGCTTGTGTGGGTGTCACGGGTGTCGGCACCGCCATCTGACAGGCCGACAGAGCCAAAGCCAGACTGAGGACAAAGCCGTTCCAAAGCCCCTGTTTGTATCGGCCCATATGATGCCTTACCTTTACCAAAATCCCGAAAATCCAATGGCTGTCACGTTGCAACCGCGCTTGGCATACAAGGGATGCCGCCCTGCCTGCAAGCCATCCTTGCGCGGCTTGGCGGCACTACGCCGAGCGGCTTTCGGACCACCACGGGCCGTGCTATCGGTTGGGCCAAGACACAGCCTTGCACATAGCTTGCACGTAGCTTGCACGTAGCTCGCATATAGAAAGAACGCCATGATCCCGCCCCGCCCTCATCCCTATGATGCGATCCTGCGGTCTGCGGCGCGCCGCCCCGAGCTTTGGCGCATCGCGGTGCAGATATTGGCCGCTTTGGCGCTTGGGGCCTTGGTCACACCTGTGCTCTACGGGCTGATCGGGCGGATGGCGCCCGCGTTGATGCCGGTTCATTTTGGTCCAAGTGGGGTCGTCATTGGGGCGACGCCCGGCGGGATGTTTGTGTTGCTGGCGGGTTATGCGGTGCTTTTGGTCGGCAGTGTCCTCTTGGCGCGCCGCTTGCACAACCGGAGCCTGCGCGACATCACCGGGCCCGCCAAAGAGATGCGCCGTCAGTTTTTTGCAACCCTCAAATGGGTCGCACTCCTGAGCTTTGTCACCATGCTCCTGCCGTGGGACAGCACCGATTCCGCGCTGTCAGAAAACCTCAATCTTGGGATGTGGCTGTTCTGGATGCCCTTTGCGCTTTTGGGCCTGATGATCCAAATCACCGCCGAAGAGGTATTTTTTCGCGGCTATCTGCAAAGCCAACTGATCGCATCGACCAAATCCTACACGCTGGGGGTGTTGGCCGCCTCCGTTTTGTTCGGACTGGGCCATATCAGCGGCGCGGTCGAAGGAACGGCGGCGATCTTCCCGGTTGTCTGGGCGATGTTGTTTGGGCTTTTGGCGGGCGATCTGACCGCACGTTCGGGCACAATCGGCCCGGCTTGCGCATTACACCTGATGAACAATGCCACCGCCATGGTGATCGCCCCGCAGCAAGACATCATGTCTGGCTTTGGTCGCATGGTCCAAACGCTTGATCTCACCGACGCCTATAGCGACCCAAAGGTGATTGCCTTTCAAACGCTGCTTTTGTTGGCAACATGGCTGACCGCAAGGCTTGCGATCAGGCGTTGATTGCAATTCTTCTCCCATGGCCTTATCTGAGGGCCAGTAATGTTACGTCCAAAGGCTTCCCGTATGAACTGGATTTCCAACTACGTCCGTCCAAAGATCAATTCGCTGTTTTCCAAACACGATACCCCGGACAACCTTTGGACCAAATGTCCAGAATGCAACACCATGCTGTTCCATCGCGAATTGGCGGACAATCTCAATGTCTGCACCAATTGCGATCACCACATGCATATCACGCCGCGCGCGCGCTTTTCGGCGCTGTTTGATGGCGGGGTGTTTTCTGAGATCAAGGTTCCCGAACCGATTGAAGATCCTTTGAAATTCCGCGACCAAAAACGCTATCCCGAACGGATGAAAGCGGCACAGCGCTCCACCGGCGAAAAAGAAGCCATGTTGGTGGCTGAGGGCGAGATGGGGCGCACACCGATTGTCGCCGCCGCACAGGATTTTTCGTTCATGGCTGGCTCCATGGGCATGTATGTCGGCAATGCTTTCATCGCCGGTGTCGAACGCGCCATCGCACTCAAACGTCCGTTTGTGATGTTCTCCGCCGCAGGTGGCGCCCGGATGCAGGAGGGGATTCTCTCCCTCATGCAAATGCCGCGCACCACTGTGGCGATCGAGATGCTCAAAGAGGCGGGCTTGCCCTATATCGTCGTTTTGACCCATCCCACCACCGGCGGCGTCACCGCCTCCTATGCCATGCTGGGCGACGTGCAAATCGCCGAACCCAATGCATTGATCTGTTTCGCGGGTCCGCGTGTGATCGAACAAACGATTCGTGAGAAACTGCCCGAAGGGTTCCAGCGCGCTGAATACCTGCTGGATCACGGCATGTTGGATCGGGTGACCCACCGGGGTCAGATGAAATCCGAATTGGTCACGATCCTGCGCATGTTGGGACAAATGACCCCGGCCGTTGCGGGTGATCTTCCGGCACCCACACCCGAGGTCAAACCTCTTGAGGCCGCAAAAGCCCCCGAGGGTGCAAAGCCCAAAACGACCCCTGCCAAGGACGCGCAAAAGTGACATCCTCCTCGTCGGACATCATCCTTGATCGGTTGATGTCGCTTCACCCCAAGATCATTGATCTTGTGCTGGACCGTGTCTGGCGTTTGCTGGACGCTTTGGATCACCCTGAACGCGATCTGCCCCCGGTGATTCACATCGCGGGCACCAACGGCAAAGGTTCGACTCAGGCGATGATCCGCGCCGGGCTTGAGGCCGCTGGCAAATCGGTTCACGCCTACACCTCGCCGCATTTGGCACGGTTTCATGAACGCATTCGTTTGGCGGGTGCGTTTATTTCCGAACCCGCACTGATGCAGGTGTTGGAAGAATGTGAAATCGCCAATGGCGGCGCGCCGATCACCTATTTCGAAATCACCACCGTTGCGGGCATCCTCGCCATGGCGCGCACCCCTGCGGATTATACTTTGCTTGAGGTGGGCCTTGGCGGGCGGTTGGATGCAACCAATGTGATCGAGTCCCCGGCCCTGACCATCATCACCCCGATCTCGATTGATCACACTCAATATCTGGGGGAAACTCTGGCCGAAATCGCGGCGGAAAAAGCCGGGATCATCAAGCGCGGCGTGCCCTGTATCGTTGGCCCGCAACCCGACGAGGCGATGGAGGTCATCGAAGCCCGCGCCGCCCGTCTTGGCGCGCCGCTTTTGGCCTATGGTCAACACTGGCATGTTTGGGAAGAACGCGGTCGCCTGATTTATCAGGACGAACACGGGCTGCGCGACCTCCCCCTGCCGCGTCTGATCGGCCATCACCAAGTCATCAACGCAGGCGCTGCCATTGCCGCGCTGCGCCACCTTGGCTTTGACGATGCCGCCTTTGAAGCCGCTTTAACGGACGCCTATTGGCCCGCCCGGATGCAACGCCTTGCCACCGGACCGCTGAATGATGCCGCCCCGAAAGCCGAGCTTTGGCTTGATGGCGGTCATAATCCGGCTGCAGGGATCGCCTTGGCGGAGGCTCTGGATCGTTTGCCAAACCGTCCGACCTATATGATCTGCGGCATGCTGAACACCAAAGACGTGGGTGGCTATCTCAAACCGCTCGCGCGCCATGCCGAGCGGCTGTATGCGGTGTCGATCCCCGACGCCCAAGCCACCCTTCCCGCCTCTGCCACCGCCGATGCGGCGCGCGAAGTTGGGATGGAGGCCCTCGAAGCCCAAAGTGTTTTGGCCGCAGTGCAAGAGATCGTCAGCGCCGCCCCCGAGGCGCGTATATTGATCTGTGGCTCGCTCTATCTCGCCGGGAATATCCTGCAAAACAACGCGTGATCTGAACAGTCTCTGTGCGCTCGCGCATGTAGGCGCGCGGGTGATTTGGCAGTATCTCTAAGCCAAGCACAGGAGATGCATCATGTCTTTGGAATTCGGAATCGACACGTTTGGCGATGTCACATGGGACGCTCAGGGCCGCGATCTGTCGCACGGCCAAGTGATCCGCAACGTCATTGAAGAGGCGAAACTGGCCGATGCGGTTGGCCTCGATATTTTCGGTCTGGGCGAACATCACCGCGACGATTTCGCGGTCTCCGCCCCGGACACGATTTTGGCCGCCATCGCCGCCGTGACCTCAAAGATCAAACTCACTTCTGCGGTCACTGTGTTGTCCTCTGACGATCCGATCCGGGTGTTTCAACGGTTTTCCACGATCCAAGCCATTTCAAATGGCCGCGCCGAAGTCACGCTTGGCCGTGGCTCATTTACCGAATCTTTCCCGCTTTTTGGCTTTGATCTCTCCGATTATGAGATGTTGTTTGAGGAAAAATTTGAAATTTTTTCCAAACTGACCAATGAGGAGAAAATCAGTTGGTCGGGTCGCCACCGCACCCCGCTGAAATCGCAGGCGGTCTATCCGCGTCCCGAAAAGCCGATCCCGGTCTGGGTCGGTGTCGGTGGCACGCCCGAATCCGTGGTGCGCGCCGCCACCAACAACATGTCGATGTCTTTGGCCATCATCGGCGGCCCACCCGCCCGTTTTGCCCCCTACGCCGGTCTGTACCGCGAAGTGCGCGAAAAAATGGATGCGGCACCCTTGCCCATTGGCTGCCATTCGCCGGGCCATATTGCCGCCACGGACCAAGAAGCGCGCGATCGGTTTTTTGACGGCTACCGCGTGATGCATCAACGCATCGGGCGCACACGTGGCTGGCCGCCGCTGACCCGTGACGCATTTGAACACGAGGTCGAAAATGGCGCGCTCTACGTCGGTTCCCCCGACACGGTGGCACGCAAAATTGCGGCCACGGTCAAGGCACTCGATGTGCAGCGGTTTGATCTCAAATATTCCGCCGGTCCGGTCAGCCATGAGGTGTTGATGGACAACATTCGGCTCTACGGCGAAGAGGTTGTGCCACAGGTGCGCGCGATTTTGGGCCTCACGACCTAAGTCACGCGCCGTCTTCGGCCTCGCCCCAGGTCGCGTCTTGCATCTCGCGCAGGCGCGATGCGGTGCGTTCAAATTCAAACGCCCCGGCACCTTCGACATAAAGGCTCTCTGGTTCATCCACCGCACTACACACAAGCCGCACCTTGGCCTCATAAAGCGCATCAATCAGGGTCACAAACCGTTTGGCCTCATTGAAATTGCTCCGGGTCAGGCGCGGAATATCTTCCAAGATCAGTAACTTAACAGCGCCCGCGATGACAAGGTAATCGCCGGGGCCGAACATCTGACCACAGAGGTCCCAAAAACTCGCCCGCGCAATGCCGTTGTGAAACCTGGGCAAGACGACATCGCGGCCTTTGACCTTGAGCGTCAGCGACTCGGTGGCTCCGCCGGTCAAATCCGTCCAAATATCCTCAATCGTCGCCCGCGCCTCTGCGTTCACAGGCTGAAAATACACCGGCGTTCCGGTCAAACGGCCTTGGCGATAATCCACCGGAGAATGCAGATGATGCACCTCCAGCCGTTCTTTCAAAATGGCGATGAAGGGCAAAAACAGCTGACGATTGAGCCCGTCTTTGTACAATTCATCGGGCACCCGGTTCGACGTGGTCACCACGGTAACGCCCTTGGCAAACAACCCCTCAAACAACCGCCCCACGATCATCGCTTCGGCGATGTCGGTGATTTGCATCTCATCAAAACACAAGAGTTTGATTTCGCTGGCGATCTCTTCGATCACCGGGGCAATGGCATCTGGCGTTCCGGCCTTGCGCGCGATGTTGATGCCGTCTTGGACCTCTTGCATGAACGCATGAAAATGCACGCGGCGCGCGGGCACCGGGGCATGGTCATAAAACAGATCCATCAACATGGATTTGCCGCGCCCAACACCGCCCCAAAGGTATAACCCGGTGATCGGTTCGGGTTTCTTGCGCCCGCCAATCAGGGACAAAAGCCCTTTTTTCCCGGTGGGTTGGCTGGCCAGTTGCGCCCGCACCCGTTCCAGCATCGGCAGCACAGATTCCTGCGCCGCATCCGCGCGCAGCGTACCCTCGGCCACACGGGCCGCATAAATATTCATAAGCGTATCCATGCCCTCCCCATACTGCGTCCCGGATCATAAGAAAAGATGATGCGTTTCATGCCAATCATTCAATTGACGCGCCCGCGGGTTTTGCCGAAAGCTGAGGCAAAGGAGACCAAAGATGTCCACCGCACGCACACCGCTTCTCACCCCCGTCCTTTTGGCCGGGTGCATCGTTATCATCGTCAGCTTTGCGATCCGGGCCTCCTTTGGTGTGTTTCAGATCCCGATTGCCACCGAGTTCAACTGGCCCCGGTCGGAATTCTCCTTGGCCATTGCGTTACAAAACCTGTTTTGGGGCATCGGTCAGCCGATTTTTGGCGCTTTGGCCGAACGGATTGGGGATCGCAAGGCCATCATCCTTGGTGCCTTGACCTATGCGGCGGGGCTTGTGCTCTCGTCCTTCGCGGTCACACCTGAGGCGCATCAGCTTTATGAGGTGCTGGTCGGATTTGGCATCGCCGGCACGGGGTTTGGCGTGATCTTGGCGGTCGTGGGCCGGGCGTCTTCGGATGAAAACCGGTCGATGTCCTTGGCCATTGCCACGGCGGCGGGGTCCGCCGGACAGGTGTTTGGCGCGCCTTTGGCGGAATGGCTTTTGGGGATGATGGCATGGCAAAACGTGTTCATCCTCTTCGCCGCCGCCATTCTGTTGACGCTCTTGGCACTGCCGCTGATGCGTTCGCCGGAAATGGCCAGCAAAGCCGAATTGGAGGAGAGCCTCGGCGCGATCCTTGGCAAAGCCTTTCGCGATCCAAGCTACACGTTGATCTTTTTGGGCTTCTTCTCCTGCGGCTATCAGCTTGCTTTTATCACCGCGCATTTCCCCGCGCTGGTGACGGAGATGTGCGGCGCGATTGACCCGTCGGGCACGCTTGCCTCACTGGGCGTGACCTCGACCTCGGCTTTGGGCGCCGTGTCGATCTCGCTCATCGGATTGGCCAATATCTGTGGCACGCTGTTTGCCGGATACCTCGGCAAACGCTATTCAAAAAAGTATTTGCTCACCGGGATTTACATTGGCCGGACCTTGGCCGCTGCCGCCTTTATTGCCTTCCCGATCACGCCGACATCTGTGTTGGTCTTCTCGGTCGTCATGGGCGCGCTATGGTTGGCCACCGTGCCGCTCACTTCCGGGCTCGTCGCCCATATTTATGGGCTGCGCTATATGGGAACGCTCTACGGAATCGTGTTCTTTTCCCACCAACTGGGCGCGTTTCTTGGTGTCTGGCTGGGCGGGCGGCTTTATGACATCTACGGCAATTACACCGCCGTCTGGTGGGTTGGCGTCGGCATCGGGGCGTTTTCCGCTATCGTACATTTGCCGATCAAAGAGGTGCCTCTGGGCAAACGCATGGCGAACGCCTTGGCCTAAAACCCGATGGCGCTGAGGTCTTTCGCCGTCAAAAGCCCCTCAGCGCCAAGCCGATCGGCCCAGCCCCTTGGCCCCTCAAAAAGATGCGTCTGCCAGCCCCGGCTGGCGGCCATATTCAGGTTTTCAGGGCGATCATCGGTGAACAAAAGCGCCTTTGGTGCGATGTGACAGTCTGCTTCGACCATCTCATAAATCAGGGAATGCGGCTTGACACAGCCCATGCGGCCAGAGACATAGTGGCGGTCAAATTCCATCAGAAACGGATATTTCGTTTCGGCAAATTCGAAACTTGCAATGCCAAAATTCGTCAGCGCAAAAACCGGAATGCCCTTGGCCCGAAGAGCGCGCAAAAGCGCGACAGAGCCAGGGATTGCGGGCGCTGCCATTTTGATCCAATCGAAATACCACATCAGAATGTCGTCTTTGAATTCAGGATATTGATCCGCCGTTGCCGCAATCGTTTCGCGGAAACTTGCGCCCTGATCGACAAGATCATTCATCGCGTGCAAATCGACGGTTTCAAACATTGCGCGCCGGCGCGCCTCGCCGATCACCGCGTCGTAATGGCGCTCCGGTTGCCATTCGATCAACACGTTGCCAATGTCAAAAATCACCGCTTCGACTGTCATAGGGCATCCCTTTTCGCACCTTGCACGGCGCGTTCCAAAGCATCCAAAAACCGCGAACGATCCGCCTTTGAAAACGGTTTTCCGCCGCCTTGGCGAAACGGGTCCGCCGCACGCAGATCATACATCAAATCACGGGTCGCCAACGCATTGCCGATGTTCGCGGGGGTAAACGCCTCGCCGTCATGTTTGATCACCCGCGCCCCCGCCTCGACCGCCTTGGCCGCCAAGGGAATGTCACCCGTAACCACCACATCGCCCAGGCCCGCGCGCTCCGCGATCCACATGTCGGCCACATCCGGGCCATCGGGGACGATAACCAACTCGACATAGGGATTGGGCGAGGGTCGCAGCCCACCGTTGCACACAAACAAACAGGGGATTTGGTGCCGGGTGGCCACTTTTTCAGCCTCGGCTTTGACCGGGCAGGCATCGGCATCAATGTAGATTTTGGTCACAAATGCCTCCGAGGCGCTGGCTTACAGGTCAAATCCGCATCAACCGCCGCCGATCAATGCCCCCGCAGCGAACACCAGCGCGCCGCCAAGCACAACCTGAAAAGCCGCCCGCAGGAAGGGGGTTTCCATGAATTTGTTTTGGATCCAGGCAATGGCCCAAAGTTCGATAAAGACCACAATGAAGGCGATGATCGTGGCAGTCCAGAAATCGGTGATCAAATAAGGCAGCGCGTGCCCCAAACCGCCGACCATCGTCATGATGCCGGAGGCGAAGCCGCGTTTGATCGGGGAGCCACGCCCCGAGATGACGCCATCGTCATGCGCAGCCTCGGTGAACCCCATGGAAATCCCCGCGCCCACGGAGGCGGCAAGACCGACAAGAAAGGTGGTGTGGGTGTTTTGGGTGGCAAAGGCGGTGGCGAAAATCGGCGCAAGGGTCGAGACCGAACCATCCATGAGGCCCGCGAGACCGGGTTGCACCCAAGTGAGCACGAATTGACGATGCGCGGCCTTGTCTTCGGCCTCACGCTCGTCCCCATCAAGAAATTCTTTCTCCAATTCCCCGGCTTTTTTGTCATGCCCGGCCTCCGCAGCGGCCAGATGCCCCAAAAGTGCGCGGGTGTCGGCGTCTGTGGTGCGTGCCGCGGCTTTGAGGTAAAATTCTTCGGCGCCACGTTCCATCGCCTGCGCTTCGGATCGCATCCGCTCAAGCCCGAGATTTTCGATCAACCACACCGGATTGCGCGCGTAATAGCCCGACACATGTTCGCGCCGGATCAGCGGAATGACAGTCCCGAACCGTTTTTTATGCAGTTCAATCAAGGAGGTGCGGTGGCCGTCTTCCTCTTTTGCCATCGCCTCGAACACAGCCGCACTGCTGGGGAATTCTTCGCGCAACCGTTCGGCATACATGCGATAAATCTGCGCATCATCTTCCTCGGAAGAGATGGCGAGAGCGAGGATTTCCTGTTCCGTCAGATCAGAAAAGCGGCGGCGATTGGCAAAACCGGGGATCATTTGGGCCTCTCTTTTAGAATGGTTCTAAATTATAAAATTCGCCGATGGTTCGCAACCACCAATTCTACTCTAAAGCGTGACGCAGCCAGACATATCAATGTTGTGGGTGTCACGCCATAAACCCGTGCTTCAGGTTTGTGGCGGAACGCTTTAAACTAAACTGTTGGGTTCAGAAATGCTTGCTCAACTGCACCGATCCGTTTAGATATTCATGTGGCCCGTGTGTTGTACGGCCTTCGATCGACATCCCTGTCGAGCACTGGGCAGGCCATAGGGCCTGCCTTTTTTCTGTATCACTCCAAAACACAAAAGGGCACTTTGTTTTCTTATTTCGTGATTCAGAAAACCCAAAAACCGCTCTACTATAACCAGACACGGAGGGGACCCATGAGCGATACACATCCCGCGATCAAAAAGGGGCGCAAATTCGATCAGGTTGTCGAAGGCGCGCGCACGGTGTTTCTACGCGACGGGTTCGAGGGCGCATCAGTCGATGACATCGCCCGCGAGGCCGGCGTGTCCAAAGCCACGCTCTATAGTTATTTCCCCGACAAACGCGTGTTGTTTTTAGAAATCGCAGCCCAGGAAACCAAGCGGCAAGCCGACGCGTTTGAAGAACGCATGGACGAAAACCTTTCGCCTGAAGCGCTTTTGCCAAATGTCGGACGCAAAATCCTTGATTTCATCCTTTCCGATTTTGGTCAGGCAGTGTTTCGCATTGCGGTGTCCGAAAGTGACCGCTTCCCCGAATTGGGCCGCAAATATTATGAAAGTGGCCCGGCCTTGGTGGCCAAGCGTCTCTCGCAATATCTTGCAAGCTGCACCGCACGCGGCGAATTGGAGATTGACGATATTGAACTGGCCGCCGAGCAATTTGGCGAATTGTGCAAAGCCCGCCTCCAATCCAGGCGCCTGTTTCAGGCCTGTTGTGACATCGACGATTCTGAAAAACAAAAGGTCATCGACGGCGCAGTTCACATGTTTTTATGCTGCTATGGAGTACGCAAATGATCCGCCCCACTGTTATCGCCCTGATCCTCGGGGCCTTCACCCTGACCGGATGCAAAGAAGACACCCATGTTTCCAACAAAGGCCCGATCCCCATGTCAGCAACAGAATGCGCTTTAGAGCTACTTACCCCCTTGATCGGAAAGGATAAATCCGCGCTTGACGCGTTTGATCTTCCTGAAGGCACCCGCATCATCCCGCCCGGGCGCATGGTGACAAAGGACTTCCGCCCGGAGCGCACGAATATTGATCTGGATGCGACGGGACAGATCATCCGCATTTGGTGCGGCTAAGCGCTGCACATTTGCCAACGCAGCGTCCGATAAAGGAAAAGCCGAGACAGCAAGCTGCCTCGGCCTTACAAGTTGATTTTGAGCGAGATCCCCGGAGTCACGAACTGGGTGGGGGCTGTTAAACCGTAACACCGGGGCAAAGCGTTCTCGCTCTGCCTATCGTTTTGCCCCAACACCTTGGCCAAAAAAGGGGCGAAACAAGAAAAGTCACGGACCATTTCATGGCCGCAATAAGGCGACTGGGGATGGCAGTCGATTGTGAAATGAGTTTTCTTGATTTCTGACAGATTTATGACCAAGCTCAGAACATGAATGCACCAACTCCTTTTCCCGGCCCCGCGTCTCAACACGACAGGGTCGCCTTTGATCGCCAAGAACTTGGCACGATTCTGGGGCTTTACGGCCGGATGGTTGCCGCAGGCGAATGGCGCGATTATGGCATGTCGTTTCTCAAAGATGTCGCCGTGTTTTCCGTGTTTCGACGCACCGCCGAACATCCGATCTACCGGATTGAGAAACGTCCAAAACTGCGTGGCAAACAAGGGATGTATTCGGTCATCGGCATGGATGGCCAGATTCTCAAACGCGGCGGTGATTTGCGCGCGGTGCTGCGGATACTGGATCGCAAACTGATCCGCGCAGTCGAGTAGCTCCGCCTCACATCCGACGATGCGCCGTAACCGGACCGTCGCCCTGTGCCTCGATCCGCGCAATCGCCCGCAAGATCGGTTCATAGGCCACGGCCATGTGATGGGCATTGGCGTGAAGCAGAACCTCGTCATCAACGCACATCGCCACATGGCCTTTCCAAAACAACAAATCGCCACGCCTGTAGGGCGCTGAGGCGGGTGCGCCCATATCCCTTTGCATATCGCTATCGCCCAGACAGTCCATAGCACAGGCCAAAAATGCCGCCTGAATCAGGCCCGAACAATCAATGCCAAAGGCGGAATTGCCGCCCCAAAGATAGGGCGTGCCAAAGAACAGCTGTGCCACAGTGACAGGATCGGAAAACGGACGCTCAATGGGTCGGATATGCGGTTTCGGTACAAAAAGCCCACCCTCGATCTCCATGAATTTGCGCCGCTCATCCACCACCCGGATGCGCGCACCGAAAGACAGGCTTGCCACCGCTTCGGATTTGAAATCATCGATGGGATACAGATGGGTGGCACGCACGGAAATCAGGTGGGTTGGCGTCATATTCGGCCCAAGATCGGCCTCATCCACATAGCCCACATAGCCATCGCGCCGCGCGACGCCAAAGGCCCATCCGTCTCGGCGCTCCAGCACGTCAAACCCCTCGCCCCACAACACTTGTCGATCCCGCGCACCGTCGGGTGCGGCGCGCACATCGGCAACGGAGACGCGGACGGTGGCGGGCTCAGGACGCACCTCGCTCTGGCCTCGGGTGGCATATCCCGCAAGCGCCACACGGGCATTGGCCGGAGTCAGGCGGCGATCCGTCATAGTGGCAAAAGCTCCGGCAAAGCGGCCAAAAGCGCGCGCGCCCCTTGGCCGACCCCACCTTTGGGCCGGGCGGGCGCAGCCGTCGGGTTCCACCCATAAATGTCAAAATGCATGTAACGCGGGGTCTCGGTCACGAAGCGCCGCAAAAACAGCGCGGCGGTGATCGACCCGGCCATGCCACCCGAGGGGGCGTTGTCGAGATCGGCAATCCCCGGCTCGATCATGCTCTCGTAAGGCTCCCAATAGGGCAGTTGCCAGACCGGATCGGCCACCTTGGCTGCCGCTGCTGACAGCACCAAGGCATCCTTCGGGTCAGTGGCAAAAAACGGCGCGAGGTCCGGCCCAACGGCCACGCGCGCCGCCCCTGTGAGGGTCGCCATCGAGATCAACAAATCCGGCGGGGTTTCATCCGCAAGCGCCAGAGCATCGGCCAAAACCAAACGCCCCTCGGCATCGGTATTGTTGATTTCAACCGTCAGTCCTTTGCGCGAGGTCAACACGTCTTGTGGCCGGAAGGCATTGCCCGACACCGCGTTTTCCACCGCCGGGATCAACACGCGCAGCCGCAGCGGCAGATTCAGCGCCATGATCATTTTCGCCAACCCCAAAACGGTCGCCGCCCCACCCATGTCCTTTTTCATCAAGCCCATGGAAGCGCCAGGTTTGAGGTTCAACCCGCCGGTGTCAAAACACACGCCTTTGCCCACCAGCGTCAGCGTCGGCCCCGCCTCGCCCCAGCGCATGTCGATCAAGGCAGGGGCGCGCGGCGAGGCACGGCCCACGGCGTGAATCATCGGGAAGTTTTGCTCCAACAACCCCTCGCCCACCGTCACCGAAATCTCGGCACCATGCGCCTGCGCCAAGCTGCGCGCCGCCTGTTCCAACTCGGCGGGGCCCATGTCATTTGAGGGTGTGTTGATCAAATCGCGGGTCAGGGCCTCGCCCGCCGCAATGGCTTCAAGCCGAGCGATATCAACACCCTCGGGGGCCACAAGATGGACGGAGGATTTTGGTTTTTTGGCATATGTATCAAAAGCATAACCGGACAGAAGCCAAGCCAAAAGCTGCTCCTCCAAAGCCTCACCCGTTAGCACCGTGTGCAGGGCATAGGTGCCGTCCGGCAATTTCGATCGCACCGCGCCAAAGCCAAACCTATCCCGCGCCCGCGTTTTTTTTATGCCAAACCCCGCGACAACCGCCGCAATTTTCCCGCCTGCCGGAATCACGCAGACAGTTCCCAATGCGGCGGAAAACCCATTGGCTTTAAGCCAGAGCTTATCGTCGTCGGATCGGGTTGCGAGAAAAGCATCAAGATCGTCAGCGCCGATCAGGAACACAGGAACAGCGGACTCTGTGGGTGAGACAAAAGAAAGTGGCATCAGACGGGCCTTTCATTGGCGTTGCGCCAAGACTAACCGATCCGATGCCACCTGCAAGCTGGTTCGCGGGACGGCTGTCCGGCGCACCAAAGTCTTTTCTGTCGCCTCTTTTGATCCGGCGATTGTTGGAACGGGTTAGAGCGATGCGCCCTGAAGGTCCCATACCGCCAAAAGGGAATTTTCCCCGATCCGCATCAACCGCTCCACACAAGCGGCCAAGGCCGTTCCATCATCGGACAGCGCCAATTCATTCACGTCACTTGCGACGCGGGCGAAACTGACCATCCCGATCTGTTCGGAAATTGCGACCATCGAACGTGCTGCTCGCTGTAAGTCTTCGAACTGGCCCTTTCTATAGCTGCTCTCCACTTTGGCCAATCTGACCGCCAGTTCTTCCATGGCGCGCGACACGACACCATCGGCCCCCGACGTGCCAAGTTGACCATAAAGTTGATCCAAACGGTCTCGATCTACTTGCACAGCCCCATCGGGCCGCAGCTTTACCACCACCATTTTAGTACCCCACATATTTGAGCGCCCCCACGCGCCGTGACCTGACTTTGCCTCAAGACCCTCAAGAAAAGGTTTAGTCCCAAGCTGATTTTCCCTCGAATTCCTTGAAAACTCTCATTACATTCGCCCAAACTGGCTAACGGCATCCTCAAGAGAGTTTCTCCGCGATGAAATATGCAAAACCCCTCCCAAGCTATATGGTTCAACGGTATCAAGGATGGAAAGCGACCACGTTTGCTGAGAATAAATCCTGGTATCGCCGTTTGGCCGAAGACGGTCAGCGTCCGCGCGCGTTCATCATTTCCTGCTGTGATTCGCGGGTTCATGTGACATCCATTTTTGGCGCGGATCAGGGCGAATTTTTCATCCACCGCAATATCGCAAACCTCATCCCGCCCTTTACGGACGATGGCGACCACCACGGCACCTCGGCGGCGGTTGAATATGCCGTCACCGCGCTGAAAGTGGCGCATATCGTGGTTTTGGGCCATTCCAATTGCGGTGGCGTTCAGGGCTGTTACGACATGTGTTCGGGCAATGCGCCTGAGCTTGAGGAAAAGTCTTCGTTTATTGGCCGCTGGATGGACATCTTGCGTCCTGGATATGAGCGCGTCCTCGACAAGCCGGAAGGCGAGCGCAAGCGGGCATTGGAAAAAGAATCCATCCTTGTGTCGCTTGAAAACCTGATGACTTTCCCCTTTGTCCAATCAGCCGTCGAAGCCGGTGACCTGACACTTCATGGGCTTTGGACCGACATTGGTGAGGGCGATTTGCATCAGTACGACCCCGAGACCAACAGCTTCTCGCCAATCTGATCCGCTTAAGCCACCAACCGCAGAACGGTTTCAATTGTGTCGTCGTTGAGCGCAAGCGCATTGGTCAAAAGATAGGGCGCATCGCCACTGTTTACGGCCTGCGCTGTCCCAATCTTTGCCCCGGTTTCAACAGAACTGGAGCGTACGAACATGGGTTTGTTCATTTGTGTGATCGTCTGACGGATGACCGGGCGCTCACTCAGCTCCATTGCCTCAATCTCTTCGGGAAAGAACATAACGGCCCCGCTTTGATGCAGGCTCAGAGCGATGGTGCGACCTTGGCGGGCTTTGTCGAAATAACGGGTCATGGCGTTTCCTTTTTCAGTGTGGCGATCGGTTTGGATCAGGCAGCAAGCGCGATGCGCGCGCCTTGGTCCGGGCGAAAATCGGGGGTTTCGTGACATCCGCCCAAAAGCACAACATTGGAGCGGCGTGCATCACGGGTCAGATTATGGTTCGCCGGGCGGCATGTCGCCTCAAACACCTGCACATCCCAGTTGAAAGACATCGCGCCGTATACGGTGCCAGATTGGCCGGTTGTTTTCATCAGCATGATCATCGTTCCATCCTTTCGGTCCGCGCCCCCGGACCCCTTGAGATAAAGGGACCACAGACTGCGGTTTGACGGTAGGAAAGCATGGAAACAATTTGAGATATTTGCTGGTTTTCGGCAAAGCAGAAAAACAATATCTGCGTGTTATCAAACACCTAAACAGGGGTTAAGGGTCTGTTTGTGAAAGTTAAAATTTGGTGCAACCCCTAAGGGATGGTTAATTTCGCCAAAGGTCCATGACGCGCGTCGGGCGAAGGTCGGGCAAGCCCGCGGCAGCTTTATGGCGGCTTTGTGACCTCCCCTGTTTCTCCCCGCTCTCGGACGAATCGCCGGGCACAGCGCGGGCGGCGCGCAACTGTACGCCACCCGCATAGAGTGTCATCTCTGGATCATTCCAGCGCCATCCCCTCGGGCCAGCGCAGGCTTTCCTTCAATGTGATGTCTTGGGTTTTGCCCGCCTCCAGATCGAAATGCCACGCCATCACACCGCGCTTGTCGTCCAGATTGGTCACATCCGGCATCGGTGTGGCCGACCAATCGACCTTGAGGTCTTCTTGCTCCGACACGGACACCCGGTCGATCACCTCCATCGGCCAACTCTTCGCCGTCAGGTTTTCGACGGAAATCCGCACATCAGAGGACATTTCATTCGATTTCGAAATCACGCCCCGATCGCCTTCGTTTTTCGCCAGCACCGTTCGGGTCACACGAATGCCATCGACCACACCAAAGGCCAGATCGACCTCGGCCCCGTCCACCACCGTGTCCAAACGGGTCTCGCCAAGGCTCACCCCGTCGCGGATCAGCCGCACAGAACCAGGCACCAACATTTCGCCCGTGTCATTGGTGAAATGTGCCATGAGATAACCAGTGTCTTCAAAAAGCGGTACAGCCCGCACCATGAGCTCCGGCGTCAGGGCCACTTCGGAGAGGGCGAATTCGCTCATTCCTTCATTGGAATAGAGCGTCGCCGGCGTCGGATAGCTATAGGTCAGGCTCAACCCGGTGAGATTGGCGGTGGCCATTTGTTTGTCCATCGCCATGGGCGCAGCCATCACCGATTCGGCATAGCCCGCCATGTCTGCATCCGCGCTGCGCATCAACTCCTGCACCGGCTGTGGCTCATAGATCCGGCGTACCCAAGGGTAGACCTCATTTGGATCGCTGCGTCGCGCCGGATTGTCGGTGGCAAAGCGCAACATCACGTTCTGCCAGTTCTCGCCTGTCTCCTGAGTCGCCTGCACCGCGCGGGTAAGGTCCAGCGCGCCGGTTTCCGTGTTCAACCGCGCCGTATACATCGGCCGCCAATAGGCATCGTCCACGCTATAGCTGAAATCCACCGTCACATCGCCCGCCTCGGCGACATCCAGTGCGAGGGTGATCGACAGGCGATCGCCCTCAGACGGGGCAAGACGGTCCAAGGCGGCTTTGGCGCGGGCGATGTTGTCCTTGAGGGCCTCAAGGTCTCGGTCTGCGGCCTCTGCGCGGGCGGTCGCGTCAGCCATGGCAAGACGGGCGGACAAGGAGTGTTCGCGGATCATGTCTGCCGTGGCGGCCATGGTGTCGACAGACGTGGCCTCCCCTGCCGACAGGCGGCCCAAATAGGCCAATGTGTCCTCGGCGGCGGCGACCTCAAGGCGCACTGCGGCGGCTTTACGGGTCTCGTCACGCAACTGCGCCTCAAGCGCATCCAATGCGGCTTTCGCGGCCTTGGCCTCTGGCGTGCGGTAGCGCTCTGCATCGCCAATGGTGGCTGTGCGTGCATAGGTGACCGGACCCAACGCGGCACCCGTTACCGTGCTTTGCAGACTGGCAATGATCCCGTCGACCGAGCTTGCGGGAATGTCGGTAAAGGTCACCTCATGCTGGCCAGCGGGAAGGCTGATCTGGCCCTCTCGGGTCACGGTGGCGCTTTGCGGGTAAAGCGTCACTTCGGTGACATCCGACTGGGCGGAAAAACTATCGGCCAAGCTCATACCGGGCACAGTCATCGCGCAGAGCACAAGCGCGGATGTGGTCCAAATGGATTGTTTGGCAATGGGGTTTGAAAACATCGTTTCCTCCTGTTCGATCGGAGGAAAGGTCCAATGATGGCGCGCGAGACGCAAGTCATATTCCCGCGACGAAGGGCCTTTGCAGAGCACGCGGCAAAAGCCCGCCGATCAGCACCTGATCAGGCCACGGTTTTATATCCCTTACTCGCAACGCCCCCGAATTTATCCCCAAAGGTGCGGCATAACTCCTCGCGCGTCAGGCGGGGCTCGGTATTCACCATTTCCTCGGCCCAATCGCCTATCCGATCTTCGGCGTCACATGTAGGCGCGCAATGATCGTGCCGGATGGCGCTGAGATTGATCTTCACTCGAAACATAAATGACCTCCCTCTCTATGTGGCGGTGTCTTAAGTCAATCAGAACATAACAGCGCCACAATTTCTCCGCGCTGATAAATAAACTTTAAAGTTAATGCGGCCTCCAGGAAGAATTTTTAAAATTACTGTTTAATTTCAGAAACATAAATAGATAAAAACCTGATTTTATTGCTCTGTGAGCGCTCTGAGTTTCGATCTTTTGGGCGCAAAGATGGCAAAACTGGTCCCTAAATCCAATAAAAAGACGGCGGGCACACCCTATCCGGGGTCGAATCGCCAACAAAAAGGGCGCCCGCAAGCGCCCTTTCTTTAAGACTTTAGCAACCAAAGATCAGAGGCCCTTTTGGCCTCCTACCTTAGCCCTTTTTCAAAACCCGACGGCCCAGAAGCTCGGCAATCTGAACCGCGTTCAGTGCCGCGCCTTTGCGCAGGTTGTCAGAAACGCACCACAGGTTGAGACCATTCTCGATGCTCACGTCCTGACGAATGCGCGAGATAAATGTGGCGTAATCGCCAACGCATTCGACCGGGGTGACATAGCCGCCATCTTCGCGCTTATCGACCACCAAGATCCCCGGCGCAACGCGCAGGATTTCACGGGCTTCATCCTCGTCCAGAAACTCTTCGGTCTCGATGTTGATCGATTCAGAATGGCCGACAAACACCGGCACACGCACACAGGTCGCGGTGACTTTGATCGACGTGTCCAAAATCTTTTTGGTCTCGGCGATCATTTTCCATTCTTCTTTGGTGTCGCCGGAATCCATGAACACATCAATATGCGGGATCACGTTAAAGGCGATCTGCTTGGTGAATTTCGCTGCCGCACGTTCCTGACCTGGGACATACATGCCCTTGGTCTGATCCCACAACTCATCAATCCCGGCTTTGCCCGCGCCAGACACCGATTGATAGGTCGACACAACAACGCGTTTGATTTTGGCACGGTCGTGCAGCGGCTTCAAAGCCACAACCATCTGCGCGGTCGAACAGTTCGGGTTGGCGATGATGTTTTTCTTCGCATACCCCATCACGGCGTCCGGGTTCACTTCCGGCACGATCAACGGCACATCGGCGTCGTAGCGATAGAGCGACGAGTTGTCGATCACAACACACCCCGCTTTCGCGGCTTTCGGCGCGTAGATTTTGGTCGCATCCGAGCCCACGGCAAACAGCGCCATGTCCCAGCCGGTGAAATCAAAGGTGTCAAGATCTTGGGTCTTGAGGGTCTTGTCGCCAAAGCTCACTTCGGTGCCGAGAGATTTACGCGACGCCAACGCCACGATCTCATCCACAGGAAACTCGCGCTCGGCGAGGATGTTCAGCATTTCGCGGCCCACGTTACCCGTGGCGCCTGCGACGACGACTTTATAGCCCATTTGGCACTCCTCATCAGTCCAGGTTGACTGGCGCGGAGCCTTACGCGAAAGGGCGTTTGGAGGAAAGAGGGTTTAGTGCCCGATGGCGGTCTTTGCCGCCATTATCCGCTGTACTGCGGCGTTTTGGTCGATCTCGATGGTGCCATCGGGGCCTTCCGATACATGCGGGAAATGCACCTGATCAAGATAATTCATGAAAGCGGCCCGCAAGGCCGGATCAAAGGCGAGCGATTCCGCCTCCGTCATGGCCGCATGGAGCGCCATTTGGTCCCCGACCACGCGCACCAAACCGGGCAGCGCAAAAAACGCCTCGCCCAACACGATCACCGGTTTGTCATAGAAAAACGACTGCAGCCCGACCGAAGAATTGATGGTGATCACGCCGCGACTGGCGCGGACTTGGGCAAAGGTGTCGGTCTGGTTGTCGAGGCGCAGACGTCCTTGAGAAATAGATATGGCGCGGGCCAGCGGTTCCGCCAAAGAGGTCTTGGCAGAGGGGTGTTCTTTGATCCGAATGTGCCAGCCCTCTGGCAAGGCCTCGGAGGCCTCGGCCAGCGCCGCGATCATCCCCTCAACAGAGCCAACCCAGCCGCCAAACATTGTGATTTGACTGTCATTGGGCACTTGCAACGGCACGAAAAGAAACGGCTCATCAGACAGATCGGCCTCCGCCTGCCCCACATCCGCGCGCCGCGACAGCCGCGCGGTGAGGTTTGTCCCCATCTCACGCCACTCATCGCCCTGACGATCCGCGCGCCCCGCCGCCCATGCGGTAAAAAACCCGGGATCGCGCGGCACAGTGCCCAGTGCATTGACGCCTCTCGGATCAAGTTGCATCCGTCCGGGAAAGGGCGCGAGTTCGCCATAAAGCGTTGGCACGCCCGCATCGCGCGCGCCCTCCATGAACACCCGGCGAGAGCCAGTGATGCCATTCCAACACATCGCAATCCTGTCCGGGTGGCGGGTGAAATAGCGGCGCGCCCCGTTGTACTGTGCCCAGATCAGGCGAAATTTCAGCCTCCGCACCAGCGCGCTTTTGGGCTGGCGTTTGGCCACGGCCATCGCCGCCTTGGCGCGCGCTTCACTTTCAGAGAAACCGCGGAACGACAGCGGAATCAACGGCAAGGCTTTGCCGCCCCCCGCCGCCTTGGCGACAGAGGCAAAAAAGCTGTCCTTTTTGGTCGACCAGCCTTTGAGATATGCGATCATCGCGCGGATGCCTCCAGATCAAGCCTCGGTGCCACAGGTGTTGCACCCCAAATGTCTTAGGACAGGCGCCGCCCTGTCACAAGTCAGCTATCGGGGATCGCGCGCGCCAAAAGCATAGACCACAAGGCCAATCACCAGCGTGACGGTGAAGAAGCCAAAGACACCATTATAGGACGCCGTCATTGCCCCCTCAGACCCCATCTGCGCGGCAAACAAGCGCGCGGAGGCAATCTGTGACAGGCCGACACCGCCGATGGAGAACAGGTTGATCAACGTCACCCCGCGCCCGACCAGTTCAGGTGGCAAAAGGGTGCGACCGTGATTCATGATCTGTGGGTAATTGGAGGCGAAAAATCCAACCAGCGCAAACAAGACAATGGCCGCTGTCACTGTCGCGTCACCAAAGCCCCACCACAGCATCGCCAAGGGCACAAGCGTCAACGCCGCACTGCCGCCGACGATCCATTTGTGGCTTTTGATCAACCGATCAATCGGGCCAAAGGCAAGGCTGCCGATGATCATCGCAAACGCCATGACCAGCGTGCCCGTTCCGACCTGTGCCGGGCTCAGCCCATGCACATCGGACAAATAGCCGCCAATCCAACTGCCGCGCAACCCGCCCCCGGGCGCATAGGCGACCAACGCGATCAATAAGATCGGGTAGAGCGCGCGCAGTTTCAACAGATCGCGCATCCCTTTGCGCGGCCCTTCCGTGGTATGAACAAGACGGGGCGGGTCCTGGACAAAACGATAAAGCGCGCCGGCGATCAGCAGCGTCAGAGCAGCCAAACCCACCAACGTGCCGCGCCAGCCCAACAACCCCATCGACCATGTCAAAGGGGTGGCGGCAGCCACATTGCCCAGCGACCCAATGCCAAGCACAAGCCCGGTCAGCGTGCCGAAACGTGCAGGCGGCGCGGTGCGGGCGATGATGTAAAGCGAGGTCATCAACACCGGCGAACAACCGATACCGATCAACATCATTGCGACGTTGACCCCTAATGGCCCCTGCGCCATCGCAAACACGATAGCCCCCAAACCGCCGCCAAACGACAAAAGCACCGTCGCCGTGGCTTTGGGGGAATGGTGATCCAACAACCAGCCCACGGGGATTTGCATGGCCGCAAAGGTCAAAAACCACAGCCCCAGCGCCATGGACGTGTCCTCAGGCCCCAACCCGATTTCGGATTTGAGAACGGGGCCGAACACCGCAAGGCAAGCCCGATAAAATTGACTCAGCCCATAGGCCAGCACAAGCCAGACAATGCCTTTGACCATGATCCCCTCCCAGAGATTGACGCGCCAAACCGAGAGGATTTGGTCTATTCGTTCCCATTTAAGCGTGTTGCATTTGGCCGGAACCAGATCACATGCAAAACGCCCGTAACATTGATGCTACGCGGTCCTTTTGCAAGCCTGCTGACCCAGAAACACGCAAAAGGCTTTAGTGTATGTTTTTGTTAAATTCTTCTCTTAAAATCAGTAAGTGAGTTGAATACGACACGATGTGGATTTTTTTCGCCGAAAACAGACTTGCCGCAAAGTTTGGGGTTTCCCGCTCAAGGTGAGTATGCAAAATTCGATCTGAACTTGGCTTTGGATGCTGAGTGATTTGTTGTAACGGAGATACCAATATGAAAAAAGTTACCCTCGCGTCTATGCTGGTTGTCGCAACAGCGTCCGCTTCCTTTGCAGGTGGCTATTCTGAGCCCGAAATGGCCCCCACCGTGATCGTTGAGGAAAGCTCCAGCTCTTCCAACGGCTCCATGGGTGGTAACGCTCTTTTGCTTCTGCTCGGCGCTGCTGCCCTCGCAGTTGCTCTCGACTCCTAAGTCGACCCGTTTTCGAATTTTAAAACGGCGGTCATTTGGCCGCCGTTTTTCTTTGCAAATTCAAATTTGAGTAAATTCAAATGTGAGAGGATGATTTTGAGCGCCGATGACGCGCTCATCTCAGACGGCGAAACACCAATTGGCCAATCTCGGCACTGGCCCATTGCACCGATTGCACCGTCCGGCCTCCCGCATCAATCCAATAGGTGTTGGTGAAAGAAAATCCCCCGGTCGCGGTCTGACAGGTCTCGCGCACGATCCTTGCAGAGGTCGAAATCTCGCCAGATGTCACGGATTGGGTTTCACCCGGAGTGATTGCACAGGTCAGCGTCAAACGCGTCGTGCGCTCCAACCCATCCAGAAACCGATAGGTTTTCGTCACCGTCCCGGCCTGTTTTGTGGTGATCAGCCGCACAGCCCCGCCGTCTTCCACAGACATCAAGTCATTGCCAAAGCCACGGGTGGCCGTCAGCAGCCCTCCATCAAGGCTTGTGGTTTTGCGATCGGCCCCAACCCAAGTGACCACAGAACCGTTTTGGCCATAGATCGAGGTCACCGCATAGGCGCTTGTTTTTTCTTGCATCACAAATTGCAGCGGGACTCCTGGGATTTCCCTCATGGTGGTCTCAATCGACACGCGCGGATCAACCGGGGGCGTCGCTTCGCCCTTGCCGCCCAGTTTCTCCACAGCCATGGACGAGAGATCTTTGATCGTTGCGCTAGCCCGTTTGGCAGACTGATCATTGCCACAGCCCATCAGGCCAAACGACAAACCGAACACCGCCAAAGCCACGGCAAGACGCGTCATCTTGCGCTGTTTCATCTCCAATACCGCCCCCAACGGTCTTCGATCTCTGGTTGTTGGGTGCCGCGGATGCGCTCATACAGCCGCCCCTGCACATTCAGGCGCGCGCCGCCATCACGGGTGAGCGATTGCAACAGGAAATCATTGCGTTCGGTGGTCGGCGTTCCGGCGAACCAGTCCGAGGGCATGGAAATCCGAATGCCTTTGTCAAACGAGCCTTCGCCAAATTCATCAAAAGGCACATCGGTCAAGGTCGCATAGGCCCCAACCCGCCAACCATTGTTGAATTCACGATCCACAGAGAACGTCGCGCCCCAATCGCCCGCAAGATAACGACCCACATCCACTTGACCATGAAAGCCGTTGCCCATGTCGTAGTAGCCGGAAACGTGCCCCGTCACGATATCATAGTCGCCAAAGCCAAACAGATCATCAAAATCGCGTTTGAGCGCATAGTTGACCTCGGCGCCAAGAGCCAGACGGCTGGCGGATTTTTTCCAAAGCACCTCACCGGACACACCGCCATACATCCGTTCAAGATAGCCGACAGACGCGCGGGTAAAGATGTTTTCAGCCGGGTGACCATACCAGTTGGCCGTCAGGTTTTCGAGTTGGACCTGATTGGAATAATACGGTGCCTCAGAGCGCACAGGCGGCAGGGTGGTGTCCTCGACGCTGACATCCTCATCGGCGATATTGCCACTCAACCGCACTGAGGTTGACGCCCGCAAAGACAGGCCGGGCATCAGTTCGTAATTGACCTTGCCACGCAATCCGATGTCGGCACGCAATGGGCTTTCGGGATCAAAGACAGAGGCTGTCAGATAGGGTGACACAGACCAATGCAGGCGCGGATAGACATCTTCGAGGCGCACCAAAGGATCGGAGGGCAACGCGCGGGGATCGGCAAATTGCGTCACGGCCAGCATCTTACCAGCCGGTTCGAATTCAAGCTGCTCGACACCGGTGCGCGGGACGATGGTGGATTGTGTGGGCACGCCCTCAACCACCTCGGTCATCACAAAGGTTTCGACCGACGGCGGGAAGGCCCGCGACATCAGGCGCGACAGGCGGCCCAGCGCCTCGGCGCGGGCGGCAAAGCGGGTGTTGTTAAACCGCACTTCGGCGCGGGTCGCGGTCAAAGACATGGCTTCAAGTTCAAGCCCCTCTTTGGCCATAGCGCGCGCCAACGCTTTACGGATCGCGGGCGCGTCTGTGCCATCCTCGATCCATGCACCGGACCAACCAAGCGCATCAACCGAGCGGCTTGGACGCTGCATCACCGGAGTCGGTGCGGTTTCAAGCCCGCCTTTCACCGCCGGGGTTTTCGGGTTGAGAAATCCGGTGATCCCAAACCCGAACATGTCGCCATACAGATAAGAGGCCGTGGCGGTGATATGGGGGGTGATGTGATAGCTCAGACCGACGTTGAAAGGCGAATTATGCGTGACGATGCCACGCTCCGTTTCGGCCAGATAGGCGTCGGAAGAATATTCCGCCAAAACGGTCAACTTGTCATTGAGATCATAGCTGACCCCGCCAAACGCCCCAACAGGCCCGCGAAACCATTGATCAAAATTGAGCGTGCCACCGGTGTCCCGAAGGTCGCCATCCCGATTGCCGATGGAAAAGCCAAGATCGCTTTGCGTCGCCAAACGGCCCCAACCAAGCCCCCCGGTCACACGCAGGCGCTCACCAACGGATTTGGTGGCCACAATATATTCGCTGCCCAAAAGGCTTGTGCCCATCAGATCGCGCAGACCGATGGAAACGGCGGGGCGATAAGTCCCCTCATCAAAAAGCTGATAGCTGAGATCAAAGGTCCGGTCCCAATAGACGTCGAATTCATCAGTCAGATTGTCCGTACCGCTGTAGCTGAGGCTGCCAGACAGACGCGGCAGGATTTGAAAGGCCAAGGTGGTGCGGCGCACGGGACCAAAACGCGTGTGCGACAGGCTCAATTGCCCATCCGGGGCCGTCTCTGCCGTGGGCATGTCCAACAGACCTGCGGAGCCATAAAGGCCGAAACGAGAGGTGTGCAGGTCCTCGGCCATCATCGGTGTGCTTGACAGCGCCACGCCCCCGACCACGGCCCAAAGCAACGCTTTGCCGCCTTGACGTTCAGCTCTCGCCCGTCGTCCCTGCATCGTTCTGTAACCCACTTTATTCCCCGAAATTTTACTCACCATATCAGAATTTAACCTGTGGCCTAGCCTGTACGCGGCCTGAGCGCTGCGCAATGATATGGGGCGCTTTGCCCCCTCTTTTGGTCCATCTTTGCGGTGTTTCAAGCCTTGAGTGGAAATTGTTCGGACTGGTAACCATCCACCCGCTCCATCGCCACCTTGCGCAATTTTTGCGGGTTCGCCGTGTCGATGGCCACCTGAACTTCGCGCAACATTCCCGCGATTTGAATCTCGCTCAGCCGCGCCTCCTCGGCGCGCAAGATTTTCGGATGCGGCGTTTTACACAGGCTGTCCTCATCGACAAACAGCTCTTCAAATAGCTTTTCACCGGGGCGCAGGCCCGTGATTTTGATCTCAATGTCACCCTCGCCCGTCACCGGATCCTTGACCCGGCGCCCGGACAGGCGGATCAGTTTGCGGGCAATATTGATGATTTTTTGCGGTTTCCCCATGTTCAATACGAACACATCGCCGCCTTCGGCATAGGCCCCGGCCAAAAGCACAAGACGCGCGGCCTCAGAGACCGTCATGAAATACCGGCTCATCTCTGGATGGGTGACGGTCACCGGCCCGCCCGCTTCGATTTGCGCCTGAAACAGTGGCAACACAGAGCCGGACGACCCCAACACATTGCCAAAGCGCACCATGGCAAATTTGGTGTCCGGTGCGCGGGTTTGCACATCCTGAACGATCAATTCCGCCAAACGCTTTGTCGCCCCCATCACGCTGGTCGGGCGGACTGCCTTATCGGTTGACACAAGGATAAAACGCTCAATGCCCGCAGAAACGGCGGCATCGGCCAAAATTTTCGTGCCCAGAATATTGTTGCGCGCGCCCTCAAGCTCATTGCCCTCGACCAAAGGCACATGCTTGTAGGCGGCAGCGTGAAGGATGATTTCCACCCTCTCCTCTGCCATCACCTGACGCAAGCGCATGGGATCGGTGACCGAGCCAAGCCGGGAACAAATCTCGACCGCGCATGATTGGGTACGCTTGGCCAGATCGAGGTCTGCCATATAGAGATTGTATTCGCTTTGCTCGAACAACACGATTTTGGCCGGGCGACAGGCGATCAACTGACGGCACAATTCAGAGCCAATAGACCCGCCTGCCCCGGTGACCATCACCACACGCCCGGCATAGCTCTTGGCCACCTCAGGGGTCTCAAGATCAACTTTGTCGCGCCCTAGGATGTCATGCGGATCAACCGTGCGCAATTTTTCATTGCCGCGATCCGCCAGCAAATCAATGAAGGATGGTAAAATCTGCACGTCAATATCGGCGCGAATGCACATATCGACAATCGCTGTCTGCCGCGCCTTGGCGCTATCGGGCAAAGCGATGATCAGCTTTGAGATGGATTCGCGAAACATGTCGGCGACCAAATCTTTTGGCGAGCACACGGGTATGCCGCCAATTTCCATCCCATGCATGGTGGGATTGTCGTCAAAAAACGCGACCGGGCGCATGTCCGACGATTGGCTCAACGCCGAGGCCAATTGCACCCCGGCGGGTCCGGCGCCAAACACGGCGACCGTTTGGCGTTTGTGCAAATGTTCTCGAAGGTGGCCAAACACAGACACCGCTGTGGCGCGGGTTCCGACCATACCAGCAAAAGAAAACACACCAAAAGTCAAAGTGTTGGCCAGCATATGCGGCACACCGAGACCAAGAGAGACAATCATCAGGCTCAGCATGATCGCAAGGTTGGCCTTGGCGATATTAAGCACATCGCCAGAGTTCAGCATCACCAGTTTAATCCGCTGAAGACGGAAGCCCATGATCATGGCCAGCCCAAACAGACCCACCACAAGGTAAAGCCAGAACATGCCCGGATAGGACGCAGGAAAATCCGCACCAAAGAGCAAGATATGTGTCATCGTGAGTGCCGCGAATAAAACCCCGACGTCGTTTGCCATCAAAACAGCGCGCACAACATGCACAGGCAGGGAGGTCATACCAACGATTAAAACTCTTCTGTACACTCGGTTACTCGCTCATAAAGTGTATTTTCCCTTTCTACCTTGCAAAAAGCGTGGGCTTGGGAAAGGGCGTATGTGCATTAAAACCGAAACTGTGTAAAAAAGTACCAGATTGATCAGCGAAGGACCGCCGAGGGACCGCCGGACCTCATCGTCTCTGCAGAACGGCAGCGCAGGTCATGGCCAATATCTTGACATCGAAACAGACAGTTGCATGTCTTTGATAGATCAGATCCAAACACGCCTTTCGGGGCACGCACCGGCGGGCATAGACATCATCCGTTTGCTCAAAACTGACGCATTTGGACAAAAGGCGTTCTTCATGGGCGTGGAAATACAAACTCGCCAAACCCGTCACGCCGGGGCGGTTTTTCAGGACATCCGCATAGAGATCGGGAAACCGCTCGACATAGGCTCTAAGCGGCGGGCGCGGACCGACAAAGGACATATCGCCGCGCAGAATGTTCCAAAGCTGCGGCAGTTCATCCAACCGGGTTTTCCTCAGAAAGCGCCCGATTTTCGTCACCCGCGCGGCCTTATTGCCGCCCGACACGCCGCTGTCATTTTGCGCCACGGTCATGGTGCGGAATTTGATCAGTTGAAAGCCAGAGTCTGCGGTTTTCATGCGCTCGGAGGCGTAGAAAATCGGCGCCCCGTCCCGGATCAGGATCAACAGGGCCACGACGGTAAAGACCGGCCAAAGCAGAGCCGCCAAAGCAAGCGCAAAGACGATATCAAACAGCCGTTTTCGAACCGTCATAATGCGCCTCGCACCTGCTGCCATTCTGCAATGATGTCTGCGGCGGTGGCGCCTACAGGTATCTGTGGGCACAGGTCAAAAAGAGCGGAACAGTTCAACGTGATATTTTGATGCGCCGAGGCAGACACGGGCACAGCCGTCCATGGCACCCCGGCCGCATCCAAGAGCGCATTCATCGCCACTGGGTGACGCACCCCTAGGTTGAGTACAGACGGCAAACGCCGATCCGTTGCCACCAGAGCACAGAGCAGGCGAAACAGGCTCAGAGGTCCGACATAAGACCGGCGCGGACCATCACCATCGGGGAACATATCCAACCGCAACGGCGCATCGTCTGTCGCCCGCGCCATGGCATTGCCCAAAAGCATATCCGCCCCCGCGACATTGCCGATGCGCAGGCAACAGATCTCAAACCCCAACGCATCCGCACGCCGGGTGCAAAGCGCCTCCATCGCCACCTTCGCCGCACCATAGGCGTTGAGCGGGTGAAGCGCATCGGTTTCGACAAAAGGACACCCCGTCCCCGCGCCGTAGACCGCAGAAGAGGATGCCACGATGAGTTTTGAAATCCCCGCTGACTGGGCCGCAGAGATCGCCGCATCCACGATCTCGACGTTGGCTTTCATCTCAGCCGGATTGTCTTTGCGCCCCGTTTGGGACACACCAGCAAAGACCAAAAGCGCATCCAGCCCGCCCCGCCGCGCGACCTCATGGATCAGAGGCTGCGGGTCCGTGAGGTCAGGCCAGTGAAAACCGACCTCCGGGTCAGGTGGGGGCGCGCGAAATTGCCATGTGATCTGTACATGCTCCGCAGGGTCCGCCCGTGATGCCGCCCGCAACAGCGCGCCGATCCGCCCGGAGGCCCCGATGAATGCGGCGCGGTGGTCTGGCATGCTCCAGTGTCGTCCTTTTCATGTTTTACGCCATGCTACCGAGCCGCGCGCCAAGGTGCCAGCCCCGAAAACCACCCTCTCACTCCCGACTGAGCGCCACCACAGGGTCGAGACGCGCGGCATTGCGTGCCGGAAGAAAGCCAAAGGTGACACCGATCAAGGTCGAGGACAGGAACGCCACGACAATGGCCGTGAGAGAAAAACTCAACCGCACACTGTCTACAAAGCGCTCCACCAAAACCCCGCCAATCAAAGCCGTCGCAATCCCAATCACCCCGCCCACGAGACAGACCATCACGGCCTCCAGCAAAAACTGGCTGACAATATCGGAGCGCCGCGCACCGATGGCGATGCGCACACCGATCTCTTTGGTCCGTTCAGTCACAGAGACCAACATGATGTTCATCACGCCAATCCCGCCGACGATCAACGAAATCACCGCGATCATCGCCACAAGATAGGTCAGTGTTTCGGTCGTTGAGGTGATGGTTTCACGGATCGTGTCCGTGTTGGTCAAAAAGAAATCCTTGGAGCCATGGCGCGCGGTCAAAAGTGCGGAAATCTGGGCCTCGGCCTCGGCCATATCGAAATCGTCAATGACCCGAATGCCAATACTGTCGAGGTTGTTTTGCCCCGACACCCGCGCCATCGCCGTGGTGTAGGGCACCCAGACATTGAGTGAGGATGGACCAAACGTGGCCCCTGTCGAACGCACCACGCCGATCACCCGGACCGGCACATGGCCCAAGATCAACACCTGCCCCAAAGGATCGACACCTGTGTTAAAAAACGTGCCTTGCGTGTCCTCATCAATCACCGCGACCTGCGTGTAACTCGTGACATCGCTGTCACTGAACACAGTGCCAGAGACGGTTTCATAGGCGTGGACCTGAAAGTAATCGCCACTCACCCCGCTGATCGTCGCGGAGGCTTCGGTGTTGCGATAGATCACCGAGGCCTGCGTGGACACGGCGGGAGAGACGCTGTCGGCGAAGGCCATCAAAGACAGGGCATCGGCATCTGAGGGCATCAGCGTTTCGATCCGCCCAGAATCGCGCGCGCCAAAGCCCGAACCTGCGCGCACGGAGATCGTGTTGGTGCCCAGCGAGCTGATGCTTTCAAGCACCTTCTCCTGCGTGCCATTGCCAAGCGCCACAACCAGCACCACGGAGGCGATGCCGATGATGATGCCGAGCATGGTCAGAAAAGAACGGGTGCGATGCGCCAACATCGCCTTGAGCGAAATGTTGAACGCCTCCCCCAACCGCTGCAATGCCGCGCCGATATGGGCGCTGGCGGGCGGGATTTGCGCCTTATAGGCGGTCTTGTTTTCGGGGTCTTTGCCGTCTTGCCGCTGATCCGAAATGATCCGCCCATCGCTGATCTCGATGATCCGATGGGCATGTTTGGCCACATTCGGGTCGTGTGTGACCATGACGATGGTGTGGCCCCTGGCGTTGAGATCAAGAAGCAACGCGATCAGGTCATCACCACTTTTGGTGTCCAATGCGCCGGTCGGTTCATCGGCCAGGATCACCTCGCCCCCATTCATCAGGGCGCGCGCCACAGAGACACGTTGTTGTTGGCCGCCGGACAGTTCGGTGGGGCGATGATCAAAGCGCGTCTCCAAGCCCAATTGGGTCAACAGCTCTTTGGCGTGTTCTCGCCGCGCAGTGCGCCCGACCCCGGCATAAATCGCCGGCACCTCGACATTACCGACCGCATCCAGATCGGACAGCAATTGATAGCGTTGAAAAATAAAGCCAAAATGTTCGCGCCGCAGCCGCGACAGTTCGTCAGGATCAAGATCCTCCACATCCTTGCCGTCAAACATATAGGTCCCGGAACTGGCGCGATCGAGACAGCCGAGGATGTTCATCAGGGTCGATTTGCCTGAGCCCGAGGTGCCGATAATGGCCACCATTTCGCCGGGGTAAATGTCGATATCCACGTCGCGCAACACGGTGATGACCTCTTCCCCTGCGGGAAAACTGCGGGTCAAACCGCGCGCGGAAATAAGCGGGCTGGGCCGTATGGCATCGGCCATATCAGAACCCCATTCCCGGACCCATGCGGCCAGCACTGCCTGTGGATGCCGCAACGGCTGCCCCGGTTACAACCAAATCGCCCTCGCTCAAACCAGAGATGATTTCCGCCGTCACTTTGTCGTTCAGACCCACCTCAACCGGCTGCATTATTTCTGCGCCGCTGGTGGCGTCATACACCATGACAAACGGCTGCCCCTCCGCGCCCGTGTTCAAAGCCGCGGCCGGCACGGTCAACACATTTACCGCCTCATCCAAGACCACGGACACCTGCGTCGTCATCCCGATCCGCAACACATGATCCGGGTTATCAACCTCAAGAATCCCGTTGTAATAAATCGCCTCATCGGTCGAAATCGTGTCGCTGTCCTCTATCTCCGAGGGGGCAGGTTCGATGTCGCGCACGGTGGCGGCAAAGGCGTTGTCGGGTTCACCAAGGATGGTAAAACTGACCTTTTGACCCGCGGCGACATGCACCACATCGGCCTCCGAAATTTCGGCTTTGACGAGCATCTTGTCGAGATTGGCCAATTTCACCAAGGTCGGAGAGGTCGTATTGGCATTCACCGTTTGACCTTCGTCGACCACCACGGCCACAACCGTGCCGCTGATTGGCGCCGTCACCGTGGTGCGGTCCAACGCGATTTTCGCGGTCGACACGTTGACCTCAGCACTCGATTTTTGCGCATCCAGCGCCTCAAGTTCGGCTTCATAGACTGCCAGATCGGCAATCGCGCTTTCGACATCTTCTTGCGAGGCGTAATTTTGTCTGTTCAGCTCATTCAACCGATTCAAAGACAGTTGCGCCTTTTTCAAACTCGCGTTTTTTGCCGCGATCTGCGCGTTGATATTGGCCAGTTCCGCTTCGGCCTGAAGCACGTCGTTGTGTTGGTCCTGACTGTCGATCTGCGCAATCAAATCACCCGCCACCACGGTTTGCCCCAAACTGACAGCCATGGTTTCAATTTGCCCCGAGGTGCGCGCGCCGACGCTGATCAATTGTTTGGCCTCGATGGTTCCAGAGGCCAGTACGGTCTCTGATACGGACCCACGCGCCACCCGTGCCGTTTGAGGCGGGGCCTGATCGTCCTGACCTGCATATTGGGTCCAGCCCCAATAGGCCGCTCCAAGGAGCAGAATGACGATCAAAAGACGAAGGGGGGTTTTCATGTCGGACCTTTCAGATGCCGCAATGCAGCGAATTTGAACACATGATACGCAGGAGGTTGGGATTTCCGTCGGGTTATTTTGTCTGAGGTGGCAAACTTAAAGGAGCCGCCGAAGGAACCCCGGCGGCTCTTTTGAATTTGCTGTACGGGTTAGCTCAATCAGGACGTCGGGGCCATCGTCGCGATCGCGCCATGGACCTCTTCATAGTGATCCAGTTCGGCCTCATACCACGCTGTGCCCCGCGAGGCGCTGCCCAAGGCCTGAAACAACTCCGCCTCGGATGCCGCAGGCAGCAGGGCAGAAAACACATCCCATCCGGCCACGTCGCCTTCGGCCTCAAAACCCAGAACCTGTCCCTTGAGACCCGTCACCAAAGGCACCAATCCACCTGAAAACGGGCTTGGCACATGGATGCTGATCCGGTGGATCGGTTGCAAGACGATGGGTTTCGCCTCCGCCATCGCCTCGCGCACAGCGCCTTTGGCGGCGGTGCGGAAGGCATGATCGGAGCTGTCCACCGCATGATGCTTGCCATCTTTGAGCGTGACTTTGATGTCCACCACCGGCCAACCATTCGGCCCCTCGGCCAGCGCATCGCACACCCCGGCCTCAACCGCCGACATGTAATTGCGCGGCACCGCGCCGCCTTTGACCGTTTCGGCAAAGACAAAACCATCGCCACGCGGCAAGGGTTCGATCTCCATCACCACATCGGCAAATTGACCGGCACCACCGGATTGTTTGCGGTGGCGGTGCTGGGTCTCGACCCGGCGGGTGATAGTTTCAAACAGCGCCGGAGGGATCGCTTCAAGGGTGATCGCGACGCCAAACACCTCATCAAGTTTTGCCACAACGCGGCGTTGATGAAGCTGGTCTTGGGTCGCCAAAATTGCCTTGCCACTTTGGCTGTCCTGCTCAACGCTCAGCCCCGGATCAATCTCCGCCAGTTTCGTCAAAGCCAAGGACAAGCGCGCGTCATCGCGATCATTGACGGGCGAGATCAGCGATCTGTGTTTCGGCGCATGTGCCATGACCCAAACCGGCGTCTCCATCGGCCCACTCGCGCCATAAATCGGCGCGCGCAGGGACAGGTGATCGGTTTTCACCGTCAACGCGAGGGCACCGGGGGCAAGTTGGCTCACCGGGGTTTTGGCATCAATGTCAACGAGGCTGCCGATACTGCCGCCCGCCACTTGCGCGCCCGCAGTGATCTCAGCCCCCACGGCGCGGATCAATACGGTTTTGCCAAGATGTTTGACCTGATCGGCAAAAATCCCGACCGCCACGGGAGACAGGCCCAACCGATCTGAGAGCGCCTCAATCCCCGGCACCTCATGGCGCAGGCTTTTCATCAACCGTGTCAGACCACTGCCCTTTGCGGCCGCGCCCAAAAAGGTCGGGATCAGGTCGTGATGCTGAAGCACTTTGGTTGAGACCTCATAGATCTCGTCGCTCATCACCTGTTGGTCCTCGATCAATTCTTCCAACAGCGCATCGTCGAAATCCGCCAGATGTTCGAGCAAATCGGCGCGGGCCTCTTGTTCGCGCGCGCGCATATCTTTCGGCAGTTCCATCAAGGACGAGCGCGCGCCGTCATGGAACGCCCAAGCGCGTTCAGAGATCAGATCCACCACCCCGGTGATTTCGCCATTCTCGCGGATCGGCACTTCGCGCAGCACGATGCCATGGGCCGAATAGGCCTGAAGGGCGGCGACCACATCGCTGATGCGGTCAACCGCGACATCAAGTTTGTTGACGAAAATCAGCGTCGGCAAATTGGCCGCCTCAAGCAGGCGCAAATAAGGCGCGGCCAAAACCGCCGCATCCACATCCGCCGACACGCACAACACTGCCGCGTCACTGCCCGCCAAGGCCGATCCGGTCAGTGACAATCCCTCCGCCCCGCCCGGACACTCCAGCACGGCCCAATCTTCATCCAGATAGCGAAACATCGTGACCGCAGCCTCGCCAAACAGGCTCAAAGAGCGGGATGTGCCCGTCTCAAGCCCCGCGAGCGCTTTGGCCAAGGTTGATTTGCCTGATTGAGATGGGCCTAAAATGGTGACGGTTTTCATGCGGGAATCCTCCGGGTCATCGTGCTTTACGCTACACGTCAAAAAGCGTGATTGGGGAGAAGACTACGCCCCAGCGTAGCGCTCGGCCTTGGTTCAGGTCAAACTGAAACAGAATTGTTGAACGGTCCAGTGTCAGGCGATGCCCGCTTGGCGAATGTCGGTACGGGCGAAGTCAATCAATGCACGCACTTTAAGGGGCAAAGTGCGCCCTTCAAGATAGATCGCGCTGATCGGGTGGCCGGGAGGATCAAACCCATCCAAAAGCGACACCAAACGCCCGGTCTCAAGATCATCCCCCAAGACAAAGCGCGGGCAAAAGGCGATCCCTTGTCCGGCGACGGCCAAATCCCGCGCCGCGCGCGCACTGTTGACCATGAACCGGCTGCGCACGGTGACTGCAATCTCTTGTGCACCGTCCACAAACACCCAGTGCGCCGGACGGCGGCGGTTGGTGTCGATGACACAGCTGTGATGTGCCAGATCTTCAGGCCGCTTTGGTGCAGGGTGATCCGCGAGATAGGCCGGGGAGGCAACAACGACGCTTTGGATTTCGCCCAGTTTGCGCATCTTTAACGTCGGCTGATCCAGAGTGCCGATCCGAAACGCCAAATCGACGCCTTCGGCGGCCAGATCGACATAGCTGTCGTTGAGCCGCAGGTCGATGGTCAGGTCAGGATGCGGGGCGGCGAAGCGTTGCATCAGACCCTGCACATAGGTTTCACCAAAGGTCACGGGCGCAGACACCCGCAACGTGCCGGAAAACCCGCGACTGTCCTCGGTCACCGCCGAGAGCATCGCGTCGAGTTCGTCCAAAAGCGCGGGCGCACGGGCCAGAAGCTCTTCGCCCGCCGAGGTGATCCCAACCTTGCGCGTGGTGCGTTGCAACACCCGCACCCCAAGGCGCTGTTCAAGCTCAGCGACATATTTTGACGTCAACCGATTGGACATGCCAAGCCGGTCCGCCGCCGCAGTAAACGACCCGGTTTGCGCCGTGGCCACAAAGGCTTTGAGCCCGTCAATCAGGTCCATCACGCAGCCATTGGGAATATTTTGTTCTTAGTCATTCCATATATTCGCTATTTCATTCCCTTACATCAAGCACCATCTTTGGCTCAAGCATTGGGGCAAAGGCCCCCCGCACAGTATTCGCACAGTATTCGCACAGTATTCGCACAGCAAAGGACATCACCATGAGCCTCGCACAAGACCTGCAAAACCTGAAAGACCGCCTCACATCCTCGGATCGGATGCCCGTCGTCTTTTTGGGCCACGGTAGCCCGATGAACGCCATCGAAGACAATGCCTATTCGCGCAGTTGGGCCGAGTTAGGGTCTTCTTTGCCGCGACCACAGGCAATTTTGGTGGTGTCAGCGCATTGGATGACACGGGGATCAACGCTGGTGGATGTGTCGCGGATGCCGAAGACCATCCATGATTTTTACGGCTTCCCACAGGAATTGTTTGCCCAACACTACCCCGCCCAAGGCGCACCTGATGTGGCCAAAGAGGTCGTCTCCCTCCTCGCCAGCCACCACGCCGAGGGCGATGACACATGGGGTTTGGATCACGGCGCGTGGTCGGTTTTGACATGGCTCTACCCTGAGGCCGATGTCCCGGTGTTTCAGCTCTCGATTGATATGACCAAGGACCTGCCGCATCACCTTGAGATTGGTCAGGCGCTTGCCGAGCTGCGCCATCGCGGGGTGTTGATCCTTGGCTCCGGCAACATCGTTCACAACCTGCGCACAATGAAATATGGCGCAAAACCTTATGACTGGGCACTGGAGTTTGACGGGATGTTTGCCGAACGCCTTTTGGCACGCGACCATGCCGCGCTCTCAGACCGTGAGGGGCTTGGCAACCTGTTGACACTGGCGCATCCGTCACTGGATCACTACCTTCCGGCGCTGACCATCGCCGGGGCATCCGACACCAAAGATGAGGTGATGTTTATGAATTCCTCCATCGACATCGCCTCGGTGTCGATGCGCAGTTTCGTCTATTATTGACCGCGCTTAAAGCGTCACGCCCTAAACCCGTGAGTCAGGGTTATGGCGGAACGCTTTAGGCACCCTCAAGCGGAATCACATCCACCGCCTGACGGCTTTCTTGCCCGCCTGAGGTCCGCATCACGCCGCGCACAGGCGCGACATCGCCATAATCGCGCCCGTAGCCCACGGTGATGTAATCCGTTCCGGCAAATTGGTCATTGGTCGGGTCAAATTCGATCCAGCCGGTCTCCTGACCAACCCAAGCGCGCACCCACGCATGCATCGCATCCGCCCCCTCAAGGCGCGGTTGACCGGGGGGCGCGAAGGTACGCAAAAACCCCGAGACATAGCCCGCCGGAATGCCGATCCCACGCAGGGCGGCGATCATCACATGGGCGAAATCCTGACAGACGCCATGACGGTTTTCAAAGGCCTCTTCGGGCGGCGTGTTCACATCGGTCGCTTCGGGATCAAACGTCATATCGCGGTGAAGCGCCCGGCCCAGCGCCTCGACACCCTGCATCGCAGTCATGTCCGGTTCGACAAGATCGCGGGCATAGGCCGTCATCGCGGGCGACGGCGACACCAGCGGCGAGGCCGAGGCAAAGTGATGCGGGGCATCCGGGCCAAGCCCGTGCACCGCACTCAGATCCCGTGCGAATTCCGCCAGACGCGGCGAAAAATCAAGGGGTACGATGGTGTCAAACCGCTCCACTTTGGCGGTGAGATTGAGAGACATGGCGTCAATCGGATGGTGCCACGCCACCATGCTCATTGCGTTGCCAAAAAAATCAACGCCATCGCGGCGTTCATCGGGCCGGGGCGTGACCTGAAGCAGGCGTTGCCGGACCTGTTGAACGCCCGCAATATCGGAGGGCAAAAGCCGCACCAAATTGCGCGCCCGATCCGAGGTGGCGGCATAATTATATTCGATGGTCAGGCTCACGTCATACAGCATCGCTTACCTCAAATAGGTCGCGGAAATCAGATCGGAAATCCGCGCCAGTTCTGCCCGAATGGTCATAAGCCGCTCCGGCGTCATCTCGACCGGCATGGCACAGGCAATCCCGGTCTCAAGCGGCAGGATCGTGCGCAATAAGTCGGACGGGCGGCCATGCAGATGGGCGTTGGGCAAAGCCTCGGCATGCTGGCGCAGGGCACGGATCAAAAACAGCAAAGCGCGCGGGTTGTCGGCGTCCAAAGCCAAAAGATCAACCACGGTGTCGCGGCTGGTTTCGACCCGATAGCGGCGCTGATGGGTGATGATCGAATCCCCCACTTCAACCGCCAAATCGAGCGCGCCTTCGGGCGCATCCTCGCCCGTGAACCGCGCCAAAAGCGAGGCCATCGCATCCGAGCGCTCCAAAGCCCGCCCAATGCTCAAAAACCGCCAACCGGCAAATCGGTACATATTTTCATGCACAAGCCCGGTGATCCCGGCAATTTTGCGCACCAAAACCGACATCGCCCGCGCGCAATCATCGCCGGGCTGGGCCGTTTTCGTCATCCGTGTGGCGGTTTTCAACAAATCGCTCAGCGCCGAAATGCCATCGGTCGAAAACCGATCCCGCACGTTAAAGGCACAATTGCGCGCCGTACTGATGCGTGAAATCAACGCCTCGGGCACGGTTTGGGACAGATCAAACCCGTATCCTGCCATATAGCTGCGCAGCGCTTTCAAACGCGGGTCATTGCGATTGTCGGTGGCGGCAAGGCGCAAATGATAGGCCCGGATCAAACGCGCCGCATCTTCTGTGCGCTCCACATAGCGCCCCAGCCAGAACAGGTTATCGGCAGCACGCGCCGGGAGAATACCGGGAGCGGCACGGCGAAAATTACCATCGGACGGGACGGCGGATTTTGTGTGCGGCAGGGGGCGATCAGAGACCACCCAGACGTCCGCCACCGACCCACCACGTTGCATCGCAAGGGCGGTGACATCTTCGCTTCGGCCAATGCGGGCATAGCCGCCTTTCATGAAGTGCCAGCCTTCTGGGGTCCGTGCGGCAAAGACCCGCACGGTCATCGGACGCGGCACAACCCGGCCACTGCCTTCGCCATCCGCCTGCCATGCGGGCGTGGTCGAAAGCGTCACCGCCTCTTGACCCACAAGCCGGTCGCCTTCGCGCTCAAGCCAATCGGAGATTGATCCCATGGCAGTGCCACGGAATTCACCGCCCAGCGCCGTTGTCGCCCCAAGATCAAACGGTAGATCCACCGCATCCGCCGGGCTGATCAGCATGTTTTGTGCGTTCTTTTGGACATAGGCCCGCTCCCGCGTCCCGCCACACCACCATGTTGCGATGTTGGGCAGGGCCAAAGCTTGCCCGGTGAGCACCTTTGACATGCGCGGCAAAAACGCCATCATCGCCCGCATCTCAAGCACACCAGAGCCAAGCGCATTTGCCATGCCAAGATGACCACCGCGCACCGCTTCCATAAGACCCGGCGTGCCGATATGCGAGGTTGGGTTGAACTCAATCGGGTCGGCAAAGGCCGCATCAATCCGACGCCACAGCATGCCAAGCGGTTGCAAGCCCTCAATCGTGCGCACCATGGCTTGGGCGTTTTCGACCACGATGTCTTCGCCCTCAAGCAACATCATCCCAAGGTAGCGCGCGATATAGGTGTGTTCGTAATAAGTGTCGTTGGAGGGGCCGGGTGTCAGAATGCCACTGACCCGGTGCGGTTCCCATTGTGGCGAGGCCAGACGTTCCATCGCGTTGCGAAACGTGCCGAAAAAGCCCGACAGTTTGTGGATATGCGCACGCGGAAACCGTTCGGGGAAAATCCGCCCCGTCGCCATCCGGTTTTCAAGCGCAAATCCCGCACCAGAGGGGGCCTGTGTCCGGTCACCCAGAACAAACCATGTGCCGTCCGGCGAACGCCCGATTTCGAAAGCGATGAAATGCAGGTAATGCCCGCCACGCGGTTCCACCCCCACCATCGGGCGCAGCCAATGCGGCGAGCGCGCAATCAAGGCCGCCGGAAGGTGATTGTCCGCCACCAAACGGCCCGGACCATAGAGATCGGCCATGACCCGTTCCAAAAGATCGGCGCGCTGCGTCAGCCCGGCACAGATCGTGGCCCATTCGTCTTCGTGCAAGATCACCGGGATGTGGCTGAGCGGCCAATCGCGTTCGGCCAAGGGATCGTTGGAATATTGGCGGTAAAACACGCCCGCATCGCGCAGATATTGATCGCCACGCTCAAACCGTGCTTCAATCTCGGCGGGGGTCAGGCGGGCAAAGCGATCAACAAAGCGCCGCCACACCGGGCGCATCTGGCCTTTGGCATCAAACAACTCATCGGCCACGCCCGGCCGTTGCAGATACGCAGAAAAGAAATCCGACGGAACATCCGTGGGCTGGGTTGGGGTCTGCATGATGTCGCTCGGATGTCCTAAACGGTGCCTTTGCCTGATTTCGGCGTTTCATCGAGTAGACTACCGTGAAACGCCCTAAACAAGGCTTAAAGCAGACCGATGGGCCGCCTGAGGTCGAGCGTCAAGGGAAATTCGGGATGCGGGACCTCGGTGACGGGGGTGTATGTGCCCGGCGCATGGCCGTAAGGTTCAAACCGCGCCAGACGCCGCGCTTCGGCCTCGTTGCCATTGACCGGGAACGTGTCATAGCTGCGCCCGCCCGGATGGGCGACGTGATAGGTACATCCGCCAAGGGCCCGACCCGTCCAGTCATCATAGATGTCAAAGATCAGAGGCGCGTTGACCGGCAAGACCGGATGCAGGGCCTCTGGCGGCTGCCAGGCTTTGAACCGAACGCCGCCGACAGAGGTGCCGGACGTCGCGGTGCGCACCATCGGAACGGGGCGTTGGTTGCACATGATGCGGTAGCGATCTTGGTGCAGCGTGGTCATTTTGACCTGAAGCCGCTCGACCGAACTGTCGGTGTAGCGCACGGTGCCCCCGATCGCCCCCGTTTCACCCAACACATGCCACGGCTCAAGCGCCTGACGGATTTCAAGATGGACGCCCTCGGCTTCGATCTGACCACAAAACGGAAAGCGGAACTCGGCCTGCGCGACATACCATTCGGGGTCCAATTCAAACCCGTGCCGTTTGAGATCGGCCAGAAGCGACAAAAGATCTTCCCACAGGAAATGCGGCAACATGAACCGATCATGCAGCACCGTGCCCCAACGCACCGGCTTGCCCTCAACAGGCGCGTTCCAACAACGCGCAATGATGGCGCGTAACAACACCTGTTGCGCAAGGCTCATACGCGGATGCGGTGGCATCTCAAAGCCACGAAATTCGACCAAACCAAGCCGCCCGGTGGGACCATCGGGGGAGAACAATTTGTCGATACAAATCTCGGCGCGGTGGGTGTTGCCCGTCACATCGGTCAACATATTGCGCAACAGACGGTCGACCAACCACGCGGGTGGCACCGACCCTTCGGTGGGGAGCGTGATCTGCGACAGGGCGATTTCAAGTTCATAGAGCGTATCGTGCCGTGCCTCGTCGATGCGCGGCGCTTGCGACGTTGGGCCAATGAACAGACCAGAGAACAGGTAGGACAGCGCCGGGTGACGTTGCCAGATCAGGATCAGCGATTTGAGCAAATCCGGACGGCGCAGGAAGGGCGAATCCGCAGGCGTGGCCCCGCCCACAACAACGTGGTTGCCGCCGCCCGTTCCGGTGTGACGCCCGTCGATCATGAATTTATCCGCGCCCAGACGCGACAACCGCGCCTCGTCATAGATCGCTTCCGTGGTGGCAACACAATCGTCCCAACTGTGCGCCGGGTGAATGTTGACCTCAATCACGCCGGGATCGGGGGCGACACGGATCACATTCAAACGCGGGTCTTCGGGCGGGGAATAACCTTCGACATGGATCGGCAGGCCAAGCTCTTCGGCGGTGTCTTCGGCAGCGGCCAAAAGTTCAAGGTAATCTTCGAGCGCCTCACAGGGCGGCATGAACAGGCACAACCGCCCGTCGCGCGGCTCAATCGCAATCGCGGTGCGCACCTCGCTGGTGGATGGATCAATGCCCTGTGCGATAAGCGCCTGACGTTCGGCCTCTGACGCTTTGGCTTGGCTCACAGGCTGGCTGTGGCCCTCGGATTCTTCAGGCAAAAGATCGGCTTTTTCCTTGGCCTCCTGTGCCGCACGCGCCTCTTCTTCGGCGGCCAATCGGGTGATTTCGTCCTCCACCCGCTTGCGCCGTTCGGACAGCTTTTCGTGAAAATCCGGCAAAGGCCCGTGATCCATCATCGGGTCAGACGGATAGGAATAGGGGAAATTCGCCGGCGGGATATGCGGCAACGCCCCCAAAGGCAGGCGAAAGCCTACGGGGCTGTCGCCCGGCACTAAAAACAAATGCCCGCGCCGGGTTTGCCACAGTTCCGAAATCCAATTCGACCCGGCTTTCGATTGCCAGCGCTGGATCGGCAGGACATAGCCCGAGGGTTCGGTCAACCCGCGCTCAAACACCCGCGCATACCGGGCGCGGTCTTCGGGGTTTTTCAGCTTGCTGTTTTCCGGGTTCACATTGGGCGGCAACAGGGATTCTTTCAAAATCCATTCTGCCGGGTCCTCATAGGCAGGTTGGGCGTTGACCGGATCGACGCCGAGGTTTTCGGCGAATTTCTTCATAAACGCCCCGGCCTCTGGCGCCCCTGCGGGCGTCGGCACGTCCTCTTTTGCAATCAAATCAGGGTTTTTCCAAACCGGCTTGCCATCGCGCCGCCAATAGAGCGAAAAGGTCCAACGCGGCAGGCTTTCGCCCGGATACCATTTGCCTTGGCCGTAATGCAGAAAGCCCCCCGGTGCGAACCGCATTTGCAACCGCCGGATCAGTTCGTCGGCGAGGGCACGTTTTTGCGGACCCACGGCTTCGGTGTTCCATTCCGCGCTTTCAAAATCATCAATCGACACAAAGGTCGGCTCGCCGCCCATGGTCAGGCGCACGTCACCCTCTTCCAAGGCTTTATCCACCTTATGACCCAGCGCGTTGAGCCGATCCCATGCCTCATCCGAGAAAGGTTTGGTGATACGCGGATGTTCGGAGACGCGTTTGACCTCCATTTGGAAATCAAAGCTGACCTCAGGCGCGCCGACCGAGGTATAGCCACCCGAAATCGGCGCGGCGTTGCGATAATGCGGGGTGGCGGCCAGCGGGATATGGCTTTCGCCGGTCAAAAGCCCGGAGGTCGGATCGAGCCCAATCCAGCCCGCGCCGGGGATAAACACCTCACACCAGGCATGAAGATCGGTGAAATCATGATCCGTGCCAGAAGGACCATCGAGCGCCTCGACATCGGGTTTGAGCTGAATGAGATAGCCCGACACAAAGCGCGCGGCCAAGCCCAGATGGCGCAGCACCTGCACCAACAACCAACTGGAATCGCGGCATGAGCCGGAGCGTTTTTCAAGCGTCTCTTCGGGCGTCTGAACCCCCGCTTCCATCCGAATGGTGTAATTCACAAAATTGGCGATCTTGGCGTTCAGCCCGACCAGGAAATCCACCGTCCGCATCTTTTTGAGATCGAGCGTGCCGATGAATTGCGCCAAAAGCGGGCCTTCGGGTTCGGGGGTGCGGTAGATCACAAGATCGTCCCTGAGGTCCGCCGGATACTCAAACGGCCACTCTTCGGCCTCTTCTTCGATGAAGAAATCGAACGGGTTATAGACGGTCATATCAGCGACAAGATCGACCTCGATTTTGAATTCCCGCACGGGTTCGGGAAAGACAAAACGGGTCTGCCAGTTGCCATAGGGATCTTGTTGGCGATTGACGAAATGATTGGCGGGCGAAACCTTGAGCGAATGCGAAATCACCCGCGTGCGTGAATGCGGCGCGGGACGCAGACGGATGATTTGCGGGCCAAGGTCGACATTGCGATCATATTTATAATGGGTGACGTGATGGATGGATGCGTAAATCGCCATGATATGTTCGCCCTTTGCCCGAATGCCCGATCCCTATCAGACTATAAGTGCTTCGCCGCAGCTTCACGGGCAAAACGCCTTGGATCGGGATTTGGCGGGGAAAAATCGGGCAAACGATCAATTTTTTGGCAAACCATGCCCGCGGCGCTATCCCGCAAGAAACGGCATGCTGAGGCCAAAAAACTCTGCCAACAGCACGAAGTTCAAGCCCAGCACCGCAACGGCCCCCACCCCGGCCAAGATGCGCAGACCCGGATGGATCACAAATTCTCCCATGATCTCACGGCGCGACACGAAAATGATCAGCGCAATCATTGGCACGGGCAAGGCGATGGAGAGCACAACTTGCGACATCACCAAAGCGTCGGTGGCATTCACGCCTGCGGCGACGACGGCAAAGGCCGGGACCATGGTCACCAAACGGCGAATCCAAATCGGCACACGAAAATGCAAAAAACCCTGCATGATCATCTGACCCGCCATGGTGCCGACGACCGAACTTGAGATGCCAGAGGCAATCAAAGAGGCCAGGAACATGCCCGCCGCAGCCGCGCCCAAAAGCGGCGTGAGCGTATGATAGGCGGTTTCAATTTCGGCCACATCCGAATGACCCAAGTGAAAGGCGGAAGCCGCCATCATCACCATCGCCATATTGACCATGCCCGCCACCGCAAGCGCGACCACCACTTCGGTGTTGGAAAATTTCAAAACCCTGCGCCGCTCGGCGGCGTTGCGCACATTGGCACGCGATTGCGTCAGACCCGAATGCAGGTAAATCGCGTGAGGCATCACAGTGGCCCCAATGATCCCGACCGCAATGGTCAGAGCCGCCGCATCGGGCAATTCCGGCGTGATCATCCCCATGGCCGCACCGCCCCAATCAATTGGCGCGATGATGATTTCGGCTAAATAACATAGGCCAATGACGGCTACGAGCGCCCCAATGATCAATTCCATCGGGCGAAAGCCTCTGCCCTCAAAGATCAGGATCGCATAGGTGACGATGGCAGTGATGATCATTCCGACCATCAACGGCAGGTCAAACAACAGCGCAAGCCCGATGGCACCGCCCAAAAACTCGGCCAAATCGGTCGCCATGGCGGCGACTTCGCTGATCGCCCACATGATCCAAACCACTAGGCGAGGGAAATTGTCCCGTGACAGTTCGGCCAGGTTTTTGCCGGTCACGATGCCCAGCCGCGCTGAGAGCGCCTGAAACAGCATCGCGATCAGATTGGCCAAAAGCACAACCCATAACAGCGTATAGCCATAGCCCGCGCCCGCCTGGATGTTCGTGGCGTAATTGCCGGGGTCCATATAGGCCACCGAGGCGATAATGGCGGGGCCGGCGAACAGCACGCGCGCGCGCCAACCGCCACGGTCCCCGGCGAGAACAGAGGCAATGCCTTGTTTTGTGCGATCTGTGAGGGAGGGCATGAACGCGCCTTACAAATAAATGTCACGCCGATTTATAGCCTTCGCTATACTTATTGCAACAGTAAAGCTGACCTGAATGGCGATACCCTCTGACACAGGCCCACGCGCCTTTGGCATTCCATCTAAACGCTGGTGAAAAAGTCATCCCTAGGCTATACACAATTCCCAACAGAACAGGAGAGGCGCTATGGCCCCATCGCTTTCGCCCAATCTTCCACCAGAACAGCAGAGTGCCTCGCAGGCCGATCGGTTCACCCGCGCCCGCGAAGTTCAGGCCGTGGCCCTGCTGGAAGACTATGTCGAGATGATCGGCGATCTGATCGCTGAGCATGGCGAAGCCCGCGTGGCCGATATTGCCGAGCGCATGGGCGTAGCGCAACCCACGGCCACCAAAGCCATCGCCCGGCTGAAACGCGAAGGCTTGGCGACGTCTCGCCCCTATCGCGGCGTCTTCTTAACCGACGACGGCGCGGCCCTGGCGGATCGGGTGCGGGCGCGACATCGCAGCGTTGTGGCCTTGCTCATCGCCGTGGGCGTGCCTGAAACCACCGCCGAACTTGACGCCGAAGGGATCGAACACCATGTTTCCGAGGGCACTTTGGCGGCGTTTGAGGCTTATCTCGCACAGCAAAATAGCAACAAATAACGCCCAATGAGGTGGGGAATATGAGGGATGTCCATGGCGGCTGCGCGTTGGGTTAAAGCGGCAGGCCTTTTGCTGTGTCAGACCCGAAACCCCATCACGTTGCGGCAAATTTCTCGTGTAAAGACAAGCACCGGGTCCTCGGACAAGAAAACCGGCGTGGCAAAATAGACCTTTACGGTCTGCATCTCGTCGAGAATGATCCATTTGACCTTCTCTCCCGCCGCTTCGGCAACCCATTCGGGCACAATGGCATACCCGATCCCGGCCCTGACAAGCTCCATGACGGAGGTCGAACCCGAGACTGTGGTCATGTTTTGCGGCGCTTTGCCCAGTTTCTTGGTGAGGAAATCAATCCCCCGCGAGCGCAGGGTTTGACCCGGCTCGTAGGTGATAAAATTCTCCTGTTGCAAAGAGGCGAGGTCATTGCTTGAGGCGTAGTCGCGCGCCCAATGTTGCGGATAGACCAAGGCGAGACGGTATTGCCCCAAAAGAACCTGCGAAATACTGGCATCGCCAAAGAAACGTTCACAAACGCAGGCGTCCAATTCGCCGTTGACCATCATCGACGACAGAACCGTGTCGCGCTCAAAAAAATTCAGCTCCATATCGGGATGGGTTTCTTTCACCTGCCTGACAATTTCGGGAAAGAACGCATGAAACAGCGCCTGCGGGACACCAAACCGCATCACCGAATGGACATTTCGCAGCAAAAGCGACAGCCGCGCGAAAATCGTGTCAAGTTCCGCCCCCAATGAAGCATGAAGCGCGCGCCCCGGAGCCGTCAACACAATCTCGCGCGAGCCTTTTTCGGCCTTCACCAACTGCGTGCCATAAAGCTGCTCAAGCCGTCGGACATGATTGGCGGCGGATTGGTAGGAAATATTAAGTTCACGCGCCGCGCCGGAAAAAGACCCGATTTTTGCAACCAAATGAAAGGTCTGCAAAAGCGAAATGTCGATTTTTTGAGTCTGCGCAATACGCGGTTTCTCGGACATGGTTTGCTCCCCGGTGAGAGCCTTGCGACCCTAGACGTTGGTGAAGAGTGCCTTTGAAAAGGCAGAGTTCGAAAGGATTTCAAGTGAAAGATCGCCATGGTGCAACAGACCCTTGCGCGGCGCAAGACCACGCATGAGGATGTCCGCCACCGAACAGACATGATGCGCCGAAATATGCGCAAGGGCGGACGTCGGAGTCTGCCGCGACAGTGATGGCGGTGAGAACAGCCGCGTCTGTGTCCGTTCCTGCGCACCAACGCAGCTGGTCAGATGCACAATCACCCGATCATCCTCGATCCGTTCAAGCCCGGTCAAAAGCAGGTTGCGCAAAAGGTAAAGCCGCTTTGACAGGCCCAGATCATCAAGCAGAAACGAGATGTAATCGAGGTGCCCATGATAGCGCAGCGTCTTAAACGTCAACCCTTTCAAGCGGCCCTCATAGTGCGAGACCAAAGCATCCAATGCGCCCGAAGTGGTAAAGGCTTCAAAGGTCTCGCCGGAAATGGTCACGGTTTCGAGATTATCGAGCGGCGGCAAGCCGACCACCTTACCGTCCGCCAACGCAGCACAGGGCTGGGTATATTCCGCGATCAACGCCTCAATGTCCCACATATTGCCGTAGCCGAGACGATTGGTTTTTTGGGCCGGCAAAACACCAACATAGGCGGTGATCTCTGCCTCGGGACCACTGCGAGCCACAAGGTCGTCCACCATGAGTGAAATCAGCCCCGGCGCAAGACCACAACCCGGCGCGAAGGGCGTTTGCGCCCCTGCGGCGATCTCAAACACCTCGCGCAATGCTTTTGGGTCTTCGCACAGATCCAAATACACGCAACCCGCCGCGCGCGCAGCTTTTGCGGTGCTGGGCACAACGGAGGGCGGCGCGGCGCATATGACCGCCGCCGCCCCCTTGAGAGCCCGCCCCATCCCGTCTAAATCCGTGCCGCTGACCTGTGCGGCATTGAGGCCCTCCGCCTGCAAAAGACGCACGCGGTCATAGTCGATATCCAGCACAAGAGGCGAAAAGGCCCGATCCGCGCCAAACACCCGCGCGATGGCGGCGCCGGAGCGCCCACCACCAACGATGACGATTTTGCAAGTTTCAGCGGGCAGCATGGGGCGGGTCATGCGTGAAATCGCTGAAGAAACTGTTGAAGCCGTTCGGATTGTGGGCTGTGCATCACCTCCTGCGGCGGGCCTTGTTCGGCAATCACACCATTGTCGATAAAAATCACCCGGTCCGCGACATCCGCGGCAAAGGCCATTTCATGCGTGACCAACACCATGGTCATCCCGCCCTCGGCCAAATCCCGCACCACTTGCAAAACCTCAGACACCAGTTCGGGATCAAGCGCGCTGGTCACCTCGTCAAACAACATCACATCCGGGCGCATCGCCAGAGATCGCGCAATCGCCACCCGCTGTTTTTGCCCGCCGGAGAGTTTGCTGGGATAATAGTTTTCCTTATCGGCAAGACCGACCTTGGCCAAAAGCGCGCGCGCATGAGCTTCGGCCTCAACTTGGCTCTCTTTTAAAACAACCCTTGGACCCTTGGTGACATTGTCCAAAACGGTCAAATGGGGAAACAGGTTAAAGTGTTGAAAACACATCCCAACCTTGCGCCGCAATGTGCCCGCTCCAAGCGTTCCCGCCTTGTCCTTAAACTCTGGCAACACATGGCTGCCGCGAAATTTAAACGATCCCGAGGTAGGCACTTCCATCATGTTGAGACACCGGATGAAGGTGGATTTGCCTGATCCAGACGGGCCGATGATGGCAATCACCTCACCCGGCGTGATGTCCAGATCAATGCCTTTGAGTACCTCAAGCTCGCCATAGCTCTTTGTCAACGCGCGCACAGAAAGAATAGAAGGCGTGGTCATAACAGGGTCCTTTTTGCGGTTCAGTCGCTGCGCCGCATACGGCGTTCGAAATAATCGGCGAATTGGGTGAGCGGGAAAAGCATGGCGAAATACATGATCGCGGCAATCGAATAGCTTTCGAGCGGGCGGTAGGTTTCGCTGTTCACGATGTAAGTCATATAGGTCAGTTCCGCGATGGAAATGGCGTATAGGAGCGATGTGTTTTTGACCTGAATAACCGACTGGTTGATGAACGCAGGCAGCATCTTTTTAACGGCTTGCGGCATGATGATGTGACGCATCGCTTGGCCGCCAGACATGCCAACCGCCATGGCCGCTTCGCGCTGACCTTTGTCGATTGCATTGATGCCGCCCCGAAAGATTTCACCGTAAAACGACCCGACATAAAGCGAGAGCGTCGCCAGCCCTGCGATCCAGTTCGGTATGCTGATCCCCAGCAACATCGGCAAAGCATAGTAGGCCCACATGATTTGTACGAGCAAAGGGGTGCAGCGAAACACCTCTTGGTACGTGCGTGCCACACCGCGCAACAGCCGCCATTTAGACAGTCGGGCAAAGGCGGTCACAAGTCCGATGACGATGCCAAAGCCAATCGAGCCGATGGTGTAAAGGAAAGTGGTGAGCAGCCCGTGCCAAAAGAGATCAAAGGACTGAAAGACCGTGTAGAAGTCCCAGTTATACATGGAGGTCCTCGAATATAGGTAAGGTCGACGCGCCAAAGAGCGCGCCGAGAGTGAGTGGTGAAGACAGGCTTATCCGCCGATGTCGAACCCTTCAGGCAAATCGTCCAGGGTCACATCAAAGGGGGCAAGGCTTTCAACGATCCATGTTTGGTTGTTCCCAACACGGCGGTTGTAATCGGCCCAGGCGGAAATAAAGGCTTTCCACGTTTCATCTGTGTCGTAATTCAAACCGATCACAGAGGGCGATGACAGGGTGGGTTCGGGGACATAAACGGTGCCAAGCGCCGGGTTCTTTTTGGACATGACAACAGAGTTCAACACGGTGTTGATCATCGCGTCCGCTTTGCCCGTGGTGACCGCAATCACCGCCTCATCACGGGATTTGAACCGAAGAACATTTGCGTTCGGAAGATACTGACGCGCGATATTGTCCTGCGCAGAGCCAAGATCAACCGCGATCGTATAGGCCGGATCGTTCAACTCCGCCCACCCCTTGTCGGCAAGCGCCGCATTCGGGGAGATGATCACGAAGCTGTTGTAATAGGTCGGGTCAGAAAATGAAATCGCCATCGCGCGTTTCGGCAAAGCGGTGAGCGCCAAGGCGAGGTCCACTTTGCCCGATTGCACATCAAGGATCGAGTTGCTCCAGCTGCTTTCAACAACTTCCAACTCCACACCAAGCGTTTCGGCAATATCACGCGCCATAGACACGGCAAAGCCGCGCCATTCACCGGTGCGCGGGTCTTTCGCAAAATACGGGTCTTCGCTGAGAATCCCCGCCATGCGTAACGTACCTCGCTCGCGGATTTCATCAATCTTACTGTCTTGTGCCTGCGCCGAGCCAATCGACACAGCCGTGGCAAGTGCTGCAAGCGTGCCACCAATAAAAGCCTTGAGCTTCATTCTGATCTCCTTGTTGGACAAGGCAGCTTTTGCGCTGCCACTTCGTTTTGAGAAAACGGCGTTCCCGTGCTTCCTTGCTACAAAGCACCCGTTATCGGGGCGTCAGGCAATACAAGATCATCCTGCAAATATACAAAATAATTTACATGTCACAGATCTTTATCGGGCGCACACAGAATTGTTCCAACTTTTTTTGTATCTTAACCGCATATATTTGCATCGAAATCAGACCCGGAATTGCCCAACCTTGGATCAAACCAAATTGGAGCAACCTTGGTGCAGCCGACAGACTCATATGACCTCGTGATTGCCGGAGCCGGCATTATCGGTGCCTCCGTGGCATGGCACGCGACCCAACGGGGTCTCCGCGTCGCCGTCATCGACGCCAAGGGCCCGGCGGCCGCGGCCTCAGGCGCGTCGGATGGGGCCGTCTCGGTCGCGTCCAAACGCCCAGGCCTCATGGCCAACCTTGCCGACGCCTCGCTTTGCTATGCGCGAGAGATGGCACAGCACAACGGCATTTTAAAAGGCATTTTTCACCCTCGGCCAACGTTTATCTTTGCCCGTTCCGCCCCCGAAAGCGCAGCACTTGATCGTCTGACGCGCATGCTGCACGACCAGTCCCTCTCTGTCACCATCCACCAAGATGGGGCCGCGCAAACCTCGGCCATTTCTGGCCTTGGCAAAGACATCACGCGGGTGATCGAACTGCAAGGTGAGGCGCATATGCTCGGCTATCAAGCCACCCTTGCCTATCTGCGCGCCGCCAAATGCGATCTCTTTTGGCCGCGCAGTCTGGAAGCCTATGAGCCGGGTCCCGAGGGTGTGCGGGTTTTCACCTCTGCGGGTGAGATGAATTGCGCACAGCTCGTGATCGCCTCCGGCATTGGAACCATGGGACTCCTCCCAAAGGTGCCGATGATCGCGCGCTCAGGTCAGTTGATTGTCTCTGACAGAGGCCCCGCATCTGAACCCAACCTGCCCGGCCCGCTGACCTCTGCCGCGTATCTCCTTGATAAAACGGCAAACGGGCGCGGTGACGCCGGTCTCCCCGTCGTCATCGACCCCCTGCGCACAGGGCAGGTGTTGATCGGCTCAACCCGCGAAGATCATGGGACGGAGCGCCAAACAGACATCGCCACCGTGCGCCGCCTGCTGCACAGCGCCGTCGGCTGTCTGCCACGTCTGGCTGAGCGCCGGATCATTCGGGTCTTTGCCGGTGTGCGCAGCGCGTCTCTCGATGGTTTGCCGATTGTCGGTGCTCTGCCGGAAGAGCCGAATGTGATCTGCGCCACCGGATTTGAAGGCGATGGGATTTGCCTGTCCGCCCTGATCGGTCGCGAGATCGCCGCACACCTCGCAACCGGGCAATCCAGCCCCGATCTTACCGCCCTCACCCCCGGACGTTTTTCATCACAAGAGGCGATCCCAGCATGAGCGTCCAAACCATCCTTTGGAACGGCACTCCAATTGCCTTTCTCCCCGGCGATACAATCGCTTCGGCACTGTCGCGGGCCGGGATCACTGAGTTTGGCCTGCGCCAAACCGCGCTGCCCGCCGCGATTTTTTGCGGCATTGGTCAGTGCCAAAATTGTCTGGTGTCAATCGAAGGCATCGGTGTGGCTGAGGCTTGTCTGACCCTCTGCGATGCGGAGCAGTCCGTGCGCAGCCTGTCCGATCACCGCCTGACGGAGAGCGCCCATGATTGACACCCGCCCCCTCATCGTCGGTGCTGGCCCCGCCGGGTTGCGGGCCGCCATCACATTGTCCGACGCGGGGCTTCACCCTGTTTTGGTCGACCATGCACCGGGCATCGGCGGGGCCGTTTATGCCAATTTGCACGCCCAACCAAATCTGACGCCGAAACTGACCCGAGAAGCCCGCATCCTGCGTCAGGATTTCGACCGCGTTCGTCCGCGTGTTGATCTACGCCTGTCGACCGCCTTCGCCGCCTTTGATCAGACGGGCACAGCCCTGCTGACAGGGCAGGTTGGTATGATGTTCAAACCCCGCGCCGTCATTTTCGCCACCGGCGCACGCGAACGCATTCAGCCCCGCCCCGGTTGGACCCTGGCCGGGGTGAGCAGTGCCGGGGCGCTGCAAATCGCACTTAAAACCACAGGCACATTGCCTTTGGGGCGTCTTCTTTTGGCCGGCACCGGCCCACTGCTGTATGCTATCGCCGCTCAAATGGTGGCGGCAGATCGCCCGCCTGTCGCGGTGATCGAAACCGGGCGCCCGCTGCGCCACCCTCTGATGGCTCTGCGTTTGCCCGCCCGCGTTTTGACCGAAGCCACGCGCTATATGGGGCAACTTCTGCTTGCAGGCGTTCCGATTCTTTCGGGTACGGATTTGACCCGGATTGAGACGCGCAACGGGGCGTTGATCGCTCACACCAGCCGTCAGGGTCGCTGGGCCGAAATCAGTGTGGACCACATTGGTTTGCATGACGGGCTGGCACGCAATGACTTTGGTGTCAGCGCCGAAATGACGGGGCAAACGCCCGTGTTTCAGGCCGGAGATTGCCGGTCCGTTCTGGGGCGTTGGGCCGCCGAAGAAGATGGCAAACGTGCCGCTGAACAGGTCCTGCACGCCTTGAACGCGACGCCAGGTCGGGCGGCGATTGTGCCTGATCAGAGATTTATCAAAACGCAAACCCTGCTCGCCAAACTCTTTGCCCGCGCGCCCGCGCTTGCGGCTCCCGAGTTGCCAGACGACACCGTCATCTGCCGCTGCGAAAACCGCAGTCTGGGTGATCTGAAACAGGCGCTTCAGACAGCCTCAGAGCAAACCCAAACGACGGCCCGCACCCTGCGCCTCACCGAACGGTTTGGCATGGGGCCCTGTCAAGGCCGTCAATGCCTCGATTGGGTCGCAGCCCTCACTCCCGACACCACCAGCTTTGCCGATCTTCGCGGCAATCGCTGGCCCATCAAACCCGTCCGCGTGCGCGACATCCTTGATGCGCCCGATTTCACCGCGGACCCCTCTCACCAGGACCTCAAATGATGAACGTACAATCTCCCTCCATCGCGACCCTTCAAGAGTTCGAAGTGCGCAATCCCTATGACAACAGCCTCGTCGGCAAGGTGCATGAAACCAGCGCCGAAGAAATCCAGACAATCGTCGCCAACGCCACGAAAGCCGCCGACGCCTTTCGGTTTTCCACCCCGCATGAACGCCGCGCCCTGTTGAACAGGATCGCCGATCTGATGGGACAAGATGCGGAAAACCTGGCGCAAACCGTGTCGCAGGAAATGGGCAAAACCATCACCGAAGCGCGCAATGAGATCCGCCGCGCCCAAAACACGCTGCGCCTGTCGGGCGATGCGGCGACGTTTCTGGATGGCGACGTTTTGCACACCGGGATCGTTGCTGGCGGCCCTGATCGTCAGGCCGTGATCACCTATGAGCCGGTCGGCGTCGTCGCCGCGATCACACCGTTCAATTACCCGGTGAACCTGTTGTGTCACAAACTCGGCCCGGCGATCGCGGCAGGCAATGCGGTCATCGCCAAACCCTCACCCAAAGCACCGCTTGCGGCACAGATACTGATGGACCTGTGCGACGAGGCGGGCGCGCCGAAAGACCTGATTCAGATCGTCCATGGTGGCGCAGAGGCCGCGACCGCCTTGGCCAAGGCCCCGATTGACCTGTTAAGTTTCACGGGTGGCCCCGGCGCGGGCCTTGCGCTCAAAAACGCCTCTGGCCTTGTGCGGTGTTTGATGGAATTGGGCGGCAACGATCCGCTGTTTGTCCTGCCCGATGGGGATCTTGATGCGGCGGCGAAAACCGCTGTGGCGCAACGCTATGAGATCGCTGGGCAAAGCTGTGCTGCGGTCAAAAAGCTCTATGTGCATGAGGCGATTGAAGCCGAATTCACCGACCGTCTTTTGGCGCTGGTGGCCAATGTCGGCATGGGCGATCCCTCTGATCCCGCCACCATCATGGGGCCGGTGATTGACGCCGCCTCTGCGATTGAAATCGAAGCTCGGATTGAGGCGGCCGTGGCCGGAGGCGCGCATGTGTTGACCGGAGGCCGACGTCAGCACACCCATTTCGATCCGGTGGTGATGAATGGCGTTGATCCGCGCTCCAAACTGATGAGCGAAGAGACCTTTGGTCCGGTGATTTCCATCCGCAGCTTTACCGATTTCTCGGGCGCGATCCGCGAAGTGAATGCGGCCGGATTTGGGCTTCAGGCCGGGGTTTATACCAATGATCATAAGGCGATCAAACTGGCCTCGCGTCAGCTCAAAGTCGGCGGTGTCATGATCAACGAAGGTCCCGATTTCCGGGTCGAACATGTGCCGTTTGGCGGGGTGCGCAAATCCGGCCTTGGCCGCGAAGGGGTCCGCATCGCGCTGCGCGAAATGAGCGAAACCAAGGTTGTGATAGATTGAGGCCCCAGATGACACATATTTCGGTTTTTGGTGCGACAGGTAAAGTGGGGCGCGAGGTCTGCGCCCTGCTGACGGAAACAGACCACGCCACCCTGTCACAGGCGATATCGGCCTCTGGCACAGGCACCACTTTGACATTGGCCGAAGCCGATTTCACAGGCACGGATGTTGTGATTGATTTTTCCACACCGGATGCGGTCATGACACTTTTGGACCATCTTCAAGGCACCTCTTTGCCAGTGATCATTGGCACAACAGGTTTTTCCGCCGATCAAACCGCGCGCCTTCACGCCGAAGCGGACCACCGCGCCCTCTTGATCGGCGCCAATTTCACCAAAGGGTTTGAAGCCTTCGCCGCCGCAGCCCTTGCCCTGAGCAAAGCCTTGCCAGAGGCCGCGATTACGGTGGGAGAGGTCTATAAAGCCGACAAGAAAATGGCTGCCTCCGGCACCACCAAACGGCTGAGTGCCGAGCTTTCTGAGATCACCGGCAAAGAGGTCGATCTCGACATCCAGCGCATCGGGGATACGGCTGGTATCACCACCGTTGTTCTGGATTACAAAATCGCCACGCTGCGCCTTGAACTGAATGTGCGCACCCGCGCCGCCTATGCCGCCGGTGCGGTTGAAGCCGCCCTCTGGCTCGTTGGACGCGCCAATGGCCTTTACGCCCCCAAAGATTTGCTTGCATCCTAATGGAGAATCCCATGTCCGATCTGTCTCGCTTTGACGGTGTTTTCACCGCCCTCATCACCCCTTTCACCCAATCCGGCGATATCGACTGGGTCGCTTTTGACAGGTTGATTGACCGCCAACTGGCCGCTGGCATCACTGGCCTCGTACCTGTCGGCACCACAGGCGAGGCGGCGACCCTCACCTCTAAGGAAGCCGATGCGCTCATCGCGCATACGGTCAAACGCGCCAAGGGCAAAGCCTATGTTTTGGCCGGCACCGGGTCCAATTCCACAGCCAAAACGATAGCCGCGACACAGCGCGCAACCGAGCTTGGCGTCGATGGGGTTTTGATCGTCACTCCTTATTACAACAAGCCCTCACAACAGGGGTTGCTCAACCATTTCTCTGCGGTGGCCGACGCAACCACAGCCGATGTCGTGCTCTATTCTGTGCCCGGTCGGGCGGGGGTTGAGATTGCCCCGGATACCGCCGGTGCCCTGGCCCAGCGTCACCTCAACATCGTCGCGATCAAAGAAGCCGGTGGCGCGCCATCGCGCGTGACCGATCTGCGCACCGCCGCGCCCGGTCTGGCTATTCACTGTGGCGATGATGGTCTGGCGCTGGCGTTTTACGCGCTTGGGTCTTGTGGTCTGACCTCGGTGTTTTCGAACTATGACCCTGAAATCTGTGTTGAGCTGTACAAAGCCTGGCAGGCAGGGGATCGCTTGCGCGCCTTGGACATTCACGAGGCCCTGCGCGACATCGCCGATGCCATGTTTATCGAAAACAGCCCCGCCCCGGTGAAATACGTTCTGTCCAACGCCGGATTTTATACAGCTTCGGTGCGGATGCCGCTGGCGGAAGTGTCAGCACCATCACGGAGCGTGCTGGATCAACATGTGATGGACTTCAAAACCCGCCGGGAGGGCCTCGCCCTTTAATCCCGCCGGGAGGAAACTCGCCTGGAGGCGTAATCGCCTTGGCCACGCGGGCTGCGTCTTTGGGTCGCCGACCCCGACGCAGACGTGTGAACGAGGCGTGATTTCAGTCTTGCGGCAAAACAGAGCCGTGGGGAGAAGCGGGCGTTTGCGACTTGAGCACAAACGCCCGCCAGTCTTTTGCCTCAGTCGGCAAGAGAGCCTTCTTCGTCACGCCGGGCGTGCATTTTCGATTTCACTTTGCGACCGATGATCAGCGGCAAAATAAACCCGACGATGGCGATCACCCACAATGTGATCGACAGCGGGCTATCGACCAAGGTCAACCAATTGCCGTTGTCGATGGTGATCGCGCGGCGCAGGTTGTTTTCCATCGCATTGCCCAACAAGGTGCCAAGGATGATCGGCACCAGAGGCACATCGAATTTGCGCAAAACCCAACCCAACATGCCGAAACCCACCATGACCAACAGGTCAAAGGACGACCCCGAAATGCCGTAGATGCCGACGAAAGACACCATGGCGACAACCGGCATCAAGATACGCGGCGGCACCATCAGCACGCGGGTGAACAGGCCGACCATCGGGATGTTCATCGCCAAAAGCATGAAGTTGGCGATGAAAAGCGCGGCGATCAGCCCCCAGACCACATCCGGGTTTTGCGAGAACAACAGCGGGCCCGGCGTGATATTGAGCGACAACAGCACCGCCAACAACACGGCCGTGGTGCCTGACCCCGGCACACCCAGCGCCAACATCGGCACAAGCGCGCCACCGGCGGCGGCATTGTTGCCGGCCTCGGGCGCGGCCACACCGCGCGGATCGCCTTTGCCAAAGGTCTTGCCGTCCTTGTCCACCAAACGTTTTTCAAACGAATAGGCGATAAAAGACCCGAGCGAAGCCCCTGCCCCCGGCAAGACCCCCGCCAAGAAGCCCAAGAGCGTGGAGCGGATCATCGTCGGTGTGGTTTGTTTGAGCATTGAAAGTGGCGGCGTCAGACGTCCGACTTTGATTTTCGACGCCGTGCCGTCTGCGTCACCATGACGGTGCTCCAAAAAGATGAACACTTCGGAGAGCGCAAACAGGCCAACGATGGCAACGAGGAAATCCAAACCGTCATAGAGGTGCACTTCGCCAAAGGTAAAGCGCGGCACGCCGGTTTGGGTGTCAACGCCAATCATCGCAAAGCCAAGACCAAGTGCTGCGGCGAAGGCCGATTTGGCTTGGTTGGTCGAAGACACGCCGCCCAAGGTCATAAAAGCCAAGGCGAACAGCGCAAAATATTCGGCAGGGCCAAACAAGAGCGCAATTTTAACGAGCTGCGGCGCAAGGAAAATCAGGCCCCAAGTGGCAAAAAACGCACCGACGAAAGAGGCGATACCAGAAAGCGACAGCGCCTGCCCCGCCATGCCCTTTTGCGCCATTGGATAGCCGTCGAGACAGGTCATCATCGCCGGTTCATCGCCGGGAATGTTGAGCAGGATGGACGAAATCCGCCCACCATACATCGCCCCGTAATAGACAGACGTCAGCAAGATCAGCGAGGGCGTGGCCCCAAGACCAAGGGTAAAGGCCAGCGGGATCAAAATCGCCACACCGTTTGACGGACCGAGGCCCGGAAGCGCGCCCATGATGGTGCCAAGGAAACAGCCCAACAGGGCCAAAAGGATGTTCTGCCACGTCAGTGCAATGGCAAAACCGTCCGCGAGAGACATGAAAGTGTCCATGATGATGGTCCTTTAAAACCCAAGCGGGCCGCGCGCGAGCGACAGGCCAAGCACGAGGTGAAAGATGACATAAATCCCAACCGAGGTGCCGACACCGGTCAGCACGGTGGCCACCATGCCCGAACCAAGCCGCCATGTCAGATAGGCGGCAGCAAAAGCCGTGGCGATCACAAAGCCCAAGACGGGAAGCAATTCTGCATACAGCATCATAACCACAGCCGCCGCGAGAATTTCCGCGAAGCGGCCGAGGCTTGGCCAAGTGGGCGCGTCGTCGGGCTTAAGTGCGATGGCAATGGAACTGAGGCCGAGGATGGTGGCAATGATCAGCGGAAAGGCTTTGGGACCAACGGCATCGGAGAGGAAACTTTCCTCAATCGCCAAGGCGGCAAAGGCAAAGCCGATGGCAATAAGCAGGCCAACCAAACCAAAAATACGATCACTCATGGGGATCTCCTTTGGAGGATGTGGAAACGGACCGGTGGGGATATGAGCTGGGCGCCGCAACAGATGCGGCGCCCGTCACATCATCACAAACCAAATGGCTTATTTGATGATGCCGATGTCTTTCGAAATCGCCTGAATTTGCGCAACGCTCTCAGAGACGAATGTTTCGAAGGCGGCACCTTGCAGGTCAAGCGGCGCCATGCCGTTGTTCGCCATGATTTCTTTCCACTCAGGTGTGGCATAGAGATCAGCGATTTTTGAGACCCATGCGTCATAGGCTTCATCGCTCATGTCGCCCGGCGCATAAAAGCCGCGCCAGTTGGCACCGATGGCATCCACACCCTGCTCTTTTGCCGTCGGGAATTCGGCAAATTCACCACCAAGACGCTCGGGCGAGAGCACGGCGAGCACTCGGATGTCACCGCTGTCGACAAAGCCTTTGGCCTCGGAAATATCGCCGGTGAAGGCCTGAACGGAGCCAGCCAAAAGCTGGGTCACCGCCTCGCCGCCACCATCAAAAGCGATGTATTTCACGGTACGCACATCGTCGATGCCATAAGCATTGGCCGCGATCAGGACCTTGAGGTGGTCCCAACCGCCCACGGCGGACCCGCCCGCAACGGACACAGAGCGCGGATCGGTTTTGATCATCTCAAGCAGCGCCGGAAGATCGGCAATATCGCTGTCTTTGGCGACGGCGATCACACCGTAATCGGCACCAATCGAGGCCAACCAACGGACTTGATCCATAGTATTGCCGGGGAATGCGCCCTGAGCCAGACGGGTTGCCGTTGCAGAGGAGGCGGCCACAATCAGATCGTTGTCATCGGCGCGCTTGTTGACGACTTCGGCATAGGCCACACCACCACCGCCCCCGGCGAGGTTCACGACCTGCATGGTTTTCTCGATAAGGCCGAGGTCTTGCAGTGCTTTCCCCACCTGACGGCAGGTGAAATCCCAGCCGCCACCGGGGTTGGCGGGGGCGATACATTCGGGGTTCTCTGGGGTGAAACCCTCAGCAAATGCGCCAAAGGTGGATGCGCCAAGCAAAGCTGCGGCAACGGTGAGGCGAGTGGCCTTGATGATCATGTGTATTTTCCTCCACATTCATGTCTGTCGGGCTGTAAGGCCGCCCGAAGTCCTAAAGCCAACGCACCGCAGGTTTGCGGTCTCCTCGCGAATGGCTATGAAGGATGTGTAGACTGCAAAGCTGTCATGAACCTGTCACGGCAGATCACGCGGGCCTATGACGCGGGAGGATCGGAGGACCATGCGGATATTGATCGTTGAAGATGCGGCCGATGTGGCCGAAGCCGTGGCCATTCGGTTGGACAAATCCGGCATGGCCTGTGACATCGCCGAGAGTTGTGAGGCGGCGGAGGATTTTCTGGCGGTGCAGCGCTATGATGCGATTGTGCTCGACATCAACCTGCCCGACCGCAACGGCACCGAGCTGTTGCGCGACATGCGCACGCGCGGTGACCGCACGCCGGTGTTGATGCTGACCGCATTGTTTTCCGTCGATGACCGGGTGTCCGCGCTTGATCTTGGGGCTGATGATTATTTGGTCAAACCCTTTGATCAACGCGAATTGGAAGCCCGCCTTCGCGCCCTTGTGCGGCGTGAAGCGGATCAAAAATCGGACGCCATCTCTTTGGGACCGCTGACATTTTCGCTCGCAACCCTGAATGCGACACTTGAGGGTGTGCCGCTGAATCTGACCCGGCGCGAGGCCACGCTTTTGGGGCTGTTGTTGCGCAATCAAAAGGTGGCCCTGAGCAAGAAACGCCTGTATGACGGGTTGTTCGCCTTTGATGACGCCGATGTGGGATTAAACGCCATCGAACTCTACATCGCGCGGCTGCGCAAAAAGCTCGCAGCCTCCCCTGTGAGGATCGAAACCCAACGCGGTGTCGGCTATCGGATTTTCCAGAATGAATAGCCACATGGTCGCACTGGACGGTCAACGCACGCTGCTGTCACGGGTGATGGGCGGGGTCTTGTCGCTTTTGGCAGTAGGGGGCATTTTGGTGACGATCGCCGCCTTTGCCTACGGCAAAAACGCAGCGCGGCAATCCTTTGATCGCATTTTACTGGGTGCGGCCAATGACATCGCGGAATCAATCGACATCGTGAATGGCGCACCGATTGCGGATATTCCGGTCTCGGCCTTTGGCCTTTTGTCCCTGGCGGCGGATGATCGGATTTTTTATTCAGTGCGTGGCCCACAGGGCGAGGTTCTGACCGGCTACGCGGGCGCTGTTGCACGCGATTTTACCCATGACACGCTCACCACGCCTGCGTTTTTTGACAGCACACTACAAGGCGAACGCGCGCGGTTTGTCACGGTGGCAAGGCGGTTCTCGGAGCGGGATTTTTCCGGCGCTGTGTTTGTCTTTGTCGGACAGACTTTGCGGGCGCGCAATGCGATGGCGCTGGACCTGACCAAGGGCGCGGTTCTGGTCACGGGGATTGGAGGTATCGCTTTGCTTTTGGGGGCTTTTTTAGTGATCCGCTCGGCCATGCGACCGCTTGAAACCCTGACCCGTGACCTGTCGCAACGCGATCCCTATGACCTGACGCCCATGACCGCCGACGGGCCCGCCGAGGTTGTCGTCATGGTCCATGCGATGAACCGCTTTATGCAGCGTCTGGACCGGCAAGTCGGCGCGATGAAACATCTGATTTCCGACACCGCGCATCAGTTGCGCACCCCTGTGGCCGCGATCCGGGCGCAGGCGGAATTGGCAATAGAAGACGATCCCGCGCATCGCTCCCAACGGCTGGACCGCTTGGTGCGGCGCACACGCTCTTTGGGTACTTTGTTGGACCAAATGTTGTCGCGCGCCATGGTCATCCACCGCACAGATAACGCCCCGCCCTCCGCTGTGGATTTGCGCGACGTGGCGCTGAAGGTCTTTGAGGATCGCGACCACGAAGTTTTGGCCCCGGAGGCCGAGGTTCGATTAGAGATCGGGGATGTGGCGGTGATCGTGATGGCCGATGAAATTTCATTGAGTGAAGCGGCGAAAAACATGCTGGCGAATGCGCTGCGTCATGGCACATCACCGATCACCATCGGGGTCTGTGCCGATCAGGGCATAGGCGAGATTTGGGTCCAGGACGCGGGTTCTGGCCCGGCCGACGATGTGATCGACACCATCGGCCAACGGTTTGAACGCTCCGCCGCCTCAAAGGGCAACAGCGCGGGATTGGGCCTCTCGATTGTGCGCGCTGTGGCCGAGGCATTCGAAGGAAAGGTGCATATGGCGCGCAATGATCAAGGGTTTCGTGTCAGTCTGGCCTTGCCTGCGGACCATAGCGTGGAGGAGGTATGATGGGAGATGTATCGCCTCTGTGGCGTTTGAGTTTGATGGTGCTGTGCCTCATTGCCGCCCCAGCGATCGGCCAAGAGGCCAGCCAAAGATTTGTCGCCAAAGACACCGCACCAAGCACCGTTCTCGTGGTGCGCTCCACCACCGATATTTCGATTTTTGCCCCCGCTTTGGCGGCCTTTGTCGCGGCCAACCCAAGCGTCGAAATCGCCTATGAACAATGGGGGTCCAACGCGCTTTATGCCAACAGCCTTGCGGCCTGTGAGGGGACAGCCACGCCTGCGGATGTGGTGATTTCCTCTGGGGTGCATCAGATGGTGGATTTGGTCAATCGTGCCTGTGCCAGCGCCTATCAATCTGAATTCACAGCCCAATTGCCCGCCGCGCGTCGGTGGCGCGACGAGCTTTGGGGGATCACCCGCGAAGCCGCTGTGATCATCTACAACACCGATCTGGTCTCGGCTGAGGACGCCCCGCGCACGCGCTTTGCATTGTTGGATTTGATGCGACGTTCCTCTGACGACTTTATGGGTAAAATCGCCACCTATGATGTGGAAGCCTCCGGCCTTGGATTTCTCTTTGCCTTTATGGACAGTCAGGAGGCCACAACCTTTGGCGGGCTTTTGGAAGGCTTCGCCCGCGTCGATGCGGTGGCAACCTGTTGTTCGGCGGAAATCATCGAAGGGGTCGACAGTGGCCGATATAAAATCGCCTATAATGTCTTGGGCTCTTATGTTGATACCGTCCCGCATGCGAATTTGGGCGTGATTTACCCCGAAGATTACACGTTGTTTTTGTCGCGCGCTTTTATGATCCCAAAAGGCGCGCACCAAGGTGCTACGGCGGGCGGGTTTTTGGACTTTCTCCTGTCGCCCCGAGGCCGCGCCCTGTTGTCCCAGAGCACGCTCATTCATGACAGCAACAGCGATGAAACCGCCGCAAACGAAAGTGCGACGCGCTACATTCCCATTGGGCCGACCTTGCTTGTAGCGATGGATCGACACAGGCGCGCCCGTTTTATCGAAAAATGGCGTGATAGTTTTGGTGTGGATGCGGTGAAATAACCGGGGCGAACCTCGTCGAGACAGCACCTCATAGGGCCGCGTCCTCAAACACATGAACCACCCAATCCAGAAACACCCGTACTCTGGGGGAGAGTTGTCGGTTCTGGGGTGAGTAGGCGGCGAGGAAAATGGGTGGGGGTGGCGCATTGGTCAGGACTTCCACCAGCCTCCCATCCTCAAGGTCATCCAGGAAACGATACTTTGGTGCTTGCACGAGGCCGAAGCCTTCTCTTGCCAAGTGATGCACCGTGTCTGCGTCATTGGCCGTCACAGTTGCAGGCAAAGAAACTTCCTCAAAACCCGTCCCAACTTTGAACTCAAGCGGCATCGCCGTTCCGGTTCGCGACGACAAAAACCCCACCATACGATGACCGTCGAGGTCTTTGACGGACTGCGGTGTGCCGTATTTTGCAAGATACTCGGGGCTGGCGCAGGTGATCTCCGGGATGCTGGCGAGTCGCCGCATCATCATGGTGCTGTCCTCCGGTTCTCCGGCGCGGATGACACAGTCGACCCCTTCGCGCACCAGATCGACCAATCGTTCCGTCTGACCAAGTTGCAAGGTGATCTTGGGATATCGGGCGAGGAACCCCGACAGGCGCGGCAACAAAAAAACCCGTGTGAGTGTGCCAGGGGCATCAATGCGCAAAAGGCCCGAAGGTTCGTGTCCACGCAAGGCACCTTCTGCCTCCTCCAAATCGGCCAGGATCGACAGGCACCGTTGGTAATAGGCCGCACCATCGGGCGTGGCGGCGATGTGTCGTGTCGTGCGGTCGAGCAAGCGACTTTCCAAATCGCGCTCCAACCGTTGAATGGCTTCGCTGGCGGTTGAGCGCGGAATGTTCAGATCGGCGGCGGCTTTGGTAAAACTGCCACGCTCCAGAACACGGACAAAAAGGCGCATCGTCGCAAAGCGGTCTATCATTTGTTCGTCATTCCCGAATTATCATTCCAATTATCGCCGGATTATCTGGAATCTATTCCGGTTTATCTACCGTGACAACAGACCGGAGATCGACATGAAACACCCTACTCAAAACACAATCGTCACTGGCGCCAGCAAAGGGATCGGTGCGGCCATCGCACTGCGCCTTGCTCGGGACGGCCATGCTGTTCTGATAAATTATGCGCGTGACAAAGCCGGTGCTGATCGCGTCGTCAAAACGATAAAGCAGGCGGGCGGTCAAGCGATTGCGGTCCAAGGCGATGTCACAAAGCCATCCTGCATGGCCGAGGTGTTTGACGCTGCTGAACAGGCCTTCGGACCCGTCAGCGGTCTGATCAACAATGCAGGCATCATGCGCGGCGGCCCGATTGGCACCGCGACAGATGATGACTTTGACGCACAATGCGCCGTCAATTTTGCGGGCGTCTTCAGAGGCATGCGCGAGGCCGCCCATCGCCTGACGGAGGGCGGAACCATTGTCAGCCTGTCCTCCAGCGTCGTTGGTCTCTACCAGCCAAACTACGGCCTCTATGCCGCGACCAAAGCCGCCGTCGAGGCGATGACCCATGTGTTGGCAAAAGAACTTGGCCCGCGTGGGATCACCGTCAACGCCGTCGCGCCCGGCCCGGTGGACACCGAATTTTTCATGACCGGGAAACCCGATGCCTTGGTCGAAAGCATTAAGAACATGAACCCGTTTGGGCGTCTTGGGACGCCTGATGACATCGCTGCCGCTGTGGCTTTTCTCGCTGGCCCTGATGGCCGCTGGATCAGTGGCCAAACCCTTCGCGCCAATGGCGGCGTGATCTAACCCCCCCTCCCCTTGAAAGGACGACCAAATGCCATTTGCAAACTACAAATTGCCACAAGACTCCCTCACCACGGCACAGAAAGAAGACCTGATCCACAAGACAACCGACCTTCTGGTTGGGTTCTTTGGAGAGGTCGTGCGCCCCAACACAATGGTCCTGATCGAAGAGGTCAAGGATGGTGGGTACGGCCGCGCTGACGAAGTGTTTGTGCTGCCGGATGAGTATCGCGCCAAGGGCTAAGTCGCCTTTTGCACGGGGCAGCGATGCAAGCCGCTGCCCCGATGGGTGCTGACGATGAGTGCTGACAAAGACCTGTGGTTTCAACACCCGTCTTCGCGTTCGACCAAGGATCACTCAGAGGATCACCAAAGCACAGAAACGCCCGCAAAAGCGCTGTGGCCAGCAATCAGGCCACAATAGGCGATCAGCGCGTAGACACTCCGCCTGACATCGCCCTTTGCAAAGACCGCCCGCAGGGACGCGCGTTTTGCATGGTGCCACAGGGTCTGCCATGTCTGCATCCCCAGTTCTTTTTGCCGCCGCCGATCCAGAAGCCGCATCCCAAGGATGGCAAACCCGCCCAGTGCGCCAAACAGCAACACATGCGCCAAATCGCCATTGGGCAACAGATGCAAACCTGCCCAAAGCAGAAACCCCAACAAGAGCGGATGACGGTGCACCCGCACGAAACCCGGTCGCGACGGATCAAACGCGTCATTCTTTGCCCCTCCGAAGGAGAAGGGATTTGGCCGCCCAAGCGACAGGGCGAATATCATGCAGACCGCCAACATCCCGATCCGTGTCACAGTCAGAGTGACCGCAGATTGTGGCCACAACAGAACCGGATCGGGCCAGTTGGCCGCGCGGATCAGCAGTAAAAGCATGGCCAGCGACAAAAGCGAGTATAGAATGGTGAAGCCCCGCGCGCCCACCGCCGCCACCGCCCGGCGTTTGACGGCGGGTCGGGTCGGGATCGAATGGCTGAACAAAAACAACGCGAACATCGCCCCATAGGCAACCCAGTTCATGTCACAGACCTCCTCAATGGGACCGTTTCGCAGACCACAGCATCGGGGCATACTGTATGGCGAAGCCCAGAAATGCCACAATCCAAAAGCCTCCCGAAAGCTGATACAGCCCGGTCAGTGGCACAAACCCGGCCAGAAACCGCAGGATTGTGGCGGCAAAGAGCGCGACGTAGATCGCCACGGTCCCACGGCTGGCCTGCAGGGCGCGCCCGGTATGACCCAGCGAGGCACGGCTCATCACCGACAGCGTCATCCCACCAATCACGCCTGCGGTCCACAGGTGCACTGCGGCAGGCCCCGCCAACAGCTCCGGCCACAGGATCGAGGCACTGACAGCCAAAGCCCCGAGCGGCAAGCAGAGATAACTCATGTGCAAGACAATCAGAATCGGTTCGCGCCGGGTCAATAGCCCTTGCCAACGGCTCAGGCGGATCAGGTGCAACACGCCGATCACGGCAAGGAGAAGTGCAGTGATCACATGCGACGGAGCCGCCCCCCATGCCAAAAGCGCCAGAGCGCTCAGGGCCAACGTGGCTTTGTCAAACCGCTGCATCGGCGGCACCGGACGCGCCACATGTCCCACCTTCACCAACCAGTTGCGGGTAAAAGACGGGATGATCCGACCGCCAATCAAGGCGACCATCATCAACGCCGAGCCAAGCCCCAGCCGCATTCCGAAACCCGTCGCCGCATTGCCCCCGCGCCCGGCCTCCAAAAGGAACAGAAGGTCAGAGAGGGTAAACACCATAAGCAGGAGCAACACGGGCAGGTTGCGCCAATTCCGCCCCGCAACGATCTCCCGCAGCAAGAACGCCCCGAGCACCAGTGGAAAGGCAAGGTCGGTGGCGACCGCATAGCCGAAAGGGATCAGCCCCGAAAACAGCATGGCGATGCGCCCTATGCCCCAGAGCGCGAACACCCCGATCAGGGGCGTGCCGACCACCGGCAGCCGACCGGTCCAGTTGGGAACAGCCGTCAAAAGGAACCCGGCGATGATCGCGCCGAGATAGCCAAACAGGAACGCATGGGCGTGCCAACTCACCGGATCGAGCCGTGACGGCAGGGTGAGCGCCCCGGACAAGACCAGAATCCACAGGCACATGGCACAGGCGGCCCAAAGCGATCCAAAGAGGAAAAACGGGCGAAACCCATAGGAAAACAGGGCTGGCCCCGTCCAACGGCGCATCTGTTCAGTGGAAGAAACGGGCATTCTCAAAGTCCTTTCAAGTGTCGGCAGCATCCATCAGGCGTCGGATATGACAGGCAAAGGCATAGGTGGCAGGCAGCGCGATGAGCGCGCCAAGCCCCAATGACACCGAGGTGGTCGCAACCGGCAAGCCGAGCCACGACCCAATGAGCGAGGCGAAAAAAACATTCACCGCAAAAGCGCCCCAACCGAAAGGAAAGAGCAGCAGTGCGATGCGTGCGGCGCTCCAGTGCCCCGTGCCGTGTCGGGTCATCGCCGCGCCACCACCCGTGCCACCGCAATCAATGCGGCAATCAGTGCCAATGTGGCGAGAAAGAACCAAAGTTCCGCCGTGGCGGATTGCGCCTGTGGGATTGGACGGTCGAACGCCTCGGCAAAACCCGATACGGGGATGAGGGCGATGAAAAGGATTAGAAAACGCATATCAACTCTCCTGTGTGAGACTGCGGTAAATATCGGGAAGGGCCCGCAAGAGCCGTTCGGGATGCGGCAAAAGCGTGAACCCGCCCCGGCCAAAAATACGGGCGAACCAGTCCTGCCCGTCTTCATCGATGATCACCCCATGCAACGACAGCCCGGCCCGGCGCGCCTCGCGCACCGCCATATGGCTGTCCTCGATGCCGTGCTGGCCTTCGTAATGATCAAGATCGTTGGGCTTGCCATCGGTCAAAACGATCAACAGCTTGTGGCTGGCCCTTTCTTTTGCCAATTCCGCGCTGACATGGCGGATCGCCGCGCCGAGCCGGGTGAAATGGCCGGGTTTGAGGGCGGCGATATTGTCTTGCACAGGAAGTCCCATCGGATCGGAAAACCCTTTGACCCGCGCAAGGAAAACCCGGTCACGCCGGAGCGAGGAAAACCCCCAGATGCCAAACCGATCGCCTGCGGCGTCGATCCCGGCACTGAGCGCCGACATGGCCTCACGGGCCACATTGATCACCGAACTGTCGCCAATCGCCGCCTCGGTCGAGCGCGACGTGTCAATCAGAAAGGCAACCGTCAGATCACGGTCGACTTGGCGCGCTTGTTGCCAGATACGATCCGTCCCACGCCCGCTGGCGATGATGTCAGTGCGGTTGCAAATCACCGCGTCGAGGTCCAATTCGCTACCGTCGATTTGACGCGGGCGCAGGATGCGTTTCGGGCGCAGCGCCTCGAATTGCCGCCGCACCGCGCGAATGTGGCGCGGATCGGCCCGAAACCCGTCATTGGGGCCAACGGCAACAGGGGCTTCGAGCACCCGGCAATGGCCCTGCATATAGCTGCGGGTGCGGTGGTTCCATTCGGGATAAACATGCGTGCCCGCCAGCCGCTCATGTTCGGCATCGACCGGAGAGAGATCAAGATGCAACCGAAGCCGGGTCGCCGCCTTGCGATTGTGTTTGCTCAGGGTGATCTGGTCCTGATCATCCGCTGCCTTGGCGGCGTTCTCTTCGTCGTCATCGTCAACCGAGCGGTTGATGTTCATCGACTCGACCCAAGAGAGAATGGATTCAAACCTGTGGATGATAAAACTGTCGCGCCGCCGCGTCTGATCGAGATCGCGACGCTCGCCGAGCTTGCGTTTGGTGCTGGCCGCACCGGGGGCGGCAGTCTTGCTCTGAGCCTGATCCTCGCTCGCACCACGACCGGATGTCAGACGTTCGAACCGCAGCCAGATCGGCACCTGAGCGAGCGGCATATAAGTGCCCGTTTCGCTTGGCGGCACACCGGCGGATGAGACCTCCCCACCAAGCTGATCCCGCAACGCCTGTTCCATCATGGCTTCGGCGGGAGGGCGCGCCAGATTCACGCGGCGTCCGAGGGACAAAAGCGCAAGGTCACGATAGGCCCTGCGCAGACCGGGACAGCGCAGATAGGCGTGATCGCAGGCCTGCGCATTGGCCCGGATTTGCGCGCAATCCATCGCCGGGCCTACAGATTCCGCAGGCAAATCCGGCATCTCTTGACCGCTCACGGCCGCCAAAGCGATGAGCCAAAAATACGCGACGCGGTTGAGGCGCACTTCTGGAAACACATCAATGACCGGCGGCAAGCGCAGGCGCTCGCCATCAAAGGCCGCCACATGTTCTGTTTCGCGGGCGGACCCGAGTTTGCGGCGCAACGCCATGCGATGCCGAACCGGTGTTGGGGCGGCTTCGACAAGCTCCACCCCCGCATCGCCACCGAGCGCGCGAAACACCACCGTCAGAGAGGGGCGCAATGAGGAAAGGGTCACGCCCGCCTCCGGGAACCTTGTGTCGGCACCGATGTCTTTGGCCAAATCATGCCACAGGTTGCCGACCGTCTCTTCCGGTTCCATCAGGTCCATCAAACGCATGGCGCGGCTCCTATCCGTAGATCGTCGAGACCAGATCACGCAGCGCCTGCTGCACATCCGGTTCATCGGTGAGCGGTTCGATGATGGCGACCTGAATCGCCTGATCGACACTCATATTGCTGGCCATCAGCCGCGCCGCATAGGTCAGAAGCCGGGTGGACACGCCCTCTTCAAGATCCATCCCGGACAGGGCGCGAATATGCCCTGCGAGCCGCACCAATGGCGCGACACGTCCGGGTTCCAGCCCGCTTTCGGCACTGACCACCGCAATTTCCACCTCTGGCTCCGGGAAGTCGAACGAGATCGAAAGGAACCGTTGACGGGTCGAGGGTTTCAAACGTTTGAGCACGTTTTGATAGCCCGGATTGTAGGAGGCAACGAGCATGAAACCCTTTGGCGCGGCAAGCTCCTCCCCCGTGCGGTCGATCATCAGAGTGCGGCGCGAGTCCGTCAGCGGGTGCAGCACCACGGTGACGTCCTTGCGCGCCTCAACCACCTCGTCGAGGTAACAGATCGCGCCCTCACGCACGGCGCGGGTCAGTGGCCCATCAACCCATTCGGTTTCACCTCCCTTGAGCAGGTAGCGCCCGATCAGATCGGCCGCAGAGAGATCGTCGTGACAGGCCACGGTGTAGATCGGCTTGCCCAGAACTGCGGCCATATATTCGACAAAGCGGGTTTTGCCGCAGCCGGTCGGCCCCTTCAGAAGAAGGGGCAAACCGTTTTCATAGGCCGTTTCGAACAGGCCGCATTCCATACCCGTTGGCTGATAGAACGGCAGATCGGGGGGCGTGGGTGAAAGATCGAGGGTCATGGTCATTCTCCTGCGACGGATTGTGCTGGGCCGGGTTGAATCACCTCACGTTTGCGCACCACAACGAGCGAGTAGATGAACAGGAGCGCGCCGATGACCACCGCAGCCCCCGCGCCAAAGCGCATCAGGTAGAAGAGCGACAGGCTGTCCTGAACATCCATGTAATTTTCGCCCAGCACACGCTGCATATGGGTCTGGATCGTCCCGGCAAAGGTCAGCACAAAGGTCATAAAGGTCATGCCGCCGGTCATCAGCCAGAAAGACGCCATGTTGAGCACCTGGTTATAGGGATCACGTCCGCGCAGCATCGGCATGGCGTAGGTAAAGACCGCGAGATTAAGCGCGACATAAGCCCCGTAGAAGGCAAGGTGACCATGGGCGGCGGTGATCTGTGTGCCGTGCGAGTAGAAGTTCACCCCATGCAGCGTGTGCAAAAATCCCCAAACGCCCGCACCAAAGAAAGCCACAGTGGAGGACCCGAGCGACCACAGAAGCGCGGCCTTGTTCGGGTGATTCTTGCGCCCTTTCCAGACCATGACGAAGGCGAAGGACATCATCAGAAAGAAGGGGATGACTTCGAAGGTGGAGAAGATCGACCCGATCCACTGCCAATAGCCCGGCGTACCGATCCAGTAGAAATGGTGGCCGGTGCCAAGGATGCCGGAGAACAGCGCGGTGGCGACGATGACATAGAGCCATTTTTCGACCACTTCGCGGTCTACACCAGTGAGCTTGAGCATCAGATAGCCAAGGATCGCGGCCATGACGAGTTCCCATGTGGCTTCGACCCAGAGGTGAATGACCATCCACCAATACATTTTGTCGAGGCTCAGGTTATCGGGATTGATGAAGGCGAAGACCCACAGCAGGCACAACAACCACAGCCCCATCAAAAGTACGTTGGTGATCGCGGTTTTGCGCCCGGCGAGAACCGTCATCGAGATGTTGAACAAGAAAATGACAGCCGCGACAAGAATGCCGAATTTCACCCACAAGGGTTGTTCGAGGAACTCGCGGCCGCCGTGAATGCCGACAAGGTAGGAACCGACCGCGCCCAGCGTGCCAACCATCAAAATGATCAATTGGAGATAGGCGAGTTTGACGGAGTACAGTTCGCGTTCCGATTCTTCGGGAACGAGGAAATAGGCCGCGCCGAAAAAGCCCAGCAGCAGCCAGACGATCAGCGCGTTTGTGTGGATCATGCGGATCACGTTGAAAGGCACGATCTCGGACAGGGTGTTGGGTGAAACGTAGATCCAGCCCGCCAAAAGCCCGCCCAGCACCTGAATGCCAAACAGCGCCATAGCGCAGTAGAAATAGGCTTTCGCCACAGATTGGGATTGGTATTTCATGGGTTATTCTCCTTAGCCCGCGTCATTCGGCGGCCAGCCTTGGGTGTCGGTTTGATCGGCCCAGCGCAGGAACTCAGAGAGCGCGCGCATCTCTTCCTCGGTGATCTCGAAATGCGGCATCTGGCGGCGGCCTTCGATGCCCGAAGGCTGCGCCTGCATCCATCCGTCGAGGATTTCATAGGCGGTTTCCGGGTCATCGGCGACGCCCCAGCGGGTCATCACATTGCCAATCTCAGGGGCGAAATAGGCACCTTCGCCATGCAGCGTGTGACAGTTGATGCAGGAATTTTTTTCCCAGACATGTTTGCCGAGCGCGACCTGTTCGGTCAGCGGCATCCCTGCGGTAGACGTTTTGACGATATGTCGGTGGCTCTGCGCGGTCAGCGCAATGAACACCACAACGAAGAAGATTGATCCTCCGTAAAAGATGTTTCGCGCCCGCGTTTTGGTCAGAATTTCAGCCATGGTGGGCCTCTCTTTGGGTCACTTGATGACCAGAGAGGTAACCGTCCTGAAATGTGCGAAGTTTGCGCTGGCGCAACGTTTCGATACATTCAGCTCTTTAGATTGATCGGGGAAAGGACGCGCCATGCCTCTGACATCCCCGCTCAATACCGATCTGACCCTGAATGAGCTTATGGAAACATGGCCCGCGACGATTCAGGTTTTTTTACGCCACAAAATGCTCTGTGTCGGCTGTCTCGTCACGCCCTTTCACACAGTTGAAGACGCCTGTGCAGAATACCATCTTGATCAGCACGCCTTTGTCGCGGAATTGCGCGAGGCGGTTATGTCGGCACCCCACCCCGGCACATCAACACAAGACGGTGGGGATCGGTCACGGTGATCCGCTTGCGGCGACTCGACACCAACCCCTGTTTTTCCCAAGCACTCAACAAACGCGATACTGTATGTAATGTGGTGGCAGTCATTTCCGAGAGGTCCTGACGGGTGATCGGAAAGTCGATCTCGATGCCGCCCTCAACCTTGCGACCGGTCTGGTTGATCAATCGCAAAAGCGCATTGGCAACACGTTGCTCGACCTGTTGCGTCGCCATCTCAACGATGCGGTTGTTCATTTCGCCAAGGCGCTGTCCCAGCGTCTTGTAAGTCTCGGTGGCGAAACCGTCGTAACGCGCAACGAAATCGTCCCAAACCCGCATGGGCCAACTCAAGATGATCGCCTCAGACGCCGTCACAGACGTTGCCGGGTAAGTGTCACGTCCAATCGCCCTGGCAATGCCAAACAATTGGCCGGACGGGATGTGGAGGGCGATGACCTGCTCTCCGGTCGCGGTGATCCGCATCACCCGGATATAGCCGTCCAGCAACATATAGAAACGTTCCGCCGGCGCGCCTTCTTCAAAGACCGCAACGCCCTCGCCGAGGCGGCGGACACTTGCCATGTCCAGAATCTCACGAATCTGCCGCTTTTCCAACTTTGAGAAGGGCGGCACATGACTGAGCAGGCTCTCATCAAGGCGCGGCAATGTTTTGGCTGTGTCAGACATTGTTCTTTCTAAACACGTTAGAGCGCGGCGTCCAATAGATGCGTATCGCATGGGAGAAACGATGAGAAGTTTGTGCCACCGCAAACTTCGCCTTGGAGGCGGGTCTATAAATAAGTCGAAAACAAATCAACCGAAAGGACAGACAATGTTTCGTACCCTGATTTCTGGACTGGCTCTCGCCACTTTGCTTGGCAGCGCAGCCAACGCGGAGGTGTTCGAAGTGCATATGCTCAACAAGAGCGACAATGGCACAATGGTTTTCGAACCCGACCTCGTGCAGATCGCGCCCGGTGATACCGTCAAATTCATTCCCACGGACAAAGCCCATAACGCAGAAAGCGTCGATGGCATGATCCCTGCCGGAGTCGAGGCCTTCAAAGGTAAGATCAACCAGGAACTCGACGTGACCTTCGATGCCGAAGGTGTCTATGCCGTCAAATGCAATCCGCATTTCGCAATGGGCATGGTGATGACGATCAAAGTCGGCGATGCCGCCGCCCCAGATGATTTCCTTGCCGGGCGTTTGCCGAAAAAGGCCAAGGAACGCTTTGAGACACAACTCGGCAAACTCTGAACATTGCCGTGAACAAAATTAAGACCCAACGCACAAGACACAACAATCCATAAAAATCTTGGAGGGTCTCATGACCACATATATCAACCCCGGCCTCGTGAAAACCAATCGTCGCAATGTGCTGCGCGGCTCTCTTCTTGCCGGTGCCGCGGCCGCTGTTGGCGGTGCCGCTCTGGCGACACCGGTGCGCAAATCCGCGCCTCTGGCCGCCCCACGCGCCGCCGCGCCTCAGTTCATTCAGGCCGAAGCTCAGGCTCAGGCCGTCGCGCCGAAAGTGGACCTGTCGGGATACACCCGCGTGAAACAGGACCTTGTCGCGCCACCCTTTGCCCCGGTCCACGAACAGGTGGCAACCAGCGGCCCCAAAATCGTCGAAATCACCATGGATACAAAAGAGGTGCTGTTGACAGTGGATGAGGACACGGGTGCCGAAATTTGGGCGCTCACCTACAACGGTTCCGTCCCCGGTCCGCTGGTCATCGTGCATGAGGGTGATTATGTCGAACTGACCCTGCGCAACCCGGTGGATTCGATGATGGAACATAACATCGACTTTCACGCCTCCACAGGTGCCTTGGGCGGCGGCGGGTTGACTCATGTCTTCCCCGGCGAGGAAACCGTGTTGCGTTGGAAAGCCACCAAACCGGGCGTGTTCACCTATCACTGTGCACCGGGCGGGGCGATGATCCCCTATCACGTCACCCATGGGATGAACGGTGCGGTGATGGTGTTGCCGCGAGATGGGTTGAAAGACCGCGATGGCAACGCGCTCACATACGACCACATCGCCTATATCGGCGAACAGGATTTCTACCTGCCACTCGACGAAAATGGCGACTACAAGACATATGAGACAGCCGGCGAAGACTACGCCGACAGCATTGATGCCATGCGCACGCTGACCCCGACCCATTCCGTGTTTAATGGCTCTGTCGGCGCGCTGACAGGTGAGAACGCGCTGAAGGCCAAGGTCGGAGAAACAGTCCTGATGATCCACAATCAGGCCAACCGCGACACCCGTCCACACCTTATTGGCGGCCATGGCAACCATGTCTGGGAAGCCGGGTCCTTCTCTGACGCCCCTCAGACAGGTCTTGAAAGCTGGTTCATCCGGGGCGGCTCAGCCGGCGCGGCGCTCTATACGTTCGAACAGCCGGGGGTTTACGCCTATGTGAACCACAACCTCATTGAGGCGGCTCTTCTTGGTGCCACCGCGCATTTCGTCGTCGAAGGCGAATGGAACAACGCCCTGATGGAACAAGTCGTCGCTCCGAAGAGTATTGAAGCCTAAGGAGGGGCCAAACCAATGACCGTTTCCGTATCTGATATGATCTTTGCGTCCCTTCCAAGGATCGTGGCAGGTATGGCGACGGTCACGCTCGTCGGGGGCGCGTGGTGGATGCTGCGCGGCCCCGACTTGTCCTATGTGCCCGAGATGGCCGAACAGGCGGTCGTGCTGTCCGACGACCATAAGATTTTCGTGCAGAAATTCGAAGTGACTGTGGCCGAATGGAACCAGTGTCACGCCGATGGCGCCTGTGATCTGGAACTGCGCGCCCCTGCACATGAAGACCCTGTGTTCCTTCCGGCCACGGGGCTGAATTTCGTAGACGTCAACCAGTACCTGGACTGGATCAACCGTCATTCGCGTCATCCCTTCAGACTGCCGACGGCAGAGGAATGGGATTTCATGGCCAAAGATGTTTTACCCGAAGAACCGGACCCGATCTTTACAGATCCGGCGTTGAGCTGGGCATCCAGCTATCTGATCGAAGGCCTCGCGCCGCGGCGTCTGGTGCGACAAGGCAGTTTTTCCGTCAGCCCCGAGGGCATTGTCGATCTTGATGGCTCCGTCTGGGAATGGACTGAAGATTGCTTTGCCGGTGACGGTGGAGGCATCATCGACCGCGATCGTTGCCCGGCCTTTTTTGCCGGCGGCGAACATGTTGCCGCGATCCCGTTTCTGGTCCGCGACCCGGCCCGCGGCGGCTGCGCTGTCGGCAGCCCGCCTGCCCATCTCGGACTGCGATTGGTGACAAACAAGGAAATAAAGGGCGGTGGTGTGTGACGTGGTAAGAAATAGGTCCGGTTGACCGACGAACGGCTTACCATACGCGTTGACCTACGCCAAAAGGCGACGTCTTGTTTCAACGAGTTGCGCAATCTGATGTCAATGCTCTGATAAGGCGTATTAAGGCGTATCTTTCCATATCGGGATCTGCGCCCCGGACAGGAGAGGAAAGCCATAAGCCCCGCTCCATTTGGGCCAAAATTTGGCGGCGCGTCTATTGCCTCTCTTTTGCGCGTCTCGCGCTAACCCCGATCAGTGCGCATCCGTACTCAGGAGGCCAAAAGAGAGCGTCGTCACGACCGCGACCAACGTGTTCACAATACCGGGGCTGAGGTTGACAGCTCCGGTGTGTCCTTCCAAGGTCAAAGCACCGTGCAGGCCGTCGAAACGTTTGCCTCTGCCTTTCCCTTCCTCCCGGTCCAATATCTCCAAAGGAGTTTTCGATGAAAAGTGAAACCAACACCCCCGATGCTGCCTCTGTTGCCAATGATTTCGAAGAACTGACCAAGCAATTGGCCGTTTTGCGCGAAGATATTGCAAAGCTTGCAAAATCAGTCGGCGCAACGGCAACAAAGCAAGGGCGCGACATGGGCGCTGATATTGCCGAAGGCTTTGATGAAGCGCAAAAATATGTCGAACGCAAAGGCCGCAGCGCAGAGGAGCAGCTTGAAACATCGGTCGCCACACATCCCTTTATGGCCATTGGCCTTGCCGCGCTTGCCGGGCTGGTGATTGGCGCCCTGTCGCGGCGTTAAGACCAATGTTCAGCTCTCTTTTGCACCGCGCGGAGCGTGACGTCAAAGATGGCGCGCGCAAGCTTCTTTGGTCAGCGCTGGCGGTTGTGATCGCTGGTCTGACAGCGGGTGTGGGCGTTTGCTTCGTGTTGCTTTGGGCCTATATGACGTTGAGCGCAGAGGTCGGCCCACGCATGGCATCTCTTGTGATGGGGCTCGGTTTGATCCTCTGTGCGGCCGTCATTTTGGCGCTGTCCGCCCATCAGGCTCGCCTCGAACGGACCAAAACGCCAGATCCGCAGCCTGCCCCACACCGCGCGCCCAAACCTGCGCCGTCAGACCCTGACATCGAAACCCTACCGTCGCTCGTGGCTTTCACGGCGGCGTTCGTATTGGCCAGATATCTGGCGAATCGCAACGCAGATGAGTAAGCATTTTTACGGGACCGCGCTATCGTGACGCCACAATGATCCATAAGGAACCCAGATGCCCGATGATCCCTACAAAGTGTTAGGTCTCACCAAGTCGGCAACCGCAGATGAGATCAAAAAAGCCTACCGCAAACTGGTGCGCACCAGCCACCCTGACCTGCACCCGGATGATCCCGGTGCAGAAGATCGGTTTAAAGCGATTGGGACGGCTTATGATCTTTTGAAAAAGCCCGAAACCCGCGCGCGCTATGATGCGGGCGAGATTGATGCACAGGGGGCGGAGCGGCCCCCGCGCCAATATTACCGCGATTTTGCGGACACCTCCGACAATGCCTATCGGCAACGGAGCGGCTTTGGCGCGCAGTCTGACCCGGCCGATATTTTCGCCGAAATCCTGCGCAACCGTGCACGGCAATCCGGCGGCGGCGGGTTTGGCGCACAAGGGGCCTCTGCGCGTGGTGCCGACCTGCGCTATAGCCTTGAGGTGCCGTTTCTGGAGGCCGTGTTGGGCACGAAAACGCGCATCACCTTACCGGACGGTCAGGCCCTTTCGGTGAGTATTCCCAAAGGCACGATGGATGGCCAAACCTTGCGCCTGCGTGGTAAGGGCGCGCCCGGATTTGGGCAAAGCCCCGCCGGAGATGCGTTGATCACCGTGTCCGTGCGCCCGCATCCGGTGTTTCACCGCGACGGAGATGACATTCTCCTGACGCTACCGATCACCATTGAAGAGGCCATTTTGGGCGGCAAAGTCAGCGCGCCAACGATCCACGGACCCGTGGATTTGACCGTTCCTCCCGGTAGCAGTTCGGGGCGCATTCTGCGGTTGAGAGGCCGTGGTGTTGAACGCGCCGGGGCCAAAGAGAAAGGCGATCAAAAGGTCGAGCTTAAAATCGTCGTCCCGCCCGAGGTTGATGCCGATTTGCGGGACTTCCTGACGGCGCGGCGCGGCAAAAACACTTTTGATCCTCGGATTGATCTGATGAAGGGGGGCCACTCATGATTGAACATTTTTCTGAAGAGGAGGTGATCACCACAATCACCCGATTGAGCCGGGACCAACTTGTCCGCTTCATCGAGGCCGAGTTTGTGCGACCGGATCGGGGTGAGACGGGCTATGTGTTTCGGCGCATCGACATCGCCCGGTTGGAATTGCTGTGCGATCTGTCGTTTGATTTGGATCTGGATGAAACGGCCTTGGGCGTGGTGATTTCTCTGATTGATCAACTCCATACCGCTCACCAAGAACGCCTTGCCATTGAACGCGCCATTCAGGCGCTGCCGGCGGATGTACATGCGCGGATTTTGGAGAGCTTGGGCGCGTCATAAGGCCCTTACAGAAGAATTTGTGGCTCCTGTAATCCTGTCATACCCGCGTCACAGGCATAAACCACCCCTTGCGCCGCATCCGGCATCGGGATGTCTTCGCGCGCGGTCGTCACAAACAGCGTGGTCAAATCCGCGCCGCCAAAGGCCGGACAGGAGCTATGAGTCCCGCCAACCGATATGGCGCGATCAAACGAGCCATCCGGCAAATACCGCGCCACGCGACCCGCCCCCCATTGTGCATTCCAAATCCCGCCCTCGGCATCCACTACCGCACCATCGGGGTTCAATCCCGCGTCTTGCAGGTCAAGAAACACCTCAGATGCGCCGATGGGCCAGCCGGAGGCGTCGAGCGCCTGACGGTTGATCTGTCCGGTCTTGGTACAGGCGAAATAGGCAATGCGCCCATTGGGGGCGAAACAGATGGCATTGGGGATGGTCAGCCCGTCAAACAACCGCACAATCTCGCCTTTGTAATAGCGATAAATCGCCCCCAGACCGGGTTCGGCGCGCTTGCCCATGGTGCCGATCCAAAAACCGCCCTGCCGGTCGGCACGGCCATCGTTCGATCGCGTTTCGGAACGATCCGCCTCCAAAGGCGCAACCAAATCGCGCCGTCCGGTTGCAATGTCAAACCGCCAAAGGCCCGTCTCCGAGGCGATCAAAAGCGTGTCATGATCGACCCAACCCGCCGCCGAATGATGTTCGTCAAACTGCCACATCCGCGCGGTCTCGCCCTGACGGGACAACAGGCGGCATGCGATGATGTCGAACCAAAAAAGCTCTTGGCGCAGCGGGTGCCACAGCGGCCCTTCGCCCAAAACACATGGGCGGGGATCAAAAACCTGCGCATTCATTGGCCAAACACCGCGTCATAAGCGGCGACAATGCTGCGTGCCTTGTTGCGGACCACATCGACACTGTCGCCCGGTTTGTAAATCGCCGATCCGATGCCAAAGCCATCGACGCTGGCCGCCGCCCATTCGGCAAAATTATCCGGGGCGGCGCCTCCAACGCAAAGCACTTCGGTGCCCGCGGGCAAGACGGCGCGGATGGCTTTCAATCCTTCAGGCCCCAAAAGCGCGCCGGGGAAAAGTTTCAACCCATCCGCTCCGGCTTTGAGTGCCGCAAAGCATTCCGACGGTGTCATCACGCCGGGATAGGACAGCATCCCGGCGGCTTTCGTCGCTTGGATCACCTCGGGGTCCATGTTGGGCGACACGACGAGTTGCGCACCGATGGTTTTGAGCTGCGCCACCTGAGCAGTCTCAAGCACGGTCCCTGCACCGATCACCGCCTGCGTGCCGCAGAGTTTGACCATGGCGGCAATTGAGGCAAACGGGTTCGGCGAATTCAACGGCACCTCGATCTTGGTGACGCCCTCAGCGATCAGCGCTTCGGCGATGGGCACCGCCTCATCTGGGGTGATGCCGCGCAAAATGGCGATGATGTTTCGTGTCATGCGATGTCCTTATGGCTCAAACATATGTGGGTAAGCGGCGCATAATCCGCGCAGGGCAAGATCACGCCCGTCCTCAATTTGCGGCACAGCACCAATCTCGGAAAGGGCGCGCGCGTAAAGCGCGGTCAAGGACCCGGCACCGATCAAAGCCACCTTTTGCCCGTTCCAAAAATCGCGGGTCGCGGCCAGTTCCATACCGATCAAAAGCCCAGAAAGCCGTGCGCGCAGCGTCGCGGGGGGCGTGGCGTACAAAAGGCTTTCGGCGCGCAGGGCGAACAGCGTGGCAAAAGCCGCATCGGGCGCGCGCCAAGCCTGTCGCACGCCTTCAATGAACGCGATCTCATCCAAGTCATCCCCGGCAAGGTCGCGGCCAACACTGTGCCGCAACACGGAGTGTTCGGACAAAAGCGCAAACATCTCGCCCGTCATGACTGTGCTAAAGCCGCTTACGCTGCCCTGCGCCAAAGACACCCATTTGCTGTGGGTGCCGGGCAGGCAAAGGGTGCCGTCAAACTCGGGATGAAGGGCCGCGAACCCGGCGATTTGGGTCTCTTCGCCACGCATCACATCGGCGGGCGTGGCTTGGGACAGGCCCGGAAGGATGCGCACGGCGATCAAGGGCGATGTGACCAAAGGGGTGACGCCCCCGGCCCCGAGCGCACTCAAAGCTACGGGAACCGACAGATACGGCGCTTCGGCCCAGCCTTGTCTCGCGCCCGCCATGCCACAGATCAGCACAGGGGTCGTGCGCGCAGGATCAAGCAACCCCTCGCAAAGGGTCAGGAGCACCGCCTCAAACTGGTTCGGCGTCAACCGCCCCATGCCCTGATCCGAGTCCCGTTCGATCCTCACCTGACCTTGGGCGTCTATCGCCCAAAGCCTGAGATTCGACGTGCCCCAATCGACGGCAATCCAGTTTGCCCAAGTGTTCACCCGACAAGATCTCCCGGCAGGATGGCCTCTGGGATGTTTTGGTAGCTGACGGGACGCAGGAAGCGGCGGATCGCCATGGTGCCGACAGAGGTCGCACCAAAATTGGTGGACGCGGGGTAAGGCCCGCCATGCACCATCGCGTCACAGACTTCGACCCCGGTTGGAAAACCGTTGGCGAGGATGCGCCCGGCTTTGCGTTCGAGGATCGGCAGAAGGCTCTGTGCCAGATCGGCGTCATCCGCGTCCATGTGCAGCGTACAGGTCAACTGACCCTGTAGAGATTTGGCCACCGCACGCATTTCATCCACATCCGCCACCCGAACAATCAGCCCAAGCGGGCCAAAGACCTCTTCGCCCAAAGCGTCATTGGCCAACCATTCGGCCCCGGTCGTGGCAAAGAGATAGGGGGTGGCGTTGCGCAGGTCGCAGGTCGTGGTCAGCACCTCTTGCACACCGCTTGTGGCGGCGATTTTGTCACGGCCAGAGCGGTAGGCCTTGGCAATCCCATCGGTGAGCATGACTTGAGCACCCGTGGCAGACAGGGCTTTGACAGCGGCGTCCATATAGGTGTCGGCGTCGGCCCCGTCGATGACGACGGAAATGCCGGGGTTGGTGCAAAACTGCCCCGCGCCCATGGTTAACGATCCGGCCCAACCTGCACCAAGCGCCTCGGCGCGGGCCGACATGGCATTTGGCAAAAGGAACATCGGATTGACCGAGCCCAATTCGCCAAAGAACGGGATCGGTTCCGGACGCCGGGCGCAGAGATCAAACAAGGCACGACCGCCACCCAAAGAGCCGGTAAAGCCCACGGCGCGGATGAGCGGATGCTGCACAAGCGCCGCCCCGACATCGCGCGAGCCGCCTTGTACCAGTGAAAACACGCCCGGATGCACGCCGCATTTTTGGATCGCGGCATGGATCGCCTCGGCGATGATTTCGCCGGTGCCGGGATGGGCATCGTGGCCCTTGACCACAACCGGACAGCCCGCCGCCAGCGCCGACGCGGTGTCGCCACCTGCGGTCGAAAAGGCCAGCGGGAAATTCGAGGCCCCAAACACCGCCACCGGGCCGATCGGGCGCTGCATCATCCGAATGTCGGGGCGTGGCAAAGGTTGACGATCTGGCAGCGCCACGTCGTGACGGCGATCCAGATACGTACCCTTGAGGATATGCGTTGCAAACAGGCGCAACTGACCAGTGGTGCGGCCACGTTCGCCCTGAAGGCGGCCTTCGGGCAGGCCGGATTCTTGCGATCCGATCTCGGTGATCGTCTCGGCGCGGGCTTCGATCTCGTCCGCGATGGCGTTTAAAAACGCCGCGCGCTCTTCGCGGGAGCTGTAGCCAAAGGACCAAAACGCCTCTTCGGCGGCCTGCACAGCACGGTCCACCACATCAGGTGTGCCATGTGAAAAAAGATGCGACGGACCGTGGGCCGGGGCGGAGGAGAACGTGTCTTCGCTCGCAACCCAGTCGCCCGCGATCAAGTGTTTGCCGTGTGGTGTGAAGGTCATGGGAGGATGTCCTATCTTATTTGCCCCATTTCAGGGCGATAACGTCAAGGTCACGCGATAGCTGCAACAGCCGATCCTTGGTGCGTGCGCTCATCGGTTGCAATGGGGCGCGGACATGATCGCTTTGAATCACGCCACCCTCCATCATCACAGTTTTCGCAGCTTTGAGACCACATTGGCGGTTTTCATGATTGATCAACGGCAGGCACAAACGCCATTGATCCAAAGCCGCGTCAATGTTGCCGGCGCGGTAGTCGATCAGGATGGGGCGGATTTTTTCCGGCTGAAGCGCGGAAGTCATTGTGCCGGTACAGCCTGCATCGAGATCGGCCAAAAGTGTGACGGCCTCTTCGCCATCAAAGGGGCCGACGATGTGATCCCCGCCCGCCTCGATGAGGGCGGCGAGTTTATCGGCGGCAAAGGGTGTCTCCATCTTGAAATAAGACACGTTTTCGATCTCTTTTGCCATTCGAACCAAGAAGGGCACAGATAATGTCACCCCGGACAAAGGTGCATCTTGCACCATGATCGGGATGTTCACCACATCAGAGACGGCTTTGAATTGGCCAAAAATGGCGTGTTCGGGCGGGACAAGGCCGACGCCATGATAGGGCGGCATCATCATCAACATCGCGGCGCCCATGGCCTGTGCTTCGCGCGCACGCGCGACAACGATCTCATTGGCGAAATGCGAAATGGTCACGATCACCGGAACGCGGCCCGCGACATGTTCCAAACTCACACGGGTCAAAAGCGCGCGTTCCTCGTCGGACAACAGGAATTGTTCAGAGTAATTGGCCAGGATACAGATCGCATCGACACCTTGGTCGATCATACAATCCAACACGCGTTTCATGCCCTCGCTGTCGACTTGACCATCGGCAAAAAACGGCGTGGGGGCGACGGGAAGAATACCAGTTAAGGGGTGTTTCATAGCGGGAAATCTTTCGTGTCAGTCGTGAAAAGGGTCAACGGCGACCCGGCGGCCAAGGGCCAGCGCGTCCGAGACATGCACCATCGGGCGCAGGTCCATGTCGATACCACCGCGTGTGATCAAAGCGGCCATATTGGCGTAGAGGCGTGGGTATTCGCCAGAGAGCGGATTGTTGTCGACAAGCGCATCTTCACGGCCATCAACCATGATCCGCGCGCCGCCATCCAAAAGCGTCAGCGTGCCTTGATCGGTTACGGCCTCAATGGTCCATATTTGATCCCCCTCTTGGCGCCAATCAAACACGGCACTGACTTCGGCGCCACGGGGATGATAAAACGCCAGATTGGCGGCAATCGGAGTTTGGCGATTGGTCGGCACCATCAGTGTGGCGTCACGCAGGTGGATGTCCACGGGCAGAATCTCGGTCACGATAGACAGCGCATTGATGCCGGGATCAAACACGCCCATACCGCCCGGCTCCCAAATCCAGTCTTGGTTCGGGTGCCAGCGGCGCACGTCTTCTTTCCACGTCACTTTCAGGCTCAAAAGCGTTTTGTCCGACAACCATTCTTTGGCCAGAGCCACCTTATCCGCTTCGCGCGAATGCCATGTGGCATAGAGCGAAAGGCCTTGGTCCTCGGCCAGTTTGGTCAGCGCGTGACATTCGGCCAAGGTCGCTCCGGGGGGCTTTTCCAACATCACATGACGACCGGCCTTGAGTGCCTTGGCTGCGTATTCAAACCGCGGCACGGGAGGCAGGCACAGGGATACCATGGCGATGTCCGGGTGCTCGCTCAGGAGTCTGTCAAAATCGGTGTAGCTGTCGATGCCGTCAACGGCACCATGGCGAGACACCGTGGCTGCCAGTTCCCATTGATCCGAGGCCGCAATCGAGGGGACATGTTGGTCCACCGCGATTTTGCCAATCCCTACAAGTGCGAGTTTCATCAATGCGAATCCTTTCCAACCGCCGAACCACGACAGCCCTTGAGGAAGTCCAGATCGGCACCCGTGTCGGCACCCTCAACGTGGTGTTGATGCAACCAGGCATAACCACTGTCGGCGCGCTCATGCTGGGGTGTCCAGCTTGCGAGCCGTTCGGCCAATTCCGCATCCGAGATGTCCAAATGCAAGCGACGATTGGCCACGTCCAACTCGATCATATCGCCATTTTGCACCACGGCCAGCGGGCCACCGGCGGCGGCTTCGGGCGAGGTGTGCAGTACCACTGTGCCGTATGCCGTGCCCGACATGCGCGCATCCGAGAGGCGCACCATGTCGGTGATGCCCTTTTTCAGGATCTTCGGCGGCAGGCCCATGTTGCCAACCTCGGCCATACCCGGATAGCCTTTGGGGCCACAGTTTTTCATCACCATGATACAGGTCTCGTCAATGTCGAGATCGGGGTCGTTGATTTTGGCTTTATAGTCGTCGATGTCCTCAAACACGACTGCGCGGCCCTTGTGTTGCAACAAAGCGGGCGTGGCGGCGGAGGGTTTGAGCACCGCGCCTTTCGGGGCCAAATTGCCTTTGACCACAACGATGCCACCCGATTGCGTGAGCGCCTTATCGGTCGGCAGGATCACGTCCTCATTGTGGTTCACGACGTCTTTGACCTCGTCCCACATTGACTGACCGGAGACAGTGATCGCGTCTTTGTGGAGCAATCCGCCTTCGCCCAAGCGTTTGAGCACCACAGGCAGACCACCGGCATAAAAGAACTCTTCCATCAGGTATTTGCCCGAGGGCATCAGGTTCACAATCGTTGGCACATCCCGGCCACAACGGTCCCAATCCTCAAGCGTCAGATCAACGCCTGCACGCCCCGCCATGGCCAAAAGGTGGATCACCGCGTTGGTCGATCCGCCGATGGCGGCATTGGTGCGAATGGCGTTTTCAAACGCCTCTTTGGTCATCACATCGGAGGGTTTCAAATCGTCTTTGACCATCTGAACGATGCGTCGCCCGGAGAGCTGCGCCATGACGCGGCGGCGGCTGTCCACGGCGGGGATCGCGGCATTGCCAGAGAGCGCCATGCCCAAGGCTTCGGCCATCGACGCCATGGTCGAGGCGGTGCCCATGGTGTTGCAGGTGCCGGTGGAACGCGACATCGAGGCTTCAGCCTCCAAGAACTCGTCCTGCGTCATCTCGCCGGCTTTCACCGCTTCGGAGAATTTCCACAAATGCGTGCCTGATCCGACCCGTTCATTGCGATAATAGCCATTGAGCATTGGCCCGCCGGTGACCACGATAGAGGGCAGATCGACAGAGGCCGCAGCCATCATCAACGACGGCGTGGTCTTGTCACAGCCGACCAAAAGCACACAGCCGTCCATCGGTTGCCCGCGAATGGTTTCCTCCACCGCCAAAGCGGCCAGATTGCGAAACATCATCGCGGTCGGGCGAAAGGTGTTCTCGGAAGCGGAGAACACGGGCACTTCGACCGGGAAACCGCCGGCTTCCCAAATGCCCGCTTTCACCTTTTCGGCCAGTTCCTTCATGTGGATACCGTTGCAGGGCGACAGTTCGGACCATGTGTTCAGGATACCGATGATCGGGCGCCCGTCGAACAGGTCATGCGGGTAGCCTTGGTTTTTCATCCAGCCGCGATGGTAAATCGTGTCGCGGGAATTGCCGCCGTACCACTCTTGGCTTCTGAGTCTGCGCGGCCATTTTGCAGGAGTAAATGCCATGGGATGGCTCCTTTCCGTCAGGCCTCAGCCTTGTTTGTTTTTGTTGTAAACGTCGAAGAACACGGCAGCGAGCAGCACCAAGCCTTTGATCACCTGTTGGTAATCAATGCCGATGCCCATGATCGACATGCCGTTGTTCATCACGCCCATGATAAAGGCACCGACCACGGCCCCGATGATCTTGCCCGATCCGCCCGACATCGACGCGCCGCCGATGAACACCGCCGCGATCACATCGAGTTCGAGTGAAAACCCCGCCTTGGGCGTCGCCGTGTTCAACCGCGCGGCAAAGACCAACCCGGCCAAAGCGGCCAAAACGCCCATGTTCACAAAGGCCAAAAAGGTCAGACGTTCGGTTTTGATACCCGACAGTTTCGCGGCCTTTTCATTGCCGCCCAGCGCATAGATGCGGCGGCCAATGACGGTGCGTTCGGTGACGAAAGCGTAGATCATGATCAACACGCCCATGGTCACCACCACATTGGGCAGGCCGCGGAAGGTCGAGAGTTTGAACATCAGGAACACGATTGCCGCGCTGACGATCAACGTACGGGCCCAGAACAGCCCCGCAGGTTCGCTCTCAATGCCATAGTCCATATCGCGTTTGCGCGCCTGCAAACCCATGCGGATGACAGCGGCTGCGGCGGCAAGGCCGAGCGCGAAGGAGAGCACATTGAATTTGCGCGCGTCAAAAAGCATCGCCAGACCTTCGCCCCAGCTTGCCGGGAAAAGCTCCGGCACGAAGCCGGTTGAGATGATTTGAAAGCTCTTGGGGAAGGGACCAACCGATTGGCCTTCCAACAGCCATAGCGACAACCCACGAAACACCAACATGCCGGCCAGCGTCACGATGAAGGACGGAATGCGCCAATAGGCCACGAAATAGCCCTGCGCACCGCCAATTGCAGCCCCCGCGATCAAACAGATCGGCACAGTGACCGCCACAGGCATATTGTAGTGAACGATCAACACGGCGGCCAAAGCGCCGACAAATCCCATCACCGAGCCGACAGACAGGTCGATATGACCTGCGACAATGACGATGAGCATCCCCAGCGCCATGATGATCACATAGCTGTTTTGCAAGAACAGGTTGGTGATGTTCACCGGGCGCATCAACGTGCCGCCGGTGACGATTTGAAAAAACACCATGATGGCAATCAGTGCAAACAACAGACCGAAATCGCGCATATGGGCGGCCAAATGTGCCTTGATCCCTTTGGTTTGAGTGTCCATTTCCACGGTCCCTTATTCGTTGACGATGAGCGACATGATGCGCTCTTGGTTGGCCTCTTCGGCGGAGAGTTCGCCGACAAAAGCCCCTTCGTTCATGACGTAAATGCGATCACTCATGCCTAAGAGCTCTGGCATTTCGGACGAGATCATCACGACCCCTTTGCCCTGTGCTGAGAGTTCATTGATGATCGCGTAGATTTCATATTTCGCCCCCACGTCGATGCCGCGGGTCGGTTCATCGAGGATCAAAACCTCGGGCGAGGTGTTCAGCCATTTGGCCAAAACAACCTTTTGCTGATTGCCGCCTGACAGGTTGCCAACCTTTTGAAACACCGAGGGCGTGCGGGTGCGCAGCGCCTCGCGGTAGTCTTCGGCCACTTTGGTCTCTGCATTGGCGTTCAAAACTCCGCCTTTGGACACGCCTTCAAGATGGGCCAATGTGGTGTTGAATCGAATGGTTTCGTCCAGGATCAACCCAAGGCTTTTGCGGTCCTCGGTGACATAGGCCAAACCCGCCTTGATCGCCCGATCGACGCGGGACACGTCGGCCTCTTTGCCATGTAATTTGACCGCGCCGGTGATGCCCCGCCCATAGGAGCGGCCAAAAATCGACATCGCCAATTCGGTTCGTCCTGACCCCATCAGGCCCGCAATGCCAACGACTTCACCGGCGCGGACATTGAACGCGATGTCTTTGATCACCTGACGCTCAGAATGTTCGGGGTGCCAGACGTTCCACCCGTTGATTTCCATCAACATTTCGCCCGCCCGGCGGGTGCGTGCCGGATAGCGGTCGGACATGTCGCGCCCCACCATGTCGCGCACGATCTGATCTTCGGACAGGCCCGCCTTAGCGTCCAATGTCGACACCGACCGACCATCGCGGATCACAGTCACCGTGTCGGCGACATAACGCACCTCGCCCAGCTTGTGCGAGATGATGATAGAGGTGACGCCCTGCGCCTTGAGTTCCAACATCAGGTCCAAAAGTTTGCGCGAGTCGCCCTCTTGCAGCGCCGCTGTCGGCTCGTCGAGGATCAAAAGTTTCACATCCTTGGAGAGCGCTTTTGCGATCTCGACAAGTTGTTGTTTGCCCACACCAAGGCTGTCGATCAGCGTGGTCGGGCTTTCTTTGAGGCCCACCTTTTTCAAAAGCGCGCTGGTGCGTTGGTTGGCCTCGTGCCAATTGATCACACCGGCTTTGGCCGTCTCATTGCCGAGGAAAATGTTCTCAGCAATCGACAGTTGCGGCACCAAAGCCAACTCTTGGTGAATGATGATGATGCCGCGATCTTCGCTGTCGCGGATGCCCTGAAAATGCGCCAAAGCGCCCTCAAAATGAATCTCGCCGTCATAGCTGCCTGCCGGATAGACGCCGGACAGAACCTTCATCAAGGTTGATTTTCCGGCACCGTTTTCGCCACAAATGGCGTGAATTTCTCCGCCTTTTACCGCTAGGTTCACCTGATCAAGCGCCTTCACGCCGGGGAACTCTTTGGTGATGTCTCGCATTTCGAGAAGTATGGTCATGATGTCCCCTTTGAGCGCCACGCGCTCCGTCCTGCCTTTGCCCGCGCCCACCCCGGTGGGACAAAGGAAACGCGTCGCCCGACCCCGGAAAGGACCCGGACGACGCTGATCTCAAATCAAGTGGAGGTTACTTGATCTGATCCATACTGTAATATCCGGAGCCGATCAGCACCTCTTCCCAATTGCTGGCGTCAACTGCGACGGGTTCCAACAGGTAGGAGGGGATGACTTTGACGCCGTTGTCATAGGTGGTGGTGTCGTTGATTTCCGGCTCTGAGCCGCCCAGCACCGCGTTCACCATGCCGACAGTCACTTTTGCAAGCTCGCGCGTGTCTTTGAACACGGTCGAATATTGCTCACCTGCCAGGATGGATTTCACAGACGGCACTTCTGCGTCCTGACCGGACACGATCGGCATTTTCAAATCGCCGGAGCCGTACCCCACGCCTTTGAGCGAGGACAGGATGCCGATGGAGAGGCCGTCATAGGGCGACAACACGCCATGGACCTCTTTGTCGGTGTAATTGGCGGACAAGATGTTATCCATCCGGGCCTGCGCGACAGCGCCATCCCAGCGCAGGGTGCCGACTTTGTCCATGCCCATTTGGCCGGACTGTACAACCACCGTGCCATCGTCAATCAAAGGCTGAAGAACCGACATCGCGCCATTGTAAAAGAAATAGGCGTTGTTGTCGTCCGGCGAGCCGCCGAAGAGTTCGACATTATACGGCCCGTCGCCAAACCGCGCTTTCAGGCCCTCAACGATGGAGGTTGCTTGCTGCACACCGACTTTGAAGTTGTCAAAGGTGGCATAGTAATCAAGATCGCCCGAGTCGCGGATCAAACGGTCATAGGCGATGACTTTCACGCCAGCCGCCGCCGCATTTTCCAAGGCGTTCGACAAGGTGGTGCCGTCAATTGCCGCAATCACCAACACGTCCACACCTTTGGTGATCATGTTTTCGATCTGCGCCAATTGGTTTGGAATGTCGTCCTCTGCATATTGAAGATCGGCGGTGTAGCCTGCCGCTTCAAGTTCCTTGACCATATTGTCCCCGTCCGCGATCCAACGCGCCGAGGATTTGGTCGGCATGGCAATGCCCACAAGCCCGTCTGCATAGGCCGCCGCCGACAATGCGATTGCCGCAGTGGCTGCGGCAAGAATGGTTTTGAGTTTCATAGTTCCTCCCAATCGGACGCTCCACACGGCCTCCCCGGCCGTCTCCCACGTCCCGTTTCAGGGTTGATCCCCTGCGGACGGACCCTAGGCAGGGTTCACATAACTGTAAAATTCTATTATGCGTGTTTTGCATATCATTTAAGTTATGTAAGGCGTATCCCCATGGCCCATCTGCGACAAACCAAAGCAACCCACCTTGGATTGATCCTCAAAATCGCCGAAGTGGGGCAGTTGCAAAAGGCCGCGTCTTCCATGGCGATGTCGCAACCAGCCGCTTCTCGTATCTTGGCCGATATAGAAAAAAACGTGGGTGCACCGCTGTTTAAGCGCGGGCCAAAGGGCATGGAGGTCACGCCGCTTGGCATGGCCTTTGTCCGCCATGCCCGTGTGATCCTCTCGGAACTCGATGGTTTGGACAAAGACGTTCAGCGGCTCAAAAGCGGACAGGCGGGGGAGGTTCGGATCGGGTCCGTCACAGGCCCTGCGGTCTCGACCCTGATGCCCGCGCTTGAGGCGGTGCGCGCGCGTTCGCCGCATATTGACGTAACCATCGAGGTTGGTCCCTCCGTCGATCTGGTGCGGGGGCTGGACGAAGGTCGATTCGATTTCATCTTTGCCCGTATCCCGGCAACACAAGACAGCCGGGATTTTTTGGTGCATCCGGCACAGGAAGAAATCGTCCGTCTGATCATCCGCGACAGCCATCCTTTGGCGGGCCGCACCAATGTGCGGCTTGAGGATTTGCATGACTATGATTGGGTCATTCAGGAACGCGGTTCTCCCATCCGGCTTGCGGTAGAAGAGGCGTTTCACAGCGCGGGCGAACCCACGCCTCCACGCATTATCAACAGTTCGTCTTTGTTGATCGTGTTGGCCATGCTCGAAAGTTTGAACGTGATTGCACCGCAATCCAAAGAGGTTGCGAGTTTGCTCAGCGGGCCCATTTTGGGCGGGCATCTGACCACCATTGACCTTGCGGAAAAGATCACCGTTTCGCCCTATTACATCATCCGCAACCGCTTCAAGGAGCTGCCACAGGCCGCCAAGGATTTCTACGACGAGGTGTTGTTGCGCATCTGAGTTGGCTACGCTTTGACCAAAGAGACGGCCAAAGGAAAAGGGCTGTCCAGATCAGACAGCCCTTCGAGATCTTCGGAGATGGGCCAGTTAGGAAAGGCCCAATCAGGGGTGTTTAACCCAAAGGACTGCCTCTAGGTCGCGGCCCCCCCGACTGTCTTGACCTCATTCTCCACTATCACTCTAGACACTGGACCACCTCCTTTCGATGAATTGCCGATAGTTGGATCGTGGCACAGATTTGGTATATGGCAAGTAAAATTATACCAAAGGTGCCGTCATCCGCCTAACAATGAGGCGGAAAGGCACAAGAGCGATTAAGGCGAGGGCAAGTTTTACACCCCAATCGGCCACTGCGAGCGAGACCCAGAGCGGAACAGCAGGCCCGACCAAAAGAAACGGCACCGCGTCCCAGGCCCAGGAAATTTCCATGTCCGCAGTTTCGCCAAAGAAAACAATGGACTGAGAAAAGGCGAGAGTGAAAAAGATCGTGGTGTCCAAGGCCGATCCGATGAAGGAGGAGGCAAATGGTGCTTTCCACCATGCCCCATCCCGCAACTTATTGAAAATAAAGACATCAACAAGCTGAGCGACAAGGAACGCCGTGGCAGACCCCACAGCCACGCGCAACGCGACTGCGGCGTAGGTGTAGCCATCGCCTTGCAACATGATTTGCGTCCCGATGAGCGAACACAGGATGCCGGTGGCAAAGCCTGCAAAAATCACCTTGCGCGCGGATTGCACGCCATAGACGCGATTGATCACATCAGTGACCAGAAAGGCGAAGGGGTAAGTGAAGGCGCCCCAAGTCAGAAGCCCATCAGCGATGAGGAATTGAACGAGGATATTGGAGGCCACAACAATGGCGGCCATGGCAAGAATGCCAGGAAGGATGCGTTTCATATGTGATCCGTTTTTTATCGAAGGTGACGGCAACTCGGCCCCGCGACTGCGAGGCGATGGGCGCGTTTAACCCCAGCATAGATGTAATTCAAGCGCTATTTCGGGATCAGGTAATCGACCAATTCGGTGCGTTGGAAGAATCGAAAATTGTCGTCGGAGATCATCGTCAAATGAATCCCCGCCGCATCGGACCAAACGGAAATGCCCTCAAGATTGTCATGTGTGCCCGTCGGTGTGCGCAACACCTCGACCTCATTGGCGGGGCCATTCGGCGTCATATCGAACCGCCGCACACGGCTTGAAAACCCGATCCCGGTGAACCAACGTTCCAAAAGATAGAGCTTCCCATCCGGGCCAAAATCCATCCCGACAGGCAGGAAATCCGTGCCACTTTGCCGTGGGATCGACCATGGCTGATCCCAGCCTGTCCCGGCGCGATAACGATAGAGCGGAAAGGGTCGCTCCATCGCCCCAGAGCGTTCCGGCAGCGTAAAAATCGCGCCGGTGGCATCCACGGCAATGGCCTCAAGCGATGAATTGGCCTGCATCTTGGCGAAATCGGGGTGGCCCTTGAGATCCACCGTCTGGCCATTTGCCAGCGACAGTTTCGCGACCCGATGTTTGCCTTCAAAGGAGACATAGGTGGTGCCGTTTGGTGCCAAAGCAAACCCTTCAGAATCGCCTTTGACCACCCCCAAAGCGATACCATCCTTTGATTTAAGGCGTTGAATCGTTTCAATCTGAGCTGCGGACACGGCGCCATTCTCCTTGCGGGTCAATGTCCCGGAAAACAGGTTTGCGCGATCTGAGAGCGCGTAAAAGTGACGCCCATCTTCAGAGATATCCAATCCAGAGAAGCCCCCAAAACTCTCCTCAGTTGAGGACCACACAAAGCTGCCCAGGTAGCGCGCGCTTTCGGCCTGTCCTGTAAGCGGGACAAGGCTCGCGATCAGCGCGAGAAGGCTACGGCGGAGCATTGTGCAGGCAGTGTCGCGAGGGTGATTGGGGGTTTCGGTTTCGCAGGCTTGGCATTGGGGTTTGGTGGCGGCGGATTGAGGATGTTGTTCACCCAGTCCTGTGCATCGGCACAGCCATCGCCCGGCGGTGGCGGGGCTTGATCCTCACAGGATCTATCGCCTTTCGGACAGTTCAGCCGCACATGGAAATGATAGTGGTGGCCATACCATGGGCGGATTTTGCGCAGCCACGCCCGGTCGCCCGTTTCATCCTGACACATCTGAACTTTCGCGCCCGGAAAGACGAAAATCCGCGCCACGCGAGGGTCACTTGCCGCCGCTTTCAAAACCTGATGATGCTGTGGCGTCCAACTGTCGTTGACATAGGCACCAGCGGCGCGGCGCATCGAAATTGACGAAATGTTTTCGCGTTCCGCCACGGTCAAATCCAACCGTTTCGGCGGCAGCATCCAAATGTCAGCGTCCAGCCCGATCTGGTGGCTGGCATGGCCCGAGGACATCGGTCCGCCACGCGGCTGGCTCATGTCACCCACATAAATGCCGGCCCATCCCGGTTGTGCGGCGGCTTTGCGAGACAAATCTTCGAGGAAATCAATCAAAACAGGATGGCCATAATTGCGGTTGCGTGACAGGCGCATCGCTTGCCATGTTGGCCCGGTTTCGGGCAATTGCGCCGCCCCTCCGATACAGCCCTTGGCATAGCTGCCAAAGGAGGCGGGGTCTTGTCTTGAGGGGGCCGCGATTGGACCAAAGACCTCTTTGGCGGGCCTGTGATCCGACGAGGACACCGTGACCTTGTGCGCGGGGACCTTGTGCGCGGGCGCGCGGTCTTTTGCGCCGCCCACACAGGCGACAAGTATCACACAGGCCAACAAGCCAACCCAATTACGCATCATTCTGACACCTTCGTTCCTTCTTGCGTTCCCTCAGGATGGACCCAAGCTAACAGCACAAGCCCAAGAAGGAAAAGCCCGATCAGCGGCATAATGCCGAGGCGCTGCGATCCTGTGAAATCAGACATCACAGCGATCAAGCCAGGTGCCAGAAAAGACGTGGCTTTTCCCGACAATGCGTAAAGTCCGAACGCTTCTGTCATCCGATCCGGGTCAGCCTGACGCACCATCATTGTGCGGCTCGCCGATTGGATCACACCCGCGACGGCGCCCAAGACCGCGCCGCAGATGTAAAACGCCACATCCGGCAGTTTGCTTGTGGCATCTACAGCCATGAACAACACGCTGTCGCGGGTGATGGTCAAGATCACCAAACAGGTCGAAACCAGCACAAGGATGCAGAAAACGATCACGGGTTTGGGGCCAAATTTTTGATCTGCAAAGCCGCCAAAATAGGTAAAAATCGCGCCGGTGAGTGCCGCCAAAATGCCGAACACGCCAATGTCGACCACGCTCCAATTGAGCGCACCAAGGGCGTAAATTCCGCCAAAGGTGAACACGCCATTCAATGCATCGCGGTAGAACATCGACGAGATCAGATAGGAGAACAACGATTTGCGCGAGGGCAGGGATTTAAGCGTGCGACCCAGATCACGAATGCCCTTTGACACAGCGTCGGTGAGTGACAGGCCTTTGATCTTTGGCTCTTTGACCCAAAGGAAAAATGGGATCATCGAGATCACAAACCAAAGCGCCACGAAAGGGCCGACAAACCGCGTGCCTTCGCGCATCTCCGGGTCAAACCCGAACAGGGGCGGGATGCCCAAAAGCGTCACGCCAGAGGCATTTTCGGCAAAGAGCAACAGCATGATCACCAGTGAAATGATCCCGCCGACATAGCCCCAAGCCCAACCGTCGCCTGAGATTTTGCCAATCTCGGCGCGCGTGCCCAAAGCGGGCAACAGCGCGTTGGTGAAAATCGTGGTGAATTCGACCCCAATCAGGCCCAACCCAAAGAAAATCAGCACAAGAACCGTGGGGAAATCGCCCGGTGCCGCGAGCCAAAGCCCCGCCGCGCCAATGGCATAAAGCGCTGAAAACAGTTTGATCCACGGCATCCGACTGCCGCTTTCATCCGCGATGGAGCCGAGCAAAGGCGCGCTGACCGCAATCAACAATCCGGTGACGGTCAAACCATAGCCCCAGATGGATTGCGCCTGTGCCTTGGCCTCCAGCGTTTCCATTCCGCCTGCGGTCAAATAGGCGATCACCTGTTCGGCAAAATAAGGCCCGAAAATAAAGCTGATGATGAGCGTGTGAAAGGGCTGCGTCGCCCAGTCATACATCATCCAGCCCCAGATACGTTTTTTGTGACTTGGTGCGCCCATGGTCCTGCCTTCTCACCTCGTTTGACGCGATAGAACAGGCAAATGGGGACGTGCGCAACGCCTAAGACATCAATCGCGCACAGGCGGCCATGGCCGCGTGTTATCCGCCTCAATCCAATTTTGAACCCACTCGGGTAGGGCTGGGCTTTCGACCTCAGGCTCGATCATTGTCAAAAGGTCGCGCGGCGGTACCATTTTGCGGTTCTTGATCACGGCCCCCCGAAGCAAAATGTGGTTACAACATTCGCCTTTTTGGTCCCACATGGATTGTTCGATATAGAGAAACCTGTCGTCAAACCCCAAAGGTTTGGTCCACATATCGACCTTTTGAAACGTCGTCACCCGCTTGCGATAGCGCACCGAGGCCCCAGCCACAGCCATGCCAAAGCCACCGGCTTTCGCGGCCTGTGCCGTGCCATTGCGGATCGACATCGGAATCCGTCCAAGGTCAAAGAGTGTTAAGGTTCTTCCGTTATTCAACTCAAGCCAAAGGTCGATGTCCCAAGGCAGGCAATAGTGATGTGACAGATGTGCGTCGAACAGGCCAAGTTTCGGCGCGTTACGCACTTTGCGGGCTTGATGGATCATGCGGACAAATGGATACATGCGTAAACCTTTCGCAGTCGCGGCAAATTCGGTCAAGCCGGGACGTTGCGGCACAGGATGCGGCATCGTCCATCTTGCACGATCGTGACTGAGACCTTAGGTGAGTGAGCGACCTTACTGATTGGACCCCTGCACATGATGTCTCTTTTCCAAATCCTTCTCATGATCCTCGGTATCGTGAAATTCGTCATGATCGTTCAGATCATCATGAGTTGGTTGATCAACTTTCAGGTGCTCAACGTGCGCCAGCCTTTGGTCTATCAAATCTGGGAAGGCCTCTCGCGTCTGCTTGAGCCAATCTATCGCCCGATCCGTAAAATCCTGCCGCCAATGAGCGGTCTGGATCTTGCCCCGCTTGTGGCCTTCATTGCCATCTATGCGCTGGAGCGGATCATCTACAACAACGCGGGCATGTTCTACTAGGGCTTGTGGACAGTTAGGGGTTCCCAATTGGCCTGAGTTTTGATTCAACCTTCCAAAAGAGGAGGTTTGAATGGACCCGAGCAGATTTGTTCTTGCGGATCGTCAATGGGCGATAGTC